>Ga0113563_10000828_pt1 | contig 16284 bp, 15 predicted proteins | sample Mud3Dept3metaG_FD_80117 | JGI IMG/M metagenome (GOLD analysis project Ga0113563, IMG submission 80117) | Freshwater wetland microbial communities from Ohio, USA, analyzing the effect of biotic and abiotic controls - Mud 3 Core 4 Depth 3... | ecosystem: Environmental > Aquatic > Freshwater >...
TGCCGTCCCGAAAGCGAGCAGCGCGACTGCGAGCGACGCCAGCACGGGAGGGCGGGTGAGATCGCGGAGCTGGAAGCGGCGGAGCAGGTCGCGCACGTCGCGGGCGTTCTTGGCGAGGTCGCGTCGGCCTTCGCGGAAGCGCGTGCGGTAGAAGCTGGCGGCGGCCAGTGCGAGAAAGGTGATCGCCGCGCTGATCTTCACGAGCGCGACGAAGCCACTGTCGGACTTCGCCGCGCTCTGGATCGCCGACGCGCGCACGGCGTCGAACGCCAGTGCGTCGAGCAACAGCCCGGCCGCGAGCGCGACACCGATGATCGAGACCAGGTACACGCGCAGCAGACGCCGCCCGAGCAGTTGGCCGACCACCGCAATCGTCGCCGCGTTGGTGCCCGGTCCGGTCAACAGGAAGACGAGCGCTGCGCCGGGCGACAGGCCCTTGGCGATCAGCGCGGTCGCGACCGGTGTCGACGCGCTGGCGCACAGGTAGAGCGGCACGCCCATCACCACCATGGCGAGCATCGGCACGAGGCCGCGATCCCAGCCGAGCACGCGCGAGAAGAAGTCGTTGGGGAGCAGGGCGCCGAGAACCCCGGTGAGTGCGATCCCGAACAGCAGCCAGAACGCCAACTCGTCGAGGAGCGAGCCGAAGCCGTGACGGATTACCGAGCGCCCGCGCGCGAGCGCGGAACGACCCGGCCGCGGTGTCTCGTCCACCCCTTCGATGGGATCGTCAGTTTCGATGCTGGCGTGGGCCGTCGCCCCGAGCCCCTGCGCGGCGGGTGGCTCGTCGTCGCGAACGACGATCGCCAACAGTCCCGCCACTACGGCAGAGAGGACGGCTGCGATCGGCCGCACGATCGCCATCACCGGGCCGAGCAGGCCGTAGGTGAGCGCGATCGAGTCGACGCCGGTCTCCGGGGTCGAGATCAGGAACGAAGTGACCGCCGGTCGGCTCGCGCCCTTGCGTTGCAGCTCCGCCGCGGCGGGCAGCACCCCGCACGAACACAGCGGGATCGGAGCTCCGAACAGCGCCGCCAGCAGCACCGAGCGCGGGCTGCTCTTGCCGAGATGGCGCGCGATCAGGCCGCCGGGCAGGAATTCGTGGAGCAGCCCCGCGACGAAGAAGCCGATCAGGATGTAGAGCGAGCCCTCGTAGAGGACGCGCGCCGTCTCGGTCACGAGTGCGATCAGGAACGCGATCATCGCTGGACGCGAGTCTCCCGGGTCACCTGCACCGACCGTCTGCGCCACACGCTCCGGCGCGCACTCGAGCGTGCCGAGGCGCCGCGTCGGGCGCCGTCAGCGACGGTGCTTCGGGACGGCGGTGGCGCGACAGGGTATCCCACAGGATCGCGTTGGCGTCGACCACGCGCGCGCCGCGCGGCGCAGTGCGACCTGCCAGCCGGCGACGTCCGTGCGCACGACGCGGCGGCGGACCCCGTGCGGCAGCCGAAACGCTTCGAACTCCGCGACGCTCGCGGCGTGGCGCGCGGGTCCGGCGTCGGACGCGGAGTCACCGCGCGCCTGGCGGAGCGCCAGCCGCGCGAGCGCGGTCGCGCGCCGCGCACGGGTTTCCACGATCCACACGGCAACGCCGCGCTGCGTCGCGAAGCGCAGCACCGCGTCGCGCTGGTGCGTGCGCGCGTAGGTCGCGTCGAGCACGGCGACGCGGCCCGCGTCGACCACCGCGGCGGCCCGCTCCAGCATCGCCTCGTAGACGCGGTCGCGCGCGGCTCGTGAGTAGAGTCCCTTCGCGGCGCCGCTGCGATCCGTCGCCGCCATGCCGTGCAATCGTTTGCGCACGAGATCGGAGGCGATCACCACACCTCCGAGTGCGCCGGCAACGACCTCCGCCGCCGTGCTCTTCCCGGTTCCGACGACGCCCGCCATCACGACCACGCCGCCGAGCGGACGCGGCGCGAGGAAACGCAGCGCCAGCGCGAGGTGGCGGCGCGCACTGGCGGCGGCCGCCTTCCGCTGGGCGGCGTCGATCCCGGCGTCGTCCGCGGCGATCGCCGCCACCTTGGCCCGCACGGCGGCGCGGTAGCTCAGGAAGTAATCGACCACGCGATACAGCTCGTAGTCGTCGGCGCGGCCCGCGTAGACGCGCAGGAAGCGGTCGGCGAGCCGGGTGCGGCGGCGGTAGATGAGATCCATCGCGAGGAACGCGACCTCTGCCGCGGCGTCGATGCGGCGCAGCTCGTCGTTGAACTCGATGCAGTCGATCAGCGTCGGTTCGCTGCGTCCGGGTTCGAACCAGACGTGCTGCAAGTGCACGTCGCCGTGGCCGTCCACGGCGCGACCCGCGACGCGACGCGCTTCGAAGGCGGCGCGCCGCGCGATCGCGAAGGCGCGCGCGCGCGCGCGCAGTTCTGCCCACGCCGCACGCGGATAGAGGCGTCCCGCTCCCGCCTCGAGCAGCCGCAGGTTCTCGAGCACAGGCGCCTGCACGCGCGCGAACCACGCGGCGCGCGACCAGGGGCTCGGCCGTCCGAGGCCGTGGTCGGCGTGGAAGCGTGCGAGACACTGCGCCACCGCGTCGAGTTGCGCGGGGCGGAGCGCGCCGCGCGCGAGCATCGACAGCGCGTCGCAACCAGCGGGGAGACGCTGCATCACGACGACGTGCTCGCGGGAAGCGTCGAGGCGCTGCGCATTGGCGTCGAGCGCGCCGACCCGAAAGCCGCGCCGCGCTCGCTCGATCGGCGCGATCCCCAGGTACACGTGCCGCGCCAGACGCCGGTTCAACGCCACCTCGCGCAGGCAGTCGCGGTTGCGCCGCGCGCGCGTCGAGAAATCGACGAAGCCGAGATCGACGCTCTTGCGCAGCTTGTAGACCCGCTCGCACGTGAGAAATACATGGGAGAGGTGCGTCTGCACCCACTCGATGCCCGCCCGTGCGTCGGCGTCGTGCGGGTGCGCGGCGGCACGGGAGAGGTCGCGGGCCAGTGTGGCGGGGAGGGGCTGCATCGACGTCGGAACCTTAGCCCGTGCACGACCTCGACAGCTCCGGCGTCGGCCGGGAACACGACCTGCCGCAGGGCATGCGGAATCCGCATGCGCGCGTCCGCGCGTCATCTCCAGATCGGCCTCAGCGTGCTGGCGATGCTGAACCGCGTGATCGTCTGCGGTTGCGGGCGCCTCGGACGCAGCGTCGGCACGAAGCGCGGCGCGCTCGCCACGCGCGACGTCCACGTGTCGTTCGTGGCGAGCAAGCGCGAAGCCGATCCGCTCGCGCTGAACGCTACGCCGTTTCGGGCTTCCCCTTCACGGTCAGCACGGGGCACGGGGCGATCCGGATGGTACGCTCGGCCACGCTGCCGAGCAGCACATGACGCAGTCCGGTGAGACCGCGGGTGCCCATCACGATCAGGTCCACCTTGTGCGCTGCGGCCGTCTCGGCGATCGCGTCGGCCGCCGGTGCCGTCAACAGGTGCGTGGTACCCGCGACTCCCGCTGCCTTCACGCGCGCGAGCGCTTCGTTGAGCTTCGCGGTGGCGGCTTCCTGCACGCCGTCCCAGACGCTCTGCGGAATCGCGACGCCGTACGCCATCGTCACGCTCGACGGCAGCTCGTAGGCGTGCACCAGATGGAGTTCGGCGCCACTCTCCTTGGCCAGTTCGATCGCGAGATCGAGCGCGGCGTCGGCGTGCTTCGAGAAATCGACCGGAACCAGGATTCGATGGAAGTGGGCCAAGCGGTCTCCTCACGCGTCACTGCGACGCTTCGCTCTTGGGTTTCACGGTGAGAACGGGGCAGGGCGCGAGGCGCACGGTGCGTTCGGCCACGCTGCCGAGTAGCACGTGGCGAAGTCCCGTGAGCCCACGGGTTCCCATCACGATCAGATCGGCGCCGCACGCGCGGGCCGCTTCGACGATGCCCTCGGCGGGCGGCGCGTGCAGGATCTGGGTCTCGCACGCGACCCCGGCGGCCTCGACCGTGTTCGCCGCCTTCTCCAGCCGACGCGCCGCTGCGTCGCGCACATCGGACAGCAACGAGTCCGGAATCGCGACACCGTAGGGCGGAATCGTGCCGAGCGGAATCTCGTAGGCGTGCAGCAGGCGCACGCGCCCGCCGGATTCCTGCGCCAGCAGGATGGCCGTGTCGAGCGCATGCTGGGCCGTCGCGGAGAAGTCGATCGGGACCAGGATCGTGCGGAAGCGGCTCATCGGGACCTCCCGGCTTTCGAGGTGGAATCCGGTTCTGATGCGGCGTCCGCGTCGGGCTCGTCTCGCTCCGCGCGCCGGTCCCCGCGCCGGTACAGCGTCCGCCGATTGATGCCCAGGATGCGGGCCGCCTGCACCTTGTTGCCGTGGGTGTGCTCGAGAACGTGATCGATGTAGAGCTCTTCGAGCTGCGCGAGCGTGAGACGCTGCTCGAGCGAGTCGTGCGCGAGGCCGGGCCCATCGAGGGCGTCCGGCATCTCCGCGTCCGGCAACGGCAGGTCGGACGGCCCGATCTCTGCGGCATCGGAAAGTGCGAGTGCGCGCTCGATCACGTTCTCGAGTTCGCGCGCGTTGCCCTCCCAGCGACTGCGCTTCAAGCACTCCATCGCGGGCGGCGAGAGGCGCCGCGGCTTGCCGTCCGCGTGCCGGCGCAGGAAGGCTTCCGCGAGCAGGGGGATGTCCTCGGGCCGATCGCGCAGCGGCGGAATGTCGATCGGGATCACGTTGAGCCGGTAGAAGAGGTCGCGCCGGAAGCGGCCCGCCTCGATCTCGGCGCGCAGGTCGCGGTTGGTCGCGGCGATGATGCGAACGTCGACCTTCACGGACTGCGTGCTGCCGACGGGGCGGATCTCGTGGTCTTGGAGCACGCGCAGGAGCTTGCCCTGGAGGCCCAGGCCCATGTCGCCGATTTCGTCGAGAAACAGCGTGCCGCCGGCGGCCTGCTCGAAGAGACCGCGCTTCGTGACGTGCGCTCCGGTAAACGCGCCGCGCACGTGGCCGAAGAGTTCGCTCTCGAGCAGGCCTTCCGGGATCGCCGTGCAGTTGATCGGCACGAACGAGCGCGCTGCGCGTGCGCCCGAGAAATGGATCGTGCGCGCGACGACCTCCTTGCCGGTGCCGCTCTCGCCGGTGATCAGCACGCTCGAGCGACCGTCCGCGATCTTGCGCACCAGCGCGAAGATCTCGCGCATCGCGGGGCTGTGGCCGATCAGATCGCCGAACGACGAGGTCTGATCGACGGCGCGTCGCAGCCTCCGGTTCTCCTCCTCGAGTGCACGGTGCTCGAAGGCGCGGTCCAGCGTGACGAGCAGGGCGTCGCGCTTGAAGGGTTTGGTCACGTAGTCGAAGGCGCCGGCCTGCATCGCCTCGACGGCCGAGTCGATGCTGCCGAAGGCGGTCATCAGCACGACCGGCGTCGCGGGCCGCAGCCCGCGGATCTGTCCGACCAGGTCGATGCCGGTCTTGCCGGGCATGCGGATGTCCGAGAGCACGACGTCGCAGTCGAATTCGCTGAGCCGTTCGAGAGCCTCGTCGGTGCTGGCGGCGGCGCGCGCGTGAATTCCCTGGTCCTCGAGCAACGACACCACCATCTCCCGCATTGCGGAATCGTCGTCGACTACGAGAACTGAGCGCGGATTGACCATGACTCCCAGTCTTTTCGCACATTGCGTGCCAGTGCTCCTGGGTTCATAGCGACCGCCGGAGGGGCGTCGAAGGCACATCTGGGTCGATCCACTGTGGCGTTGAGTCTCAGTCGGCGTCAAGAGGCCTCGCAAAGCATAGCTTTGCGCCCGCAATCTTCTTGGCATACCGCCTGCAATAATCGTGGTATGCCCGAGGCCGCGAAAGCCCGTCGGAAGGCGCGACTGAATCGGCCGATCGCCACGGTGATGCGACGGCACTGGATTTCCGCATCCCCACAGCTGAGCCTCTACGAGGCCGAGTTGCTGATGCGGGTCGCTGGTATCCGCCAGGTACCGGTGGTCTCAGACGACGCGCTGGTCGGCGTGCTCTGGCATCAAAGTCTGCTGCGGACCGCGCTCGAGACCGTTCTCGAGCATCCTCTCGAACTCGTGAAGGACCTGCTCGCGCGCCTCCCCGTCCTGGAGGTGATGGACCGCAATCCGCTCACCGCGGCGCCCAGCGATCCGCTCATCGAAGTCGCGCGCCGGATGGTGGAGCAACACCTGGGCTGCCTGCCGGTGGTCGAAGCCGAGGGAGATCGCGTGCTGATGGTCGGTCTCGTGGTCGAGAGCGACCTGTTGCGGCTCGCCTACGCGCCGTCGAGCGCTGTCCCCGCCTGAGGGCGGAGCGGAAGCCGGATCGTGAAGGTCGTGCCGCAATCGACGTCGCTCGTCACCTCGAGCTGGCCGCCGTGATCGATGACGATGCCCTGCGCAACCACGAGCCCCAGTCCGCTGCCGTGACCCGCCGGCTTGGTCGTGAAGAACGCCGTGAAGACGTGCGGGAGGTCTTCGGCGGCGATTCCCGTACCGGTGTCGGCGACGGTGATCTCGAGCTCGCGCGCCGCACTGATCCGGATGCCGATGAGCAGCCGCCCGCCCTCTGGCATGGCGTCGATCGCGTTGAGGAAGAGATTCAAGAAGAGCTGCTGCAGCTTGTCGCGATCGCCTCTTACAGTGGGCGTCTCCGAATAGTGTCGTTCCACCGTCACTTCGCGGCGCCTGAGCTTCTCCGACAGGAAGGCGATCGCCGTATCGACGACCTCCACGAGATCGACGGCGACGGGCACCGCCTGCCGGGGCCGCGCGATGTTCAGCAGCGATTGGATGATGGCCGAGATGCGATCGATCTGGTCTCGGATCGTGCGGGCGCGCCATTGCGCCTTCTCGCCCTGGACGGCTGACTCCAGCGCCTCCGCGTGACCGCGAATCACGCCCATCGGCGTGCCGATCTCGTGTGCCAGGCCGGCCACGAGTGTCGCAACCGAGGCGAGGCTCTCGGCGGCGCGCGCCCGCAATTCGGTCTCGCGAAGCTCGTGCTCGGTGAGGCTGTGCTCGCGCGCGAGACTGCGACTCGCTTCCGACAGTTCGCGGTTGAGGTGTTCGAGGACGCGTTCGCGGCGCTCGCTGTAGGCCTCGACCGCGAGTTGCGCGTCGAGCATCAGGATCTTGACGAGCGCCGCGAGGGTCTGGGACACGCGCTCGGGATCGCCGCGAAACGCCTCGCTGATCACGGGAGCCAGCAGGGAGAAAAAGAGCGAGTAGGCGCCGAGGTACCAGCTCAGGTCGAGCCCGACGCGCTGGTGCATTTCGCCAATCCGCATGCGTTCCTCGACGTAGCGGTCGTCGAGACTCGGCGTGGCGAGCGAGAGCAGATACTCGCGCTGCTTGGCGAGCACCCGGTCCTTCACGGCTGGATCGCTGAGCAGGTGCCGCGTGCCTTCGAAAGACAACAGATGACGGTAGAACGAAGAGACGAAACGCGCGGCGTGCCGCTCGAGCAGGGGACCGAGCCCTGCGAGCAGGGCCCGGTCCGTCTCGGTCAAGACGAGGAAGCCAACCCGTTCCTCGAGTTCTTCCTTCATGGCGCCGAACATAGCCCCGTCGGATGCACGAGGGGCGCCCCGCAGGCCGCGACGAGGATCAAATGTTGCGGTCGACGTGCGCTCCTCTGTCGCATTCGCTGGAATCGGCGGAGGACGAGGCGCGAGTGCACAGCACGCCGTGGCGTGTGGCGAGGCGACACGGTTCACGCGATCGTCAGCGGTTCGAGCACTTCGGTTCGCTGGCATGGAGCCTGCAGCCGGGCGTGCCGGCGTTCACTCTAGGAGGGGAGTCGTGCCGAGCCCTGCTGTGACGCGAAGCGAGTACGACATGAGCGTCGTTCGCGGCTTCGCGATTTCCGCGCTCGTGTGGGGCGTGGTCGGGATGACCGTCGGTCTGCTCGCCGCGCTCCAACTCGCCGCGCCCGCGTTCAATCTGCCGCCTTATCTGAGCTTCGGGCGCATCCGCCCGCTGCATACCAACGCGGTCATCTTTGGCTTCACCCTCGGCACGGTGTTCGCGAGTAGCTACTACGGCGTCCAGCGCCTGTGTCGCGTGCGCATGTTCTCCGACACCTTGTCGCGGATCAATCTCTGGGGGTGGAACGCCGTCATCGTCGCCGCGGCGGTGAGCTTGTTGCTCGGCAAGAGCACCTCGAAGGAGTACGCCGAACTCGAGTGGCCGATCGACATCGCGATCACGGTCGTCTGGGTGGTCTACGCGATCAACTTCTTCGGCACCATCGCGCGCCGCAGGGAAAAGGGCATGTACGTCGCGATCTGGTTCTGGATCGCGACGATCCTCAGCATCGCGCTGCTCCACATCTTCAACAGTCTCGAGCGGCCGGTGTCGTGGATGAAGTCGTACTCGATCTACGCAGGGCTGTACGACGCCAACATCCAATGGTGGTACGGCCACAACGCCGTCGGCTTCCTGCTGACGACACCGATCCTGGGCATGATGTACTACTTCCTTCCCAAGCAGGCCGGGCGTCCGATCTTCTCGCATCGGCTCTCGATCGTGCACTTCTGGTCGCTGATCTTCCTCTACATGTGGGCGGGACCGCATCACCTGATCTACTCGCCACTGCCCGACTGGACGCAGACGCTCGCCACCGGGTTCTCCGTGATGCTGATCCTGCCTTCGTGGGGCGGCATGCTGAACGGGCTGCTCACCCTGCGCGGCGCCTGGGACAAGCTGCGCACCGATCCGATCCTCAAACTGTTCGCAGTCGGCATCACCTTCTACGGCATGAGCACCTTCGAAGGGCCGATGATGGCCGTGAAGACGGTGAACTCGCTTTCCCATTTCACGAACTGGACGATCGGTCACGTGCACTCGGGCGCGCTCGGCTGGGTGGCGCTCACGTGTTTTGGGGCGCTCTACTACATGATCCCGCGGCTCTGGCACACGCAGCTGTACAGCGAGCGTCTCGCGGAACTGCATTTCTGGATCGCAACGCTCGGACTGGTGACCTACGTGACGTCGATGTGGGTCTCGGGCATCACACAGGGCCTGATGTGGCGCGCCGTGAACCCGGATGGGAGTCTCGCCTACACGTTCATCGAGAGCGTTGCGGCGATCCACATCTACGACTGGATTCGCGCCGCCGGCGGAGTGCTGTTCCTCTCCGGCGCGTTGCTGATGTTCTACAACGTCGTCATGACGATCCGGCAGGGCAGCGCCGGCGTACCCGAGGGCCTGCCGGCTGGCGCCGTGCCCGTTGCCGGGGGGCGCTAGCGCCATGGCGTGGAACTGGCATCGACCCCTCGAAGCGAAGGGCGTCACGTTCACCGTGCTGACGCTGCTCACGATCCTGGTCGGCGGACTCGTCGAGCTGGTGCCTCCGTACTTCCTGCAGGGCACGATCGATCCGATCGACGGCGTCAAGCCCTACACGGCGCTCGAACTGGAAGGACGCGATCTCTACATCCGCGAAGGCTGCAACAACTGCCACAGCCAGATGATCCGCCCGTTCAAGGCCGAGACGGATCGCTATGGACCGTTCACGATGCCGGGAGAGGGCATCTACGACCGGCCCTTCCTCTACGGATCGCGGCGCACGGGTCCGGATCTCTCGCGCGTCGGCGGCAAGTACCCCGACTCGTGGCATTGGATCCATTTCCGCAACCCGCGCGAGATCGAACCGCGTTCGATCATGCCGCCCTACGCCTTCATGATGGAGTCGCCGCTCGATCTCTCGCTGACGAAAAAGAAGCTCGAAGTGCTGCACGACCTCGGTCACGACTACGACGAAGCGCAGATCCAGAACGCCGCGGAGGATGCCCGTGCCCAGGCCGAGCGCGTGGCAGCGTCGTTGCGCAAGGACGGGAAGGCGCTTTCCGACGCCGAAGCGCACAGTGAGACGATCGCGTTGATCGCGTACATCCAGCGTCTCGGCACCGACATCCGCTGGCGGGAGGCCGCGGCGGGTGCGGGAGGAGGGCTGGGCCGATGACGTCCGAGGAATGGATCGGTCTCTACAAGCTCGCCCGACTCGCGATCTTCGCGATCGCGATTGCGGCGATTGCGGTGTGGGCGTTCTCCGGAAGGCGCAAAGAGCGCCTCGAGGAACCCGCGCGGCGCATGCTGGAGGACGACGACGAATGAGCGCAGATCGCGCTGAGATCGCCGAACTGCCGCGGAGCGACGAAGCCCTCCGCGACGGCATCGGCGAGGAGGACAACCCGATCCCGTCGTGGTGGTGGTGGACGTTCTTCGGCACCGTCGTCTTCGCGTTGGTCTACATCCCGTACTACACGCGCAGCGGCTGGACGCAGGAGAAGCAGTACGCCGAGCAGGTCGCGCAGACCAGGGCGCTCATCCAGGCGACGGCGCCCGCAATCCCGACCACCAATCCGTTTCGCGGCAACACAGCGGCGATCGCCGACGGACAACAGACCTTCACGACGATCTGCGCGGCCTGCCACAAGCCCGATGCGTCGGGGCTGATCGGCCCGAGTCTCATCGACCCGTACTGGAAGTATGGCCACGCCGACGCCGATCTGTTCCTGACCGTCACGAAGGGACGGCCCGGGGGAATGCCCGCGTGGGAGTCGCAGCTCGGCTCGGAGAAGATCTGGAAGGCGCTCGCGTATCTCGAGACGCTGCCGAAGTCGCAGCAGTCGGGGCTCGGTGCGCCGGACTACGTGCCGCCCGCGGGTTCGACGCCGGTCGCGGTTCCGCCCGTCGCGCCAGCGCCCGGCTCCTGAGCGGGCAGGAAACCACTCCGTGCTCTCTGCACGCCCCGTCGAAGGTCGCTTCCGACGGCTGCGTTCGATTGCCAACACGATCCTGATCGCGATTCTCTTCGTGGTTCCCTGGGTTCGCATTCGTGGCGAGCCGCTCGTCCTGCTCGACATCCCCCATCGCAAGTTCCACGTGTTCGGGCTGGTGATCTTCCCGCAGGAGCTGTTCTTCCTCTGGTTGATCCTGGCGGGCCTCACCCTCGCGCTCTTTTTCTTCACTGCGCTCGCGGGGCGGCTCTGGTGCGGCTGGGCGTGTCCCCAGACGGTGTTTACGGACGTCTACGCGGCGATCGCGCGCCGGATCCAGGGTTGGACGCGCACGGGCCCGCCGCGTCATGTCGCGCTGTGGCGCCGCGTCGCGACGCATGTCGCGTGGATCGCAGTCTCTGGGATCGTCGGGCTCCACCTGGTCGGCTATTTCCGCTCGCCTTACGAGTTGATCGGTGCGCTGCGCCACGGCGATCTCGCGGGCGCATCGATGGGCTTCTGGATCGCCGGCGCGGCGCTCTGCTACCTCGACTTCGCGCTGGTCCGCCAGACTTTTTGCAAGTACCTGTGCCCGTATGCACGATTCCAGAGCGTGCTCCTCGACAGCGACTCGCTCGTCGTCGCCTACGACCTGGAGCGCGGGGAGCCGCGGCGCAAGAAGCGCGCCGAACGCAAGGGCGGCGACTGCGTCGACTGCGGGCTCTGCGTCGCGGTCTGCCCGACCGACATCGACATTCGGAAGGGCATGCAGATGGAGTGCATCGGCTGCACGCAGTGTATCGACGCTTGTGACGGCGTGATGAATCGCATCGGACGGCCGCTCGGGCTCATCGGGTATCGCTCGCTCGCCTCGCTCGAGGGCCGGCGCACGCGTCTGCTCCGTCCGCGCGTGGTCATCTACGGCGTCCTGCTGGTGGCGTCGGTGCTCGGCTTCGGCGCCGCGATCGTGGCTCGCGAACCGCTCTCGCTCGAGGTCGAGCGCAATCGCACGTCGCTGTACCAGCGCTCTGCCGACGGAAGAATCGGCAACGCCTACACGCTGCACGTGCAGAACCGCGAGCGCCAGGACCATGTCTACCGCATCGGCATCGACGCGCCGGCGCGATTCCAGCTCGTCGCCGGTGTGAATCCGCTGCCGATTCCAGCAACCGGCGACGTGACCGCGAGCGTGTTCGTGCTCGCACAGCCCGACGCGACGGCTGAGGACGAGGACGGCACACCGATTCGCTTCCACCTCGAAAACATCGAGCGACCCGGCAGGAAGATCGCACGCGACTCCACGTTCCTGGCGCCCGCGCACGAGACCGACGCGACTCATCACGAGGAGGACCGCGATGCCGACTGAGAGCAGGCTCGAACCCTGGCCGTTCGTGCTGATGGCGATGCTGGCCGCGATGATCGGAGCGGGCACCGCGTTCTACCGGATTGCCGATCACCATCGCGACGCGGTGATCGCCGATGCCTATCAGGCGAGCCTCCACTACAACGAGGTCGTTCGCGCAGCCGAACGCGCCCGCGCGCTCGGCTGGCGGCTCGAACTCGACACGGAGCTTCACGCGGACGGCGCGCGCGCGATCGCCACGCTGCGCGATGCGAAGGGCGCGGCGCTCAGCGCCGAACGCATGACGCTCCGTCGCGAGCGTCCCGCCGAAGGCGGCTACGACCAGGAGTTCGCGTTGGTCCGTTCGGGCGAAGGGTACGCGGGGCAGGTCGCGCTGCCGCGTCACGGTCGCTGGCAGCTCGTGGCGCGCGCGGAACGCGAGGGCGAACGGATCGAGCGCCGCGTCGCGCTCTGGTTGCCATGAGCGCACCGTCGCTCGCCGAGACCGGCCTGTTCCTGGACGGCCTGCGCTGCTCCGGCTGTGTCGCGCGCGTGGAGCGGAGCCTGCGCGCGTTGCCGGGCGTCGGCGAGGCCAGCGTCAACCACACGACGCACCGGGCGCTGGTGCGCTTCGACCCGGCGAGTCTGGACGTGCAGCGTCTCGTCGCCGAAGTGCGCACGCTCGGCTATGAGGCGACGCCCTTCGACCTCGACGCCCTCGAACGACCGGCCACGCGCGAGGCGCGCAAGGCGCTCGTGCGCCTGCTCGTCGCCGCCTTCCTCGCGGCCAACGTGATGATGATCTCGGCGGGTCTCTACATCGGCTCCTACCAGGGCATCGATCCCGCTACCGAAACGGCGCTGCGATGGCTCGGGCTCGCGCTCTCGCTGCCGGCGGTGGTCTGGTGTGCAGCGCCGTTCTGGCGCGGCGCCTGGGCGGGGCTGCGCCGCGGCGAGATCACCATCGACCTGCCCGTTGCACTCGGAATCGGCACCGCCTTCGCTGCAAGCCTGGTGGGGACGCTGGAAGGCGTCACGCACGTCTTCCTCGACTCGGCGGCGATGATCGTGTTCCTGATCCTGCTCGGCCGCACGCTCGAGCGCGGTGCGCGGGCGCGGGCCTCGCGCGCCGTCGAGCAACTCGCGGCGCTGGCGCCCGCGACGGCCCTGCGCCGGCGCGGCGGCGTCGTCGAGAAAGTTCCCGCGAGCGCGCTCGAAGCCGGCGATGCCGTGGTGGTCGCGCCCGGCCAGGCGTTTCCCGCCGACGGCGTGATCGCGCTGGGCGCCACCGAGGTGGACGAGTCGCTGCTCACCGGCGAGTCGCATCCGATCGCGCGTCGCTGCGGCGAGTTCGTGACGGGCGGCAGCCGCAATGTGCTGGCGGAAGTCGAAGTCGACGTGCGGGCGCGGGCAGGCCACGGAACGCTCGCGCGTCTCGCGTCGCTGCTCGAGCGCGCGCAACTCGAACGACCGCAGATCCAGCTGATGGCCGACCGCGTCGCAGCCGTCTTTGCCCCGGCGGTGCTCGCCGTGACCGCGCTGACGGCGCTCGGCTGGCTACTGGCGGGAGCGACGCCGCTCGAGGTCGCGATGACCAGCGCGGCGGTGCTGATCGTCGCCTGCCCGTGCGCGCTGGGCCTCGCGACGCCAGCGGCAGTGACGGCTGCGATTGGACGAGCGGCGTCGTTCGGCGTTCTCTTGAAGAGCGGCGAGGCGATCGAACGCTGCGCCGCTGTGACCGCCGTGTTGCTCGACAAGACCGGCACGCTCTCGACGGGACGACTCGCCGTCGAGCGCGTGATCGCCGCCGGAGGTTTCGACGACGCCGACGTCCTGCGCAGCGCCGCCGCGATCGAGGGCGCAGCGACGCATCCGGTCGCGGAAGCGCTGCGCGCGGAACTCGAGCGGCGCGGGCTCGCCGCGCCGCTCGCGCGCGGCGGGCGGAGCGCGCTGCCGGGTCGCGGCGTCGTGGCCGTAGACGCGGCAGGCCGCGGAGTCGTGGGATCGCGAGAACTGCTTTCGGAGTGCGGCGTCGCGATCGATCCCGATCTGGACGAAGCCGCGCGCCAACTCGGCACGCAGGGCGCCTCGTTGGCATTCGTCGCCGAGGCCGAGCGAGCCCTCGGCGTCGTCTCGCTCGGCGATCCGCCGCGGCCCGATGCCCGGGACGCCGTCGCGCGTCTGCGCAAGCTGGGACTCTCGGTGACGCTCGTGTCTGGCGACCACGCCGACGCCGTCGCGATGGCGGCCTCGCGGGCCGGGATCGAGGAGCGCTACGCCGGCATGCGTCCCGAGCAGAAGGTCGAGCACGTGCAGCGCGTCCGCGCAGCCGGCCACGCTGTGCTGATGGCCGGCGACGGCATCAACGACGCCGCCGCGCTGGCCGCCGCCGACGTCGGCTTCGCGATGGGGCGTGGCGCCGACGTCGCGATCCACGCCGCCGACGTGGTGGTGCGCGCGCCGCGCCTGGGGGCGCTCGCCGACGCCGTCGGCCTGGCGCGCGCAACGCTGCGCCGCGTGCGCGAGAATCTCGCGTTCGCCGTGCTCTACAACGTCATCGCGGTGCCCCTCGCCGCGTTCGGCGCGCTCGATCCCCTACCGGCGGCGATCGCGATGAGCCTGTCGTCGCTGGTGGTGACCGGAAACGCGGTCCGGCTGCTGGCCTGGAGGCCGCCGCGATGAGTTTTCTCTGGATCACGATCCCCGTGAGCCTGCTGTTCGCCGGAGGCCTGCTCGCGCTCGTCGTGCGCGCGGTTTCGCGCGGCGACTTCGACGATTGGGAGGGTCCGGCCGCGCGCCACTTTCTGGACGACGATCACGCGCCCGAGGTGGAGGGCGAAGCCGACGCGAGCGGATCCGACGTCGTGCTCGCGCCTACTCGGCAGTCCCCAGGAACGCAGCGGCCAGCAGATCAGTCTCGGTGACGAGTCCGACCATCACGCGGTCGTCGCGCACGATCGGCAGACATCCGATGCGATGCGCGACGAGCCGGCTGGCCGCAGCGGCGAGCGGCGCATCGGGAGCGATCGTCTCGACCTCGCGCGTCATCACCTCCGCGACGTCCACCGAGCGCAGGAAGCCCTGACGTTGCTCGCGCTCGAAGTCGAGAACGTTGGTCAGCGACGCCTCGAGCAGGTCGCGATTCGAAACGATGCCGATGATCCGGCCATCCGGGTCGAGCACCGGCAGATGCCGCACGCGGCCGAGCTTCATGATCTGGTCGGCGAGGTCGAGGTGGTCCGTCTCGCGCAACGACGCGAACTCCGTGCGCATGATCCGCGAGACGGGAATCGAAGCGAGCGGCATCCAGGATCCTCCCTCGAGACGGACCGTGCACGCGACGTGCCGTTCGCTCGCGGTCCGAGAGCGGAAACCACGGGGAAGCGGGGAGACGTGACGCCTCGCGCGGTCCGCCCGGCTGAGCCAATTCGCCTCAGTTCGCGCGTTCTGCGGCGTCCGCAGCGCGGCATGGCAGTTGCTTACCGATGGCGTGCGCGCCAGTAAGAACGCAACACCAGGAGGTCGATCTTGCAGAGCCAACCGATGATTCAGGAGCGGGTCCGGGCGAATGGAGCGCAGGCGCACGCTGCGGCGGGAGTGGCGACGGATCACTTCGAGATTCCTTCGCTCCGGCGCATCGATTGGTTGCGCGAACTGGGATCCACGGCCATCCAGTTACTGCAGCGCTCCGGTTTCCCGAAGCGTTACGCCGTCGGCGAATTGATCTTCGCGCCAACTGCGAACCCGGAGTCCGTGTACCTGGTCGAGACCGGACTGGCGCGGGTCTATCGCGTGTCGGAAGCGGGTTGCGAGACGAGCTTCGGCTACGTGGCGCCGGGGGAAGTGTTCGGCGAGCTGCTGGCCTTCGGCGACTATCCGCGCGAGAGCTTCGCGCAGGCCGTTCAGGCATCCCTGGTCTGGAGGATCGCGCGCGAACCGTTCCAGCGTCTGATGGCGTCGCGGCCCTCACTCGTCCTCGCGATCGCGCAGCAGATGGGCGAGCGCTTGAAGCGCGTCGAGGCGCGCGTCGAAGACCTCGTGTTCCATTCGGTGCGCATCCGCGTCGCGCGCATGCTCTCCGAGTTGGCGCGGAGTTTCGGGCGCCGCGACGGTGATCTCATCGTGATCGACATTCCGATTACACAGGCAGAACTCGCGACGCTGGTGGGCGCCACGCGCCAGACCGTCAATCAGGCGCTCGGGGAACTCGGCAAGGAAGGTCTGGTCACCCGCCGGCGCCAGCGGATCGTGCTGCTGCAGCCCACCGCGCTCGCGCA
>Ga0113563_10000829_pt1 | contig 16283 bp, 11 predicted proteins | sample Mud3Dept3metaG_FD_80117 | JGI IMG/M metagenome (GOLD analysis project Ga0113563, IMG submission 80117) | Freshwater wetland microbial communities from Ohio, USA, analyzing the effect of biotic and abiotic controls - Mud 3 Core 4 Depth 3... | ecosystem: Environmental > Aquatic > Freshwater >...
CCGACCTTCGCCGAAGAACATGTGCTCGGTGCGGCAGAGCCCGATGCCCCGCGCGCCGAAGGCGTACGCCAGCTCGGCCTGGTCTGGCAGGTCGGCGTTGGCGCGGATGCCGAGGGTCCGGACCTTGTCGGCCCAGGCGAGGAGCTTGCTGAAGCGCTGGTAGATGTCCGAGGCCTCGGCCTTCATCTTGCCCGCGAGCACCTGCAGGATCTCGCTCGGGTTGGTCGGCACCTGGCCCAGCTTCACCTCACCGGTCAACCCGTCGAACGAGACGAACTCGCCCTCGCGGATGGTCTGCTTGTTGACGGTGAAGACCCGGTTCTTCTCGTCGATCACCAGGGCGCCCGCCCCGACGACGGACGGCTTGCCCATCTGGCGGCCCACCACGGCGGCGTGCGACGTCATGCCGCCCGTGGCCGTCAGCACGCCCTGCGCGACCTCCATGCCGTGGATGTCGTCGGGCACCGTCTCCTTGCGCACGAGCAGGACCTTCTTGCCCTGCTGGGCCCACTCGACGGCGTGATCGGCCGTGAACACCACCTGGCCAGACGCGGCGCCGGGCGAGGCCGGCAGTCCCTTGGTCGCGAGGGGCAGCTTCTTCCACTCTGCCGGGTCGAACACCGGCGACAGCAACTGAGAAAGCGACGCAGGCTCGACCAGCAGCAGGGCCTCCTTCGGCGTCAGCAGCCTCTCGGCCACGAGGTCGGTGGCGATGACCACCGCGGCGTAGCCGGTGCGCTTGCCGCTGCGGGTCTGCAGCATGTAGAGCTTGTCCTCCTCGATCGTGAACTCGAAGTCCTGCACGTCCTTGTAGTGCCGCTCGAGTCGCGCCGTGATGTCGCGCAGCTCCTGGTAGGCATGAGGCATCACCTTCTGGAGCTCGTTGATCGGCTGGGGCGTGCGAATGCCCGCCACCACGTCCTCGCCCTGGGCGTTGACGAGGAACTCGCCGAAGAACTCCCGGGCGCCCGTCGCCGGGTTCCGCGTGAAACCTACGCCGGTGGCCGACCGCTCGCCGGTGTTGCCGAAGACCATCTTCTGGACGTTGACCGCGGTTCCGATGTGGTCCGGGATCTCGTAGATGCGCCGGTACTGCTTCGCCCGCGGGTTGTTCCACGAGCGGAACACGGCGTCGCGCGACATGCGGAGCTGCTCGAAGGGATCCTGGGGAAACGGGTGATGCGTGCGACTGGCCACCACCTTCTTGTAGCGGGCGACCACCTCGCGGAGCGCCTCCTCGCCGAGGTCGGTATCGATCCGGGCGCCACGCTCGGCCTTCACCGCCTCGAACTCGTGCTCGAAGGCGTCCTTCGGGATCTCGAGCACGACATTGCCGAACATCTGGATGAAGCGCCGGTAGCTGTCGAACGCGAAACGCCCGTTCGACGTGCGGCGCTTCAGTCCCTCGACGGCCTGGTCGTTGAGACCGAGGTTGAGGATCGTGTCCATCATGCCCGGCATCGAGAACTTGGCGCCCGATCGCACTGACACGAGCAGCGGGTTCTCCGTGGAGCCGAACTGCGCCCCGGTGACCTGCTCGAGCCGACGGACGGCGGCGAGCATCTCATCCTCGATGGTCTTCGGCAGGTGACGGTGGTTGGCGTACCAGAGGTTGCAGGCCTCGGTGGTGATCGTGAAGCCCGGCGGGACCGGCAGGCCCGCATTGGTCATCTCGGCCAGCCCGCTGCCCTTGCCGCCGAGCAGGTCCTTCATCGTGCGGTCGCCGTCGGCCTTGCCGTTGGCGAACAAATACACGTACTTCTTGCGTGACGACCTGGCCGGTGCAGACGACTTGCGAGACCGAGCGCCTGCCTTCTTGGGCGACGGGCGCGTTGCCGCGCGCTTCTTCGTGGCAGCGGGTTTCTTGGCCATGAGAATGATTGCTCCGTGGATGAAAGGATGAACGGACGGACGGCACCGGGCCGGTCGAGGAGGTCAGGAAGTCGACCCCGGTGCCAGCTGAGAGATATCCGCGATGCGAAGGATGAGATCCCGCAGGTCGACCATGAGCATCAGGCGCGACGTGCGGAGACGCTCGTCGTCGACCATGACAAACACCTCGGTGAAGAACCGGTCGACGGCCGGACGCAGCGCGGCCGCCTCGGTCATGGCGCCCCGGTAGTCCCGCGCCCCGAGCGCCGCCCGGATCACGGGCGCCCGCGCGTCGACGTCCTGCAACAACTGCTGTTCAGCCGGCTCGGTCAACAGGCGGCGGTCGACCGCGTTCGCGTACTGGTCGAGGGGCTGCGGGCTGATCTCGCGGGCGATGTTCTTCACGCGCTTGAACAGCACTGCGAGGGCCTCGAAGTCGGACGACTCTCGCACGGCCCTCAACGCCTCGAGCCGTCGCCGCAGGTCCAGCGGCACCAGGCCTCGTCGACTGGCCCCCATGACGGCCTCGATCTCGTCGCCGACGAATCCTCGCTGCGAGAAGACGAAGCGCGCCCGGTCATCGAGGAAGGCGCGAAGGTCCTCCTTCCACGTACCGAGAACGCCTGGCTCGTACCGGGCGGCGGCCGCGTCGCACACAGCGTCGAGGTCGACAGGCTGCTCGCGTCCCACGAGTTCTGGCAGATCCACGACGATCTTCAGCGCACCGTGCGCGTGGCGGCGCAGGCCGTACGGGTCGCGGGTGCCCGTGGGCCGCTCCCCTGCGCCAAACATGCCCACGAGCGTGTCGAGCTTGTCCGCCAGCGCGACCGACGCCCACACGGGGGCCGCCGCGCCGAGCGAGTCGGCCGTGGGCGGGGCCGACGCCTCGACGCTCGTGGGCAGGTACTGGTAGTAGATCGGCTTCCACACGGCTTCGGGGTGTTTCTGCGCGCGCGCGTAGATGCCCCCCATCGTGCCCTGCAGTTCGGTGAACTCGCGAACCATGTCGGTGGTCAGGTCGACCTTCGCCAGGCGCCCCGACACGCGCGCCGCCTCGGCATCCGCACTGAGCCCGAGGGCCTCGGCCGCGATCCACCCGGCGAGCGATTCGAGCCGCGCGGCCTTGGCGCGATAGCTGCCCAGCTGCTTGTGGAACAACACCGTGTCGAGCCGCTCGAGCCGCGACTCGAGCGGGGTCTGGCTGTCGCTCGCCCAGAAGAACTGCGCGTCGCGCAGCCGCGCCGCCAGCACGCGCTCCGAGTTGAGCGCGATGCGGCGCATGTTGTCCACCTCGATGTTGGTCACCGCCAGAAATGCCGGCATCAGCTTGCCGGCCTCGTCGACCACCGGGAAGTAGTGCTGGTGGTGAATCATGGTGGTGGCCAGGACCTCTTCGGGCAGCTCGAGGAACTCGGGCAGGAACGCCCCGGCGACCACAGCCGGGTACTCGACCAGGTCGGCGACCTCGTCGAGCAGGCCCGTGTGCGTCACGGCGGCCGAATGCACGCGGCCACCAAGGCGCTTGGCGTGCACGTCGAGCTCGCGCGCGATGCGGTCGCGGCGCTCCTGGCGATCGAGCACGACAAAGTGCTCGGCGAGCCGGGCCCGGTAGTCGCTGAAACTCCGGACCTTCACCGCCCGTCCCGGACGCCCGCTCATGGCTACGAACCGGTGGCCGTAGGTCATCGCCCCCGACCGGACATCCTGCACGAGCGGCGACTGCGCGAGCGTCGTCCGTCGAATCGAGAACGGCACGACGCGGCCGCCGTACAGGAACAGCAGCCAGCGGATCGGTCGACCAAACGGCAGCTCGCCACGCCCGTCGTCGATCCAGGCGTCCCAGTGCATCTGTTTCGGGAAGCTGAGATCGCGCAGGGTGGCGGCGAGCAGGTCGGGCAGCACGTCGACGGCGGTCTTGCCGCGCTGCCGCTTGAGATACGCGAGGTACTCACCCTTCGGGGTGGTGACGCGCGTGAGGTCCGCGACCTGGGTGCCATGCTTGCGTGCGAAGCCCACCGCCGCCGGCGTCGGTTCGCCGTCGGGGCCGTAGGCCGCCGACACCGGCGGACCGGTCACCGTCTCGTCGAGGTCGCTCTGGCGCTCGGCGATGCGCGAGACCGCGGCGGCCAGCCGTCGGGGCGTCGCGTAGGTTTCCACGGGCGCGTCGGCAGAGAGGCGGAACTCCTTCAGGCGCGCCCCCAGGCGCTCGGCCAGTTGGCTGGTCAGCGGCCCGAGCCAGCTGGCTGGCAGTTCCTCGCACCCGATCTCGATGAGTAGCTCGCGCTCCATGCGATTAGCCCAGCGCCTCGTCTTCGTCGCTGCGGGACGGCGGCTCGCCAGCCACGTACGCCTTGGCGATGGCCACCGCGAGTTGCCGCACGCGCAGGATGTACGCCGTTCGCTCGGTGACGCCGATCCCGCCGCAGGCGTCGAGGATGTTGAACAGGTGCGAGCACTTCAGGCAGTGCTCGAGGGCCGGCAGCACCAGGTCGGCTGCCAACAGGTGTCCCGCAAAGCCGTAGTACCGGTCGAACAGGTCGCGATGCAGGGCCGCAAATGCCTCGGGCGCGAGGCCGACCTGGCCGAACGCGTACTTCGACTGCTCCACTTCGTCCCGCAGGCGGACGTCCCGGTACTTGACCCCGGGCGCCCAGTCGACGTCGTACACGTTGTCGACCTTCTGGAGCACCATGGCGAGACGCTCGAGCCCGTAGGTCAGCTCCACCGACACCGGCGCCAGCTCGAGGCCGCCGGCCTGCTGGAAGTAGGTGAACTGCGTGATCTCGAGGCCGTCGAGCATCACCTGCCAGCCGATGCCCCAGGCCCCAAGCGTCGGCGATTCCCAGTTGTCTTCCTCGAAGCGGATGTCGTGCGCCCGGGTATCGATGCCGCAGGCCTCGAGGCTCTGCAGGTAGATGTGCTGGATCTCGTCGGGCGCCGGCTTGACGATGACCTGGAACTGGTGGTGCTTGAAGAGCCGGTTCGGGTTCTCGCCAAAGCGCCCGTCGGCGGGTCGCCGCGACGGCTGCACGTAGGCGACGCTCCAGTGTCGGGGGCCGAGCACCCGGAGGAACGTCTCGGGCGCCATGGTGCCGGCCCCCACCTCGAGGTCGAGTGGCTGCTGGATGAGGCACCCCTGCGAGGCCCAGTACTCCGACAGCTTGAAGATGAGGTCCTGCAGCGTCACGGTGCTTCCAGCTCCCTCAACACCCGGCTCGAGCGCGGCTCCCGTTCGAGGTGCGCCACGATGAGCGCGCGATGCACCCATTCCAGCTCCCGGGCGACGTCGGCCGACAGGGAGACATCAGCCAGCTGCTCCGGCGGCAGCGCAGCCACACGCTTGACGAACGCCACCGCGGCCGGCGAGAGGTCCGGGGCATCCGCCACCCGCTGGCACCGCCCGCACAGGAACACCCGGTGGGGCGACGACAGGTACGCCCCACCCTGCTCCAGCGCCCCCCCGCAGCTGTGGCAGGACGACAACGACGGGTAGACGCCCTGGAAGCGTAGCAGCCACACCTCGAAATACCGCGCCAGCAGCGCCGGGGGCGCCCCGGCGCCCAAGCCCTCGACCACCGCCGAGCCGAGGCGGAAGAGCCGTTCGTCGGGGTCGGCGTCTGGCGCGCACTGGTCGATCAGGTCGGCGAAGTAGCCGACATAGCTCAGTCCATCCGGGCTCGCGGCCGACAGGGGCGACCTCAACAGCTCGGCGTAGTTGAGGCTCACCAGTTCCCGTTGCTCCTTTTCGAAGTACGCCACCCGGGCCCGCGTCATCGGCTCGAGGGCGCCCACGAAGGGCGACCGGGCGCGACGCGCGCCCTTGGCCACTCCACGTTTCTTGCCGCGATCCCGCGTCAGGAACACCACGATGCGATCGGCCTCGCCGAGCTTGTAGGTCCGCAGGACGATGGCCTCGGCGGTGTAGAGCGGCATGCACCAGTCGCGTATTGTACCCTGCCTGTTCCCGAAAACTCATGCTCGGCGATCGGCGCTGGCGAATCGGGACTCGGGGACCGGGGCGTGGGAACTCGGGAATCGGGACTCGAAACTCGTCTCGCGGGCCCTGACGTATAATCCCCGCCACGCGTTCAGGAGGGTGAGGCATGCAACGACGCGCCACGTGTGCGTGGCTGACAGGTGTGGCGGTGCTGTGGTCGGGCGTCGTCTCGGCCCAGGGGCCGTCGGCGACGAAGCTGGCGGCAGTCGCCCTCGTCGAGCGGCAGCAGGCCGAGATGACGCACATGAGCGACGAGATCTGGGCCTTTGCCGAAACGGCGCTGCGCGAGGGGCGGTCGGCGGCGCTGCTGGCCGACTATGCCGAGCGGCAGGGCTTCACGGTCGAGCGCGGGGTCGCCGGCATGCCGACGGCCTTTGTCGCGAGCTACGGCGCGGGACGACCCATCATCGGCATCATGGGCGAGTACGACGCCCTCCCAGGCATCTCGCAGAAGGTGGCCACCATCAAGGACCCGCTCGAAGCCGGCGGGGCAGGACACGGCTGCGGCCACAACCTGTTCGGCACGGCGAGTCTCGGCGCCGCGGTGGCCGTCAAGGAACTCATTGCGAGCGGGAAGCTCAAGGGCACGGTGCGGTTCTACGGCACGCCGGCCGAGGAGAAGATCGGCGGGAAGATCTACATGATCCGCGAAGGGCTGTTCCGAGACGACGACGTCGTGCTCGTGTGGCACCCCGCCGACGAGACGAAGGCCGAATTCGAGGGCTTCCAGGCCAACATCCAGTTCAACGTCGAATTCCGCGGTCGGACGGCGCACGCGGCGAGCGACCCCTGGAACGGGCGCAGCGCCGCCGACGCCATCGAGCTCTTCACGCACGGACTGAACATGCTCCGCGAGCACGTCAAGCCGAGCGTGCGAATCCACTACACCGTCGAGCGCGCCGGGGACGTGCCCAACGTCGTGCCCGACTACGCGCGCATTCTCACCTGGGTGCGTGACTCGAAGCGTGCCGGGGTCGACGAGGTGTTCGCGCGCGTGCAGGACATCGCCAGGGGCGCCGCGCTCATGGCCGGCGTCGAGCACGTCCTCACCGTGCAGACCGGCTTCTCCGACATGAACATCCTCGAGACAGGCAGCCGGCTCGTGCACGACAACCTGATGTGGCTGGGCCCGCCCGTCTACACCGCGGACGAGTTGGCCTTCGCACGGGCCCTCCAGCAGACGACCGGGAAGGAAGCGAAAGGAATGGTGGCCGCGGCGGTCCCGGTCAAGCCGATTCCCCCGGACCCGCCCGGTGGGTCCTCGGACGTGGGCGACGTGAGCTGGGTGGCTCCCACGCTGCACTTCTACGTCGCGACGGCCCCGAAGGACGTGCCGTGGCACGCCTGGCCGGTGGTGGCCTCGAGCGGCACGACCATCGGTCACAAGGGCATGCTGCTCGCGGCAAAGACCCTGGCGGCCACCGCCGTGGATCTTTACGAGAACACGAGGGCGCGCGAGGCCATTCGTGCCGAGTTTGCCGAGAAGACCAAGGGTGTCACCTACCGCTGGTACGTACCCGACGGGCCGCCGCCGATCCCGAAACAGTGAAGGAGCGGGACGCCGTCCGGCTCACTACAGGAACCTGAGGAAGAGGCTGCCGATCCCGAGGAACGACATGAAGCCGAACACGTCGGTGAGCGTCGTGATGAACACCGACGAGGCGAGCGCGGGGTCGACCTTCAGGGCGCGCAAGGCCAGGGGGATGAGCGTTCCCGCCGTCGCCGCGACGAACATGTTGATGATCATGGCCAGCGCCAGCACGCCTCCGAGCGCGGCGCTCCCCTGCAAGGCCCACGCGCCGAGCGCCGCCACGACGCCGCAGCCCACGCCGTTGCCCACGCCGACGAGCGCCTCCTTGACGAGGGCCTTGCGGCTGTTGCTCCACGTCAGCTCACCCAGCGCGATCCCGCGGACGATCACCGTCAGCGTCTGAGTGGCCGCGTTGCCCCCCATGCCGGCGACGACGGGCATGAAGACCGCCAGGGCTGTCACCTTGCCGATGGCGCCTTCGAACAGCTTGACGACCGATGCGGCCAGGAACGCCGTCCCCAGGTTCACCCACAGCCAGGGCAGCCGCTTGCGCAGCGACTCCCTCGCCGGCGTGAAGATGTGGTCGTCGCTCGAGACGCCGGCCAACCGGTAGATGTCCTCGGTGGCCTCGTCCTTGATGACGTCGATCACGTCGTCGACGGTGATGACGCCCACCAGCTTGTTCTCCTCGTCGACGACCGGGATGGCCAGCAGGTTGTACGAGGCGACCTGCCGCGCCACGTCTTCCTGGTCGGTCTCGACGCGGACGCTGATGAGATCGGTGGCCATCAGCCGCTTGAGCGGCGTGTCGGGTGCCACGAGCAGCAGGCGCCGCAACGACACGACGCCCACGAGGTGCCGGCGCTCGTCGACGACGTAGAGGTAGAACACCATTTCGACGTCGCGCGAGGCCTGCAGCGCCGCGATCGCCTCCGCCACCGTCATGTCCTCCGACAGGGCGAAGACGTTCGGGTTCATGATGCGGCCCGCCGTCTGCTCTTCGTACTCGAGGAGGTTGCCGACGTCGGCCCCTTCCTTCTTCCGCATCAACTCGAGTACGGCCTGCGAGAGCTCTTCGGGCAGGTAGTCGACGATGGCGGCCGCATCGTCGGTGGCCAGTTCCTGGACGAAGCGGGCGATCTCTTCGGCGGAGCGGTCGGCGAGCAGCGAGGCGGCGACCTCGGGGCCCAGTTCGCTCAACGCCTCCATCGCGAGCCGACTGTTGCGATCGAGCAGGACGCTGACCGCAGCGTGCCGGTCGCGCTCGTTGAGCTCGGAGAAGACCTGGGCGAGGTCGGCCGGGTGCTGCTTCTGGAGGAGGTTCAGCAGGTTGGCGGTCGCCCCCATTCGCTGCAGGCGCTTCACCGAGTCGAGGACGACGTCGATTTTGCGATGCACAGGCATGGCCACCATCCCGCGGGACTCGCGGCGGCGTCACACGAAGGCGTGATCGGCGCGGACCCGATCGCTGAGCCTAGCACAGGCCCCGATGGGCGAAAACAGGAAAAAACGGACGCGAGGGCTCAGCCGTGAAGTCGACCGAGCCCGAGATCGTGAAGCAGCCGCTCGTCGTCGCGCCAGTTGGGCTTCACCTTGACGTGAAGGTCGAGATACACCCGCGTCGCGAAGAAGGCTTCGAGTTCGTGGCGCGCCTCGGTCCCGATGCGCTTGATGAGCTCGCCGCGCCGGCCGATGACGATCGCCTTCTGAGAGTCGTGCTCCACGAGGATGGAACAGTACAGGCGCAGCAGCCCGCGTTCGTCGGGCTCGACGAAGCGGTCGACGATCACCGCCGTGGAGAACGGCAGCTCGTCGCGCGTGTGGTGCAGCAGGCGCTCGCGAACGAGCTCGGCCGCCAGCGCGCGTTCGGGCTGGTCGGTCAGGAAGTCGTCGGGGTACAGCGGCTCGCCCTCGGGCAGCTCGGCCAGCAGGGCCGACTCGAGCGCATCGACGCCGTCGCCGGTCAACGCCGAGACTGGCACCACGGTCGCGAACTCGAACTGCTGGCGGTACCAATCGATTCGCGGCAGGAGCGTCGGCTTGGCCACCAGATCGATCTTGTTCAGCGCGAGCACGACGGGCCCCGAGCGCTTCTCGAGCAGGCCGAGCACGAAACGGTCACCGGCACCACCGGGCACCGCGGCATCGACGACGAGGGTGATCACATCGACGTCGGCAATCGACTCGACCGCCAGGTCGACCATGCGAACGTTCATGCGGTGCAGCGGGCGGTGAATCCCGGGCGTGTCGACGAAGACGATCTGCCCGGCCGGGGTGGTCTTCGCACCGACGATCCGGGTCCGCGTGGTCTGGGGCTTGTCGGAAACGATGGCGACCTTCGCCCCGACGAGATGGTTGAGCAGCGTCGACTTACCGGCGTTGGGCCTGCCGACGAGCGAGACGAACCCGGCTTTCACGTCAGGCGTCCGCCTGGGGCACCGGCAGGCGCCGCCGGGCCCGGACCCGGTGCACGCGTCTGCGCTCGGCCTCCAGGATCTCGACCGCGAGGTCGTCGACCTCGAGCACCTCGCCCACCGACGGCACGCGACCGAGGCGGGCGAGGAGGTATCCCCCCACGGTCTCGAACCCCTCTCGCTCGATCTCGACCGCGAGGCGATCGGCCAGCACGTCGACGCCTACCTTGCCGGAGAAGACGAACCAGCCGTCGCCCTCCTCGATCACGGGCTCGGCCTCGACGTCATACTCGTCGCGAATCTCGCCCACCAGTTCCTCGAGGAGATCCTCGAGGCTCACCAGGCCGGCGGTGCCGCCGTACTCGTCCACCACGACGGCCAGCTGGACCTGCCGGCGCTGGAACTCGCGAAGCAATTCAGGCACCCGCTTGGTCTCGGGCACGAAGTAGGCCGGGCGCATGAGGCTGGTGATGGGCGTGTCGCCAGGCTGCTCCCTGTGCGTCATCAGGTCTTTCACGAAGACGAACCCGAGGACGTTGTCGAGATCGTCCTTGTAGACGGGAATCCGCGAGTATTCCTGGTCGATGAAGAAGGTTCGCAGCGCGTCGAGCGTTGAATCGGCACGGATGGCCACGATGTCCGGACGGGGGGTCATGACCTCGCGAACCAGGCGGTCGCTGAAGTCCACGATTGACCGGAGAAGCCGCCGTTCGTCGGCGTGCATGGGCGATGTGGGCTCGGGCGCCGCCTCGCCGGTGGCAGGCTCGCCGACCGGGCCGTCAGCGTCGCTGGTGCCAGCCGCACGCGTTTCGGCCGTGCCTCCCACGAGCGACGTGAGGGGGACGAGCAGCGTGGCGAGGGCGCTGAACGAGGGCAACAGCACCTCGAGCACGCGCTGCGGGTCGCGCCGGACGATGAGCCAGGGCAGCAGGCACTCGCAGAGCAGGACGTAGCCCATCACCGCGAGCGCGACGATGCCGATCGCGCGGGGGCCGATGCCCCCCACTTTCAGGGCCACCAGGCCTGCCGTGAGCGACAGCAGCAGCCCCACCAGGAGCCTCGCCGGGACAAAGAGCCGCGAGGGCTCCTCGAGAAACCCCTGCAGCGCCTCGTGCCCGCTCGTGCGCTCGGCCATGATGCGCAGCGACAGCCGCATCATTCCCGTGAACGCCGCCTGCACGGTGCCCACGTAGACGAGCGCGCAGGCCACCAGGAACAGCGAGAGCGGGATCATCGGCCGCCCTCGCGTTCGATCAGGCCGAGCGACAGGCTCCCCTTCCGGCGGAGCCGGGCCTCGACGCGTGCCATCTGTCCGGCGTCACGCTCGTGGTCATACCCGAGCAGGTGCAGCAGGCCGTGCAACGCCAGCACGCGGAGCTCCACCCAAAGCGGATGGCCGAGGCTCGAGGCCTGCCGACGGGCCTGCCCCCGCGCAATCACGATGTCGCCGAGAAAGGCGTCTCCCGGCAGGGTCGGCCGATTACGCCCGCGGCTGGCCGCTCGTTGCGCGGACTCGGCGGGAAACGAGAGCACATCCGTGACGCGGTCGATGCCGCGGTAGGTGCTGTTCAGTCGCCGGACGAACCCATCGCTGACGATGGCCACCGCGACCTCGCCGCGTGCGGCGGGAGGAGCCGTGTCAGCCAGCCAGCGCGCCAGACCTCTGGCAGCGACGGGCCGGCCACGCCCGTCGGACACGGTCACGTCGAGGCCGCGCCTGAGGGTGCCTGCGGCCGATGCGCGTACGGACCCGCGTGGCGTGGACCGAGGAGAAGGTGAGCGGACGGCTCCCATGAGGTCAGCTGGCACTGGGGGCGGCTGGTCCGCGATTCGCGTTGGCGGCCTCGAAGTCGGCGTAGGCCCGCACGATCTTCTGCACGAGGCTGTGACGCACGACGTCCTGCTCGTCGAAGTATACGAGAGAGATCCCCTCGATATCGCGAACGACGCGGATGGCCTCGATGAGGCCGGACACGCGGCCGGCCGGAAGGTCGATCTGGGTGATGTCGCCCGTCACGACGGCCTTCGAGCCGAAGCCGAGCCGTGTGAGGAACATCTTCATCTGCTCGTGGGTGGTGTTCTGCGCCTCATCGAGGATGACGAACGCATCGTTGAGCGTCCGGCCGCGCATGAAGGCAATCGGCGCCACCTCGATGGTGCCACGCTCGAGCAGGCGCTCGATGCGCTCGGCCTCGAGCATGTCGTAGAGGGCGTCGTAGAGCGGCCGCAGGTACGGGTTGACCTTCTCCTGCAGATCGCCGGGCAAGAACCCGAGTTTCTCGCCGGCCTCCACCGCCGGCCTCGTCAGGATGATCCGGCTCACCTTCTTGGCCACGAGAAACGACACCGCCTGGGCCATCGCGAGATAGGTCTTGCCGGTGCCGGCTGGACCCACACCGATGACGATGTCGTGGCGTTCGATCGCGTCGAGATACGCCCGCTGGTTCGAGCTCTTCGGCACGACCTGGCGCTTGGCTGACGGCCGCAGCGTTCGCCGCAGGAAGTACTCGCGGAGGTCGACCCCGGGATCCTGGGCCACCAACTGCGACGCCGTGCGGACCTCACCTTTGCCGAACCGATAGCCCTCGGCGAGAAGCGCTGCGAACTGGTCGACCACCCGCTCGACGCGTTCGACGTCGGCTGGGTCGCCCTCGACGAGCAGTTCGTGCCCGTCGGTGCGGATGCGGACCTTGAAGAGGCTTTCGAGGTTGCGGAGATTCTCGTCGTACGACCCGAAGAAGGTCTCGATGCCAGTGTCGGGAACGGCGATCTTTCGAACGAACGACGTCGCTATGAGCTATCTCCTTTGCTTACAGTAAATTATGAACCGAGGCTACTACACCGACGACGAAGCGTCAAGGCGAGGCCCGACCGTTTTGAGCTTGAGTTCCGCGAGCTGTCGGTCGTCGACCGCCGATGGCGCGCCCGCCATCAGGTCCATCGCGGCCGTCGTCTTCGGAAACGCGATCACGTCCCTGATCGACGACTCCCCCGCCAGGATCGCGACGATGCGGTCGAGGCCGAGCGCGATGCCGCCGTGCGGCGGCGTGCCGTACTGCAACGCTTCGAGGAAGAACCCGAACCGGGCCTGCGCTTCCTCGTCGCCGATGCCCAGCAGGCGGAAGATGCGGCTCTGAAGCGCGGGGTCGTGAATCCTGATGCTGCCGCCGCCGATTTCGCTGCCGTTGAGGACCAGGTCGTACGCCTTGGCCCGCACCTCTCCTGGCCGCTCCTCGAGGCGCGCGACGTCCTCGTCGACCGGCGCCGTGAACGGGTGGTGCATCGAGACGTAGCGTCGCTCGTTCGGGTCCCACTCGAGCAGCGGGAAATCGACCACCCAGACGAACGCGTACCTGTCGACGGGCAGGAGATCGTGGGCCCGGGCCACCGACAGGCGGAGGGCGCCGAGCACCCGCGACGTGGCATCGGCCTCCCCCGCGGCCATCACGACCAGGTCGTTGTGGCCAGCCGCGACCCGCTCGAGGGCCGCATTGACGGCGGCCTCGCCCGCGCCCTTGAGAATCGGGCTCTGCAGCGTGCCCTCAGGCGTGCGTCGGGCCCAGGCCACGCCGGCTGCGCCAAGTTCCTTGGCCTGCTCGGTCAACCCGTCGAGCTGCTTCCGCGAGTAGGCTGCCCCGCCGGGCACGACGAACCCGCGCACGACACCCTGCTGGTCGAGCGCCGACCGAAAGGGACCGAATGTGGTGCCGGTGAACGCCTCGCTCACGTCCTCGATCACCATGCCGCAGCGCAAGTCCGGCTTGTCGGAGCCGTACCGGGCCATGGCCTCGGCGTACGACATCCGCGGGAACGGCAGCGGCACTTCGACGCCAATGACCGAGAAGACGCGCGCGATGGATGGCTCGATCAGCTCGAACACGAGCTCGCGGCTGGCAAACGAGATTTCGACGTCCACCTGCGTGAACTCGGGCTGCCGATCGGCGCGAAGGTCCTCGTCGCGGAAGCACCGCACGATCTGGTAGTAGCGGTCCATGCCCGAGATCATCAGGATCTGCTTGAAGAGTTGGGGCGACTGCGGCAACGCGTAGAACTCGCCAGGATGCACGCGGCTGGGCACGAGGTAGTCGCGCGCGCCCTCAGGCGTTGATTTGGTCAGGATGGGCGTTTCGATCTCGACGAACCCGGCCGAATCGAAGTACTCGCGGATGGCGAGCGTCGCGCGGTGGCGCAGCAGCAGGTTGCGCTGCATGCGGGGCCGGCGCAGGTCGAGGTAGCGGTACCGCAGGCGCATCTCCTCGCTCACCGGCGTGTCGTCGGCGACGACGAAGGGCGGCCGACGCGCCTCGCTGAGCAGCCGGATCTCGCGGGCCACCACCTCCACGGCGCCGGTGTCGAGCTTCGGGTTGACGGCGTCCGGCCCACGCGGCTCCACGCGGCCAATCACCGCGACCACGTGCTCGGGCTTGAGCCCCTTGGCGAGACCGATGGTGCCGTCTTCTTCACGCACCACGACCTGGGTGAGCCCGTACCGGTCGCGCAGGTCGAGGAACACCAGCGAGCCGATGTCGCGGAGGCGATGCACCCACCCGAGCAGCACCACCTCACGACCGATGTCCCCTGCGCGGAGAGCCCCGCACGTGTGCGTGCGCCGCAGATCACCGAGTTGTTCGACCACGGAATGCCCGTTCCTTTCTCTGAGCGCGTTACGGAGCTTTCAGCTCGCGTGCCGCGTCGCCACGCGCAACGGCCCGCTGCGCGCCGCTCTTCATGTCCTTGATCGCCACCAGGCCCTGGGCGCGCTCGTCGTCTCCCAGCACCGTGACGAACGGCACGCCGCGCGTCGAGGCGTAGCGGAACTGTTTGCCCAACCGGTCGGCCTCGGGGTAGACCTCGACGCGCAAGCCGCCCTCGCGCAACTCGCGGGCCAGGGCCAGCGATTCGCCCAGGCTCTCGGCATTCCACACCGTGACCATCACGTCGGCCGGGGCCGATTCCGCACCGGGCGGGAACATGCCACGTTCGGTCATCACGACGATGATGCGCTCGAGCCCGAGCGAGAAGCCGCAGGCCGGCACGTCCTCGCCAAGGAACATCCCGACGAGGTTGTCGTACCGTCCCCCGCCGCCGAGGCTGCCAGCGAGGTCGGGAACCGCGACTTCCATGATGGCGCCCGTGTAGTACGACAGCCCACGGGCCAGGGTGGCGTCAATGCGCACCCGGCCGTGCGCCGAGGTGGACGCCACCAGGGCGTCGATGTTGCGCAGTTCTTCAATGCCCCGTCGGCCCGCCTCGTGGTCGCCGACGAACCGACTGAGACGATCGAGTGTATCGGCATTGTCGAACGACGCGTCGCTGGCCGACGTGGTCCCAGCGCCACTCGATGCGATTCCTGCCGAGAACTGGAGCAGGCCGTCGGACGCGGTCGTCGGCACCCCACGGTCCGCAAGCTCGCGCCGCACGCCGTCGGCGCCGATCTTGTCGAGCTTGTCGAGGGCGACGAGCGCCTCACCGTGCTGGTCGGGCGAGACGCCGGCCGCGTCGAGCACGCCGGTCAGCACCTGGCGGTGGTTGAGACGAATCGAGAAGTCGGAGAAGCCGAGGCGGACGAGCACGTCGGAGGCCGCGGCGCACAGCTCGGCCTCGACCGCCATGGAGCGCGACCCGAGCGCGTCGACGTCGCACTGGTAGAACTCGCGGAAGCGGCCGCGGGCCGGACGGTCGGCGCGCCACACCGGCTGGATCTGGTAGCGCCTGAAGAACCGGGGCAGCTGCCCCCGATACTGGGCCACGACGCGCGCCAGCGGCACGGTCAGGTCGTAGCGCAACGCCAGGTCGGCCTGGCCAGAGGCTTCGTGCTCCCCGCGCTTCAGGATCTTGAAGATCAGCTGGTTGCCCTCTTCACCGTACTTGCCGAGCAGCGTCTCGAGGTTCTCGACGGCGGGCGTTTCGAGCGGCTCGAACCCATACCGCTCGTACACGTCGGTCACGACGCCGATCACGTACTGGCGCCGCCGGACCGCGTCCGGGAGGAAGTCGCGCATGCCGCGGGGAGGTTGTGCTGAAGCCATCACCGTGATCGACCGGGCCGAGCCGGCTAGCCGCCCATGTAGTCCAGCCGATAGCCGACGTAGCGCTCCGCGTAGTCGCGGATGGAGCTCACCTCGGCGTCGGTGAGTGCGCGCTTCACTTTGGCCGGGCTGCCCATCACGAGCGAGCGGGGCGGGATGCGCGCCCCCTCGACGATGAGGGCGCCGGCCGCCACGATGGTGTCCGACCCGACGTCCGCACCGTTGAGCACGATGGCGCCCATGCCGATCAGGCAGCGGTCGCCAATGGTGCAGCCGTGCACGATCGCGCCGTGCGCGATGGTGACCTCATCGCCGATGGTCGTCGGATGCGTGCCCCGCATGACGTGGACGATGACCCCGTCCTGCAGGTTCGTTCGCCGCCCGATGCGCACCCGGTGCACGTCGCCGCGCACGACGACGTTCATCCAGAGGCTGCTCTC
>Ga0113563_10000830_pt1 | contig 16280 bp, 17 predicted proteins | sample Mud3Dept3metaG_FD_80117 | JGI IMG/M metagenome (GOLD analysis project Ga0113563, IMG submission 80117) | Freshwater wetland microbial communities from Ohio, USA, analyzing the effect of biotic and abiotic controls - Mud 3 Core 4 Depth 3... | ecosystem: Environmental > Aquatic > Freshwater >...
ATGAAGTCAAAAGATATAAGATATAAAGAGGTGGCAACAACGAGATATGAAGATTGAGAAATTCGAAGATATACTGGCTTGGCAGAAAGCACAGGCGCTTGCAGAGAATATCTATATCGCCCTCAAAGAATGCAGAGATTTTTCATTTCGGGATCAGATTCAGCGGGCAGTCATATCAATATCCAATAATATCGCCGAAGGATACGAGCGAAGAAGCAATAAAGAACTAAAAAACTTTCTTTATATAGCTAAAGGCTCATGCGGAGAGGTTCGCTCTATGCTCTATTTAGCAAATACCCTGGGTTATATTGAAAAAAACAAGTTTCAAGAACTTTCTTCACAAGCACTTGAAATATCAAAAATACTTTCAGGATTCATAAAAACACTCTAATTCTTTTACTTGATAAACTGATTTACTCTACTTATATGAACTATCCTCTCTCACTTTATAAACTTTAAGAACTTGACTAACTTGATAAACTCATTCTATGAACTCAATTCAGCCCTATCTCGTCTTTCTCATTCCGATCGCGGTCGGTTTCCTGGCCCAAGTCATCAAGTTCGCGCTCTACACCTGGAAGCACGGCTTCAATCTAGAGTATGCCCTGACGCACGGCCATATGCCGAGCATGCATACCGCATTCGCGACGTCGCTCCTCGTTTCCATCGGCTACTTCGAAGGGTTGGCATCCGGTTCTTTCGCTGTTTCCGTCGTGCTGGCATTTCTCATCATCGATGACGCCCTCCGTATCCGCATGGTACTCGGTGATCAGGGCCGCTACCTCAATATGCTGGTCGACCAATTGAAGAGCGAAATCGATGAGAAAAAATTTCCCCGCCTCAAAGAACGCATTGGCCACCGCGTGAGCGAGGTGGTCGTCGGCGCGCTTGTCGGACTTCTGCTCACCGTCCTCTTCATTTATCTTTTCGCTTAGATCTCGTCTTTCAAAAATGAATAAAAAAACTCCCCTACCGGAATTTCCGATAGGGGTTTTACTACATTGCAAGAACGATTGATCGACCTCGTTTCTTAGTCTGATTCGAGGTACGTCTGCTGGAAGTGTTCAAGAGTGTCGCCAGTCAAAGTCCTGAAGATGCTGTTGTAGCGCATCGTTGTTTCGTGACGCGTACTCGGACCAAACGTGAGGGGTATTTTTTTCCCGCCCGCCCAGATCGCCTCAGCCGCATGTCGCGCATACTCCTTATCGAGCCAGTTCGGCTCTCGACCAACCACAATCTCATCCGCTTTCACAAAGCGACACGCATCCGGAGTGAGACATTCGTCACCAAGGATAGCCTCCCCGCTCATATTAGTGCCAGTTTCAAATTTGCCGTCGATAATTTCGATGCCGCGAGATTGAGCGAAGGAACGCCCAATTTCATATACCTCGAGGGAGAGACGGTATGCCCCCCTGTAGTGTTTCGCAGTTTCCTCAGAATCGAGCGGATCGTCGGTCTCCGATTTATCCGTCGGAGTAAACTCTGTTTTCCCGAAAGGTGACATCAGCATTAGTCCAGACGGTAGATCAAGGCCATACGGATTGAGAAGTCCTTTCGAGTAGTAGTCTTTCCATAGGCTACCGGCCATACGGCTACGAAAGATAAACTCCACCGGAAACATGTTAAGCATCTGAATGATAATGGCTCGCAGATGCAGATCCGCCGGATAGGCGCCAGCCGGAAGATAGTTATAGATATTTTTTCCGTATGCAACCAGATGCGTCTTTATTCCCGAGAGAAGTTTTGTCATCCAGAATACCGTCAGAGCAGTGAGCGTTTGCCCCTTGAGCGGAATAGTGTTCAAATGGACTACGTTGTGAGTGCTAATGCGATCGGTAGCCACTGTCAGCAAGAGATCGGGGCGACCCGGGATAGCGAATGTATCACGAACTTTGCCCTGGTGGATACATTCCAAGCCATCAACAGCCGGAGGGAATTTGAATGAATGCATGGTTTTCTCCTGGTTACACCACTTCGTTGGAAAATAAGTCGCACTAAAATACCTTGAAACGACTCAATTGGGAAAGAGCCAAGAAAACAGTCTATAAAAATACGGCAAGGAAGTCAACTTGCCGTTTATAAACAGTGACGGTTAAACTACTAAGAAAGTTTTTGCAATTCCTCTTCGATGACCGCCCGTTCACTCCAGGAAAGACGTTTGTTGCCGATAGCCATCGACGTTTCGGCACCCTTGCCGGTGACGAGAACAATATCGCCGATTTCCGCCATTGATAAAGCCTTGTGTATCGCTTCGCGACGATCGAAAATACGGAAATATTCTTTATCCTTCTTTTTCGTCACTCCCTTTTCGATATCATCGATGATCTGCTCCGGATTTTCATAGAAGGGATCTTCGTTAGTCAGAATAATGATATCGGCATACGAGGATGCAATTTCCCCCATCATCGGCCGCTTGCCCCGATCGCGCTCGCCGCAGGCCCCAAACACATGGATGATTTTCGTTCCCGGAATCTTGAGGGGCAGAATCGAGGCATAGACTTTTTCAAACGCATCCGGGGTCACGGCATAATCGATGATGATATCAGCATTCATCGGATTGAGCACCATTTCCATCCGCCCCGGAACGCTCATGACACTCTCTAGCGCCTCTTTGGCCACCGTGAAGTCGATATCAAGCAGTCGAGCTACCCCGAGCGCTGCCAAGGCGTTCTCGATGTTGAACAATCCTGGTACATGCAGACGAAATTGCACCCCATCCACCGTGAATTCTGTGCCTTTGAAATCCAGCCCGATACTCTCTGCAAGCAGATGGGCCTGCGGATTCTTGGTACTATAAAAAATGGCCGGCTTCTTGGCGTCCGGATGGAAATATTCCGGTTCTACCATGTCCAGACTGATGACCGCACGCTGGGCAAGAAGAAAGAGCCTCTGCTTGGCGCGGCGGTATTCTTCCATGGTCTGGTGATAATCGAGGTGCTCGCGCGTCACATTGGTCATCACCGCGATATCGCAGGGTATCCCCCATATCCGATTCTGATCAAGCGCGTGCGAAGATATCTCGAGCACGGCGTGCGTACACTGAGCATCCACTGCTTGGCGCAAAAATTTCTGGAGTTTCAGACGGGAAAGCGTCGTCAATTTCGATCGGTTGACGATTTCCTCTCCGGCAATCTTGAAATTGATGGTAGAGGCCACCGCCACTTTTCTCCCCGCAAATTCCAGGACACGCGCAATGAATTGGGTCGTGGTTGTCTTGCCGTTCGTCCCCGTTACGCCGATAACGACAAGCTTCTTGGCCGGAAAACCGTAAATAATATTCCCCAAAATCGCCTCGCATAAATGAAAGACATTTTTGAGCGCCTGCGGGACAAGTTGTTTGAAGGTATGAAACATAGTGTTTATTCGTATCATTCGGATGCAACTCGTAATATTCGTATCGCTAAGTTTACATCTTGAGAAACTTTTTCATCACAAGAAAGCTTTCTTTGAGCAACCGCAGGCGGTTATAGAGCGCATATTTTGAATTATTGAGAATGATATCATACGCCCCTGGGAAGACCGTCGGCTGCGTCTGCGGTGAAAATCCCATCTTGAACCGCGTAATTCCTGACCAGCTACTCTTATTTTCTGTCTTCTGTTCCCTGTTTTCTGTTAACTGTTGATTGTTAACTGCCCTCACTCCTCCGAAATCATACTCCGTACACCTGCGCTCTTTCGCGTACTGTATCTGCTTCCACTGGAGGAGGTACGGTGCCATCACATCCCGATGCTCATTTCCTGATCCGCCATGGAGATACGTCGCCCGCGTCCCGTAGATCATCAAAAGGTTGGCTGCCAAAACTTTCCCGCCTCGCGTCGACGAACCGTCTCCGCGAGTCGAGGCGGGCCCGTCATATTCCGCCACAAAAAGCTGGCACATATCTTCTGGAAAAACTGAGAAGAATTTCTCATAGTAAGTCCTCGGATGCGGCATGATTTCTTTGCGATCGGCCGTCGCCATGATCAGATCGAGAAAAGCTTCCTGATATTTTTTCTCGCGCGTGGCAAACACTTTCACGCCGCGCTTTTCCGAGAGACCGATGTTGTAGCGTGTTTTTGGCTTCATTTGAGCCAACAGAGTTTCGAGGCTTGGTGTAATATCCATCACAAAAACTTCCCTCGGCTGTACATCGTGCGGCGCTTTGGTAATCGTAAGATTACCACCTTGAGCCTGTCGAAAGGTGACAACCTCTTTCCGAATCATTCCTAACACTTCTTCTGTTTCTGGTTCAATCCGGATCCAATTAGCTCTTCTTTTTTTCGCTTCTTCAATCAGTTTTTGCATTCCATTCGTAAATCGTAAATCGTAAATCATAAATCGATCTACGATCGGCCCCCTCGGCACATACAAATATTTTCCGACCATCGGAAGCCCATGCATTATCCCATTCGCCGAAAAACCGTCTTGAGATAAGCGTACTGTTTCCTTCCCCGTCGCCTCCTGAAACTGCATCCACTCTTCCGATTGCAAAAATTCAATATTCAAATCAGCCGAAGGCATATTCGTAAATCTTAAATCCTAAATCTTAACTCACTTTTTCCCCAGATTCTTCAAAGCCTGACGAATACGCTTGCTCACATCGGTAATCTCGGCCGGCACCAGCTTGAGCGCCTCACGGGCTTCGGTGATGGAATACCCCATAGAAGTCAGCGCCTCGATAGTATCCTGGCCTCTGAGCGCGCTCGCCTGATCTTCCACGCCCACCGCATCCACTTTGTTCTGTAGTTCCACGATGACCCTCTCCGCCGTCTTCTTGCCCACACCGGAAACGCGCGTCAGGATGCTCGGGTCTTTGTTCACGATAGCCGTCTTGATAGTATTGACATCGGCGATGGAAAGAATCGAAAGCGCTACTTTCGGTCCGATACCGGAAATAGAAATAAGGAGTTCGAACATAGTGAGCTCTTCTTCGTTCAAAAATCCATACAACGCCAGCTGGTCTTCGCGTACATGGGTGTGGATATGAAAAAGCACTCGCTCCAAAGAAGCAACCTTCCCCAGCGTATAAGCGGAAACAAACACAAGATACCCGATCCCTCCGACCTGGAGAATGACCGCATTCCCCCGCATTCCCGCGATTTTTCCCTCGAGTTGAGCAATCATAGATAATGTAAAAGGTAAATATCAAAATGAAAAATGTTCGTCTCCGCTCTGCGGAGCTTTATTGGTCTTTCTCTTACCTTGCCATTCTAGCATTTACCCCTCATCCTTGCCAAAATCCAACAGTTATGCTAAAAAGAATAAGACTCAATTTTGCCACTCTTACTTTTTTCATTTTAATTTTTTATTGTCATTTTGATTTTTGATTTTTAAATTTTGATATATCGAATATGCCCATCAAGAAAGCCGCCAAAAAATACATGCGCGTCACCGCCAAAAACACTCTGCGCAACAAAGTGGTTACCGGTGTCATCAAAAGCGCTATCAAGAAGACCCGCGAAGCTGTCACGGCTGGTAATGTGAAAGAGGCGCAGGAATGGCTGAAAACTGCCGTCAAATCCCTCGATAAGGCCGCTCAGAAGAAAATCATCAAGAAAAACACCGCCGCCCGCAAAAAATCCCGCTTGAACGCTTTGGTTAAAAACGCCGCCACGAAGAAATAGCTTATCTTTCTGAATACAAAAAAACTCTACGGATAATTTTCCGTAGAGTTTTTAGTTTTAGCATAATTGCTGATGAAATGTATAGACTTCTATGCCACCACGAATGACTGATCCATTCCAACGATAACATTGACGGAATGGGGAATTAACTTTTTCTCGCGGGTAGAGGCGTTCGTATTTCAAAGCAATGATGTCTTTCTTTTTCACTTGAAATGGTGTTTTTATAGGGAGATAACAATGTTTCAAACAATCTGAAGTTTGCTTTCTGTCGATATCATCACCTGAAATATTCAAACTCACACTCTTTGAGAGATGTGCCGTGAAGTATCCCTTAAATCCTGTAAATAAACCGTCCCGCACAATAGGAAAATGAAGCATAACTCTATATTCCGGATTGTCACTTCCGTCGAAGTTAAACGCACACACCGACTGAGGTTTAGCTAAGTGGGTAGAGCGAGGAATTATGGCATCGTAGTAGAGATTAAATGGGTGACCGTCTCTTCGTTGACCTATCAACTTTTCAAAATTGTAAGTTCCACTGATACTTTTGATATCTTTGTTTTGAACCTGGTTGTGTAGTTTTTTCGAACACACTGGAACGAGATACGTCTGCGTACTGGCCGGGAGCATGATACCCTTTGGTTTGAGAAATCTCAGGCGAGCATCATTCAAAATTCGCACTATATCTTCATTGTCCGCCAGGTTGCCAAGAATTTCAGAAATGATAATATCCACCTTTTCAGGCAATTCAACATCGTATGACAAAGCATTAAAGACCTCAAACTTTTTTACGAATCCTGCCTCGGCAATTCTTTTTTTAGCTCTTTTCAGGGGTTTTTCGTTGACATCAATCCCATAGACCATTTTTGCTCCAGCTTGTAGCGCCCATAAAGCAAGAACACCCGTGCCCGTTCCAAGGTCTACAACTATCATTCCAGGCCGCACCACTTCTTTGATCGCTGCCTCGTAGGCTCGCATACGCAACTCATCATTGAGCATCAAATCATGAAATTTATTGTCCCAACTTAAAATATCTTCCGAGAGAGGAAACCAGGCTTCTTCAGCGCGATAGGTCATTGGCATTGTTATGTTTGACGGCATACGTTTTTGATTATGAGGAGCGCTGTGGATTGTTTTCTAATGCCAGCTCAACTTTACCCTCAAATTCGAAAAATTCTTTACTCCGCTTCAAAGCGCGTTTCCGAGGACGCGAAAAAGGGACAGTGAATACTTTCTTTATGTGCATCGGCCGCTCGCTCAAAACGTAGACTTTGTCAGCCAAAAAGATCGCCTCTCTGACATCATGAGTAATGAAAAGGATGGTCTTATGTTCCGTTTCCCATAGTTTAGTGAGAAATTCTTGCATCTGTGAGCGTGTCTGTGAATCGAGCGAACCGAACGGTTCATCCATAAGGAGGATCTTCGGATTATTGGCAAGTGTTCTTGCAATAGCCACTCTCTGCTGCATACCCCCTGAAAGGCTTTTTGGATAAGCGTTGGAAAAATCTTTTAGCCCAGTAATAGCCAAATAATGATTGGTTATTTCATTCTTTTTTTTTCTACTCAACTTTTGCATCTCCAACCCAAAACCTATATTCTCCCTAACGGTAAGCCAAGGAAACAAGGTGAAGCCCTGAAACACCATCCCTCTTTCCTTGCCTGGGCCAATAATTTTCACTCCGTCAAAAAGAACTTCGCCATGAGAGGCTGAAATTAATCCCGCAATAACTTTGAGGAAGGTAGTCTTTCCGCAACCACTTGGACCAACCATTGCGACAAACTCTCCCTCCTTGATCGACAGGGCGAGATCCTCTATGGCTTTCACGCGACGACTCTCGTTCGTATAAACCTTTGATACGTTGGTGACTTTAAGCATAAGATTTTTCAGTCCAAGGAAAATATATTTTGTAGGTTATCTTAAAGAAATAATCAGTCGCCAATCCCAGCAGTCCAATGATGATAATAGCTGCATATATGTTATCCGTGCGTAAAAATCGTTGAGACTCAATCATAAGATGACCCAAGCCGGAAGACGCTCCCACAATTTCAGCAATAATGACAAACGTCCAGGCCGCTCCCATCATCAAACGAAAAGAGTCCCAAATGCTCGGAAAAGCATGTGGCAGAACGACCTTCATAATAATATTTTTATTAGTGGCCCCAAGAGTGAGGGCGGCTTCTACCAACTCTCGCCTTGTATTGATTACAGCATCCGTAATCAGGAGAGTGAGATACGGTGCAATCCCCAAAAATATAATCATAACTTTTTGAAGGTCTCCAATACCAAACCAGATAATCGCCAGCGGGATAAAAGCAGATGGTGGGATATATCTGATAAAAGCGATGGGCGGTTCAATCAAGGCTTCGAGCTTCCGAGACATACCGAGCGCCACGCCGAACGGTAAAGCTACGGCGATGGAAAAAAGAAAGCCGAACAAAATACGATAGATACTTGTAGAAATATCAGAAGCCAGATTTCCTTCCATAAAAAGCATTACTATCGATGAAAAAACTGCTGTCGGTGTTGGAAGGAAAAACGACTGTACCAGCCCAGTATAGGTAACTGAAGACCAGCCCAGTAAGAAAATGAGAAGGCCCAATACCACCCGAGCACTATACTGAATTTTACTAATTTTTTGGTAGAGTCTTATCGTCATAAAGATGTTTGAGGAGTGAATCATCTACTATCTCGTCAGCTGAAACTTTGTCTTTGATAAGACCAAGTTTCAACCACAGATCACCGGCCATTTGGATAGAACTTTTCACTGAAAATTTTCCCGTAGTAAACATGTTCAAATTATCTTCATAGCTCAACCACTGGACTCCCTGCATTTGTTCTAAGGCCTCACCTTGAGTAATCTTGAATGCTCCGGCAATAATGTCCGCGGCGTCTTCTTTATGTGCTTCTATCCACTGCTCTGCGCCAAAAACAGCCCGTAACATGGCCCGCACATCTTGAGGCCGGTTCCTAACTACTTCCGCCCGAAAGATAGGCATATCAAATAAGACAGGAACATCTTTGGAGCTTGCCAGGATATGCCCCCCAGATCTTTCGCTAGCCTTTGAAAGCCATGGCTCCCACGTTACGGCCGCATCTACTTTCCCCCCGACAAATGTTACTCCGGCATCAGGAGCGATACTTTCAACGACGTTGAGATCTTTAGTCGTCAAACCTTGTTCATTGAGCAAGTATGACAAAAGAAAATGTGAGGGGGAGCCAATCTCAAACGCCACTGTTTTGCCCTTCAGATCATTGATATCCTTGATTTCTTCTGTAGCGATAATTCCGTCTGCCCCTGCGCTCAAATCATTGGCGGCTACAATTTTGAGCTTTACCCCAGTATCAGTAAGTGTAGCTACGCTTTCTGGTGTCAAATAAAACGCATCAATTCTTCCTGTTTGGAGTAGTTGTCTGCCGGTCGCAAAATCGTCAACACTGACAAACTCAATGTCAATCTTTTCTTTCTGAAAAAATCCTTTTTCTTGGGCGACATAATAGACTCCATTCCCTATCCACGGAACCAGACCTATTTTAATCGGCTGGTTTGCCGGTAACGACTGGGGTTTCTGCAAGGTGTGTGGCAAAACAAAAAAACCTAAAGCAGCAATTACAAGGATAATTATCCCGACATTGACTATTTTCATAGCTATTGAATAAAAAAGTTATAAAAATTAAAAATAAATATCTATACCCTTTTCTTTCCACATGACATCATATGGAGAGAAAAAGATCTGGAAAGGTTTTTATTCAAACTTTCCCAGCAAAACCCGGGTCTTTTCTTAAGGGAGACCATTGAAGTGTTCAACCCACAATTTCTGTGAGGAAACATCATTGGGATAACGCGCTTTAGCTAGCGTAGAGAGCCACTCGCAGTTTTTGCGCAAGACATTCCCCAGCTGATCAATAAGCTCGCGCCTGAGCTTAAGTCTGTCCTTTTCATCATCGTAACGAGATGGGTCAAAAAGAATACACAATGTTTTTACCCACGCGTCAGCCATTTTTTCCCCATCTTCCGTTATCTCTTTTTGCTCGGTAAGAAATGCGGCGAGATCTTGTATGCCGCGTTCCAGGCCAAGAACTGTAAGATCGAAAAACGGCACCCACTCCGGATATTGAACATATGGCATGTAGGCGTGAACCATAAGGTTATGCCAAGTCTCATATGCAAGCTTCCCTGGACTTTGGAGTAGCTCGAACCCCTCGTTCTTCCACCACGCCAGCGCGTCTGCCATCCATGTGAGATGCTCAATGGTATTTTGTAACTCTGGCTTCCCCTGAGATATATACGAGGAAGGAGGTTTCCTAATATCCATTCTTTTCTCCTTTAAGGAACCGGTTTGTCAGTCGAATTCTTTCATACGGTAACCGGAAAGTATACAGTAAAATTACTAATTAGTCAATACCAATAGATGATTAATACATCATATTTTGGCTCTATTTAAGTAAATCTATATAATGTAGTCAAAAGTATTGACATTTTATGAAAGGTGCTGTATACTAGAAAATATGGATACAAAAGAAACCCTGCAGTATTTTGGGCTGAATGACAAACAAGCCAGCATTTATCTGGCTCTTTTGGAGCTGGGGACGAGCTCCGCACCAACCATTTCCAAGAAGTCTGGTGTGAAACGGCCTACCACCTACGTGATACTCCAGGAGTTGCGTCGGAAGGGACTACTCACCGAGATGCCCAAGAAATCTAAGACGCTCTATACGGCAAAATCCCCAGAAATTTTACTAGCAGAACGAAAAGAGCAAAATGAAGAAATCCGTATTTCTATGCCGGAGATACTCGCGCTTTATAATTCCAAAGCAGAAAAGCCAAAAGTGCGCTTTTATCAGGGAGAACGAGAGATAAATGAACTCTACAACGAGATTTTCGCTGAAAAAGAAATTTGGTTTGTCGCTTCCATCGGATCCATTCCTGAAAATTTATTGAGAAGCGTCCACAAGCATATCGCTAGAGCCGCGGAAATGAAAATCACTATCCGGGAAATCCAAATGGACGATCCGGTGTCAATAAGTTTCCGCAAGCAATACGAAAGCGAAACATACCATATCAAAACGGCTCCCAAGAACTTTGAATTACCATCAGATAACGCTATCTATGGGAACAAAATTGCTATTTTTTCCTATAAGAACGAGCTGATGGCCGTCGTCATCGAGAGCGAAGATGTGGTCAAGACCTATCGTTCACTTTTCGAAATGGCGTGGAGCTCAATCAGCTGAAGCCGTATCAGGTATCTTGTATTATGCATTATGCAAAGACCGGCTTTTCGCCGGTTTTTATTATGTGGATATTTCCGCAATTGCGTAAATTTCCACATATTTTAGAGAAATTGATTCAACAATGTTTGCTTCTTAATGCATAATACGTAATACCTCGCTAGAATTTCCAGATAAAAAGATCTAGTGCCACCAAAGGGTCCATGCCGCCGGTTTTCAATTGCGTATCAAATTCGGAAAGAAGCGAAAGTCCTTTTTTAATCCGGCTGAGCGGGAAGTTGTTTATGGTTCCGAGCATTTTTTGTACCGCGAATGGCGGGATCTTGGTCTCCGATGCGATGTCTCCTGCCCGCCTCACGCCCCTATCGAACAGTTCCCTTACCTGAAGCAACCGCCTGGCTTGCCACGCGCACATCGAGAGGAGCGGGAATGCCCCTTCTGGCCCAGATGCTTCGCGATGAAACAGGAGAAGTGCACGTTTCTTGTCCCCGCGGCCGAGCGCGTCAAGCGCCTCAAAAATGACATTCTCTGGAGTGGATCCTACGAGCAATCGCACATCTTCCGCCTCGAATATTCCTCCCGGCTTGTAAGTAGCGAGCTTCTCTAGTTCCGTTCGGATGCGCTCCGTACCGGTTCCGAGCGACAGAATAAATATCTGCAGAGCCTCGCGAGAGAAGCTGGCCTTCTCATCGATCGCGGCTAATTCTTTTTTAATATGCGCGGAGATATTTTTTTCTTCCAGCTTTTCCAGCACCTCTTCTTTGTCAGCATGCTTTATGAGAAATTTCGCCAGCGGATGCGTCTTTTTTATTTTCCCCGGGTTAACGAAAAGAAGTGCTGTCTCGGCATCCGTTTTTTTCACGAAACGCTCCAGAAAATTGAGCAAGAGTTTCTCGGCAGTTTCTCCCAATGCAAAGGGGTGGAGGAACGTCACCATTTTCTGGATGGCGAAAAGCCCCTCTTCGCAGGCGGCCAGACTCCGTTTCGCATCTTCGAGCGACCCCTGATCCTCGAAATCAAAGACGAAAAACTCCGCCCCAGGATATTTCTTGGCAAAAGTTTTCTGGAAAACGCTCCGGCGTTCATTCACTCGGAAACCGTCTTCACCGTGCAAGAAGAAAAGCATACGTTTACGTGATATATATCCAGTATAGCGGATAGACCTCAAGAGGTGAAACTCTTGTAGAAGAATCAGGAATTCTGAATGGGGAATTAGGATTCAAAGGAAAAAAGAGAGGAAGCCCTCTCTTTTTCTTAATTCATGATTCGTGATTCATGATTCTGTTCTTACTGAACAGGTTCCCACCGGAGGGTCTGCCCCGGCTCCAACACTTCCACCCACATCTGCCCCGGAACAAAGGCTACCTCATTGCCGGATTCGTCGAAAAAGCTGAGCTTGCTGTTGATATCTGATTTATCTTTTTTCCACGTCCCGCGTTTCTGCTCCCCATTCATATAATAGAAGGCGTCGCCGCTGTCTTGCGTATCGTACCACGGGTCGCCGAGCTGGACATTGTTATACTGGCCCTCGATCTGCTCGGACTGCGCCATAAGCACGATGACATTCTTCGGGGCGTTGCGATTTTTATTATTCCGATCGATATCGGGGACATTGCCCCAGGTGCGCAGATAACTGTTGGTGTCGCGGTCATAATCATATTCAGCCGCGAATGGTCCGGCGAAGGCCACCCGCAGATGTCCGCCCTTGGGACGGCTCTCGAGCGCCGTTTCAGCGCCATGCCGGTAACCGGAAAATTTATTTTCCAACCGATACCCGAACTCTTGGGCGCATGCGAAAAGCTCTGCCGGTTTGGCATAGCCGCTATCCACCCCGCGTGCCATCCCTTCTTTCCTGAAGCACGGATTTTTGGAACAGAGAGTGGCCGACTTCCCGGCGTCCTGATTACAATTGATATTGTCGATCTCATTGCGATTCAAAATACCCTGCGCCAGCCCGATCGGATCCGAGTCGGAATGCGACTCCGATCTCCCCCATGGGACGAAGATAGCATCCAAACCTTTGGCCAGAGAAATGAAATCATGCCGCGCGCTCCGCATCGATCCGACTTCCGCGGGCGTATTGCATATATAGAGCGCCATAAGGCGGGTGACGCTCGAGGTGATGACCGGCATCTCGATTACCATGTCGGCTTCAGAAAAACCGGCTGCCGGACGCGCCGTCACGTCTCCGGGCTGCATCACCGCCAAGGCGCGCCGATTCCAATTCTCACACGGCAATCCGGAAATCGGGCTGACGTTCCCGTCATTCAGAGGGCCGGTCTGAACCGGGGATTGGTTTTTGTTATTGAGCTCGATGGGCTTCCGCATTTCCCTGCCTCCGAATAAGAAATAGCCACCGACGATGATTGCAACGACAACGAGGGCGATCACGATTTTTTGACGATTTTGCATATGTTTTGTGTTTAGTATTTAGTAGTTAATAGATGGCCAAATACTACTTTTGGCATGTATGACAAAAGTAAATGGAACGCTGGCCGATTTTTTTACGCAGTATCATTGTACCACATTTCTTGCACGCTTCCCCCGTCCGTCCGTATACGTGAAGCGTTTTCTGGAAGCGCCCCTCCAGACCGTCCGTGTCGCGGAAGTCGCCATCGCTCGTGCCGCGCAGTTTCACGGCTGTGCGCAAAACTTTTTTGATGGCTGGCAGAATTTTCAGCCATTCTCTTTTTGTGAGCGTCTCGATATGGCGTGTCGGAAGAACCCCGGCCAGAAACAAGGCTTCGCTCCGGTAGATGTTGCCGATACCGGCGATGAGATTCTGCTCAAGAAGTACCGCTCCGATCGGCCGTTTCTTTTTCTCTGAGAGCAGTCCCTGGAAATGTTTTTGGGTCAATTTGGGCGAAAGCGCGTCAATGCCGAGGGATGCGATACTCGGGAGCGTCTCCACTTCCCCTGTCTTTATCACGCGCAGCCAGCCGAATTTGCGCATATCGGAGAACTCGAGCGTCGTCTTGTCGGTAAAAGTGAAGATGTGATGGATGTACCCGTTGACCGGATCTTTCGTAAATGCTGACGAAAAACGATTGCTCTTATTCTTCACCAGGAAATGCCCCGTCATCTTGAGATGGGCGGCGATCGAGTAGCCGTTGTCTAAATCGATCACGATGTGCTTCCCGAAACGCCGCGTCCCAAGGATAGCTGCCCCCCTCACCTGCTTCGCAAACACGGCAAAAGAGGGGAAAATCCTTTTCTTCCAATCGCTCCAGAAACTCTTGATGGCTTTCCCGACGATCTTCCGCTCCAGTTGCGTCACGACCGTCTGGACTTCCGGTAATTCCGGCATAAGGGTTTTTCGAATTTATAAAATTCACCGAAACATAGTCAGCGCCTGACAGATAGAACGATAAACCACATCATCTGTCAGTTCGCTCCAATCAAGTTTCTGCCCTTTTTTTCCATTTAAGATTCTTGTTATTCTCGTCTCTTCTTGTGCAAAAATCGGCGCTAGTTCTTGTACTTTCCGCTCCGCAGAGTTAGCGGTATATGTCTTGAAGGTTTTCATCTGCCTTATAATCTGCATAAGAAAAAGCATTTGTGCAGGATTCTTTTTGAACGAATCCGCATCTGCCTGATAAGAAAGAGCCAACGCCTCTACCCGCTCCGGCTCAATGCCGACTACTACCTGTGGCACCTTGTCCGAACTCCCACGAAACCCCGATCCATCGGAGAAATATTTTATTGTTCCTAGCTCCCCCTTATCGATCTTTACTTTTATGGCTTCCACCTTTTCATACACTATTCCCGGGTTGGACGAAGTAACATCCATAGCCAGACCAAGATATGAATGCGATGCCGTCTCAGAGTAAGAAAAACGAATGATCTGATCTATCCCATGCACATAATCGTCAAATATCGACGCGGGAAAAGCCTTGGCATTCTCTCCAAACCACTGCCCTTCATTTACACCATTATGTATCAACCCTTCCAATAAATCTGCGGTAGATTTCTCGCGTCTTCCCCGCTCTGTTCTTGTCAGTTCATTCCCTGCTTGCAAATTTCTTCCAGTCGCAATATCAGAGGTTACTGCGTCACCGTATAAACTAGAAAATGCCCTCTCTGATATCCTCTTCCCCTCCAGTGTCTTTGTTATCGCCTCATACGCAGCTTGCAATTGCGGACTGTCAAAAACAAAGCCATCTTTTTTCTTCCCACCAACTTCGAAAAGATCTCTTCTCATAGTCTTCTTTTCTAAAAAATTATTAACCGTCTCTCCGGTTTTTCTTTATCTTTATTCTTCTCATTTTTCATTTTTGATATTTACATTTTACATTTACTATATCTCCCCCCAATTTTTCCCGATCATTACCTCGACCGTGAGCGGAACACTGAGTGGGTAGGCGCTTTCCATAACTTTTTTTATTTCTGCTGAAAACTCCGACGCCAGATTTTCTTTTACTTCGAAAATAAGCTCGTCGTGTACCTGAAGAAGCATATGCGCGTCCGGGCCGTACTCTGCCACTATTTTGTCTGCCTTTAGCATCGCCAATTTCATAATGTCCGCCGCCATGCCCTGGATAGGCATATTGGTAGCCATCCGTTCCGCCGCGCGGGCGACTTGTACGTTGGCACTGGTAATTTCCGGGATGTAGCGTCGCCGGCCAAGTTCGGTTTCCACATACCCGTGCGTCCGAGCGCTCTTTTTCATAATCTCCAGAAAGAGCGCTACTTTGGAAAACTTTTTGAAGTAAGCCTCAATAAATTTGGCCGCCACTTTTTGATCAATTCCCGCCGCCTGTGCCAAACCAAAGGCTCCCATACCGTACATAATGCCGAAGTTGAACACTTTCGCTTGCTGACGCATTTCGGCAGTCACTTCTTCCGGCTTTACCTTAAAGACTACGGCGGCCGTCGTTCTGTGCACGTCTTCCCCGTTTTTGAAAGCCGTAATGAGAGCTCTGTCCCCGCTCATATGGGCCATAACTCTCAGTTCGATCTGGGAGTAGTCCACCCCCACCAATACGTATCCCTTGTCCGCTTCAAACGCCCCGCGGATCCGCTCGCTCCAGACGCTCCGCGCCGGTATGTTCTGAAGGTTCGGATTCATGGAAGAAAGCCGCCCCGTCGCCGCTACAGCCTGATGAAAAGTCGTGTGCAGGCGCGACTGCCGATCTACCAATGTCGGCAGAACATCGACGTATGTCGTTTTTAGCTTGAAGAGCTCACGATAATCCTCGATTTTCTGGATGATCGGATACTCTTTGAGCTTCTGGAGTTCGCTCGAAGCCGTCGATATGCCTGTTTTGGTTTTTTTGATATTCTGCGTGGGAATTTTCAGATCCTGGAAAAGAATTTCGGAGAGTTGCTTGGGGGAATTGATATTGAATTCTTTCCCCGCAAACAGATAGATATCTTTTTCCAGTTTTTTGAGCGCTTCTGCAAATTCCTCTGCCAGTGCTTGAAATTTTTTGGTGTTAAGCAAGATGCC
>Ga0113563_10000831_pt1 | contig 16278 bp, 13 predicted proteins | sample Mud3Dept3metaG_FD_80117 | JGI IMG/M metagenome (GOLD analysis project Ga0113563, IMG submission 80117) | Freshwater wetland microbial communities from Ohio, USA, analyzing the effect of biotic and abiotic controls - Mud 3 Core 4 Depth 3... | ecosystem: Environmental > Aquatic > Freshwater >...
ACCGGCAGCAACTCGATGTTCAGCTTGTCGTCCTCGCTGTGCAGCACGATGCGGGTGAATGCACCTTGCGCAAGGTCGGCACTTCCTTGCAATGGTGGCAACGAAACTCCCTCGACACCCACTTGCAGACTTCGGATCGTCAGGTGTAGCACCGGATATTGCGCATCGCCACCTAGGCCTTTCAACCAGCCGGCTACTTGATTAAGACGTCGCCCGTCCAAAGTGACACCTTGCAGTTCGGCATTACTGATCGATTTATTCTGGGACAACAACGTCAGCGGATCGAAGCTGAGCGTCACGGTAGCCGCCTTGACCTCCTCTCCCGTACCAATGCTCAGATTCTTCAATTCGATCTTGGGCATGGGCAGCAGGCTGGCACTCATCCCGCCGATTTTCACGGGTTGCTTGAATTGCGCTGACAGTCTTTGTTCTATCGGTGCGATATATTCCTGCAACGGCCAAACCAAGGGCAGCACGAACAGCGCAACAACCGCCAACACCAAGACCCCGGCTGCGATCTTGCCCAGCGGCAACGGCTTGCGCTGCGCTCTGGCCACTGGTTTCTGCACTGCCTTGGCTTGCGACAGCGCGGCCTGCTGCGCTGCTTGCTCGGCATCCAGCTTGGCCTGCAGCTTGGCGCGTTGCTCTGCCTCTGCCCAGGCATTGGCCTGCTCGCTGGCCAATGCCTGCTCTTCCTCCTTCGCCTGCGCTTCCTGCTCGGTTCGCAGTCTGGCTGCCTCTTGCTCGGTTTTCAGACGCGCCATTTCTGCCGCGGCCTGTTGTTTCGTTCTTTGCTCTTCAGCCGCCTTGGCTTCTTCCGAGGCACGCTGCTTGGCTTCCTGTTCGGCATGCGCTCGCGCCTCTGCTTCAGCCTGATCCGCGCGATCAGATTGCGCATGGACAGGCTGCTCAGGAACTTGGGGCGCTCCGACGTTCAATGAATCCAGATTGATCTGGAAAGGCGAAGAGCCGGGTTCCGATGTTTTCTCGGCAGCTGCCGCCAGCGCCTCCTGCTTGGCGATCTGTGCATCGCGTTGGGCTTTTTCTTCCGCTTCCAATCTGGCGGCCGCTGCTGTTGCCACACGTGCCGCCTCATCTTGCTCTGCCTTCAAGCGCGCGGCTGCAGCCGCTTGTCTTGCGCGCTCTTCTGCTTCTGCCCTGGCATGTACTGCCGCTTCCTGCTCTGCCTTGATGCGCGCCGCCTCTTGTTCCGCTTTTATCCGAGCCGCCTCGGCTTCCTGTCTGGCGCGCTGTTCTGCCTCGGCCTTGGCTAGTGCAGCCGCTTCCTGCTCAGCCTTGATGCGTGCTGCCTCCTGTTCTGCTTTCAAACGCGCAGCTTCAGCCTCTTGCCTTGCACGCTCTTCCGCCAATGCTTTGGCTTCTGCCTCAGCACGTGCTTTGGCCGCTTCCAGCTCCGCTTTTATTCTGGCTGCTTCTTGCTCTGCCTTGATGCGCGCCGCCTCTTGCTCCGCTTTTATCCGAGCCGCCTCGGCTTCCCGTCTGGCGCGTTCTTCTGCCTCGGCCTTGGCTCGTGCAGCCGCTTCCTGCTCAGCCTTGATGCGTGCGGCCTCTTGCTCGGCTTTCAACCTTGCAGCTTCAGCAACCTGTCTTGCACGCTCTGCCTCAAGCGCCTTGGCTTCTGCCTCTGCACGTGCTTTGGCCGCTTCCAGCTCCGCTTTTATTCTGGCTGCTTCCTGCTCAGCCTTGATGCGTGCCGCTTCAGCCTCTGCTTTGGCCTTCGCAGCAGCTTCCAGTTCCGCTTGGACTCGTGCTGCTTCCTGCTCTGCTTTCAAACGTGCTGCTTCGGCCTCTTGTCTGGCTTTCGCCTCTGCTTCCTGTCTGGCGCGTGCGGCAGCCTCCATTTCTGCACGTGCCCGTGATTCAGCTTCTGCCCTCGCCTTTGCCGCAGCTTCCAGCTCGGCTTTCACGCGGGCAGCCTCTTGTTCAGCACGCATACGCGCTTCCGCCTCCGTACGCGCTTTATGTTTTGCAGATTCCTCAGCCAACGCGCTTGCGGAAGGTGCGGCAACCATACTGGTGAAGTCCAGCTCCTCGCTAGCCGCTACAGGTTTGGGAGCCACCATTTTCGGAGGGGTGATTTTGGGGGAGGCAATCTTGGGTTCGACTACGGCCTTGCTCTTGTCGCGTATCAGTTCACCATCGATCAATCGCTGAATGATCTCCGGCAAATCGCTGCGCAGGCTGGGCGGGGCACGCCTGGTCACTTCATCCAGAGTAGATTTGTCGTCTATAAGCAGCATGACCCGCTTCATATCCCCAGACATACTGGAAATCTCTCTTTCGCCTTTTTGCGTTTTGATGAAGACTGTTTTTTTATCCATGGCCGTTATTGTAATTCAGTTGAGTTTTTACTTCCCCCTAACAGCAAAACTACGCGCATTTTCCACCACAGAGGTTGACCAATACGCCTTCAGCCGTTAGTATAGCGCCCGCATCAATTCCCTGATAGCTCAGTCGGTAGAGCGACGGACTGTTAATCCGCAGGTCCCTGGTTCGAGTCCAGGTCGGGGAGCCAGAATTGCAAAGGGTTGGCAGTCACTGCCGACCCTTTTTTCTTTGTGACGGGGCATATCCACCATGTGCGGCATCTGCGGCGAACTGCGCTTCGACAATCAGACACCCAACCCTGACACCATCAGGCGGATGACCGAGCAAATGGCCAGGCGCGGCCCGGACGCGCAGGGTATGTTCAACGACGGTCCATTGGCATTCGGCCATCGCCGCCTTTCCATCATCGATCTTTCCGAGCACGCCAGACAACCGATGGTGGATGAAGCGCTCCATCTCGCCCTGGTGTTCAACGGCACAATCTACAACTATCAGGAACTGCGTGCCGAACTGGTGGCGATGGGCTACGACTTCTTCTCGGAGGGCGACAGCGAGGTCATCATCAAGGCCTACCATGCGTGGGGCGAGCATTGTGTGGAACGCTTCTACGGCATGTTCGCTTTCGCGGTATGGGACAGGCGCGAGCAGAAGTTGTTCCTCGCGCGCGACCGCTTCGGCATCAAGCCCTTGTATTACGCGGCCGACGGCGCTGCGCTGCGCTTCGCCTCCACCTTGCAAGCCTTGCTGGCGGCGGGCGGGGTAGACCGCAGCATAGACCCGGTCGCGCTGCATCATCACCTCACGCTGCACGCCGTCATCCCCGCACCGCGCACGCTGCTCAATGGCGTGAAGAAATTACCGCCTGCCAGTTGCATGACCTTTACCGCAAGCGGCGATGTCACTCATCGTCGCTACTGGTCACTGGATGCGACACGGCCTGTAGCCCCTTTAAGCGAGCAGGATTGGCTGGATGCCACACGGCATGTACTCAGCAAGGTGGTGGAGCGTCATCGCCTCGCTGCCGATGTGCCCGTGGGTGTGCTGCTTTCCGGCGGACTGGATTCCAGCCTGATCGTCGGCCTGCTGGCCGAGCATGTGCCGGATCTGCGCACCTTCTCCATCGGCTTCGAGGACATCGGCGGCGATGCGGAAAAAGGCGACGAGTTCGAGTATTCGGACCAGATCGTCGCGCGCTTCAACACGCGCCACCACAAATACCTCATCCCCAATAGCGAAGTGCTGCGACGTTTGCCGGAAGCGGTACGCAGCATGTCCGAACCTATGGTGAGCCAGGACAACATCGCGTTCTATCTGCTGGCGGAAAAAGTCTCGCGGGAAGTCAAAGTCGCGCTGGCAGGACAAGGCGCGGACGAGGTGATCGGCGGCTATTTCTGGTATCCGCAGATGCAGGCGTCGCAAGGCTCTGCGCTGGACAGATTCCGCGATCATTATTTCGACCGTGACCATGCCGAGTATCTGGAAACAGTGGACGCCCGTTATCACACGACGGATGTCAGCAGCGAACTGGTGCTACGTGAATTGACGCAGTCGCATGCCGATACTTTCCTCGACCAGGTGTTGCGCTTCGATGTGACAACTCTGATCGTGGACGATCCGGTCAAGCGCATGGACAATATGAGCATGGCGTGGGGACTGGAAGCACGCGTGCCTTTCCTCGATCATGAACTGGTCGAACTGGCGGCACGCATGCCGCCCGAACTGCGCCTTAAGGAAGGCGGGAAATTTCCGCTCAAAGCCATCGCGCGCGGAGTCATTCCCGATGCGGTGATCGACCGCCCCAAAGGTTACTTCCCGGTTCCGGCATTGAAATATGTGCGTGGCGAGTTCCTGACCTTCATGCAGAACATCCTGCTGTCGGATGCCTGTCGGCAACGCGGCCTGTTCAACCGTAGCTACGTGGAAAAACTGCTGGCCGCTCCCGAGTCGCATTTCACCCGCCTGAACGGCAGCAAGCTGTGGCATCTCGCGCTGCTGGAATACTGGTTGCAACTGAACATCGACCAGACGTAAAAATGCCGCACTGCAAAACAGTGCGGCATTTTTGTTCACCACGTATCACTCCACCAGCTGATCGATCTTCACTTTCACGTTTTGTGTTCCTGGACGCAGCGGTTGACTCATGCCCTGCGCATCGCCGGACTGCGGCATGGCCGTTCCGGATTTGGAGATGCGTGCCACCACCACCACTTTATCGAACGCGGACAGCTTCATCTGCGGTGCCATCGCCATGCTGTCATCCAGTTCGAAGGTCAGCGGCAGATCGCGCACCTGTTTGCGCAGGATAGCCAGCGGCATCTTCGGGCCTTCCGCCGCGCGCGCCAGCACGAACACGGTGTCATCCGGGCTGACCTTACCCTTCAACGCATCGCTCAACGTCACTTTGCCGGTGATGCGTTCTTTGCCGCCCGTTGTTGCAGTAGACTGAGCAGGCGGACTGATCTGTTCCAGCATCGGCGCTTTGCCACCCTTGATGTGCGCCAGCATTTGGCGCGCTTCCTGCAGGCCGCCTTCCAGCATCTTGGCATCTTCGCTCTCAGCCGGAACCAGCGTATGCAACTTCTCCCAATGGTTGATCGCTGCGGCAAAATCGCCGCGTTCCATCGCTGCCGAGCCGGCCAGTGCCAGGCCCTTCAAGTTGTTCGGATCGATTGCCAGCGCCTTGTTCAGCAGCTCGGTCGGCTTGCCGCGCAGGCTCTGTCCTTGCGCCATCGCCTGCGCGTCGGCGTAATCGGACCATATCCAGGCTTCGTCCCCCACCAGCCTGGTCAGTTTTTCATAGGCTTGCGCCGATTCGACATAGCGCTCGGCATCCATGTAGCTGCGAGCCAGCAGCAACAAGGATTCGCCATCGGCGAGATCGGCTGCGACTTTCTTTTCCAGCACGCTGAGCGCGGCATCGGTATGTACCGCGCCGCCCATCTCGCTTACGCCGCTATGCGCCACGCTCGTCGAGAACGCATTCGGGTTGCCGATCTTCAGATACAAGCCGACCGCAAGCAGCGGCAACAGCACTGACAACACAACGGCCAAAACTTTGGACGGGCTGCGCGCTGTAGCTGGCGCAACTGTCTGGTCACTGCCGACCTCTTCCAGCACCCTGCTTTCCAACTCTCGCTTGCCCTGTGCGTGCAGTTCAGGCGTCAACAGGCCGTTCTTCAGGTCTGCATCCATCTCGGTGATCTGGTCGCGCAGGATTTCCAGGTTCGCGGCGTCGCGCGCCACAGTATTGTTTTTGGCAGTGCCGCGCCACAAAGGTAGCGCCACGAACGGGATGGCGACGATCAAGAGCGCCGCACAGATGATCCAGAATAAAGTCATTTGTTATCTTCTTCGTTGAGTAAGGCGGCGGCGCGCTGGTGCGCTTCCGGGGAGAGCACGGATTCCGGCACGGTCTGGCGGCGTTTGCGCAATTGAAAGAACAGTACGGCGACACCAAGCAATAACAATATGAATGGCGCAAGCCACAATGGCATGGTCTCTTTATCCACAGGCGGATCGAACAGAACGGATTTGCCGAATCGCTCTACCAATATATCCATGATCTCTTGATCGGTTGCGCCCGCTTTCATTTTGTCGCGCATGATCTGGCGCACATCGTTCGACCAGTCTGAACGCGAACTCGCCACGTTTTCACTCTGACAAACGAGGCAGCGCACTTTCTCCGCGAGGTTGATCATGCGACGCTCCATGACAGGATCGTCTGCCAAGTCTTTGGCCTCACCGGCATGCACCAATGTAGGCAGCAGGCACATCAAAGCAAGTAAGAGATGTTTCATTGTTTCTTCAACTCCGCGATGAGAGGCAAAATGCGCTCTCTTAGATTTTGCGGTGTCACAGCACCAATAAGCTTGTCGCGAATAACACCTTGCTTATCGATGACGTAAGTCTCCGGCACGCCATAGACACCGTAGTCAAAACCGACCCTGCCGTCTGCATCAAAGATCGTCAGCGTGTAGGGGTCGCCTGCTTTGCGCAAGGTATCTTCGCCATCCTCGCGTTTGTCTTTGTAGTCCAGACCATAGATGGGAACGATGTTCTGACGCGCCAGATCCATCAAGACCGGATGTTCGTCTTTACACGCGCCACACCATGAGGCCCATACATTCAGCAACCAGACCTTCCCCTTCATATCCTGCGAAGAGAACTGTTTCTTCGCATCGTGCAGTTGCGGCAGGGTGAATGCGGGCGCGGGCTTGCCCACCAGCGGCGACGGTACTTCGCGCGGATCCAGACTCAGTCCGACGTACAGAAAACCCGCCAGCGCCAGAAAGATCACCAACGGCAATATGAAACGCATCATGCTGTCTTCTCCTGCAATTGCTCGCCGCCTGCGGTGACGGTTTGCGCTTTGCGTGCATGGATGCGATAGCGGCGGTCGCTGATCGCCATCACACCGCCCAAGGCCATCAACAGGCAGCCGAACCATATCCAGTCGACGAACGGTTTGATATAGACGCGCACCGCCCATGCTGAAGTGTCGGGGATCGGTTCACCCAGCGACACATACAGGTCGCCCAACAGTCCGGTGCGGATCGCGGCCTCGGTCATCGGCATGCCGGAGGCGTTGTATTGGCGTTTCTCGGGATGCAGTTCGGTCACCAGTTTGCCATCCTTGCTCACGCTCACGCGGCCTTGCGATGCCACATAGTTCGGCCCTTCCTGTTCGCTCACACCGTCGAAACGGAACACATAACCGCCCGCCTCGACCGTATCGCCAACATCCATGCGTACGTCGCGTTCGGTCTCGTAGCCTTTCACCAGGGTCACGCCGATGATGAACACGGCGATACCGATGTGCGCCAGTTGCATGCCGTAGTAGCTGCGCGTCGGGTTCTTGCAACGCTGCCACAACGTGCCTGCGCTGCCCATGCGTTTGCGCAGATCGAGCAAAGACGTGGTGATGATCCACGCTGCCAGCAACAGCCCCAGCGCGATGATCGGTGTCCACTTGCCGAGCACCAGCGGCAGCAGCAAGGCGACAAGCATGCTCGCCGCCAGCGCCCAGCGCACGCGCTGCCAGATATCCGGCAAACTGGCCTGTTTCCAGCGTGCGATCGGGCCCAGGCCCATCATCATCACCAGCGGGATCATCAGTGGCACGAACACGGTATTGAAATAGGGAGGACCGACGGAAAGTTTGCCGAAGCCCAGCGCGTCCATGAACAGCGGATACAGTGTGCCGAGGAACACCGACGCTGAGGCCACGGACAGCAGCACGTTGTTGGTGAGCAGCATCGACTCGCGCGAGATGATATTGAACTTGCCGCCCAGGCCGACCTTGGGCGCACGCCATGCGAACAACAACAGCGAAGCGCCGATGACAATCACCAGGAAGGACAGGATGAACACGCCGCGTCTGGGGTCGGTGGCGAAGGCATGCACTGAGGTCAGTACACCGGAGCGCACCAGGAACGTTCCCAGCAACGACAAGGAGAAGGCCGCGATGGCAAGCAGCACAGTCCAGCTCTTGAACGCGCCGCGCTTTTCAGTCACCGCCAGCGAGTGGATCAATGCCGTGCCCACCAGCCACGGCATGAACGAGGCGTTCTCCACCGGGTCCCAGAACCACCAGCCGCCCCAGCCCAGTTCGTAATATGCCCACCAGCTACCCAGCGCGATGCCGACGGTCATGAACACCCATGCCACGGTCGTCCACGGACGCGACCAGCGCGCCCAGGTGGAATCCAGTTTGCCGCCCAGCAAGGCTGACAACGCAAAAGCGAAAGCTACCGAGAAGCCGACGTAGCCCATGTACAGCATCGGCGGATGGATCACCAGACCGGGGTCTTGCAGCAAGGGATTCAGGTCACGCCCGTCCATTGCGGCCGGCAACAGACGGTCGAACGGGTTGGAGGTGAACAGCATGAACAGCAGAAAACCCACCGAGATCAGGCCCATCACGCCCAGCACGCGCGCCACCATCTCCAGCGGCAGATGCTTGCTGAAAGCAGCCACAGCGATCGTCCACAAGGTCAGGATGAACGTCCACAACAGCAGTGAACCTTCATGGCCGCCCCACAACGCCGCCACGCGGTAGGCGATGGGCAGCTGCGAGTTGGAATGTTCAGCGACATACAGCACGGAAAAATCGTTGGCGATGAACGAGTAGGTGAGACAGCCAAAGGCGATTGCCACAAAAATAAAATGTCCCACCACCAAGGTGCGAGCACTGCTCATCAACACGGCGTTGCCGCGCGCCGCGCCGACGATGGGCAGCACCCCCTGCATAAGCGCAATGAACAGGGCGACGATGAGCGTGAAATTACCGATCTCTGGAATCATGCGAGGCTCTCAAGAATTATTTGGCTACGGAGGATGCTGCGGAAGAGCCAAGGCTAGTCTGCGCCGCAGCCGCTTTGGCAGTTTCGGCTTTCTTCAGTGCATCGGCAGCTTCCGGCGGCATATAGTTTTCATCATGTTTGGCCAGCACCTCTTCGGCATGGAACACATTGTCGGATTCCAGCTTGCCTTGGGCGACCACACCTTTTCCCTCCTTGAACAGATCGGGCAGGATGCCTTTGTAGATCACAGGCATGGTGTTGACAGTGTCGCTGATGTTGAAACGCACTCGCAATCCATCGCTGTCGCGCTTGACGCTGCCCGCTTCGACCAGGCCGCCGATGCGGAAGTTGCGGCCTTGCGGCGCTTCCTTGTTATAGACCTGGGTCGGCGTGAAATACAGGCTGACATTGTTCTTCAGTGCAAACAGTACCAAGCCTACCGCTGCCGCGACCAGCGCCACACCCGCCACGATCCACGTCAATCTTTTCTGTCTGGGCGTCATTGCGCATCTCCACTTTCGTTCATCCATCTCAGCTGGCGCAAGGCCAGCGTTCTTCTGTGCCTGACCATCGCAATCTCGATCACGAACACCAGCAGCGCCAGACCGTATGAACCCCACACATAGAAACCATAGCCGTTCATGGCAAAGAATTCAGACCAGTTCATACCCGCACCTCCTTCAACTCCTTGACCCATTGCGTGCCGGACTCACGCTCGAGGATGATGCTGCGCACCCGCATCAAGGCGATTGCGATGGTGTACAACCAGCAGGCCGCCAGGATGGTGAACATCGATTGCTGCATGGCGATATGCATGCTGCTGCCGCTGAACTTGATGGTCGAGCCCTGATGCAGGGTGTTCCACCATTGCACCGAGTAATAGATGATGGGCACGTTCACCGATCCGACGATGGCAAGCAGTGCGCTGGCCCGGTCGGCACGGCGCGGATCATCGATGGATGCCTGCAACGCGATGAAACCCAGATACAGGAACAGCAGGATCAGTTCGGAAGTCAGGCGCGCGTCCCACACCCACCACGCGCCCCACATCGGCTTGCCCCACAGTGCACCGGTCCACAGCGAGATGACGGCGAACAGCGCACCTGTCGGCGCCAAGGCAGAGGCCATCATGGCGGACAAGCGCGTCTTGAAGATCAGCCCCAGTGCCGCATAGCCCGCCATGATGAGGTAGATGAACATGGACAGGATGGACGCCGGAACGTGGATGAACATGATGCGATAGGCCTCGCTCTGCACCGCATCCGTCGGTGCGACGAAGAAGCCGATATACAGACCGATGCCGAACAGGATCGCGGCAGGCCACGCAAAGAACGGAATCAGCTTCCCCGCCAGGCCATAGAACGTGGTGGGAGCCGAATATTTAAACCAGTTGATCGCCAATCTTCATCACTCCATCGAAATACGCAACGCCTGTGCCGCCACGAACGGCGTGAACACCAAGGCAAACAACAAGAACGCACCCAACAACGACAAATTGGAAACGGCATCCATGCCGCTGTTCACCGCTTCCACCGCCCCTGCGCCGAAGATCAATACCGGAATGCACAGAGGTAACACCAACAACGAAACCAAGACACCACCGCCACGCAGCCCCAGCGTCAGCGCCGCGCCGATGGCACCGATCATGCTCAGCACCGGCGTCCCCAGCAGCAGCGCAAGAACCAGTATCCACAACGTTTGCGCCGACATGTCGAACTGCAAGCCCAGCACCGGTGCGATCAACACCAGCGGCAAGCCGGACAGCATCCAGTGTGCGGCGATCTTGCCCAGCACCATCATGGTGAGCGACTGCGGCGCGAGCATCATCTGCTCCAGCGTGCCGTCCAGATAGTCCGCCGAGAACATGCGCGGCAGCGACAGCATGGAAGCCAGCAACGCGGCCACCCACAACACACCGGAAGCCATCTTGCGCAACATGTCCGGCTCCGGCCCCACACCCAGCGGGAACAGGCTCACCACCATCACGAAGAAGACCAGCGTGGTCAGCACATCGGCGCGGCGGCGCATCGCTAACAGCAGATCGCGCCGTATCACCAATCCCAACAAACCGAACAGCGACAGCTTGTTCATGACAACGCCAACTGCCGCGTTTGCACCGCGGCCACTTGCAGCGGCTGGTGCGTAGTGAAGATCGTCATGCCGCCGTTCGACAGATGTTCGCCGATAAGTTCCTGCATCAGGCCGACTGCCCCCACATCGAGTGCGGTCAATGGCTCATCCAAAATCCACAATTTCGCATCGCCGATGAGCAGTCGGCTCAACGCCACACGGCGACGCTGGCCTTGCGACAACACGCGCACCGGCAAATGTTCCTTGCGACGCAATCCCATGCGTCGCAACACAGCGGCCGCCTCTTGTTCGCTCACCCTGAAACCCGCCAGTCCTGCGCTCATTTGCAGATTCTCCAGCGCGCTCAATTCATCCTTGATCGCATTCAGGTGTCCCAGGTAGCACATCTGTGCATGAAAGGCATCGTCCCACTCGTTGATGTCTTGCCCGCCCCAGTGCACCGTTCCCTGCGCAGGCTGCACAAACCCGCACAGCGTGCGCAACAGCGTGGTCTTGCCGCTGCCGTTCTCACCCTGCACCTGCATCAACTCTCCTGAAGACAAGGTGAAACTCAAACCGCTGAACAGGCGATGATCGCCTCGCTCACAGGCGAGTTCATTCACTTCCAGAATAGGTGCTTGCTGCATGGGAAAACGCGTCACACGCTCAATACAAAACAGCGGCAGATTATATACGATAGCTCTGCCGCGATGCGTTACGTCATTGGGATATAATCCGCGCCGCATCAGCCGTTCGCAACCAATTTGAACAGAGGGAAACATGGGATTTTTGGCAAAAAAGCGCATTCTTGTTACCGGCATGCTCAGCAACCGCTCCATTGCCTACGGCGTTGCGCAAGCCATGCACCGCGAGGGCGCAGAACTCGCTTTCACTTATCAAGGCGAGCGCGTTAAAGACCGCGTCAGCGCCATGGCAAAGGAATTCGGCAGCGAACTGGTTTTCCCCTGTGACGTTGCTAGCGATACAGAAATCGAGCTGCTGTTTTCCGATCTTGGCAAACACTGGGGAAAATTCGACGGTTTCGTGCATGCCATCGCCTTTGCCCCGCGCGAAGCGCTGGACGGCGATTATCTGGAAGGCCTGAGCCGCGAGTCGTTCCGCATCGCACACGACATCAGCTCATACAGCTTCTCCGCCATGGCAAAAGCATCATTGCCGCACCTGAACGATAATGCCTCGCTGCTGACCATGAGTTATCTCGGCGCAGTGCGCACCATGCCACATTACAACGTCATGGGCCTGGCAAAAGCCAGCTTGGAGGCCAGCGTACGCTATCTGGCGATGGATCTGGGACGCAAGGGACTGCGCGTTAACGGCATCTCCGCCGGACCGATAAAAACGCTGGCTGCGGCCGGCATCGGCGACTTCTCCAAGCTGCTGGCCTACAACTCCAAACATGCTCCGCTCAAGCGCAACGTGACCATCGAAGAAGTCGGCAACGCAGCGGCTTTCCTGTGCAGCGATCTGGCCAGCGGCATCACCGGCGAGATCACCTATGTAGATGGTGGCTTCAACACCACCGCGCTGGGCTCCACCGAAGCCTGATCATTTGCCGCATACAAATAAAAACGCCGCTCGATGAGCGGCGTTTTTTCAACCTACTTCAGATTATTTTTTCTCGTCTGTCGCAAAATTCTTCATGGTGATGTCGGCACGTTTCTTGGCATCAGCCAAATAAGCCATCAACAACTCTTCGCCGGTAATCTGGCGAATCTGCTGGGCATAGTGATTACGCTTGCCGTCTTCAATATCCGCCGCTTGTTTCACCGCATCGATGCGAGCAAAGACGTACCCTTGCTGCGCATCTTCGATCCCTACGTAAACAGGTAATTTGTTCACATCGGCGCGGAACAACTGTTGCACCAACTCCTGATTCAAATCCACATGCTGTGCACGCGTAATGCTCTGTGCCGCCTTCCAGGCGAGTTGCGCTTTTTCGCCGCGCTGTAACTGCCCAAGCAGGACTTTCCCTTGTTGTGCAGCAGCCTGCAGCGCCTGCTGACGCTGCAGTTTCTTGCGAATATCCACCGCGACATCCGCCAAAGGTCGCACTGTCGCAGCCTGGTACTCAGTCACGCGCGCAGCCAACAATGTATTGGGAGCGACTTCAATCGCGGTCGTGTTGCGCTTGTTCTTCAGCACATCTTCGGAAAATACGGCCTGCAAAGCCTTTTCATTCCATGGCTCCGCAACCGACTGTCCTTTGCTCAACCACACTCCACCCTGCACGGCCGTTTTCACCAGTTCGGCTGCAGGCTTGAGGCTGTCGCTCTGCTCATAAACAGTGTTGCTGAATTTTTCAGCCAACTCTGCAAATTTATCGCTGGCATGCTGCATCTTGATGCGCTGTGCGATCAAGCCCTTCACATCGCCGAATGCCTGTGTCTTGGCTGACTTGATGGCCACCAGCTTAATGATGTGAAAACCGAAATCAGATTGAACCAGATCGCTGACTTCCCCCACCTTGAGAGAGAACACCGCCTCTTCGAATGGTTTCACCATCGCTCCGCGACCGAACATGCCCAGGTCGCCGCCATTGGCTGCCGAGCCAGGATCTTGAGAATATTGTTTCGCCAAGGCCGCAAACTTCCCGGGGGATTGTTTTACTTGCTGCAATACCTGTTCAGCCTTGCTCTTGGCCGCCTGCTTCTCGGCATCGGAGCCCTGCTTGGGCAGTGCGATCAGGATGTGTGCCGCCTGCCGCTGTTCCTGTGTACCGAATTCGTTCAAATGCTCGTCGTAGTAGGCCTTCATCTCTTCGTCGGTCGCGCTGACTTGCGACAACAAGGAGTTGATTGAAAAGGTCACATATTCGACTTTCGCCCGTTCGGGAATTTGGAATTCTTGCGAACTCTTCTCGAAATACTCCTTGATGGCAGCATCGTCCACCTTGGCTTGCTTGATGAACGTCTCCAGATCAAGCTTTGCAACGGAAACAACTCGCTGCTGCTCATTCAGGCGGATCAGATTTTCAGCCGTCACATCGGCCGCATAGCCGTTTTGAGAAAATGCAGCGGTCAACTGCCGCGTCATCAAATCCTGCCGCACACGATTTTCGAATATCGCCGGTGTCATCCCTTGCGTACGAAGAGCTGCCTCGTATGCCTGCTTGTCAAACTTGCCATCCTTTTGGAAAGCACCGACTGTGGCAATGATCTGAGCCATCTGCTCGTCGCTTACCACCAGACCCGCACTGCGCGCCTCACTGAATATCAGGTGCTGCGTTACCAGGCCATCAAGCACTGAGTGCTTAATTTCGGGTTTATCAAAAAAAGCAGGGTCGAAATTGGTGCCCGCCATCTCGCGCATTTTTTGACGTTGCTGCTCCATTGCATTTTCGAATTCCTGCTGCCCGATCTTTTCGCCGTTGACCTTCGCCAGCGGCGCTGCGTCACCGGACTTTTGATAAGAGTCCACCCCCCACAGTGCGAACGGCAACACGATGAGCGCCAACACGACCTGCACCAAGCGTTTTCTTTCATGCACGAAATCGAACATAGCAACCTACCTAAAAAAATGGATGCCGCTGCGGACATCCCATATGAAAAAAGGCGAACTTGCGTTCGCCTCTGTTTGGCGGAGTGGACGGGACTCGAACCCGCGACCCCCGGCGTGACAGGCCGGTATTCTAACCAACTGAACTACCACTCCATAAACTTTAAAACTAACCAATCTCTTGGTGGGTGCTGACGGGATCGAACCGCCGACAATCGCCTTGTAAGGGCGGTGCTCTACCAGCTGAGCTAAGCACCCGTTGAAAGCATGCTAGTTTACAGCATCTTTCAAACCTTTGCCAGCACGAAATTTAGGAATTTTCGCTGCCTTGATTTTAATTGCCTCGCCGGTGCGCGGATTGCGGCCATTGCGCGCAGCTCGTTTTCCAACATAGAACGTTCCAAAACCAACCAAGCTCACCAATTCACCCTTCTTCAGAGATTTCTTGATGGATTCGATAGTTGCATCCAATGCACGGCCGGCAGCTGCTTTCGAAATGTCGGCGGATTTGGCAATTGCTTCGATCAGATCGGATTTATTACTCACGCGACACCCCTTTGGTTGGTTTAGTGCAAACAGCCTGAAGCAGCTCAGGGGCGGCTTTATATCAAGTGTTAATTAACAGGTCAAGCAATCGAGAAATTTTTTGATGATTTTTTATCTCGGATGCTAATCCATGCAAAACCGCATCAATGCTTGATGGCAGGTGATGCAGCAGATTCACCAACCACCGACGGGGGCGGCGTGTTCGTCACGACGCTCTCAGACAACGGCTCCGGCTTATGCTCCAGCGCCAGTTCCAAAACTTGCTCTATCCACTTCACAGGATGGATATCGAGTTTGTTTTTCACATTATCCGGTATCTCAACCAAGTCCTTGACGTTCTCTTCTGGAATCAACACCACCTTGATGCCGCCCCGCTGTGCAGCCAACAGCTTTTCTTTCAGACCGCCGATGGGCAATACCTCACCGCGCAGCGTGATCTCTCCGGTCATGGCTACGTCGGCACGCACCGGGATGCCAGTCAACGCGGAAACCATCGCGGTACAAATGCCGATGCCCGCGCTCGGACCATCTTTGGGTGTTGCCCCTTCAGGCAAGTGGATGTGCAGATCGCTCTTCTCATAGAAATTCTCGGAGATACCCAATGTCCGCGCGCGACTACGCACCACGCTCAGCGCAGCCTGAATGGATTCCTGCATCACCTCGCCCAGCTTGCCGGTCGTCGTGGTTTTGCCCTTACCCGGCAATACGGCAGTCTCGATGGTCAGCAACTCGCCACCGACTTCCGTCCACGCCAAACCGGTAACCTGTCCGACTTGATTGTGCTTTTCGGCGATACCATAACTGTAGTGCCGCACGCCAAGATACTTGTCCAGATTGCGCGCATTGATTACGACCTTGGTTTCGCGACCTTTCAGCAACAGCGCCTTCACGACCTTGCGGCATATCTTGGACAGTTCGCGTTCCAGGCTACGCACGCCAGCTTCCCGGGTGTAGTAACGCAAGATGTCGCGGATTGCACTCTCGGAAATGCTGATTTCTTCCGGCTTCAAGCCGTTGTTCTTGATCGCCTTGGGCAACAGATAGCGCGTTGCAATATTTACTTTCTCATCCTCCGTATAACTGGAGACATGTATCACTTCCATGCGATCCAGCAGCGGAGCCGGGATGTTCATGCTGTTGGAAGTGGCGACGAACATCACATCCGACAGGTCGTACTCGACTTCGACGTAGTGATCGACAAAGGTGTGGTTCTGTTCAGGATCGAGCACCTCCAGCAGCGCCGACGAAGGATCGCCGCGAAAATCCATGCCCATCTTGTCCACTTCGTCCAGCAGGAACAGCGGGTTCTTCACACCGACCTTGCTCATGTTCTGCAGGATCTTGCCCGGCATGGAGCCGATATAGGTCCGGCGGTGGCCACGCACCTCGGCTTCGTCGCGAACGCCGCCCAGCGACATGCGCACGAAATTCCGGCCGGTCGCCTTGGCAACCGACTTACCCAATGACGTCTTGCCGACGCCCGGCGGACCGACAA
>Ga0113563_10000833_pt1 | contig 16259 bp, 12 predicted proteins | sample Mud3Dept3metaG_FD_80117 | JGI IMG/M metagenome (GOLD analysis project Ga0113563, IMG submission 80117) | Freshwater wetland microbial communities from Ohio, USA, analyzing the effect of biotic and abiotic controls - Mud 3 Core 4 Depth 3... | ecosystem: Environmental > Aquatic > Freshwater >...
CGTGCGCGCCCTTCCGCGAAGCGGCCGATGCCGATCACCAGGCGCGGCTGCAGGATCCCGACCATGGCGCGCAAGGCCGGATCGCAATGGGAGAAGAGGGAGTCGCGCATCGGCCCAGGCAACCGGTCGGGTGTGAGGTTGCTCCCGTCAGCGGAAAAAAAACAAAGCGGGCAGTAATTGACCACAAAGAAGCTCGCGAAAAACCGCTCCGGTGTGCCGAAGGAAGCGCGCGCCCACCCCCAGAAACGGCTCCCGCTGATTTCTCTGCGATGACAGGAGAAGCCCGTCACGGCGCGCGACGGCAGCTCCACCGCAGGACGGCTCACCGGACCCGTGATCCCCAGCCAATCCCGCACCATCTCCACGTCGCCGAACGGGATTCCGGTCTGCATCATTCCCCAGGGCCCCGGATTCATGCCGAGAAAGACAATCTCGCGAGGCCCGCGGCCGAAACGACGAAGATACTCCGCATGAGGAACCCACGCGTAGTCGAGCGGATTGTACGTGCAGGACACCGGCGCGCCGAAACCAAGATGCGCCAGTCGCTCGCGAAGCTCAATGCTGATTCGTTCCAGGCTCATTCGATCTCCCCAACCGCTGGGGTGCAAGAACGGCACTTTCTGATAGAATAGTATTACACGACAAAGCCGTCAGTCTGAAATAGATCGGCTTACCGGGTAATGGTGGAAGGGATTTTTCAACAGGCTTGAAACCACCCCAGAGGGTGCGAAGGCACGTGCTTTGGCGGCCGAGCGTGGAGCCCTTCCCGCGGGCAATCGAGAGAGGAGATGTTTTATGAAGAATGTACACCAGTTGCTTGGCGTCAAGGGAGCGGACATTTGGGCGATTGAGCCGGATGCCACCGTCTACCAAGCGCTCACTCTGCTGGCAGAGAAGAACATCGGAGCGCTGCCGGTCGTGCAGGAGCAGAAGCTCGTCGGCATATTCTCCGAGCGCGATTACGCCAGGAAGGTAATTCTGAAAGGCAGGCATTCCAAGGAGACGCGGATCCGGGAGATCATGACCGGGGCGCCGATCTGTGTTACGCCGCAAAAAACCGTCGAGGAGTGCATGTCTCTGATGACCGACAACCACGTTCGTCACCTCCCTGTGGTCGAAGGAGACAGGTTGCTCGGCATCATTTCGATAGGAGATGTGGTCAAGGAGATCATGGAAGACCAGCAGGGCACGATCAGCCACCTGGAGAACTTCATTACAGGGCGCAGATGAGGCTGCCGCTGTTTCGCCGTTTTTACGCTTTCTTCGGGCGGTAGATGTGGGTGCTGAGGCCGTAGAAAGCCCCGGCCGCTTCCATGAGCGTCTCCGACAGGGTCGGATGCGGATGAATGCTGAGCATGATGTCGGACGCCAGGGCGCCCATTTCGACCGCGAGCACTCCTTCGGCGATCAATTCTCCTGCTCCCGACCCCACGATTCCCATGCCCAGCACCTGGCCGGTTTCCGGCTCGACCAGGAGCTTGGTTGCGCCGTCCTGACGGTCCAGAGTCAGAGCTCGTCCGGAGGCGGCCCACGGGAAGCGGACGACCTTTACGGGACGCTGCTCTTCTTTCGCCCTGGTCTCGGTAAGGCCACACCAGGCGATTTCCGGATCGGTGTACACCACTGCGGGGATGGCCAACGGTTCGAAGGCAACCTTGCGGCCCGCGATGGCCTCGGCGGCGGTGCGCCCTTCATGCGAGGCTTTGTGCGCCAGCATGGGTCCGCCGGCCACATCCCCGATCGCGAAGATATCGGGATCCGCCGTCCGCCGCTGCGGGTCGACCTGGACGAATCCCCTCGCATCCAGCGCGACTCCTGTTTTTTCGAGCCCGGGAATATCGGAGTTGGGCTTCCGTCCCACGGAGACCAGCACGGATTCAAAAACCTCCTCGGCCGGACTGCCTTCTGCGCCTTCGAACCGGGCACGCAGGCCGTCTCGCCCCTCCTGCAGTTCCACCACCTTCGTGTTGAGTCGGACGGACTGGAAGGTGTTTTCGATCCGCTTTCCGAGGGGTGACACAAGGTCGCGATCCACACCCGGCAGCAGACCGGGAGTCATTTCCACCAGGGAGACTTTGCAACCCAGGCCGGCGTACACCGATCCGAGCTCGAGGCCGATATAGCCGCCCCCCACAACCAGCATGGTTTTAGGAACAGAACCGAGCTCCAGTGCACCGCTTGAATCCAGGAGGCGGGGGCTCCGGAGAGTGATCCCAGGAATCCCGGCAGGGCGCGAGCCGGTCGCCAGGATCGCCCTCTCGAAAACGACATTCTCCTCCTCCCCGTCCTGCTTTTTAATCTTCAGTGTATGCCCGTCCACAAAGCCCGCCCTGCCGCGGATGTAGCGGACCGAGCGCTGCCGCGAGAGTACGCCGAGACCGCCGGTCAACTTACGGACAACGTCGCTCTTCCAGCTGCGCAGTTTTTCGATGTCGATGCGCGGTTCACCGAACTGCACGCCCCAATCCGCCGCCTGGCGCGACAGGGAAATGACATGAGAAACGTGGAGCAGCGCCTTCGACGGAATACAACCCCGGTACAGGCATACTCCGCCGGGATTTTCTTCCTCACCGATGAGGACCACTTGCAGTCCGAGATCTGCCGCAAGAAAGGCCGCAGCATATCCGCCGGGGCCTGCCCCGACCACCGCCACCTGCGACGGATTTTCACGATCACTCATGGATTGCTCTCCCCTGAAATGCATTCACGTCAAAGCTCGGGCGGAAACCCGCCCATATCGGCAGGCCGCTGTCGCATGCGGGTGAATCCTGCGTTACCCCTGCAACGGAAGCAGGAACGGCTGCTCCAGCGCCCCGGCCACCCACCTCAGAAATCGAGCCGCACCCGCGCCGTCAATCCACCGGTGATCGTAGGAGAGAGCCAGCGGCAGGATCAGGCGCGGCTCAAACCTTCCGTCCACCAGGACCGACTCGTACCGGGAACGGGAGAGGCCGAGGATGGCGACTTCCGGGGCATGAATGATGGGTGTGAATTGCGTCCCCCCGATTCCACCCAGGTTGGTGACGGTTATGACAGCCCCTTCCAGGTCCTCCAGCCTGATCGTCTTGCTGCGCGCCTTCTCGGCGAGCTGCGAAAGCTCGATCGAGAGTTCGAGGATGTTCTTCCGGTCGGCATCGCGGATCACCGGGACGATCAGGCCGCGATCGGTATCCACCGCCACTCCGACATGGCAGTACTTCTTCAGCACGATTTCCCCGTTCCCCATGTCGAGGCTGGCGGCAAAATTCGGGAACACCTTCACCGCCGAGGCAAGGACCTTCACGGCAATGGAAGTGATGGTCAGCTTGCCGCCGGCCGACTCAATGTCACCGGCATAGCGTTTCCGCAGGTTCTCGAGCTCCGTGATATCGGCGTTTTCAAATTGGGTCACATGGGGGATGCTCGCCCAGGAGTAGCTCATGCTCCCGGCAATCTTCCGGCGCAGCGAGGTCATGGGCTTGCGCTCGACCTCCCCCCATCGGGAGAAGTCCGGAAGAGGCACATCGCGATACGCGACGGCCGCACGTGCATCCCCGGCGCCCGTGATCACACGCTTGGCGTAGGCTTTTACGTCGTCGGCCAGAATCCGGCCGGCAGGTCCCGATCCCGGGACCTGCCCGATTTCGACACCGAGCTCTCGCGCGAGCTTGCGCACCGTTGGGGAGGCAGGCACGATCAGTCTCGCAGCCGGGGCTTTGCCGGAATCTCCAGCAGCGCGTGCCGGCCTTTCCGCCTGTGCTCTCACTTCCGCCAGGGACGGCCTTTCCTCTTCTGCGGTTGTGAGATGCCTGTCCGGCGGCGCCGTTACCTCCCCCGGAGCAGCTTTCTCATCACTTCCTGCAGGAAGCGAAGTAGCGCCTTCCGCTTCTTCCCCCACGGTCAGGATGAGCTGTCCCACCTTGATCTTGTCGCCCTCCCTGACATGGATTTCACGGACCACTCCATTGACGGACGAGGGGAGTTCAAAGTTCGCCTTGTCGGTTTCCAGTTCAAGGACGGGTTGATCCACGGCGATCCTGGTGCCGACCGAAACCATGATCTTGATCAGGTCCGCAGACTCGACATTCTCGCCCAGTTCGGGCAGTGTGAATGGAACGGTCATGTTCACCTTCCCGTAGAATTGCTGATGTAGAAATTGCAGATCCTTTCCGACCTCCGCCCGCGGGTTTTTCCCCTGGCAGCGCCCCATCCGGCGCTACCCGCTCCCTCATGGTCGCGGCTCGGATTTCCTGTGATGTGCGCCGCTGGAATCACTTTAGGAGCCTTCTAGCTCACCATGGGGTTGGCTTTTTCTGAATCGATACCCATATCGATCATGGCCTGGCGCACCACGCCCGCATCGACCTGGCCCTCCCGGGCCAGCGCAGCCAGCGCGGCCAGGGTGATGAATCGGGCGTCGACCTCGAAGAAATCGCGCAGACCCTGCCGGTTTTCACTGCGCCCGTAGCCGTCGGTCCCCAGCGAGACCAACGGGCGCGGAACCCAGCGAGCGATCGAGTCAGGCAGCGCCCTGATGTAATCGGAGGCCGCGACGAAGACTCCCGGAGCGTCCGACAGGCATTGGGTGACATAAGGCAGCCGCGGAGTTTCCAGCGGATGCAGCATGTTCCAGCGTTCGACGTCGTGGCCGTCGCGATACAGCTCCTTGTAACTGGTTACGCTCCACACATCGGCGGCAACGCCATACTTCTCTTCCAGCATCGCCTGCGCCCGCACGGCTTCGCGCAGGATGGCGCCGCTGCCGAGAAGCTGGGCGCGCAACCGGGCGCCCTTTTTCGCGGAGGCCCGGAAGCGATACATGCCTTTGAGAATGCCGTCTTTGATTCCCTCGGGCATGGCCGGCATGGGATAGAACTCGTTCGTCACGGTCAGATAATAAAAGACGCTCTCCTGCTCTTCGTACATGCGGCGGATGCCCTCGCGCACGATCACGGCGATTTCGTATGCAAATGCGGGATCGTAGCAGAGGAGGTTCGGAACCGGGAAGGCCAGCAAATGGCTCTGACCGTCCTGGTGCTGGAGTCCTTCCCCTGCCAGGGTCGTGCGCCCCGATGTCCCCCCGACCAGAAATCCGCGACAGCGGCTGTCGCCGGCAGCCCAGATCAGGTCGCCGATTCTCTGGAAACCGAACATTGAGTAAAAGAGAAAGAACGGAATTACGTTGATGCACTGGGCAGCATACGACGTTCCGGCCGCGATAAACGAGGAAATGGAGCCTGCCTCCGTGATCCCTTCCTCCAGGATCTGCCCGTCCTGGGCTTCCTTGTAATAGAGCAGGGTTTCCTTGTCGACAGGCTCGTACAGCTGGCCGACATGCGAGTAGATCCCCACCTGGCGGAAGAGAGATTCCATCCCGAAAGTGCGGGCCTCGTCCGGTACGATTGGGACAATGAGCTTGCCGATGTTGCTGTCGCGCATCAACTTTGACAACATCCTGACCAGAACCATGGTCGTCGCCATTTCCCGGTCTCCGGTTCCTTCCATGAACTCCTGGAAGAGATCCTCTCCCGGAGCGGACAGCGGTCTGCACTTGACGATTCTCTTCGGAACAGGTCCTCCCAGCTCTTTCCGCCTCCGCATCAAATACTCCATTTCGGGGCTGTGTTCCGGGAGTCGGTGGAACGGCGCGTCGGCGATCTCTTCGTCGGAGACCGGAATGCCGAAACGGGAGCGGAATTCCCGCAACTCTTCTTCATTCAGTTTCTTCTGCTGGTGAGTGATGTTTCTGCCTTCTCCCGCTTCGCCGAGACCGTACCCTTTGATGGTGCGGGCCAGAATGACGCTGGGCGCGTCTTTGTGGGAGGCTGCAGCCTTGTACGCCGCATAGATTTTGCCCGGATCGTGCCCGCCCAGCCGCAACTTGCGGATCTGCTCGTCGGACAAATGCTTTACCAACTCGAGCAGGCGCGGGTCTTTGCTGAAAAAAACCTTACGGTTGTAGGCGCCGCTTTCCACGCTGTATTTCTGCCATTCGCCGTCCACTGTCTCTTCCATCCGCCGGACCAGGACGCCATCCCGATCCTTGGCCAGCAGCGGGTCCCAGTCGCCTCCCCAGATCACCTTGATAACGTTCCAGCCGGCGCCGCGGAAAATGGCCTCAAGTTCCTGGATGATGTTGCCGTTGCCGCGCACCGGGCCATCGAGGCGCTGAAGATTGCAGTTGATCACGAAAATCAGGTTGTCCAGTTTTTCGCGGGATGCCAGCGTGATGGCGCCGAGACTCTCCGGTTCGTCGGTTTCGCCGTCTCCCAGGAACGCCCACACTTTCGAATCCGAGGGTTTTCGGAGCCCGCGATCTTCCAGATAGCGGTTGAAGCGGGCCCGATAAATCGCCATGATCGGGCCCAGACCCATCGAAACCGTGGGAAACTCCCAGAAATCGGGCATCAGCCAGGGATGCGGGTAGGAGGATAACCCTCCCCCCTCCTGGAGCTCACGCCGGAAATTCTCCATTTGCCTGACCGACAGGCGTCCTTCCAGGAAAGCGCGCGCATAAATCCCCGGCGCGGCATGACCCTGGAAATAAACGAAGTCTCCATCCTGGTGGTCTTTCCCGCGGAAAAAATGGTTGAAACCCACTTCATACAGAGCGGCGCTGGAGGCATAGGTGGATATGTGACCGCCGATTCCGGGAGAAAGACGATTGGCGCGCACAACCATTGCCAGGGCGTTCCAGCGCACCAGGCTCTTGATGCGGCGTTCGATCTCCCGGCTGCCGGGATACGGAGGCTCTTCCTCCACAGGGATGCTGTTGATATACGGCGTATTCGCGACGTAGGGCACCTTGACCCCGGCCGCCTCCGCGCGGACGCGCAGCATACCCAGAAGCTGCCTGGCGCGTTCGACCCCTCCCGCCTGCAGCACGTAATCCAGCGAATCAAGCCACTCGCGCGATTCGAGGCTTCCCGCTTCCCGGGCATCTTCCGTGCCTGGATCCGTCATGACCTTTCTCCCCACTCTGATTGATAATTCCAATGCATTGCATGCTCTTAAAGGTGCAACGAAATTGCGTTTAAGTCAAAGAAATCAGGTCATACTCCTGACTCCCGACTCCCCCAGTACCTGTGATTCAGACAGTGGCGGCGCCCTGAAAGGGCACCGCAGGGAAGCCCAGGGCGCAAGCCCTGGGAATGGACGCCCCCACCATGCCGCAATGTAAGGGCGGAGCAGCCAGCCGAAGGAAGCTGATAAGGGCACTGCAAATTCATTTCCCGATGCTGAACCATCAGGCCGCCTTTAAGCTGCCTCGCCCTGTCAGGGCTGATTCCGTGGTCAGGCCGCCTATCCCAGGGCTTGCGCCCTGGGCTTTCCTGCCGCACCCCTTCATGGTGCTGTTGCGCATTCCACTGTCTGAATCGCTGCCCCAATATGGCGGTATGTGGCTGCCTGGGTTAGAATCTTGCTCATGGAGGATTGGAAAGGATTTGGCATTTTCAATGCGGGCTACGTGGCGGAACTCTATGAGCGCTATGAGCGGGATCCCGGGTCCGTGGATCCGGCAAGCCGGTCCCTCTTCGAAACCTGGAGGCCTCCCGATGTTCAGTGCCCCGCCGGAGCCGGCGAACTTTCGGCGGAAATTCCCTGTGCCCGGATCGTCCGGGCGGTCAATTTCGTCGAAGCCATCCGGAAGTTCGGGTATATGGGCGCGCGCATCGATCCTCTCGGCAGTATGCCGCCCGGAGACCCGTCGCTGATTCCCGAAACCCATGGAATCACGGAGCCGGATCTCCAAAAGCTGCCTGCAGAAATCGTCCCCGGTGAGATCGCGGAAGGCAAGGCAAACGCTCTCGAAATCCTGCACGCCTTGCGCACCATCTACTGCTCCCGCACAGGTTATGACTACGCGCATCTGCGGGGTCCCGAAGAGCGCGAATGGCTGCGCCAGGCAGCGGAGTCGGGCCGGTTCCGCCCACCGGCCGACCCGATTGACCCCCTGGCTCTGCTGGAGCGGCTGACCGAAGTCGAGACCTTCTCGCGGTTCCTGCTGCACACATTCCCGGGAAAAACTCACTTTTCAGGTGAAGGGCTGGACATGCTGATACCCGTCATGGACGAATTGATCGGGGCAGCAGCAGAAGCCGGGATGCACAATATCCTGATCGGCATGGCGCACCGTGCCAGGGTGAGCTTCCTCGCCCATGTTCTCCAGAAGCCTTACGCCCAAATTCTGGCCGAATTCAAGGATCCGGCGCGTGGCCACAATTTCCGGGAGGATCTTGGCTGGACCGGCGATGTCAAATATCACGCGGGAGCCCGCAGGGCTTTGCCGAATGGCCCGGAGGTCGCTCTGGTAGTGACCATCCCGCCGAACCCGAGCCACCTGGAGGCGGTCGCTCCCGTGGTGGAGGGCATGGCGCGGGCAGCCGGCACCGATGCAACCTGTCACGGGGAGCCGTGCTTCGATCACAGCCTTACGCTCCCTGTTCTGATTCACGGCGATGCCAGTTTCATCGGCCAGGGAGTCGTTGCGGAGACGCTGAATTTCGAGCGGCTCAAAGGCTACTCCACCGGCGGCACCGTCCACATCATCGCCAACAACCAGCTCGGCTACACCACGCCCCCTGAGGAGGCGCGCAGCACGCTCTACGCGAGCGACCTTGCGCGCGGATTCAAGATCCCGATCGTTCACGTCAACGCCGACGATCCCGAAGCCTGCCTCGAGGTCGCGCGGCTGGCTTTTGAATACCGCGCCCGGTTCCACCGCGACTTCCTGATCGACCTGGTGGGCTACCGCCGGCACGGCCATAACGAAGGTGACGAACCCCGCTTCACGCAGCCCCTTCTGTACCGGCAGATTGAAACGCATCCCACTGTCCGCGAAATCTGGGCTCGTACCTTGATCGAGAGAGGAGCCATCGCAGAGGACCTGCCGGACCGGCTCACCCAAAAACACACGGCAATCATCCAGAGGGCGTGGGAGGACCTTCGTGCCGAGGAATCGCTGGTCGAACCAACCCCGGCGCGGCCCCCGGAGGGCGCGGCAGAAAGGGCCCGCACCGCGGTCTCTGCCGGGAGGCTTCGCGACCTGAACCGGTCCCTGCTCGAACTGCCGGAGGGTTTCAGCGCCAACAGGAAACTGGAAAAGGCACGGGGGCGAAGGCGCGCCGCACTCGACGATCCGGAGGCGAAGACGATTCAGTGGGCCACGGCGGAAGAGCTGGCCCTCGCCTCGATCCTGGAAGACGGCATCGCCGTCCGCATGACCGGCCAGGATGTCGAACGCGGCACGTTCGGCCACCGCCACTACGCGCTGCACGACGCCGGGACAGGCCGGAAATTCATCCCGTTGCAGTCCTTGCCTCAGGCCCGGGCTTCGTTTGAAATTCACAACAGCCCGCTTACCGAAAATGCCGCCGTAGGGTTCGAATACGGCTACAGCCTGCAGGAGCCGGGGCGGCTGGTGATCTGGGAGGCCCAGTACGGCGATTTCATCGGAGGGGCACAGACGATGATCGACGAGTTTCTCGTTTCAGCGCGCGCGAAATGGGGACTCACACCTTCGCTGGTGCTGCTTCTGCCCCACGGGTATGAGGGCCAGGGACCCGATCACTCCAGCGCCCGGCTGGAGCGTTTCCTGCAGCTCGCCGCCGGAACCAACGTGCGCATCGCCAACTGCACGACCGCGGCCCAGTACTTTCACCTGCTGCGCATGCAGGCAAGCCTGCTGACCGTCGATCCCCTGCCGCTCGTCGTCATGACTCCCAAGAGCCTGCTGCGGCACCCCTATGTCGCAGCTTCGCTCCGCGAGCTCTCGGAAGGACGATGGCATCGCCTGCTGGATGACGAAATGGCCCGCCGGGTCGCAGGCGAGGTGCGGCGAGTGGTTCTGTGCAGCGGCAAGATCTATGTCGACCTGATCGGCAGCAGATACAGGGAGTCCAGCCGGCACATCGCCATTTGCCGCCTGGAGCAGCTGTATCCGTTCCCGGAGGAACCGCTGCAGCAGACTCTGGAAGGTTACCCGAACATCGAAGAGGTTGTCTGGGTCCAGGAAGAGCCCGAGAACATGGGCGCATGGGACTTCACACGCCCGCTCCTGCGCCGGGTGATAGCAGGAAGGTGGCCTTTGCGATATGTCGGAAGAGATAGAAGTTCGAGCCCCGCGGAAGGTTCCGCGGCCAGACACGCCTTGAATCAGGAGGCCATCGTGCGGCATGCGTTTCACCCCGACCTCGGGATTGGCCAGGAAGACATGGTGCGCATCGAAAAGCTCTGACGCAATGGGAGGTAGACAGATCATGGCGGTCAACATTGTGGTGCCTGAACTGGGGGAATCGGTAGTCGAAGCCACCGTGGGAAAATGGCGCAAAGCGGCAGGCGATCCGGTGAACGTCGGCGAGGTCGTCGTCGAGCTGGAAACCGACAAGGTGGACCTCGAGGTCGGAGCCCCCGGGAAAGGCGTCCTCGCAAGAATCGAGCGCGCGGAGGGTGAGACCGTCAGAATCGGAGACCTGCTCGGCATCATTGATGAGACGGCCGCGGGCCCCGCAAGGAGCGTCGAGCCGGACCACGAAAGTCCGCCGGAACCTCTCCCGCTGATCACACCACAAGAAGCGGCTTCTGCCCAGGCGACCCGCGATACCGTCCGGGAACCCGCAGCTGCGGCACCGAGGACAACCCCTTCGGCCCGCAGGCTGGCCCTCGAAAAAAGCGTGGACCTCCGGAAGGTTGGCGCCGCCATCACGGGAGCTCCGATCACGCCGGCGGATGTCGCTGCATTCAGCGAACGCAGAGATGCCGGAACCATAACGCCTCCGGAGCCTGCTGCCGCGCCTCATTCCTCCTCGGAAGGGGAGCGGCGGGAAGAGCGGGTGCGGATGTCGCGCCGGCGCCTGACGATCGCCACCCGGCTTGTGGACGCACTGCGCGCCGCCGCCATGGTCACAACCTTCAATGACGTCGACATGAGCGCCGTGATGGACCTGCGCAAGCGGAACAAGGATTCGTTCCGGCAGCGTTACGGCGTAGGGCTCGGCATCATCTCGTTCTTCGTTAAAGCCGCCATTCCCGCCCTGCGCGCCTTCCCGCGTCTCAACGCCGAGATCCAGGGAAACGAAATGGTCCTGAAGCACTACTTCGATATCGGCGTCGCCGTGGGCGCTCCGGAAGGGCTTGTGGTCCCGGTCATCCGCGACGCCGACCGGTTGTCGTTCGGCGCGCTGGAGCAGGCCATCAAAGCCTTCGCCCGCAAAGCCGAAGAGGGCGCCCTGACACTGGAGGACCTGCGTGGCGGCACCTTTACCCTCAGCAACGGCGGTGTCTTCGGTTCCCTGCTGTCCACCCCGATTCTCAATCCTCCCCAGGCAGGGATCATCGGACTGCACAGAATCGAAGAGCGCCCCGTGAACGTCGCCGGGGAGGTGCGGATTCGCCCGATGATGTACCTCGCCCTCAGCTATGACCACCGCATCGTCGACGGCCTCGAAGCCGTGCAGTTCCTCGGAAAGATCAAAGAGCTGGTGGAGAACCCCGAGGATCTGCTGCTGCAGATGTAGGACGAGTGCGAAACTCGATTGGCGGAAGGTTACGCCAAATCTATAATCTCAGGCATGAAACAGATTACTCTTCCCGTCGTCATAGAAGCCGATGCAGACGGCTATTTCGTCTCATGCCCTGCGCTTCAGGGCTGCAACAGCCAGGGCGATACGCACGAAGAGGCGATCAAGAACGATCAGGACGCCATCCCGCTTCACATTGAGGACCGCCTTGCGGACGGTGAGGAAATCCCCGAGCGCATCTCCGTAACGCTGTCCACCGTGGAAGTCGCGGACTGATGGCGAAACTCCCGCGTCTCACAGCCCAGCAGATCATCGTTGCGTAAGAGAGGTCCGGGCTTTCCCGTGTGCGGCAAAGCGGCCGCCGCGCGCGACCCTCCCCGCTATCCTCGTCGACTATCACCGCGTGGAGTCTGAGGGCATTGCGAGGATCTGCAACATCTCCCCGGAACTATTGCAGAGGATTCTCCCAGCGGAGCGTGCCGAAGCGGGCGAAATCTCCGTCGGTTGAACAGAGGACAAGGCCGTGCTCCAGCGCGAGGGCGGCAAGATGCGCATCGGGAATCAAATTCGATCGGCCTCCGGTCATCGTCAGCAGCGGCTCCAGGATCTGCCGGTGTTTCTCAGTCGGCCCCGGTATCCAGACCGGATCGCATTTCAGCCAGCCCCGGACCTGGCTCCAGGCATCGGCCATCGACCGCGGCCGCTCGAAGATGCGTGGATTGGTGATCAGGCGCAGGAAGCCGAGGAGGCTGGGCCAGGGCAAGCCTACCGGCGCAACCCCGTTCAGCCTTTGGTCCAGCCACTCCCGAGCGCGGGCGTGCTGCGGCAGAGATTGCACGTGCGCGTACACCAGGAGGTTGGCGTCCACCAGGATCATGAGAAGTCCTCCCCTTCGGCGACTGCCAGGACTTCCGCCACATCATCGATGCTCCCCTGAAGGCACCGGCCCAACGATACAGAGGGCGTGCGGTAGGTCTTGCGGCTTTTCGCCGGGGCCGTCATTTCGCGCAGGCCCTGTCGCAGGGCCCGGTTCACTATTTCCTTGAAGCTGGCGTTTGTCTCCTTGCGTGCCCGCTCCAACAGTGCAGCCACGTCGTCATCAAGACTAAGGGTGGTTCTCACACATCAAATCATATGATCAATGATGCCTTGATGTCAAATCCTGATCGGAAATCCGCAATGGATACTGCCTGCGTGCGGTCCATGTGGCCCGTGCGGATCCCGCCCCCGGTCGGGAGGGTATGAGCAAACTGGAAGCTCCAGCAGCTCCTATGAAGTGGCCGGCGCCATCCGGCCCAACATGGGTAACGCACGGTCCGCAGTCACTCCTGGCTGCAATCGTCTCCAGCACCGGCCGGATTTGCCTGTAGGCCGCGGGATTGCCGCCCGCCATTAGCGCAGGTCCGTGCCGGGCGCCTTCCTCGCCCCCGGAGACTCCGACGCCAAAAAAGTGGAAGCCGCTCGCGGCCAGGTCGGCCTCCCGGCCTCGGGTATCTTCAAACCGGGAGTTGCCGCCATCAATGACGATGTCCCCCGTTTCAAGCAGTGGTTTTAGCTCATTGAGACGATTTGCACCGGCTTTTCCTCCTGGACCATCATCATGATCCGGCGCAGACGCTGCAGCGCTCCGACCAGCTCCCCCAGCGACACGGTCCCGTGAAGCCTGCCACCACTTTCTGCCGCCGCCGCGGCTGTCGCTTCCGGGTCGAGGTTCCAGGCGGCGACCGAAAAGCCGCGGTCAAGGATATTCAGCGCCAGATTGCGCCCCATTACCGCCATTCCGATCATGCCGAACTGTGCTTTTTCCAGTTGTGTCATTGTTGTCTCTCTCTCAGTGGTGGTGTCGCCTCATCCATTTCCGGTTGCGCTGCCTCCATCGCCCGGCATGACCCGTGCCGGCAGCAACGGCGGCGCTTCCGCAAGGGTAGCGAAAACTCCTCGAATCGCTTTGGATCCTGTGCGAAAAATTCGCGCGTCTGCCCGGGTGAGAGTTCCTGATGACGGGATGCAAGCGCCTGCCCGGCTGCCGAACGGACGAGTGCCTACCTGTTTTAATCCTTGTCCGGAGGTTTAGTTTTGGGGAGCCGTGCGGCCGCGGCGAGGTCCACAAACCAATGCAGCGCTCCGCTCTCGGGATTCACCATCGCTGCCGGCAGAGTTGCCTCCTGCCGCCCGTGCTGTTCCATAACCTGGGCCAAGCGGTTTGCCTTGTGTTCACCGACGACAAGGAAAACCACCTGGCGCGCCGCGTTGATCGTACGAAGCGTCAATGAAATCCGATCGGTTGGCGGCATGGGGCTTTTGGTTGCGATTACCAGCCTCAATTCCTCGCGCAGGCGGGGGGTGGTGGCGTAGAGCGAGGCGGTGTGACCGTCCTCTCCCATCCCCAGGAGTAACAGGTCCAGCGGCTCTCCGCCAAGAACCTCAGCATATGCCGCTGCAGCACGCTCGGAATCGAGCTGCCCATCGATTGGGAATATGTTGCCGGCTGGTATGGACACATGATCCAAAAGGGATTCCCTGACCATGCGGTAGTTGCTTTGCGGGTGGCTGGACGGCACGCAACGTTCGTCGCCCCAGAACAGATGTATGCGGTTCCAATCGAGCCAACGGGCGGTGTCGGGGCGAGAGAGCCGGTGATACAGGCGTCTGGGCGTATCCCCCCCCGCAAGAGCCCAACGACAACATCCCTGCCGGGCGATGACCTGCTGTATAATGGCAACCAGGTAGTCCAACAGGGCTTCGACCACTGCCCCCGCATGCGGAAACTGATATATGCCGGGTATGCTCATGGTGAACCCTAGAAGGTCTCAAAGAGCACTCGCTCGGAAATCGCCAGATGCCCAGCTTCGGCGGGACCCCACGTCCCTGCGGCATAAGGGTAAACCTTCTTTTCCTGGCGGAGCAGCGGATCGTAGAGTTTCCAGGATTCCAGCACCTCGTCGGAGTGGACAAACAAGGTCTGATCGCCCTTAAGCACGTCGAGAACGAGAGTCTGATAAGCATCCGGCATGGCGTCGAAAATGTCGCTGTACCTGAAGGCCAAAGGGATCTGCTCGACATCCGACGGGGATCCCGGTTTCTTTACGCCAATGTGCAGAGAGAATCCTTCATCAGGCTGCAGGGTCAGGAGCAGCGTATTCGGCCTCACAACGCAGGCGCCCTCTACCTCGAACATGCAAACCGGAGCATTTTTAAACCGCACGCCGATCCGTGTGATCCGGCGAGGCATCCGTTTGCCGGTGCGGAGGTAGAAGGGCACCCCTTGCCATCTCCAGTTCATGATCTCGAGTTTCAGCGCCACAAAAGTCTCTGTGCCGGAGTCCGCAGGAACACCATTCTCATCGCGGTAGCCGGGCACAGACTGGCCCCGGATCTTTCCCTCCTCATATTGGCCAAAAACTACTTCGCCACGCAGAATCGGCGCGATCGATCGCAGCACCTTGACCTTCTCGTAGCGCACGGATTCGGCGCCGATCACCGGCGGCACCTCCATGGCAAGCAGGGTCAGCAGCTGTGTCAGATGGTTCTGAACCATATCCCGCAGGGCGCCCGACCGGTCGTAGTAACCTGCTCTCGTGCCGATCCCGACCTCTTCCGAAACGCTGATCTGCACCGAGTCGATCCGGTCACGATTCCAAAGCGACTCGAAGATCGGATTGCCGAACCGGAAGACGATCAGGTTCTGCACGGTCTCCTTTCCCAGATAGTGATCGATGCGATAGACCTGGTGTTCATCGAAATGCTCTCGGACCACGCCGACCAACTCCCTGGCGGACTGCAGGTCATGGCCAAACGGCTTCTCTATCACAATCCGGACCCATCCGCCGCTATGGTTCAGGCCCGCCCGCCCCAACCCCGACAGCGTGTCGCCGAGCGCGGCAGTGGGAATTGCGAGGTAGAAAGTGCGGCGTGCCGGCAGGCTGTTCTGCCGCTCGATGTTCTCGATGCGGGCGCCGAGGGCCAGGTAGTCTCCCGCCTCACCATTGCCGATGGTCTGGTAGTGGAGCCGGCTGTTGCAGAGCCCGGCTATTTCATCCGGCTGAAGCCCCGAAGCCGCCATGGCATCACTCGCCAACCTTCGAAACGATGCATCATCATGTCGGATGTCGCGGGCTACGCCGAGCACCTGGCAGTTTTCGGCAATACGGCCATCCACAGCCAGACGCCCGATAGCCGGCAAAAGCTTCCCTCGCGACAGGTCCCCTGTCCCACCCAATATGATGAATAGACTTGGCTCAGCCTGCTTGTTGGTCATGATGAACCCATCTGCCGGCAAACCGGCGAATCGAGCTGCAGGCGGTCCGATAATGACGGAATGATCGCATTCGCGGCTTGAAATTGGGGAATTCCCGACGCTGGGATCCGCATATCGCCGAAGAAAAATTCAGAGGGGATCTTCCTCGTCCTCCTCAATGTCTTCGTCAAAACCCTCACCGTCTTCGTCCCAACTCGCTTCGTGATCCATCTCCAGCAGTGCGTCCAGCGCCGCCTCGGAGATATCTTCGTCCTTTGAATCGGCCAGGTCGTCAAGATAGTCGGCTGCTTTCTCAGGACAGATGACAGGTGCAGCTTCAATCGCGGCCAGAATCAGATCCTTTTCCGTCTCCAGCGTCCCGAGCAGAGCAGCGATATGGGGCCAGGCGGATGTCAATTCCCATTCCCCCGCCGCACGGACTGCCTCGTATCGGATGCCCTGATTCTTGCTCTCCAGAGCCTCGAGGATCTGGGATTCGAAACCCTTGATGTATCGCATGCAAA
>Ga0113563_10000834_pt1 | contig 16258 bp, 13 predicted proteins | sample Mud3Dept3metaG_FD_80117 | JGI IMG/M metagenome (GOLD analysis project Ga0113563, IMG submission 80117) | Freshwater wetland microbial communities from Ohio, USA, analyzing the effect of biotic and abiotic controls - Mud 3 Core 4 Depth 3... | ecosystem: Environmental > Aquatic > Freshwater >...
ACAACAACACCGCCCCGGCGGCAGCCACGTTGAGCGATTCCGCCCCGGTCGCCATGGGGATGCGAATGGCGGGGATGCCGGACCAGAAGTCCCCGCCCAGTCCCCGAGCTTCATTCCCCAGGAGGAGCGCAGCGGCACCGCGAAGGTCCACTTCCCAGCAGGGCGTGCCGCGCCCCGCGTCGGCCCGGTACACCGGGATTTCCCGGGAGGAGCAGTAATCGATGAGCGCAGCCGGCTGGAGCCCCTCCACGAGCGCAAGGTGGAAAGTCGAGCCGGCGCCGGCGCGGACCGCCTTAGGGTTGCCGGCGGAAACGCTGCCGCATGTGGATGCCGCCCACGTGGCGCCCGCGGCCCGTGCGCTGCGCAGCAAAGCCCCCAGGTTTCCCGGGTCCCGGATTTCGCAAAGGCAGAGAATAAGCGGACGGGTGCAGACCGGCATGTCTTTCAGGCTGCGCGCGGGGACCCGGACGAGTGCCAGCGCGCCCTGCATGGCAGCGACCTCGGAGAGAACCTTCAGAACGGCATCCGCGGCCCGGTGCATCGCGACCCCGCGGCTTTGCCAGGCTGCAAGCAGCGCCTTTTCGCGCGGATGGGAACCGAAGGATTCCGAAGCGAGCGCCGCTTCGATCCGGCAATGGGAGTGCGTGGCCTCTTCCAGAACGCGAATGCCTTCTGCCAGTACCAGGTCTGCGGGCGCCCGCCGCGCCTGTGCAGCCACCAGGCGGAAGGTCCGGACCAGCGGATTGTCTTTACTTCTGATTACTGACGAACTCATGGGAGTCCTTCACGATTTCACAAAGAACACGTGGCGTGCGAAGAGTGAGCGCGGGCTTCAGCCCGCACGCTTCGGATCGCCTCACCTCACCAGATCTTTCTGCTCACCCGTTTTAAAGCGCACGGGCTAAAGCCCGCGCTCACTTTTAAAACCCGGTGCTCACTGTCGAATTCCGCGGGATCCGGGTCACGCGGTCAGGGAGAACGCCCTGGAGTTTTTGACGCTGCCCAGCACCACGTGTTCCACGGGGAAATGGCGGTTGCGGAACATCGCCTCCGCCAGGGCCCGAGCCGGTGCGTCGTCGGCTTTCGAATCGACCTTGTTGATAAACGGAATAATGCGGGTGCCCGCCTTCCAGTCTTTGCACACACCGCGAGGGTGGAGGAGGATCGACGCCGCAAGATCTTCCGTCAGGGACCGGCCAGCCTGCAGGTCGAGTTGTGCGGAGGCAAGCTCCCATCGGAACAAGGTGTCGGGTCCCAGGGGCCGGCTCAGGCAATCGAGGCCGATGACCGGCACGAGATAGTTGGCGCCGGCCATCAGCACCGGTTCCCCCTCGCGCGGGAATTTCAGGGACATGCTGCGGGCGCCGTCGGCTTCGTTGAGGACGACGGGGAAGAGGACCCGGTCCGGACGGCTGATGAATCCCGGGGTGACACCGGCGAGCAGATTCGGGGAAGCCGGCAGTCGGGTAACTACGAATTTGCATCCGTGACACCAGCCCAGCAGCGCTCTTTCGAGGAGCAGATGCAGGTACTCCTCGTTGTCGCTCGCCAGGATGGCCATGCCGCCGGAGGGGTGGGGCGGGTGAATGCGGGTTGTGGTCGTATACACGGCGGCCACCGATTCGGAGTACTCTTCGAGAAGCCTGAGGATCAGAGCAGTCTTGCCTCCCCCACCCACGAAGTTGACCAGCGCCGGTTGTAGAAATTCGAACTGCGAATGGAACAAGGCGGATTTCCTCTATGGATTCCTGTCGTTTGCGCGATTCTGCCGCAACGCCTCCGGTTCCGGGATGTTCCAGGTGCGCCGCACCAGGTATGGTGTTTTGTTCCGAGATTCATAATAGATCCGGATCATGATCTCGGCAACGAATCCCATCAGGATAAACTGGACGCCGAGGAGAAACAGAAAGACCGCGAGGAGCAGAAGCGGGTTTCGATGGGCCTTGATCCCATTGAAAAACTTGTCGAACAGAGTCCAGCCCGCGAAAAACACACCCGCTGCGCACGCCAGCAACCCGGCCCCGCCGAAAAAGTACATCGGCTTGGTGGAGTAGCTGCTCAGCAGCTTCACCGTGATCAGGTCCAGCAGTACACGGTGGGTGCGGCCCAGTCCGTATTTGCTGGATCCGTGCCGGCGGGGATGGTGTTTCACGGCAATCTCGGTCACACGCGCCCCGGCCCAGGACGCATAAATCGGGATGAAACGGTGCATCTCGCCATAGAGTTGCATGTGCCGGAGCACCTCTGCGCGATATCCCTTCAGGGTGCAGCCGTAATCGTGGAGGCGGACCCCGCCGATCCACGAAATGAGCAGGTTAGCGGCTTTGGAAGGGAGGATGCGTGTGAGCCAGGCATCCTTCCGGTCGCGCCGCCAGCAGCTGACCACGTCGAAGCCCTGCCGCATCCCGGCAAGGACGGCCGGGATGTCTTCGGGGTCGTTTTGCAGGTCCGCGTCGAGGGTTACTACAAACTCGCCTGCCGCGATATCGAAGCCGGCGGACAGCGCGGCGGTCTGGCCGAAATTGCGGCGGAACTGCACAACCTTGATCCGGGGATCCGCGGCTGCCATTGACTCCAGGACTTCGGCGCTTCCGTCGGTGCTCCCGTCATCGATGAAAATGATCTCGTACTCTTCTCCCGACTCGTGCAGGACGTTCTGGAGAGAGGGAAGCAGAAGCTCCAGGTTCCCGCGCTCGTTGTAGACCGGTACAATCACGGAAAGCCGGCAGCTCATCTCAATTCGGTCTCCATGACGGCCATCTGCCGCATGTCGTCGCGGTTCCGGAAAAACATGTACAGCATGCCCCCGGGGACCGCGGACAGCAGGATCATGACCGAACCGATTATTCCCAGGGCGAATGCGCTTTCGCGGGTCACGCCGATGGCGGTAAACAGGCTTACGAAGGCATATTCGCGCAGCCCATAGCCGTTCAGGCTGATGGGGATCATCGAAATCAGGGTGATCACGGGAATGACCACCAGGAAATAGAGGAAGGCGACGTCCAGGTCGAGCGCTTTTGCCGTCACCCAGGAGACCGTAAGCACCAGAAACTGGTTGATCAGGGAAATGAGCAGGGCGTAGAGAAGGATCGCCGGATGCCTGCCCATGACCTGAAATGCGCTGGAGATGGCGTCCACCCTGCCTGCTGTCTTGGAGAGACGCACCCTGTGCAGGATCCTGGTCAGCAGCCGGTGCAGGCTCGGCATGAAGATCACAATGTTGACCGCGATGAATGCGGCGAAAGAAATCCATACGAGAAAGACGACCGGGATGCCGGCGACGTGAACGGGCATGACCAGGGTTGCGGTTCCCGCGATTATCATCATGGCCAGCATCCCGGCGTCGCGGTCCAGGAACGTCGCGGCGAAGCTCTGCGCGAAGAGCCGGGACGGTTTGCCGGCGTAATAGATTTTGACCACGTCCCCGCCGACTGCTGTCGGGAAGGTCAGGTTGAAGAAGAGCCCGATGCAGTAAATTTCAAAGAGGCGCCTGACCGAGAAGGTCGGCATCAGAGGGCGCATGAGCATGCGCCAGCGGAAAATGCAGATGAAATGAGCGACCCAGAGAAGCAGGAAGGCGGCCAGCAGCATGACCAGGCGGGCGCCGGCCATCGTGGCGCCGAGTTGCCGAAAATCCATTTTCCGGAACAACAGGTAAAACAACAGCAGCGTGACCGCCGCCTTGATCAGTGCACCCAGCCTGCCCTTCATCGAGTCTCCCGGGCGTCCCGACCGCCGCTTCCCGGATCCGGCCGGTTGGAAACAAGAAGCAGGTCGTCCGCCGACGGACCCTTCCGGTCCAGGATGGCCCGTATTTGCGTAGGCAGCTGCGGATGCCGGCTCAATACAACCAGGCTAAGGTTGCGGGGTCCTGTGAAATAACCGTAGTCGCGCTCTCCCATGATGCAGAACACCCTCGTCTCTCCCTCGAACTGGTGCGCCATTATATCCTCATTGGATGCGGAAAAAATCGGCCGTCGCAGATAAAAAAGCATGCTGGGGACGGCCAGGCGGTAATACCCGATCTCATCACCGGGTTTTGCGCGGGCCTCAATCTCCTTGCACAGATCTTTCACAGGCCGCAACTTCTCCACGGCCGGCAGGTAGACCGCTGCCGCCAGGAGGGAAACGAGCCACAATGTCGCCGTGATCGCGACCATGCTGCCCAACACCCTGCGCCGGGCCGCCAGCCGCAAGAGAACGGCAGCGGCGCACGCCAGGATGACGGCCGGGGCATAGTGTAGCACGGGAGGCCCGTCAGGGATGAAATCCGGAAGAATGAGCGGGGAGAGGGCGGACATAGCCAGGAACACAGCAGCGACCAACAGGCAGGCGACTGTCCAATAGCGTCGCAGGCTGCGGAGGTTATCGCGCGCGCGGACGAAAAGCCGGTCGGCGACTCCTGCCATCAGGACTGCCAGGAGCGGGTAGGCGGGCGCGATGTAATACTCCTGCTTGTTCCGGGAAATCGAAAAAAAGAGGAAGACTGTCGCGCACCAAAGAAGAGGAAAAATAAAGGGGAGCGCATGTTCCGTGCGGATCGATTTACGCTCGGACCAGAGACAGGCAAGCGCCGCGGCCGCCACCAGCGACCAGGGAAAAAAATCACCCAACAGGACGGGCGCATAATAAAAAAAGCCCCTGCTGGGCCCGATGTTCCATCCTCCCACATTCTGTGCGGTGAAACGTGCGATGTTGTCGCGCAGGAAAAAATCGGCGATATAGGTCCAGCCATGCCGCATGTAGATGACGACGTACCAGGGAGCGACAACGAGGGCCAGGATGAGGAGGCCGGTCAGGGGATGCGCCGTCCCGGGTTTGCAGCGTCGCATCCAGAGGCTCCAGGCCAGGAAGCACAGGCCGGGTATGACCCAGGCGACAGGGCCTTTGGTCAGGAACCCGAAACCTGCGAAGAGATATGCCAGCCACCAGTCGCGCCGCGATCCGTTCTTGAGGGCGCGCATGAGGAAATAGGCTGTGCCCGTGAGCCAGAACAGCAGAAGCGCATCGATCGGGAGCTTGCGCGCCAGCATGAATACTCGCGGCGTGGTTGCAACGATGGCGGCGGCGAGCAGGGCCGCCTGCGTCGAGAAGAACAACCTGGCCGCCGCGAAGACGAGCAGGATGGTCGCGGCCACGGCGATGGCTCCCGGGAGGCGGACGCCCAGTTCCCCTATGCCTGCCGCCCAGTAGCCGAGCAGGACCAGCCAATAGGTCAGCGGCGGCTTTTGCGTCCGGGGCTGGTAATTGAACATGGGGGAGACATAATCGCCGGTTTCGAGCATCTCCCGGGGAGTCTCCGCGTAATAGGTCTCGTTGGTGTCCCAGAGCGCCGAGCGGCCCAGATGGACGAAGTACGGGAATGCCAGCGCGGCAAGGAGGAGCAGCGGAATTCCCGGAGGCAGTTTCAAAGCTCGGTCCATTTCAGGCATCGGAGGCTAAAACAGCGATTTCTGGATCTCCTCGATCACTTCCTGAGTCGAACGAGTCCGGGGGCGGCCGGTGAGATCGATGTCTTTCTTTTCGAGGCGTTCGAGTATCTCCCCGGCGCGGCGCACGACTTCAGGCGGGAGGCCGGCCAGGCGTGCCACTTCCACGCCGTAACTTCTGTCGGCCGTGCCCGGCGCCACCTTGCGCAGAAACAGGATTTCCTTCCCGGCTTCCTTGATCGCCATGCAGTAGTTCTTCACCCCCGTGTGGACATTCGCCATGCGCGTGAGTTCGTGATAATGAGTGGCGAAGAGAGTCTTGGCGCGATGCTGCGAATTCTGGACCAGGTATTCGGCCACGGCCCATGCGATGGAGAGCCCGTCGAAGGTCGCCGTGCCGCGCCCCACCTCGTCCAGAAGAATCAAGCTTCGGTTTGTGGCGGTGTTGAGAATATTCGCGGTTTCGATCATCTCCACCATGAATGTGGAGCGGCCGCGCGCCAGGTTGTCCGACGCACCGACCCGCGTGTAAATCCGGTCGACAAGCCCGAGACGGGCAAGGCGGGCCGGGACGAAGGAACCGATCTGGGCGAGTATGACGATCAGCGCGGTCTGGCGCAGGTAGGTGGATTTGCCACCCATGTTCGGGCCGGTCAGGATCAGGAGCTGATCGGTTGCCGTGTTCATGTACAGGTCGTTGGGAATGAACGGCCTGCTCTGGTGCTCGACGATCGGGTGACGGCCCTGCTGGATGTAGATTTCGTCTCCGTCGATGAGTTCGGGCCTTGAGTATTCGTTCTTGAGCGCGACCTCCGCGAGGGAGAGATAGACATCCAACTCCGCCAGCAGGCGCGCGGTTGCCGAGATGCGCTCCGCGCGCGCCGCGAGAGAAGCCCGCACCTGCGAGAACAGGTCCTTCTCGAGCACGGCGATGCGCTCTTCCGCGTGCAGGACCTTCTCCTCGTAAGTCTGCAATTCCTCGGTCACGAAACGCTCGCAGCTGACCAGCGTCTGCCTGCGGATGTAGTCGGCCGGCACCTGTGGAAGGTTCGGCTTGGTGACCTCGATGAAATAGCCGAACACCTGATTGAATTTGACCTTGAGTGATTGGATCCCTGTGCGGCGGCGCTCCCGGGCTTCGAGCGAAGCGATATACTCCCTGCCGCTCGAGCGAAGCGCGCGCAGCTCGTCGAGATCCGCCGAGTAGCCCTGGCGAATGATGCCTCCTTCGCTCAGGGAAACGGGGGGATCCTCGGCAATGGCAGCCTGAATCAGTCCGACCGCGTCCCCCAGGTCGTCGAGGCCGGTCCGGATTCCGCTCAGACGGATGGCAATGAAGCTCCCGATCATCTCGCGGATGCCGGGGATCACAAGCAACGAGTCGCGCAGCGCGAGCAGTTCGCGGGGGTTTGCCACGCCCGCGGTGATGCGGCTGGAGAGACGCTCGAGGTCGTGAATGCAAGCCAGCTTGCGGCTCAGGCGATCCTGCGCGGGGACATCCCGAGTCAAGGCTTCGACGGCCTCGAGGCGGTGCTCGAGGGTTGCCCGGTCGAGCAGGGGTGCGAGCAGCCAGGACTTCAGCATCCGGCCCCCCATGCCGGTGCGCGTCTGGTCCAGAATCCAGAGGAGCGAGCCCTTCCTGCCGCCTTCGAGCGATTCCACCAACTCGAGGTTGGTGACCGTCGAAGCGTCCAGGCGCAGATACCCGGATGTGTCCACAAACCGGAGCCGGGCGATCTTGGCCAGCGAATCGATCTGCGTCGAACGCAGGTAGTGGATCAGCGCGCCCGCGGCGGCCACCGCCAGCGGCCGCGATCCGCACCCAAACCCGTCGAGGCTCGCCACGCTGAAGTGCTCGAGCAGAAGCCGGTGGGCATAGTCCAGGTTGAAGGCCCAATCATCGATGGGGCTGGCAACCCAGTCGCCCGACCAATCCTGCACCAGACGCTGCCGCTGATGTTCGCTGCCGGATTCGGAAAGCACGACCTCACGTGGTCTGAACCGGCTCAATTCGTCGACGGCTCTCTGCCACGCGGATTCGCCATGGAAATCGGTCGCCAGGAAATCGGCGGTTGACAGATCCATGAACGCAAGCCCAAGGCCCTGCTCCGTTTGTGCAAGGCTGGCGAGATAGTTGTGCTCCTTGGACTCGAGGAGCATTTCTTCGACGACGGTCCCGGGCGTCATGACTCGTGTAACTTCTCGATGCACCAGCTTTTTCGCCGTGCGCGGATCTTCGACCTGCTCGCAGATCGCGATCTTATACCCCCTCTTGAGGAGGCGGACAATATAGCCGTCGACGGAATGATAGGGAACGCCGCACATGGGTATGGGAGCACCGCCCTTGTCCTTGTTGCGCGCGGTCAGCGTAATCTCGAGCTCACGGGATGCGGTCACAGCATCCTCGTAAAACATCTCGTAAAAATCGCCCAGACGGAAGAAGACCAGCTTTCCGGGAAAGCGCCGCTTGACGTCGTGGTACTGCTTCATCATCGGAGTCAAGTCTTCCATGGGCGGCGCCGTCATTATTATGATCTTTCGAGCTTCGCGAAATACGGTGACGAGCAAGAATGGAGCGCTGGAGTCCCGCCCGCGCTCGACTGCGGCTCGAATCCTGATTCAAGTGCAATTCTTGTCATTGTATGTTGCGAAATTCAACAAATTCCCCGGCTCCCTGCCGCCGGAGCCGGCGCCCGGCCACACTCTTCAAGCCGGGACCGGCGATGCCCGGAATCGCAGGAGGTGAATGGAAGCAAGCGGCAATTCAGATCAGCATTGCGGAAAGGCTGCGGGCAGACCTTTCGGGAAACAGAGAACTGTCCCGGACGGCTGCGGCGCCGGAGCCGCGCCGCGTGGATCATCCCTTTCCTGACATCTGAATCGACGGGAAATATCTCTAATCCTTGTAGTTAAAGAATCACCAGTATATAATCGGCAACTACGGTTGTCAATCGTGCAGGGGTTTTGGGGTGCAATCGGAAGTGAGACTCAACAAAAAAGAACCTGTCAATTGTCATTTGGGGGCTCGGCAGGTTGACTCTGCGCTCGGCTGCTTCACCCGCTCCGAACGCGATCAGGACCGCACGGGCCGAGGGTTTGCAGCGGCCAGATGACAAATGACCATTGACCATTGATACGTTCTATTTTCGTTGATCGTTGCGCGACATAAGTTTTGCGAGGATTGAGTCTCACTTCCGATGGCACTCGGGGACTTGTTTTTGAAGCTGCTGTCTCTCGACACATCGACTCCCAGAGGGAGTATCGCTCTGCTGAATGGTGAGGAACTGGCGGCCGAGTTGCGCCTGCTGTCGCCCGCGGGTCATTCCTCACGGCTGCTTGAAAACATTCGATACCTGCTTGGGTGTGCGGGGTGGAAGCTCGGCGACCTGAATTTGATCGTGGCTTGCATCGGGCCGGGATCTTTCACCGGGATCCGCATCGGGGTTGCAACCGCGCTGGGGCTGGCGCAAACGCTCGGAATACCATTCGCAGGCGTTTCCGGACTCGATGCGCTCGCGCGTCAGCTCCCGGGGCATGACGGCCGCATCGGTGCGGCTATGGATGCCCAGCGTGGGCAGGTATTTTACGCGGAATACAGGAGCGAGAATGGCAGGATTCGACTGCAGGCAAAACCCGCTCTTCTTTATCCCCGGGATCTTGCGGGGCGCGCCGGAAAAGGACGCGTGACGCTGATCGGCGACGGCGCAAAGCGCTATGCTCGTGAATGGAACCGGGGCGCGGGACACCGCCGCCTGCACTTCGTGGAAGTCGACTTGTTTCTGGCCGCCGCCCTGGGGCGGATCGCCCTTAAGCGCAAGCAGTCCTGGCGCTCCGGGGAGTTTCTCCACACGGAGCCTCTGTACATCAGGCCGCCCGACGCAATGCGAAGGAAGGCGAGTCGACCGTGAGAGAGACCGGATTGATTCAAATCGACACTCTCCATCCCCAGGATACCGAGGAGCTCGAGGAGATCGAGGGGCTCACAAACCTCTGCTATTGGGGAACGGAGCACTATAAGAGATTCCTCCAGCAGCCTGAATATTTCGGCCGCAAGGCGATCGCCGCCATCGGGTCGGATGGAAACCGCATGGTCGGTTTTTTCTTCGCACGCGCGGTTCTTGAGAACCTGGAACTGCTGAAAATAGGGGTATATCCGGATTTTCAAGGGCGGGGAGTCGGGACTCTCCTCTTGCAGGCGGCGTTTGTCGAGGGGCTCCGGCGCGGGTGTCTGCGTTGCTTCCTCGAAGTGCGCAAATCGAACGAAGGCGCGATGCGGTTTTACTTCAGCCACGAGTTCCGGATCGCAGGAGAGCGTACCAACTATTATACCAATCCTTTGGAGGATGCCTGGATCATGGAGCGCTACCTGTAGCCGGGAATTTCACGAATTTCACAATAGCTCCCGCCTGAGGACGCGCTTTGCCCCGATTCGTGCAAGTCGTGGCTGATGCGTTCGCTTTTCCCTAGGCCGGCGGCGGCGCATCGGCGTTATGGAAGTAGGTGTCCGTGTGGTCCAGCCAATCCTGGCGGATTGGGCTGAAGCAGTCGAGGGCGAGAGTCTCTTCCAGTGCCATGGCTTTGTGTGCAACGCCCGGCGGGATTACGAGGACCTGCCCCGGGACCAGGACGAACTCCTGATCCGGCAGCCAGAAATGCAGCGCGCCGTGAAGTATCTGGCTGATCTGCTCGTTCGGGTGCGAGTGTTCGGGCACAAGTGCGCCTTTTGCAAGGCGGATCTGCGCGACCATGACATTCTTCCCGGTAACGATCTTCCGCGACAAGTCCTTTGTTACCACCTCCCACTCCAGTTCCTGCCAGGACTGAGCCTTCATGCATCCTCCCGATACGACACTGTGCCAGAATTCCGTCCCGCGATTCCCGGGCAATACGCAAAACACGCTACCTTGGTGTGCAAACACATTTTATCATAGTCCGGTCCCTCTGGTTGCTTGAGGCTTGATCGTATTTGCTGTAAGATAGAGTGTTGCGCGGTTGGCGTTTACTCACGCCAGAGGATCCTCCGGTATCGCAGCGAAACTGTTCCGAAAGAGCCGGTTCCTGTGAGGGATTTGGCGGGAATCCCGATGCGGGATCCCCTTGGATGTCAGCGAACGAATCCGGCGCGGGAAATTGCTTTGGAAGAACTCGAGTTTTAGCTAGAATAGCTCGGCACGCAATTATTACAACTTGAAACTCCTGTTTCCTAATGAGGAGGACTTGCCTTGCGGAATGGAAAAATCAGCATCTTGATAGCGACTGTGGCGGTGCTCTTTGTTCAATGCGGCGGGGAACCGCCGGGCCCGGATGCGTGGGCTTCGATGCAGAAAAACAAGATGGTTCGCATCGCAACCGACCCGACCAACATACCTTTCGAGATGGGGGAGGGAACCGACGTCCAGGGATACGATGTGGATCTCGGCAACGAAATCGCGAAAGATCTCGGCCAACCTTCGAAATGGGTCAAGATTCCTTTCGACCGCCTCTTCGAGATCCTGAAAAACGGCGAAGTGGAAATGGTTATCTCGACGATCGCCATATCGGAGGAGCGCAAGAAGGAGTTTGCTTTTTCCGACCCCTACTTCGACACTGGGAACACGATTGCCAGGCGCATCGACAACACTGAAATCAAGAGTCTCGCTTCTCTCGCGGGCAAGAAGGTAGGAGTGCAAGAGGGACGGTCCGGCGACCGTTTCATGTCGACGCAGACGGTGGCCGCGAACGTCTCGCTGGTCAAGTTCCCCACGCTCGACGACGCGCTGGGCGCGCTCAACCGCAACGAAATCAGCGCGGTTGTAGGCTACGAGCCGATCATTACCTACAGCATCTACAAGAGTTTTTCCACGAACCTGATTCCCACGTTCGAGAAACTGACACAGAACCAATTCGCAGTCGTGGTGCGCCCGAAAGAAGCCAAGCTGCTGGTGGAAATCAACAAGACGATCGCGCGGCTGAAAAGCGCCGGGTCTCTGGAAGCCTGGCGTGAGAAGTGGTTCCAGAGCGTCATGAAGGATGTGAAAGGGCAGGTCGAGGACCTGAACAAGGCCGAGGCGCTCAAGAACTCCCCCAAGACTCTGGCGCTCAACCTGGTCAAGGCTTCGGGCAGCCAGGTACGGCTGGATCGGCTTGACGGTTTCAACGCAACCCTCATCGGTGCCAACGGTTCGTTTACGTCGACTCCCATCATGACCGATGATGCAGGTGTCAGGGGAGGATGCAGGTTCAGCAGCCCGATTCCGCCGGGAGATTACAAACTGACTCTTTCACGCATCCAGATGACCGCGGATGTGACAATCGCGAAGACGCCGGTTACGGCGCTGACGCTCACGCTTACGTTCACGGGCCAGGGGTCCATCAGCCTCGCCTGGAAATAGCGGGCCTTGCGGAAACCGCTGTGGAGCGCGGGCGGTCCCGCCGCTTCTGTGAGGCTGACGAGGCCCTGTGGGCCATGGAACGGTGATGAGTGGCGAACGTGACACTGGTGCCCGTCGCAGGCGGGACAGCCACAGCATCGCAGTTTTTCTCGCGGCGGCCGAAGCCCCGTCGCCCCTGTTGATATATGAAACGATCCGCTATTCGACTCATTCTTGTCACGGCGCTGCTGACCGGTGCAGCCGTGCACCTGCTGCTGCGCTGGAGGCTGGCGCCGGAATTCGGTGGAACAGGTACCAGGCCACAAGTCGAGCTGGCGGTAGCAGCCACTCCGTCCCAGCCCCCGCTCAGCGCTGACGAGCAGGTCAACCTGCAGGTTTACGGCAAAGCCAGCCCGGGTGTGGTGAACATCACGTCCACGGCGATCGAGTTCGATTTCTTTTTCACTCCGTTTGCCAGCCCATCCGCCGGAAGCGGTGTGGTCCTGGATTTGAACGGTAACATTGTCACCAACAACCACGTGGTGGAGAACGCGCAGAGCCTGGAAGTCGCGCTTCCGGATCAGACCACCTATCGCGCGGAACTGGTCGGCAGCGACCCGCAGAACGACCTGGCGGTCATCCGCCTCGTCGGAGCTGCCAAAGAACGGCTTCACCCGATAGTGATGGGAGACTCGTCTGCCCTGCGGGTAGGCCAGAAGGTTCTTGCCATCGGAAATCCCTTCCGGCTGCAGAACACGCTGACGACGGGGATCGTGAGCGCGCTGGGGCGCAGGATCCGGAGCGACAACGGCAATCTGATCGACAATGTCATCCAGACGGACGCGGCGATCAATCCGGGAAATTCAGGCGGGCCGCTTCTGAACAGCGCCGGCGAAATGATCGGCATCAACACCATGATTGTCTCTCCGGGCGGTGCAAGCGGCGGCAACGTCGGGATCGGATTCGCGGTTCCGGTCAACACCGTGCGGCGCGTGGTGACCGATCTGATCCGGGAGGGCAGGGTTCTGCGGCCCTGGATGGGTGTGGAGGGCTATGAAATATCCGCCAATCTGGCGTCTGCGCTGGATCTTCCTGTCGACAGCGGCATCCTCATTGCCAGAATTCAACCCGGTACCACCGCTGCCGCTGCCGGACTTCGCGGCGCGACCAGTTTCGTCCGGCTCCGGATGCAGAGGGTGATGGTTGGCGGCGACATCATCACGGAGATTGACGGCCAGCCCGTCCGCAGCATGGACGATCTGGATCTGCTCCTGGAGAGCAAGAGGCCCGGAGATTCGGTACGCCTGACGTTCTACCGGGGCAGCATAAAAACCCAGAAGCAGATTGAGCTGATGGAGCAGCCGCGAAGAGTGCGCTGACCGGAGAGCCGCCTTGAAAGGGCGGCGCCGGCCGGCACCACGAAATGCATGAAAGCCTTTCGTGGATTTCGTGGTTTGGTGCTTTAGCAGTTTTTGCCAGGCTGACATGCGGAAGTCCACAGGCGCAATTCATGAGCCCCATCGCAAGCGCAGCAGACGATGGATCCAGACTGGCACAAGAGGTGCCGGGGAATTCCGATAGCCGCATGCTCAAATCCAGAAGTCTTGCCATTTACGTTTCGGTTTGGATATTGGCAGTCTTTCTTGCGGAAACCGCATGGGCGCAGCAGCGCCCAGCGGCTTCCGATCCTGCCGTGCCGCCGGCGCCTGGCGACATGAGCAGGCTGGCCGAGGGCGTCTACGTCCGCATCGTGAGCCCGGACAGCGATGCCGTCGGCAACGCAGGTGTGGTCATCCTCGAAAGCGGCGTACTCGTCTTTGACACGCACTTCACTCCCGAAGCGGGCGACGCGCTCATGAGCAGGATCAAGTCGCTCACGCCCCTTCCCGTCCGGCTGATCATCAACAGCCATTTTCACCCGGACCACACGCACGGCAATCAGGCTTTCGCCGGGGCCCGCATGATCGTGGGCAGCAGCAACACACGCCGGGATATGCTGCAGGAGGATATCCCCGCGCTGAACCAGGTGCAGACGATCGCGCTCGCCCAGGTGGAACAGCTGAGCAGGGAGATCGCAAAGGAGCCCAACGCGAAACTGCAGGAAGCGCTGCGTGCCCAACTGGGTGCGCGCCAGGCTTTCCTCCGTCGCATGTCCGCCCTGAAGATCCTGCCGCCGGTCATGACTCTCGACGACAGCCTGAACATCATGGACGGCGGGCGCGAAGTGCGGCTGCTCTGCCTGGGGGATGGGCACACGGACGGGGATATCGTTATGGTCCTGCCCGAAGCGAAGATCGCGTTTCTGGGCGACCTCTTTTTCAACGGAGCGCTGCCCAATGTCGAAGATGCCTGCGTGCTGGACTGGATGAAAACCCTGAAGGAAGTCCTGAAGCTGGATGTCAGGACTTATGTTCCGGGACACGGTCCGGTTGGGACGAAAAGTGACGTGGAGTTGTTCCTCAACTACTTCGAGGAGTTGAAGGGGCTGGTGGGGCCGGCAGTGAAGCGTGGAGACACGCTGGAGCAGGTAGTTTCGGATCTGCGGCTCCCGGCGCGCTATTCTACCTTCGGATTCAGGAATTTCTTCGCCGCCAACCTGCAGAAGATGTACGCGGAGCTCAAGGCGTTGGAGGTGCCCGTTCCTGCCAAGGCCGGCGTGAAGAAGCGGGGTGTGCCGCGATGAACATGTCGGAAAACGATCAGGATGTCTGCCCGCGCTGCGGCGGCTCGGGTTGGGAACGAATCGACGATGCGACCATCAGCGTGCGGCGCTGCAGATGCCTCGATTCGGCGCGCACAGGACGCATGCTGGGGGAGGCGCGCATCCCGAAGCGGTACGAGCACTGCGATCTGGATTCTTACCTGCCCGGCGATCCCACCCAGAAGAAGGCGAAGGCGGACGTGGCCCGCTTCCTCGAGAAGTACCCTTTGATCGATATCGGCCTGCTTTTCCTGGGGCCGTGCGGTGTGGGGAAAACGCACCTGGCAGTCTCACTGCTGAAGCACATAATCCTGGAGAAGGGCGACTCGGGGCTCTTCTACGATTTCCGCGACCTGCTGCGGGAGATTCAGGGCAGCTGGAATTCGGTGTCACAGGCATCCGAACTCGAAGTCCTGCGCCCGGTTCTGACCGCGGATGTTCTGGTGCTCGATGAGCTCGGCGCGAACAAGCCGACCGAATGGGTGCGGGACACCATCGCCCACATCATCAACTGCCGCTACAACGACCGGAAGCTGACGGTTTTCACCTCGAACTATCCCGACGGCGCCGGGCGCGCCGGAGAGGAAACGCTGACGGACCGCATCGGGGTGCGCCTGCGCTCCCGGCTGTACGAGATGTGCAAGGTGGTCGAGGTCAAAGGGAAAGACTTCCGGCACGAAATCAAACAGGCAAACTACAGATTCTGATCATGAACCCTCACGCTGATAATCTGACGCCGATTGTCAAGGAAGAGACCTTTTATCTGGAACGCGTGCAGCAGGAGATGCAGAAGCGGATCGTCGGGCAGGCCCACCTGCTGGACTCGCTGATGGTCGCCCTGCTTACCGGGGGGCACCTTCTTCTCGAAGGCGTACCCGGCCTTGCCAAGACCTTGGCGGTGAAAAGCCTGGCCGAGACCATCGATGTCAAGTTCCGGCGCATCCAGTTCACTCCCGACCTGCTGCCGGCGGATCTGGTCGGCACAATGGTGTTCGATCAACGGAACGGCGATTTCGTGCCGCGGCCGGGACCGATCTTCACGAATTTCCTTCTGGCGGACGAGGTCAATCGGGCGCCCGCGAAGGTGCAGAGCGCCCTGCTCGAATGCATGCAGGAAAAGCAGGTTACCCTGGGCAACGAAAGCTACATGCTGCACGAGCCCTTCATGGTTCTCGCCACCCAAAACCCGATCGAACAGGAGGGGACCTATCCTCTGCCGGAAGCCCAGATGGACCGGTTCCTGATGAAAATCCTCCTGGGCTATCCGAATCGCAAGGAGGAGCGCGAGGTCATGAACCGGGCGGGAGCCGCCGAAGGGAGTTCTTACCTTGCCGGCGGGGGAGGCGTCCCGCTCAAGAAGGTGCTTCTGCCCGAGCGGATCTTGCGCATGCGGCAGATCGCGGCGCAGATCTACGTCGACGAGCGAATCAAGACCTACATCCTGGACATCGTGTTTGCCACAAGGAACCCGCAGGACCATCAGTTGGACCTCGGACGCCTGATCCGGTTCGGAGCGTCGCCGCGTGCCAGCATCGGCATCCTGTGCGCGGCGCGCGCGCAGGCCTTCCTGCAGGGCCGCGGTTTTGTGACGCCCGACGATGTGAAGAAAGTTGCCCCCGACGTGCTGCGCCACCGCATCCTCCTCACCTACGAAGCGGAAGCGGAGGGAATCCATGCCCAGGACATCGTGGATCGCATCCTGCAGAAGATCCCCGCTCCCTGAAAAACCTCAGCACGGAGGCGTCGGATCATGCACCGTTTTCGATAGCGATTGCGAC
>Ga0113563_10000835_pt1 | contig 16254 bp, 9 predicted proteins | sample Mud3Dept3metaG_FD_80117 | JGI IMG/M metagenome (GOLD analysis project Ga0113563, IMG submission 80117) | Freshwater wetland microbial communities from Ohio, USA, analyzing the effect of biotic and abiotic controls - Mud 3 Core 4 Depth 3... | ecosystem: Environmental > Aquatic > Freshwater >...
ACATCTGCCATCGCGGTTTCTCTTTCAATATTGTATTCGCTGATCATAGCTTCTATCAGATCCTCAACATTCCTTTCTCCGTCGATCAGTTCCCAGATGAATGCTCCGGTCTCATTAAGGGTATAAACACTGTTCATGTCGGCAATATTATTTGCAACCGGGACAAGTACATACTCGTTACCGGTTTTCCTTGTAACTATCGAAGGAGATTTGGAAGGAACTGATTTCAGATCGGCCATAATATCCATATATGATTTCAAATGTATAAAATTAATGGTTCATTTTCTTACCTTCGCAGAAACACGAATTTATGAGCAGAAAGGGCAAGAGGAAGAATAAATCCGGGATCTCAGGTGAATACGCCACAGAACAGATACTTTCAATCTTATCAAACAGTCCCGAGCAGGGGTTTAATTATAAACAGATCTCCAAACGGCTTAACATCAATGATCCCTCTGAAAGACAAATGATCTCAGAGATATTGAAAACACTTGCAGGGAAAGGCACAGTCGAGGAGATCCACCAGGGAAAATACAGGGTAAAAGCGAGCCGCGGCTACGTTATCGGAACCGTCGACATGACACGGATGGGATACGGATTTATTACATCGGATGAGATCAGGGAGGATATTTTCGTGTCGGCCAGAAATCTCCGCACAGCCCTGCATGGCGATAAGGTGAAGGTCTGGCTATATGCAAGGAGGAAAGGCGCAAGGCCGGAAGGGGAGGTCGTGGAGATAATCGAAAGATGGCGCAGTTCCTTTGTGGGTACAATCGAGATCATGCCTAATTTTGCATTTCTTATTCCCGATAATAAGAACATGCCATTCGATCTGTTCATTCCCTTATCAAAGCTGAACGGAGCGAAACAGGGACAGAAAGCTGTTGCAAGGGTCATCGACTGGGATCCGAAATCAAAGAATCCTGTTGCTGAGATCATAAATGTCCTGGGTGAGCCCGGACTGCATGAGACTGAAATGCATGCCATCCTTGCCGAATTTGAACTGCCATATCATTTTACTGATGAAGTTGTGAACGATGCCGAAAATATACCTGCAGAGATCACGGGAAAAGATATTTCATCCCGGCGAGATTTCCGAAGTATACCGACATTCACGATCGATCCAGCCGACGCCCGCGATTTTGACGATGCACTTTCGCTGAGTCAGCTTGACAACGGGAACTGGGAAGTCGGAGTTCATATAGCCGACGTGACGTATTATGTAAAACCCGGCTCACTTACTGATGGGGAGGCACAGCAAAGGGCAACATCAGTTTACCTTGTCGACAGAGTGGTACCAATGCTGCCGGAAAGGCTTTCGAACCATATCTGCTCCCTGAATCCGGGAGAGGACAAGCTTACCTATTCAGCTGTGTTTGAGCTGAATGATAAAGCGGAAGTGCTTGCAGAGTGGTTTGGCAGGACAATAATCAATTCTAATAAACAATTTTCATACAGGGAAGCGCAGGAGGTCATTGACACCGGTGAGGGAGCCATGAAAGAGCAGGTTCTTCTCCTCCATAGGCTTGCTCAGCAGCTCCGGACAAGACGATTCTCTGCAGGTTCTTTTGCATTTGAAAAGGTTGAAGTGAAATTTGACCTCGATGAAGCAGGCAAACCTCTTGCGATAAAATTCCGCGAGATGGGCACTGCCAACCAGCTTATTGAGGAATTTATGCTCCTGGCGAACAGGAGGGTTGCAGAGCTTGTCGGGAAGAAACTGAAGGGAAAGACATTCGTCTACAGGATCCATGATAAACCCGATCCGGAAAAGATCAGCACGTTCAGCCATTTCATTACCCGCTTCGGGTATAAGCTCATCGAGGATGATAAAACATCACTTCCGAGAGCAATGAACAGGCTTCTGAATTCCATTTCAGGGAAGAAAGAGCAGAATATTATCGAAACCCTTGCCCTGAGAGCGATGGCAAAAGCGATCTATTCGACAGACAATATAGGTCATTATGGTCTTGCGTTCAGGCATTACACTCATTTTACATCACCGATCAGGAGGTATCCCGACATGATGGTGCACAGGCTTCTGACCTCATATCTCAGCGGAGAGAACCCGGGAGGAAAAGATAAGTATGAAAAGCTCAGCGACCACTCTTCAAAGATGGAAAGGCTTGCTGCCGAAGCTGAACGGGCATCCATTAAGTATAAACAGGTGGAGTATATGAGTGATAAGACAGGCAGAAAGTATGAAGGTGTCATCTCAGGAGTCACGGAATGGGGCATTTATGTGGAAATAGTTGAGAACCAGTGCGAAGGGATCGTCAATATCCGGGAGCTGGGTGATGATTACTATGAATATGATGAGGATAATTACTGCCTGAGAGGCCGCTCCACAGGTAAAATTTATACACTGGGTGATAAGGTCAGGATCGAAGTCGTAAAAGCTGATCTTCAGAAAAAGCAACTTGATTATAAGCTGGTAAGTTAACCTCCAAACCCCGTTTTACCCCCCATCCCCCCTAAAGGGGGGCTAATTCTCAGATATTTACGGAGTTTGCCTATATCCTGGTTTTATGCCCCCTTTAGGGGGCAGGCTAGCTTTAGCTGGCCGGGGGTTATCTCTCCTGATCAGCTTCTATTATCTCCAGCAACTTCCCCACCGCATCCTTCTCCAATACATTTTTCAACACAGGTACCATTCCCCTGTAGATGTGTACCTTCCCGTTTGCTGCGCCGACATAGCCATAATCTGCGCCGGCCATCTCACCGGGCCCGTTGACTATGCATCCCATAACAGCTATTTTCAGGCCTTTCAGATGCCCGGTTGCAGCTTTCACCTTTTGTACGGCCTCAGGGAGATTGAACCTTGTTCGTCCGCATGTGGGGCATGAAATATAACGGTTCCGGGTTATTCTTGCTTCCGTTGCCTGGAGGACAGAGAATGCAAGCTCTTTAAGCTTCTCTCCCTGAACCTTGCCCCTGTTGGTAATACAGATACCATCCGGCTGCTTTAAGATGAAATACCTGCCAAGCAATGCTCCGGCATCAATTGCGAGCTTCTCCTGATTGTCTTCATTGAATATCGGATTAATGATAATTTCTTCCCCGGATCTCTCCGAAAGCAATGGAGGAGTACTATAGTTGAAAATGACCATTTTCCCCTGGTAGGGTTTTTCATTTTCCTTCCGGTACCGGCCATTTGAATAAGTTAAAACTTCAGGTTTGTAATGGATATCTCTCGTTTTAAAGCTTTGGGCAGGAACCGGATTGACGACCCGCTCCTTTGATCCGCCGAGGAAATGCAGAATTTCTTTTGCCACAGGAATTTCATGCTCCGGATCTTCTGATAATGAGACCCGGATCGTATCGCCGATCCCTTCAGAAAGAAGCGCACCGATCCCGGCTGCCGATCTTACCCTGCCCTCTTCGCCTTCCCCCGCTTCAGTGACACCCAGGTGTACCGGATATGAAAGACCTTCGCTATGCATCATTCTTACCAGAAGTCTGTTTGATTCAACCGTAACTCTGGTGTCCGATGATTTTACTGAGATTACCAGATTGTTGAAATTCTCGGAGCGGAAAATATTAATGTACTCAAGGGCTGACCGGACCATCCCTTCCGGAGTGTTTCCGTAGCGGTTCATAATACGGTCGGAAAGAGACCCATGGTTGATCCCGAGCCGGATAATGGTATTATTTTCCCTGCAGATCCTGATCAGAGGAAGAAGACGTTCATGTATCCGCTCCAGTTCTTTGTTGTATTCTTTTTCGGGCAGGTCTGTTTTAATGAAAGCCGCTCTTTTATCAGCATAATTGCCGGGATTGATCCTGACCTTTTCAACGATCCGTGCAGCTGTTTCGGCAGCAGCAGGATTAAAATGGATATCGGCGATCAGGGGAGTGGTGAAACCTGCTTTCTGCAGTTCTTTCCTGATATTTACCAGGTTCTCAGCCTCCCTCACGCCCTGTGCAGTAAGCCGGACATAATCGGCTCCGGCTTCGATTATCCTGATGCATTGAGCTACAGACGCCCGGGTGTCGAGAGTGTCGGTGTTGGTCATCGACTGGATACGGACAGGGTGAGTACCGCCGAGGGGAATGGTGCCGATGAATAAAGGAGTGGAGATATATCTCCCAGAGTTCCCCTCCCTGGAGGGGCCAGGGGTGGGTATATTTATTACTGGATCTTTCATTTTAGTTGGTTCCTCACTCCCTCTCCCACTCAGCTCCATCCTTAAGATCATTCAGAATGATCCCTGCCTTCTTCAGCTCATCCCTGATCTGATCTGACAGAGCCCACTCCTTATTGTTCCTTGCATTTTGCCTCAGGTCAATGATGATCTTCATCAGGTCAGCTGTCAGCTTCTCATCGTTCCCGGCTGTGGTTTCATCCTTCAGCCCGAGTATATTAAAAACAAACGTATTAAACAGATCCTTAAGTGATTCCAGATCAGAGCTGTTCAGCTTATCAACTCCGTCAGCCGCTGAGTTAATGTATTTAACTCCTTCGAAAAGGTACGAAAGAAGGACAGGAGTGTTGAGGTCATCATCCATTGCCTCGTAGCATTTGCTTCTCAGAAGGGTAATATCAAACGTGGAGGTAAGTGAAGGCTTCAGTTTGTTCAATGTCTCAATTGTTTTCATCAGCTTCCGGAACCCTTTTTCTGCAGCCTGGAGTGCCTCATTTGAAAAATCGATCGTACTGCGGTAATGAGCCTGCAGGAGGAAAAACCTGATCGTCATCGGGCTGTAAGCCTGCTGAAGAAGTGGATGATTACCTGAGAAAAGCTGATCAAGGGTAATGAAATTGCCGAGTGACCTCGCCATTTTCTGACCGTTGATGGTGATCATGTTGTTATGCATCCAGTACCTCACCGACTCTTTCCCGAGTGCTGCCGTTGACTGTGCTATTTCGCACTCATGATGCGGAAATTGCAGGTCCATTCCGCCACCATGGATATCGAAGACCTCACCCAGGTATTTTGTGCTCATTACGGAACACTCAAGATGCCATCCCGGGAATCCGACACTCCATGGCGATGGCCATCGCATGATATGCTCGGGAGTAGCCTTTTTCCAGAGGGCAAAATCGAACGGATTCCGTTTTTCATCTTTTCCCTCGAGAGTGCGGGTGTTCTCCTGAAGCTCTTCAAGGACTCTTCCGGAAAGCTTGCCGTATTTGAATCTGGTGCTGTACTTCAATACATCAAAATAGACCGATCCGTTTATTTCATAGGCATATCCGTTATCAAGGATGCTCTTTATAAGTTCCTGCTGTTCAATAATATGTCCGGATGCCCTTGGTTCAATTGAAGGACTTAGCGTGTTGAGCTGTTCCATGTTTTTCTGGAAGCTGTTAATATATTTCTGCACCACTTCCATAGGTTCAAGGTGCTCAAGACGGGCTTTCTTTTCAATCTTGTCCTCGCCTTCATCAGCGTCATTTTCGAGATGGCCGACATCAGTAATATTGCGGACATAGCGCACCTGATATTCAAGATGCTGGAGGTAACGAAAGAGCACATCGAATGTAACCGCCGGCCTTGCATGACCCAGGTGAGCATCGCTGTATACGGTGGGGCCGCAGACATATAGTCCGACAAAAGGCGGATGAAGTGGTTGAAAAGGTTCTTTGGTGCGGGTGAGGCTGTTATAGATGGTGAGATTATTTTGCATATATGTAAGTATATTGCTGCAAAAATAAGGTAAATATTCCTATGATGGTTTTAAGTGTTTATTAATGAGTGTTCTTTTATATTTTGAAAATCATTCCTATCTTTGTACTGTTAAATCAAATATTCCTTACGTAAACCATGTATCCACTTCATCTGAAACGAAGAAATCTCATAATAACACCCATGCTTATGGGCATGTGCAGGTGAGGAAGTGGTAATTTATTTAAATTTACAACCTGAATTCCACGATTACTGCGTTGATAAAAAAATTTCGCGGTACGTGAGTTTTTATTATGAAACCCACATGATTGACCCAAATCACAAACAAGTATGAAAATAATTAATTTTCAATCATGTGCGGTTCCATACGACCATTAATAAATAAATTATTTACGTATGAATAAATGAAAATAAGCTTTTAAAGATGAACTATACAATTGATGATATAATAAAAAAGAAAATCCTGGTCCTTGATGGTGCAATGGGCACCATGATCCAGAAACACAGGCTCAGGGAAGAGGAGTACAGGGGAACGCGATTTAAGGATCACCCCAGGCCCCAGAAGGGGAACAACGATCTTTTGTCCCTGACCAATCCGGAAATAATCAGGAATATCCATAAGGGATATCTTGAAGCCGGAGCAGATATAATCACGACAAACACATTTAATTCCAACCGGATCTCAATGACAGATTACGGAATGGAGGACCAGGTTTACAATCTGAATTTTGAGGCTGCAAGACTGGCCAGAGATACGATTACCCGTTTTGAGAATTCTGAAGAACCGCTGGAACACTTTATTGCAGGCTCCCTGGGACCTACAAACAAGACAGCCTCAATGTCGTCGGATGTCAATGATCCCGGAGCACGGTCCGTTACATTCGATGATCTGGTTGAGGCATATTCCGAACAGGCAAGAGGCCTTATCGACGGAGGAGTTCATATTCTTATTGTCGAGACTATTTTTGATGTTCTGAATTGCAAGGCGGCTCTGTATGCGATCGATTCGGTTTTTGAAGAAAAAGGGATCAGACTGCCCGTTATGGTATCGGGAACAATTACTGATGCCAGCGGCAGAACACTTACGGGTCAGACCCTCGAAGCGTTTCTTGTATCGGTATCTCATTTCCCGCTTTTCAGCATTGGACTAAACTGTGCACTGGGTGCGGAACAGCTGAGGCCGTTTGTCGGGGAATTATCTGCAAAATCAGGATTCTACATTTCTGTGCATCCGAATGCCGGACTCCCTGATCAGTTCGGGGAATATAATCAGTCCGCAGATTTCATGGCTTCAGTTATGGAGGATTTCATGAAAGAGGGATGGGTGAACATTGCCGGAGGATGTTGCGGAACAACTCCCCTGCATATAAGGAAGATCTCGGAGATATCAAAAAGATATAAACCCAGAATAATTCCTGTGATCAAAAAATATACAAGGCTCAGCGGACTGGAAGTCCTGACAATAACACCTGAAACAAACTTTGTTAACATCGGCGAACGGACGAATGTTTCGGGCTCGATAAAATTTGCAAGGCTCATCAGGGAGGAAAAATACGGTGAGGCTCTCGCGATCGCAAGAAACCAGGTTGAAGGCGGGGCGCAGGTGATTGATATCTGCATGGATGAAGCCTTGCTGGATTCGGAAAAAGCCATGGTGAAGTTTGTAAAACTCATTATGGCCGAGCCGGATATCGCCAGGCTTCCGTTGATGATCGATTCCTCGCGATGGAATGTTATCATATCGGCATTGAAATGCATCCAGGGAAAATCGGTGGTCAATTCGATCAGCCTCAAGGAGGGAGAGGAGGTATTTCTTGAACATGCCCGGCAGGTCAGGAAATTTGGAGCTGCGGCAGTGGTGATGCTGTTTGATGAAAAGGGGCAGGCAGATACCTTTGAAAGGAAAATTGAGGTTGCGGAGAGGTCATACCGGTTGCTGGTCGACAGGCTGCAGTTCCCCCCGGAAGATATTTTTTTCGATCCCAACGTCCTGGCGGTTGCCACGGGAATAGACGAGCATAATAACTATGCAGTTAATTTCATCAAGGCTGCACAATGGATCAGGCAAAACCTCCCTCATGCGAAAGTGAGCGGAGGGATCAGCAATCTGTCATTTTCCTTCAGGGGAATCGACAGGGTGCGTGAAGCCATGCACTCCGTGTTCCTCTATCATGCCATAAATGCAGGCCTTGACATGGGGATTGTCAATCCGGGTATGTTACAGGTTTACAGCGAAATTCCTGCCGACCTTCTGCAACTTACCGAGGATGTTGTCCTTAACCGCAGGAAAGATGCCACTGAAAGGCTGGTAAAATTTGCAGAAGGATTGAAAAATGAAGGCAAAAAAGAGGAAAAAAGCGACGAATGGAGATCAAGGCCGGTTGTGGATCGTATAAAACATTCACTCATAAGAGGCCTTGATGAACATATTGAGGAGGATATTGAAGAGGCGCGCTCACTCTTTTCGAGATCAATAGAACTTATCGAAGGGCCTTTGATGGACGAAATGAATGAAGTCGGAGATCTGTTTGGCTCAGGGAAAATGTTCCTTCCGCAGGTGGTCAAAAGCGCAAGGGTGATGAAAAAAGCAGTGGCAAAACTGGCTCCCTATATTGAAAAAGAGAGTCTGGCTGCTGACAAGAAAACTGCCGGGAAAATTGTATTGGCAACGGTTAAGGGAGATGTTCATGATATCGGGAAGAATATTGTCGGTGTTGTCCTTTCATGCAACAACTACCTGGTAACTGATCTTGGCGTGATGAGCCCTTCAGAAAAGATCATCGATACCGCAATTGACGAAAAGGCCGATTTCATAGGACTCAGCGGGCTGATAACCCCGTCGCTTGAAGAGATGGTTCATGTTGCCTCCGAAATGGAACGCAGGAAAATTAAGATCCCTCTGCTTATCGGCGGTGCGACCACCTCTGAGATCCATACTGCAGTCAGGATCGCCCCCGCCTATTCCGGACCGGTCATTCACGTAAAAGATGCCTCGAAGGCTGCGGGAGTAATTTCGTCGCTTCTCCGCGTAGACAACGAATTATATATATCATCAGTTGCCGAAAAATACAGGAAATTGAGGGAAGACCATAACGCAAGGCATAAAGAGAGAAAGCTGATGGCCATAAGTGAGGCAAGGGGGAACAGACTGGTTACAGACTGGGGAGCAGCCAGGCTCTTTGCTCCGTTAAAACCAGGATGCCATGTGATGAACGATATTGATCTGACAGAGCTTTCGGATTATATCGACTGGACATTCTTTTTCTTTGCCTGGAAGCTGAACGGAAAATACCCGGCAATCTTCAGCGACCCGGTAAAGGGGGAGGAAGCCAGGAAGCTGTATGATGATGCCCAACATTACCTGAAGGAGATCATAAGCCGGAAGATCATAACTGCAAAGGCTGTATCCGGATTATATCCTGCCGTCTCGGAAGGCGATGATGTTATTGTTTATTCAGATAAGGGAGCAAAGGAGCAAAAAACTGTCTTCAGGTTCCTGAGGAATCAGGAACAAAAGGAAAAAGGAGTTCCGAACCTCTCTTTATCGGATTTCATTGCACCCGGATCTTCGGGGCTGACTGACAATATCGGAGCTTTTGTTGTAACGGCCGGAATCGATGAGGTTAAGTACCAGGAGTTTAAAGAGGATGATTATGCCTCCATTATGATCAGAATATTGAGCGATCGCCTTGCCGAAGCTGCAGCTGAATGGCTTCATGAGAAGATCAGGAAGGAATACTGGGGATATGCTGCTGATGAAAAACTCACTGTTGACGATATGCTGTCAATAAAATATGAGGGTATCAGACCTGCACCCGGTTATCCGGCATGTCCCGATCATACCGAAAAGAGAGTAATTTTCGACCTGCTTGATGCTGAAGCGGCAATAGGAGCCGGACTGACAGAGAACTTTATGATGACGCCTCCTGCGGCAGTAAGCGGGTATATTTTCTCACACCCTGCTTCATCATATTTCAATATAGGGAAGATAGGACCCGACCAGTTGAAAGATTATGCTGAAAGAAAAAAAATGACAGTTGAAGAGGCAGCCAGATGGCTTGCCCCAAACCTTTAATATCCGGAGGATGAGCGTTATTGATAAATTAAAAAATGCCGGAGGCTCTTTGTTCACTTTTGAATTACTGCCTCCCCTCAAAGGGCACAGCATCGAAAGGATCTATGCAACTATCGACGGTCTGATGGAGTTTCAGCCCGCGTACATAAACTTCACAACACATCGCAATGAGATAAACTATAAGGAAAGACCCGACGGGCTTCTGGAAAAAAGGATAACACGGCTCCGTCCGGGAACGATTGCACTGGCGGCTGCGGTGAAATATAAATATAATATTACCGTGGTTCCGCATATCCTGTGCGGCGGGTTCACGAAGGAAGAAACGGAGAATGCACTGATCGAAATGAATTTCCTCAATATTGATGATGTTCTCGCATTGAGAGGAGATCCGCAGAAAGGAAGCCGCTTTTTCATCCCGGAAAAGGACGGGCATGCTCATACTTATGAACTTGTGAGACAGATTGTGAATATGAATAATGGAAAATACCTTGAGGAATCCCTTGAGGATACTTCTCCGACAAATTTCTGCATAGGAGTGGCAGGCTACCCTGAAAAACATTCCGAGGCGCCAAACGTCGAGACGGATATGATGAATCTTAAGCGGAAAGTTGAGGCAGGCGCCAGCTATATAGTCACCCAGATGTTCTTTGATAACGGTAAATATTTCAGATTCAGGGAAGAATGCAGGAAAGCAGGGATAAATGTCCCCATAGTCGCAGGATTAAAGCCGGTTTCCACAATCAAGGATATTAAAATGCTGCCTCAGATCTTCCATATAGATATCCCGCACGATCTGGTAACGGCAGTGCAAAAATGTACGACCGATAAAGAAGCCCGCGAGGTAGGCATCGAATGGGCTGTAATGCAATCGAAGGAGCTTATAAAGGAGAAAGTACCGGGAATACACTACTACACTCTCGGGAGATCCGATAATATCGCAAGGATTGTAAAGGGATCGTTCTAACCCCCGTCCCGCTTCGCGGGCCTGGGGGGTCAAATCCCAAAAGCTTTCCTGATCTTATCCACGTAATCCAGCTTCTCCCAGGCAAAAAATTCGACCTTCTTCAGCCAGGCCTTCTTGCCGTTTCCGTTGATTATTCTTGGCTTGCTGCCATTAACTTCATAATATACCTCCACATTCTTTACAGCATGATCGCGTCCGAAATGACCGTATGATGCAGTCTCAAGGAAGACAGGATTCTTGAGCCCGAACCTCAGGATGATCGAGTAGGGCCGCATATCGAAAAGCTTCCGGATCCTGATCGCGATCTCACTGTCGCTCAATATTTTCCCCTTATTGTCTTTTATATGAGCAGTACCGAAGGTGTTGACATAGAAGCCAACCGGCTCAGCCACGCCAATAGCATAAGCAACCTGTATCAGGGCCTGGTCGCACACACCCGCCGCAACAAGGTTCTTGGCTATATGCCTGGCAGCATAAGCTGCCGACCTGTCGACTTTCGACGGATCCTTGCCGGAGAATGCACCACCGCCATGGGCTCCGTGACCTCCATAGGTGTCGATGATTATCTTGCGCCCTGTAAGGCCGGTGTCCCCGTGAGGACCCCCGATAACAAATTTCCCGGTCGGATTGACAAGAAGCCTTGTGTCCTCCTTAAATAGCTGCCGGATCCGCGCGGGAAGAACTTTCTTAACCCTCGGGATAAGTATCTTTCTCAGGTCTGCAGTAATCTGCTGCTGCATGGCTTTTTCTGCAGCCTTTTCAGAAGCGTGAGACTTGTTCCTGGCCTTTATAAACTCATCATGCTGAGTGCTGATGACTATTGTATCAATACGGAGAGGTTTATTGTTATCGTCATATTCGATCGTAACCTGAGACTTGGCGTCAGGCCTGAGGTATTTCATTTCCCGGCCTTCGCGCCTGACAGCTGCAAGCTCCTGGAGAAGGCGATGCGCCAGCTCAATGCTCAGGGGCATATAATTATCCATCTCCCGGCAGGCATAACCGAACATCATACCCTGGTCTCCTGCACCCTGTTCCTCGGGTTTTTCCCTGACAACTCCCTGCCGGATGTCGGCAGACTGCTCATGGATGGTCGAGATCACGCCGCACGAGTCGCAGTCAAAACGGTATTCCGCTTTAACATAACCTATGTCACGGATCACCCTGCGGGCTGTTTCCTGTACATCAACCCATCCCGTGGTCTGCACTTCGCCACCACACACAACAAGCCCCGTGGTGACAAATGTTTCGCATGCTACCTTGGATTCCGGATCCCATCTGAGAAATTCATCAAGCAATGCGTCTGAAATCTGATCGGCTATTTTGTCGGGATGCCCCTCTGAAACCGATTCTGAAGTAAATAAATATCCCATAATCCTTTAATTTATTAATTAATAAAAGATGGGAAGATTGATCGACTGCGAAAAGGGAATTTTCAGCGTTTTAGCATTTTTTCCTGTGGTTGCAATCAGCACAAATCTGTCCACCGATAATAATTATGCAAAGCAAATAAAAAAAATCCGATAAAAAAAATATTATCCGTTTGTAAGGTGCCTGAAAACTTCCTCGAGATTGCTTTCCTCCTTCTGAAGGGAAAGGACAGTAAGGTTGTTCTTTACGGCAAATGAGAAAACGGAAGGGCGTATATCTTCTTCCCCCTCAGCCTCTATCAGCCAGAAATTCTGTTTTACCTGCTGGACCCTGACAACATTCGGGATATGAAGTAACCCGGAAATGTCTGTCTCCCTGTCAAATCCGACATGAACAATCTGTCTCTGGCGTTTGATTTTCGAGTAGATATTGCTTTTTTCCTCATCTGCAACAATCACGCCCTTGTCGATTATAATTATCCTGTTGCATATTGCTTCGGCCTCCTGCATGATATGGGTTGAAAACATCACTGTTTTTTCTTTGCCGGCCTCTTTTATAAGGTTTCGTATCCCCACGATCTGATTCGGATCGAGACCGGAGGTAGCCTCGTCAAGGATAAGCACATCAGGATCATGGATAAGTGCCTGGGCAAGGCCGATCCTTTGCCTGAATCCCTTGGAAAGAGAGCCGATCTTTTTATTCACCTCGGGAGAGAGCCCGGTCAGCTCAATGATATTTTCGATCTTCTTCCCGGCAGAATGGCCGATTTTATAAAGTGAGGCAACAAATCCCAGGTATTCCCTCACATACATTTCAGGATAGAGGGGGTTGTTTTCCGGAAGGTAACCTATTCTCCTCTTTATTTCCTGGTTATCAGCGGAAGCTTCAATGCCGTTCACGAGAACGGATCCTGAGGTTGCAGGAACAAAGCCGGTTATTATGCGCATCATCGTTGATTTGCCGGCTCCGTTGGGGCCCAGGAAAGCAACGATCTCCCCGGTCTTCACTTCGAAGGAGACATTGTCAAGTGCTTTCTGTTCGCCATAGAGCTTTGTAACTTCCTGAACAACAATGGACATAGGTCTGCTGTTATTTATGTAACCTGTAAGCGAAGATACTATTTAATGAATTGTTTAACAAAGGAGCCGGGTTTTGCCTTTCATTTATTAATTTTGAACATGACCTGAAAATTGCAGCCAGATGGGTGACCGCTTAGTGATGATATCAGTCATGGTAACCTATATAACACTCCTCGTTCTGTGGGGTATTTACCAGGGCAGGAAAGTGAAATCGGGCAGTGACTTCGCCATTGCAGGAAGAAAATTGCCGGGGTGGGCTGCTGCACTTTCTGAGAGGGCAACCGGAGAATCGTCCTGGGCTCTCCTGGGATTGCCCGGCGCAGCGTATGCGATGGGTCTTACCGAGATTTGGACTGCCATTGGATGTGTTGCAGGTATTGTGACTGCATGGGCACTGCTGGCATGGAGACTGCGTGCGGAAGCCGAAAAATATAACGTTTCGACATTTACCGGGTATCTTGCAGCAAAGCATGGAGAGTGCGGTAGATTGCTCAGGTCCGTTTCAAGCCTGGCAATCGTATTTTTCTTCTTTTTCTATGTTGGTGCCCAATTCCTCGGAGGAGGCAAAACGCTTTATACCCTGTTCGGGCTGAAACCTGCAATAGGTGGTATGATCACAGCGGCGGTGATTATTCCCTACACTATCTATGGTGGTTTCAGAAGCGTGGTTTATACCGATGTTGTTCAGGCAATACTCATGATCATTGTTCTGATCATTGGTCCCATTGCAGGGATAATTTATATCATTAACACTCCTGATCTGTATGCTTCGGGTATCGGTGAAGCGCTGGTAAAATCAGGAGGCACTTACACTTCAGTGACAGGGGCGGCAAAAGGATTCGGAGCAGGGCTTCTGATAACAGGAGGCTTCAGCTGGTTTTTCGGCTACCTTGGCGGACAGCCTCAGCTCAGCGTCAGGTTTATGGCAATAAGTGATGCAAAACAGGCAAAAAAAGCAAGGAACATCGGGATAGTCTGGACATTGATTGCCTACCTGGGAGCTCTGACAATAGGCTGGATCGGGATCGCCATCTTCGGACCGGCCGGCCTCAGTGATCCGGAATATGTTATGCCCAAAGTTATGCTGACTCTTTTTCCGCCTGTAATTGCAGCTTTACTGATCACTGGTGCCATTGCCGCAATAATCTCAACGGCAGATTCACTTCTTATCCTTTCGGCGACGGAACTTTCTGAAAGCATCCTGAAAAAGAAAAAACAAGGAGAACAGGAAGAATCACCGGCTACGACACTCAGAAGGCACCGGACCACAACGCTGGCTGTTGCCGTGACAGCTCTTGCGCTCTCTTATGTAACTCCGTCAAGGCTGATCTTTACCATTGTCAGCTACGTGTGGGCGGGCATAGGATGCACTTTCTCCGTAGTGATACTGTTTTCATTGTTCTGGAAACGGTTTCATGGCAGGGCAACAGTGATAACAATAGTCTCAGGATTGCTTTTTACAGTATTCTGGATCAGCGGCGGTTTCGAACAGCACTTTAAAGTGACAAAATCGAAATGCGAATTTCTTGTTAATCAGAATATTATTAAAAATGATGAGGGTAACAGCCTTCTTGCCCTGGAAAACAGGAGATACGTGAATTCAGCAAAATTTGAATTGGCAGTCAAAGAGATGCTTCCGGAGACTGTTGATGGGGGAAAGATCTCAACAATAGTTAATGCATTTATTATAAAAGGAGTACCCGCAAGGCTGACGACATTTATTTTTGCCCTGCTGGTCGCAATTATCTCAACTTATCTCGTTCGCCCCCATTCTGATAAGGGGCTATCGAAATAGCCGGATACATTAAACTGGAAAGGTCCAACCTCGACGGCCAAAACTTTTGGATCGTTTTTGGGATATCGACTCAGCCGCTGGTTTGCGGATCCGGCGACCCGGGATTCAGACTGGAGGACTGACCTTCCAATAGCCCCGGTCCCACCGGGGGTAAATGACAAGCATATAAATAATACAGCAACATTGCTGAAGAGGGCCGACCGTTAAAAAAATAGCCAAACGGCTAATTTCAGGGAGGAGCCAGCCCTGAGGGCTGGACTTCCAATAGCCCCGGTCCCACCCGGGGTTAAAAGCAGTACTTAGATGACAACCCCGGAGGGGTTGACTTCTAATTACCAAAGTATAACCTGTGGAGATTCAGGAACTAATCATACTGGTTGACATTATGTAATCAGATACTCTTCTTTATAAGGAACCAGGTTATCTTTCAGTAACTGGATTATCTCCTCCCTGAATGAAACTCCCTTGTGGTGTTGTTCCTGATTTAAGACATAATTGATCAGAACAGGTTTCATTGAAATATGGTACGTAAATGCACCATACCCGACCTGCCACCCGGGAAAATATGGAAAGGATTTTTTATCCCTTACCATCATTTCATGAGTTGCCTTTTTGATCTCTCTTACAAGGTCCGCAGGATTGATCGTTGGTGAAAGATGTGTAACAATATGAACATGATTGCCGTATCCACCCACCTGATATGGGTGACAATTTCTTTTTTTAAGCATACTGACAATATAGCCGAATAGCATTCCCTGATTTTCCCGATTAAGGAAATTCGTATAGTCTTTGCTTCCAAAGACTATCTGATAAAGAATCTGAGTGTAAGTAGACATATTTAATCCATTTTAGTTTAGCACAATTCAAATATATGGAAAGTCAATCAATAAAGCAATTGGAAGGCAACCCCTCCGGGGTTGTTATCCTGGTTGGCATCTTTACCCGGGGTGTGACCCGGGCTATTGGAAGATGACACCGCAGGTGTCATTTATTGCTATACGCTGTTTGGTATCCTTTACCCGGGGTGTGACCCGGGCTATTGGAAGATGACACCGCAGCTGTCATTTATTGCTATACGCTGTCTGGTATCCTTTACCCGGGGTGTGACCCGGGCTGTTGGAAGTTGACACCGCAGGTGTCATTTATACCTGTTACTTACCGAAGTTACATGCAAAAGTAATGTTTAAGCTTCATGAAATGGGACCTGTAACTAAAACTATGAATTCAAGGCAATGTTATTGATTTTATCAGAACATAATTTTTGAATTGTTCTTAAGTTGGTGATATTGAATGCCGACATCCATATAAGTTGCTGACAAACTATGAATAAGGATAAAGAG
>Ga0113563_10000836_pt1 | contig 16253 bp, 13 predicted proteins | sample Mud3Dept3metaG_FD_80117 | JGI IMG/M metagenome (GOLD analysis project Ga0113563, IMG submission 80117) | Freshwater wetland microbial communities from Ohio, USA, analyzing the effect of biotic and abiotic controls - Mud 3 Core 4 Depth 3... | ecosystem: Environmental > Aquatic > Freshwater >...
CTCGCGCCCTGTTTCGGAGATCTCGGTGAACTGGACCCCCATCCCGGGAAAGAACACGTATCGCTCCTCATTAGACCTGATCCAGGCCACTTTGCCTTGTGCGTTGATCGGTGCGGTTGGATGGTCAGGCAAAAGGAGTTCCAGCGAAAGGGCAGTCCCTAACTGCGGCGGTCGCAGGGTCTCGATGAAGATCCCGCCTCCACCGATCTCACACGTAACACCGTCAAACTGTTTGTCGTCCGGTGTCACATAGCGGACCTTCGCTGAAAGACGGCCGCGGGGGTAATTCCTGGCTGCTTGATGGGATCTGGTCTGTTTGACATTGCCCTGAATGAAATCTATGACGGATTCCCATGAGACCGCTCCTAGCGGTTCGCCTGTCGGGCTGAGCAGCGTCATCGTTTCCGTCTCGCTGTCCAACGCAAGGATGTTTCCCCTGTGCCGCGATGAGGTTTTGATGGGCAACTTCATCATAGTGCCTCCTCTCAGTGGCAACTGTTCGTAGGCCGGCTCCAGGATATGTCAAATTTATTGAGAAATCGACTGTGTGTTGGAACGCTCTCGTATGTTGCAGAGCAGCCTCTTGCCTGGATTAGCCAAACAAACAAGACAAACCAGATCGACCAATGAACAGTACAGGTCAGTGAGGTCGGACAAGGGCGTGGAAGTAATCCACAGGGCTTGGTGGTGCGGTCAAGGCAATCATGAAGGATTGGGGATCGTAGCCGATGTCTTCGAGGTCTTTCGAAGCGAATGTCAGCTCTTCCTCCGTGAGGTAGGCGACTGTATCCGGAACACCTGTCGGCGCAAGCGAACGCACAAGGGCTTGGAGGGTTTCACGTTCCTCCGGCGGCATCTCTAATGGAATTGGAAAGTTCAGAGGGCGCGCATAGGGGCTTCGATAGGTTTCGTTCAATGCTCGGAGGGTCTTGAGCATCAATCGGTCCTGTTCCCACGGCGACATTCTTGTGCCGGCGGAAGGGTGAGTGGCGATGAGATCCATGAGAGTCACGACGTTGGTTCCCAGGCTACGCCCTACGAACTCACGCTGGCTCTCGAGTCTCATTGGGCCGGCCTCTAATTGCTTAGTGACCGCTTCAGCCAATGCAAAGTTAACCATGAAACTCTGTTGCCCCCCAAATTGCCCGTAGCAGGGCTTCTCCGGATCGTTTAGCACTTTCATATCCGCCGTACCGGCGTCGAAACTGCTGAACCCGATCGCATCGGGAGCCAACAGGCGTTTGGCTTCCTTGATCGTGGCGTAGGCCCCCAGATTGACGGGAACCACTACTTTTTCATCGATACGTTTGAGAAAGTCTGTGATCGTCTTCCGGTAGGGAACCGCTTTCCACTCCACCGCCCGATATTCACGCTCCCACACCAGATCATCGAGGAAGGGAGGAAAGCCCTTGAGCGCCTCCATGTCCATGGCATCGAACGCCCGGACAAAGGCCGCCCAGTCTGAAATTTTTGCATGCAAAGCTTCGCTCAGGTTCGGTCGAAGGAACTCCTCTTCGATATCATTCCCCTGCCGCGACATCAATTTAGTCGGAAGATCGTTCCACAATTCGTTACAGATAATGCGGTCGACACTGCCGTCTGCCACACCGTCCAGCCGATCTACAGTGCCGAGATGTGTCGCAAGCCGATCCCGGTGGGGCGCGAGTTCCGGATGGGCCAGAGCTGCATCGAGCACCGCTTGCTCCCAATCAACCAGTATATAGCGGACGCGGGGGTAGACCACTCCATCCTTGTCGAGGGTCTTCAGATGGCTCAAGAAACAGGCGGCGAGATTGCCATTGCCCGGGCCCAGTTCCAAAATCGTGAGGGGTGAGGCGTGAACGGTGAGGCGTGAATCGGACGCATTTTCACCTGTCGCCTGACGCCTGACGCCTGACGCTTTTGCGCGCTTCACTGCTTTTTCGAAATAGTCCGCTGCCAGAGCATGGGCGAGCCGATGGTCCGCCGAGGCAAAGGTTTGGTAGAAGCTGCGGATCTGATCGCCACGGAAGCGGTAGAAGAGGGTATTGATGTGGACTTGCCACTGATCGACTGGCTTATAGTCGCCGATGAGCTGTGGTAAGGCGTCTGCGTCCTGCAGCATCATAACAACCTGGTTCAAAGCTATGGTCCGAAGACTGCGAACAACGTTGGATGTTATCAGATGGCAGGAAACAGCTGCAACGGCGCTTCCTTCAGTTGTCAGCTGCCTATATCCTTGACAGCCCCCGCCGATGAGTGTACCAAGACGCTATGGTAGAAAGAACGAGACACGCGGTGCGCCGGCCGATCGCAGTGGTCATTGCCATGGTCTTGTCGGCACCGATCGTGCTCCCCGCAGCGGAGCTGCCGATCACCAGGAATTCTTCTATTTCGGATTTTCAGAACCGTGTAGAGGACGTCACACCCTACAATTTCGACGCCCCGCCACAAGGCCTGTTTCGTACCATCACAACAGCAGAAGGATTCGATGAGCAACTAGGCTTTCAACGAACGCATGAGATCGTACCGGTGAAACCAACCGACCAGTTCCGTCCAGATGCCCAGACAGTTTTTATTGTGTTCCATCTCCACCAGCATTACCAGGGGTTCAAGGTGTTGGGACGCTGTTATCCTGAGGCGGTGGCCGGCCTCGATCCCACCCTGTTGATTGGGCAAGATGCCATGCACATTGCACTCGAAGACGACAGCGGCTACCTCGCCCTCTCCCCTCCACAAACCACGTGGAAGCCCGGCCGATATAAAGTGGAAATTCATGTGGGAGAGCAGGTCAACGAGATGAGTCTGATGGGTACGATGCGTTTCACCGTTCTGAAAGAAGCGCCGTAGCCAGACGAGCGAGAAAGGCACGCTGACCACGCCACATGGTTTGACGCTCCCTTTGGCGTTCTGTAGAATGCCAAAGGACACATGTAGCCCCCTTCTGCATTAGGACTATCTACCCTGCATGACCGTGCCATCCCACCCATGGGCTTCCGTCATCATCCCTATTAAGGACGAGCGAGACAATCTCACTCCACTGATTGAGGGGCTACGAAAAGTAATGGACTCGCACGAGGCTTCACGGTCGCGTCCCTATGAGATTATCCTCGTGGACGATGGCAGCAGCGACGGCAGTAGCGAAGATCTAGACCGTCTGGCTGTTCAGCACCGGCAGGTGCAGGTTTTCCACCTCGACCGGAACCACGGCAAGACATGCGCGCTCGACGCGGGCTTTACGCGGTCAGCCGGTGAAATCATCATCCACATTGACGGCGATCTGCAACAAGATAGCGAGGACATCTTGAAACTCCTCCCCTATACTGCCACCTACGATCTCGTCTGTGGATGGAGACAGCAACGGCAGGATGGCCTGGTAAAAAAACTGTCCTCCCGGATCGCCAATCGGGTGCGGAATTTCTTTACGCGCGACGGCGTTCACGACACCGGTTGCCCGCTCAAGATATTCCGGCGTCCCGTGCTGGAACGGATCACGCTGTTCGAGGGCATGCACCGATTTTTCCCAACGCTTGCGCTCATGCATGGGTTCACGGTCACCGAAGTGCCCGTGCGACACCACCCGCGCATTCACGGTGTCTCGAAATATGGCATGGGCAACCGGCTATTCAAATCACTCTACGATTTGATTGCCGTGCGGTGGATGCAGACCAGAGTATTGAGATATACATTCCGCGACAAGCGATGAGCAGGCGGGACGGGCGAGAACAGCGAGAAATATGGGGCAAACAAGATTCAACAGGTGATGACTATCACGATTGAACATATCTGGCTCGCCATCGGATTTCTTGGCCAAGGGCTGTTTTTCGGACGCTGGGTAGTCCAATGGATTGCCTCTGAAAAAAAGGCGGAGAGTCAGGTCCCGATCTCGTTTTGGTACATGAGCCTGATCGGCGGGCTCATCACGCTCGCCTATGCGATCTATCGAGAAGATCCCGTCTTCATCGCAGGACAGAGCATCGGGGCCATCGTCTATATTCGCAACCTGATGCTGATCTCTCGCTCGAACCAGGCAAACCAGCCGATCGGCCCCTCCTCTCCACGAACCTAGCCCCCATCACTCATGAACACTTCTGCTGCAATCGCCGGTCCGCTGCTACGACAAGCCTTCGGCCGGCGGGCTCGCCCCTCAAACCCTCAACGTACTGCACGAGTACGCATCGGGTCATCAGGGCTCCGCGCGCCGGTCTCGCGACGCGGCTCAGCGATTTCGCGACGAACTGTCATGAATAATGGGGGCTAACTCTTTGCGATCCAACATTCTCAACGTATGCGGCCATTACACAATCCAACCGATTCCATGACCACGACCGACCGTTCGCACCACGCACTGATCCTCCTGGCCCTCCTCCTGCTATCTGGCCTGTTGTTCTTCCTGGGACTCGGCGACATGGGCCTGACCGACCAGGACGAGGGACGAAATGCCGAAGCCGGGCGCGAGATGTTCGAGTCGGGGGATCGCCTGACACCCACGTTCAATGGTGAACTGCGCGTCGCAAAACCAGTCTTTATCTATTGGTTGATGGAGCAGTCCTATCGCCTGTTCGGTGTCAATACGTTCGCGGCACGATTTCCCTCAGCCCTCTTTGGCGTGGGATTGATTCTCATCCATTACCTGTTTCTCGTACACCAGCGCGACCGGACCATTGCACTCTTTGGCGGCTTGATGCTCTTGCTCAACCTGGAAATCCTTGGGCTCGGACGCATGGCACTGACAGACAGCGTCCTGATTTTTTTCACCACGGCGTCGCTCTACGGATTCTGGCTGGGGCTGCATGGAAGAGGCATCGTCCGCCAGTGGATCTGGATGTTCTATATCGGCATGGCCGTCGCCACGCTGACCAAGGGACCGGTCGGATTCGCCGTGCCCCTTATCGCAGCGGTACTCTACCTCACCTGGACACGTCGCTGGTCCGAGTATTGGCAGAAAGGGTTTCCCTTAGTAGGCCTGCTGTTGTTCTTTCTGCTTGCTGCGCCCTGGTATGCAGCCATGTTCATCGTGCATGGCGACGCCTATGCCTCAGGCGCAAAGGTCCACACGATCGGCCGATTCCTCAGCCCGATGGAAGGTCATTATGGAACCCTCTTCTTCTATTTCCCGGTCTTACTCATCGGCTTCTTTCCCTGGAGCGCATTGCTGCCTATCCCACTCTATCGGACTCTCAAGGACTGGTACCTGATACGCCGCGCGCGTATCCATGCAGATTCCGCTGAAACATCCGAACTTGACCTCTTTGCGGCTCTATGGCTCGTCGGCGTCTTCCTATTTTTCACCGCTTCTTCGACCCGTTTGCCTCACTACATTGGCCCATTGTTTCCTGCCGCTGCCATCGTGACCGCCTCCTATTGGTCGCGCTGCCTCCAAGATCCGGCGACGAAAGGAATTCGTGGCTCAATTCACCTCATGATGGGAGTGGGGTATCTCTTGGCCATCGCCTTTGCCCTCCTTCCAACGGTCTATACAACCTACGCCTCCAAGATGGTGAAGGAATTCCCCCTGGCAGGACAAGTCGATCTCGGCATCGGCCCCTATCTGCTTGCGACTCTGTTGTTAATCGGTATGGCGTTAGTGGGATATCTTGGGTTGAACGATGAACGGCGCGGAGGAGCCTTCTGGGCCGCAGGGGGGACTCTGGCCGGCCTCGTCCTCATCGTTATCATCCTCGTCATCCCACACGTCAATCGATATATGGTCGCGCCCCCTCAGGAACTCGCCTATGCGGCAGGATTGAACCTCGCCCCCCAGGATCAATTTATCTCCTATGGCATAACACGAGCATCATCCGTATTTTATGCAAGACGCAAGACACTCTTCGTACATAGGGGGGAAGAGGACAAGATACGGACAGCTCTGAAGGAGTCGAAGAGAGTCATGATCCTCCTACCGGAGAACGCACAGTCGAAATTGCCGGCAGAGGCAGTCACCCTGGTCCCGATTCTCAAACGGTACGGCTATGTGCTGCTCGCGAACCAGTCGATGGTGACGGTGCCGGAGACCACGAGTCAATCTCCTCCACCAACGATTCTCGGGCATTGATCCGCTACAACATCGGCAGCGCCCCTCTTAGGTCCACAACCAGCAGAAGCCCAAACAGCACGGCGAGCACAAGTGCCGCTTCCTTGATCAACAAACCATATCGAGCAGGCTCGCTTGTAGCAGCCGCCTCTACACCCCAACCGCTTCGCAACCAGTGCGCGAGACAGACACATAAGATTGTCGCCATCACCCAGAGCGATCCCGTCGCCATACCGAGCCCGAGACCGATGAAGCTCTGTGTCGCACTCATCGAGAGCCACGGCGGGGCCTTCGCAGCCTTGACTACCAACAGCACATGCCCGGAGAGCCCAAACATGGTGAAGACCACGCCGGCGCCGATCCAATGGGCGACCGCCCAGGCATCGGAAGACTGATATCCGATGGTCCAGACAACGGCGAGGACTGCCGCCAAGAGCGGCGTTACCTCGAACAGAGCCGACTCGATGGACCCACGCCACTCTCGCCATGGCCGAGCCACGACCGAACCGATTACATGCCCCATAACCGCGCCTCCTGCCACATCTGTGACAAAATGTGACCCGCGCACAATGCGGCTCGCCGCAATGGCAATTGCCAGGGAAAGAAACACCCAGCGCCAGCGGGGGAACTTTTCGGACAATACTGTGGCAACCGCAAACGACGCTGTGGTGTGGCCCGACGGAAACGAGTCCCACCCGCTTCCTGCCACCGGAGACAATTCGAGATTCCCCGCATGCATGAACTTTGGGCGAGGCCGGCCGATTGCATGCTTGACAAGATTGCTGACGCCTGCGGCAACTCCGTGTCCCAGCAAGCTCCGCCAACCGGCGGCTTTCCATGATTCGTACTTCAGCCCAAATCCGACTGCAAGGATGAGGACGCTGATGATCACCAACGACTCGCCCCGGCCCAGACGGTCCCCAACGTCGCTGAGCTGGGCCAGCCAGGGATTGGCCAGATGGTCCCTTTGAATATCGTTGAGCGAACGGACAAATCGGGTTAGGGGGACATCCCACTCGAACAATCCAAGAAACGCGAGAACGAGCGCGATGCAGGAGAAGGCGATAGACAAGAAGCGAGCGACAAGAGGCTGCGGGGATAGGGGTCGTCTTATTGACTCTTGTTCTCCCGTCTGTCGCTCTTGGCCCGAAGCGGTCACGGCACCCAATCCGCTAAGAAGATATTGAACTCGCCGGGAGCCTTAGCCGATCGATCCGATACCCACACTAATCGTGTGCCGTCCGGCGAGAACATGGGGAAACTGTTGAAATGGCCGTCAAAGGTCAGCCGTTCGAGACCTTGGCCATCCTCACCGATCGCGTAGAGATGAAAGCTTGGCCGGCCTCCTTCCCCCTTTGTTTCAATGTTCGATGAGAAAATGATTCTCTTGCCGTCGGGAAAATAGAACGGTGAAAAATTCGAAGCGCCGTTCGATGTGACCGGTCGCTGGCCGCTCCCATCAGCATTCATCACGAAGATTTCTAGTTGTCCAGGCTCCACCAACCCTTGGCTGAGCAGGTCCTTATACTTGTCAATCTCTGCCTGATCAGTGGGATGGGCTGCCCGGTAGACGATACGCCGACTGTCTGGTGAAAAGAACGCCCCTCCGTCGTAGCCAAGCGTACTTGTCAACCGGCGGGGATTCGAGCCATCGAGATTCATGGCATAGAGATCCAAGTCCCCGTCTTTGACGGACGTCCAGACGATCGTCTTGCCGTCAGGTGACACAGTCGCTTCAGCATCGTAGCCTGGCGTAGATGTCAACCGCTGCATCTGCTGACCATCGATGCGTACGGCATAGATGTCGTAGTCGTCCAAGGCCCACCGGTAGGCTCCGTCCCTCTTCGGCTTCGGCGGACAGTTTGGGCCAGACCCGTGGGTCGAGGAATAGAGTATGCGGCGATCACCCGGGAAAAAATATCCGCACGTCGTGGCGCCCATGCCGGTGCTCACCAATCGAACTGTGTCGCTGCTCAGATCCATCACGTACATCTGGTAACAACCCAGTCCGGCGTCGGCCGGTGTGAGCGCGGCCGCGTATGTATCTTTCATCCAATTGTTCGTGGATTGGAAAATCAATTTGTCCCCACTGAAGGAAAAATAGGCTTCGGCATTCTGTCTGCCCACCGTCAGCTGGCGAATATTCTTGAGATGCCGCTCAGCCTGATGGGCAGAAATCGCCTGAGTCTCAGATGCAGGGCTCTCCGCCCGCCCCGCCTGGTCAGCCACCAGTAAACAGACGAGCCCGATTATGCAGCACTTACCGAATTGGGCTGATCGCATCAAGACGCACCTCCGTACGATCGTTTGCAAGTGTCCAGTCCCCGCGCGTCATCACTGCTCCATCCTTGAACAACACAAAACTATTCCACCCGTAAAAAAAGAGCAGCCGTGCCACCTTCGCCACGGCCTGAGGAGTAGCTGCATACAGCACCGTCACAACACTGCCTGGGCGATCAACCCGATGACAAGTAGCCAACAGAGCCAGGCCAGGCCCTTCGTACACTGTGCCCATCACAGTGACAGCTTGGTCGCTCAGAGACAGGCGCTCGCCGCAGTGATCGGCCAGGATCGATTGGATACCAGAATAGGATTCTGAGCCACCCAATACTAACACCGAACCTTCCTGAGGCAATAGGCCACCCCCGGCGATCGAGACTATCGCTGTGCGATTACCGATCGGCTTCTGCTGTTCCTGAGCTTCGATACGTGCGACGACATCCCGAAACGGCGATGGCTGGCCCGGTTCATCCGTAAACGCCATCAGGACAGACCGGCGCCGGTCTGTGACATAGTGATTGAGCACTGGCGACAACGATCGCCGTGGGATCCGTCGAAAGGTCATGAACTCGGGATCGAGATCGATCGTAACCGGCCGAGCAGGCAAGGTCACAGAGATCCTCTCGTCCAACGACCGAAGCGATAGCGTCAGACGATGCTCCCTGCCACCTTCCATACGAATCAGCAGCTGCAGGGGTAGGCGAAAGGGCTTCTTTGATTGAATGATCGTGGCTTCCAGCTGGAAGGTCTGCGTTGGCTCCCCTCCCACCCGACGGGCCACTGCCTCCGATAACGACAGCTCCGGCGCCCCATCCTGCTCCAGCCACTGTGCGAAGAACCATCGGAGATCCCGCCGGCTCTCTTCTGCAAAGACCTGCTCGAGGTCATGCCATTCCGCATACCTGCCACGATATCTTGCGATCAAGCTCGTGAGGGCTCGCCAGAAGATCTCCTCTCCCACCTCCTGGCGCAGGAGGTGGAATACCATGGCGGACTTTTGATAGCCGATGGCATTGTCACGCTCATTTTCTTTCTGCGTGAACTGCGAAACTGGATAGTCCCGCTCAGGCGGCACATGGAGATTGTACCCCTGTACCATCAGACGGCGCTGATCCCGCGCCTGCGCGCGATCCCCCATCAGTTCGTGCCAATAATAATTGGCCAGGTAGGTCGTCAGGCCCTCCACCCAATTCCCGCGATCGGCGCGATTGAAGACCCCATTGCCGATCCACGAATGCACGATCTCGTGGCCGAGCGCGTAGGGTTGCACATAATGGCGTTTGATGATGCCACTCCCCAGCAGGGTGAACGAGGGCATGCCGAGCCCGCTCGCAAAGAAATTTTCAACCACGGCGAACTTTTCGAACGGATAGGGGCCCAATAGAGGGATATAGGCGTCGAGATAGCGAGCTGTGGCATCGAGGTATTCCTCGGCCAGATGTGCATCATCGGGGAAGAGATAGGTCGAAAGCTGAATCCTCTGACCGGTCTTGGCGATCCAGTCGCGGGACGATGTGACAAAGGTATTGGCGACGAGCGTGAGAGCCTCGCTCGGCTGCGTCACAGCCCATTCCGTCATCACCATCTGCTCGTCTCGACAAAGCCTGATTGGACAGGTCTGAGATTCACCGGCCTTCCCCTGGGTGACGACAGCCCATCCCCTGGGCACGGCGACGACCACTGCATAAGTACTGAGTGACTCAGAGATATCGGGATACCAGTGGCTCTCACTGCTCACGTACACGCCTTCCGGCCCGATATGCCCGGCAGTTTCGCTGGGCGTCACAAAACGAAGATGCCGCGCGTCTCGCGGCGGATCGTTGATGACGCCATGGTAGTACACATCGAGCGTCACCAATCCAGCCTCCACCGCCTCAGATGGAATACTCACCTGCTGAGCCGACTCCGGTGCAGCACCATACTTGAGTTCAAACGGCACATCGGAAATGGCATCCTCCGCCCCGGTCGATCTGTGCACGAGGGCAATGTGGTCGATCTGCAATGTGCGGGCAAGGGAGAAGCGAATCGAAGCCTTCGGCTGCGGCACCTCAAGGGTCAGCCGGTCCCTTGCGGCGAGGGCATGCTCTTCAGGGACGATCTGGACGAACAGCTCATGATGACGAATGGTGACTCGCGGCAGCAGCGGGTCAGCTGCGTAGGCAATGCCGAGCGCCCCATGGCCGAGGAGCACGACAAGGATGAGACGGGAAATAGAGACTACCCTGCTTCCGATTGGCATCGGAAGAGTTTTAGCATTCGCGACAGACGAGCACAAGCTGGATAGACATCAGTAACTGCTCCAGATCGATCGGCTTTCCGATGACTTCTTGCGGCTCCAAAGCCCAGGCTTGCTCCTTACCGTAACTCCCGGTGATGATGATCACCGCGCCGGGATATTCTTGTTGACGGAGTTGCCGAAGCACCTCGACGCCATCCATGCCGGGCATGAACAGATCAAGGAGAATCAGGTCGGGGGGCGCTTGCTTCACCATCGAGAGGGCCTCGGGGCCGTCTTTCACGCCAAGCGCTCGATAACCTCGGAGACTGAGGAACTGAACGAGCAGGTCCCGAACCAAGGGTTCATCATCGACGACGAGGATTGTTTCCCCCGTATCGACCATGGCTGCACTGCCTGCTTCAGGCGGAGGCGGTATGGACTTTTCCGGTAACTGCACGATCCGGCTGATACATTCGACCAGTACATCAAGCGACAGGCCCTTGCGGATAAAATCCGTGACACGTAATCCCCGCGCTTGATTTTCCTGCTCTTCGGTCGCCCCACCGCCCAGGATGATCACCGGCGCATGGGGATCGTAGGCACGGATTTCTTTGAGCACGGTCAGTCCGTCCATTTCAGGCATGTGAAGATCGAGAATAGTGACACGAGGAGCCTGCTGGCGGAAAATGCCCAAGCCTTCAACTCCACTTGTCGCCGACAGTACCTGATAGCCATGCCGGGTGAGAACGGACTGGATCAGCTCGCAGCTCATGCGGTCGTTATCAATAACCAAGATCTTGGTCATAGTCCAGTCTCAGGGACGGAAAGCGTGGGGTAGCGCTTCAGATAATTCGCAAGCTCAGCCTAACACAGGCGGCGGCGGCGGAGAAGAAAATGACGGGATCCCACCGGGATTGTGCGAAAGCTGTACGCGACGGGTGTGGTCTGTTTCGTCGGTGTGGTCTATCTGGTTGGTAAAACCGGAAAACTAAAGACACAAGAAAGACCAGATAGACCCGCTAGGAGGGCGGCGTCGATGTCCCCAGGAGTGCGTCCACAAAATCGGTGCTGTGAAAATCCTGTAGATCCTCAACCGACTCCCCGACTCCGATCAGCCTCACAGGCAACTTTAGCTCCTCAGCAATCGCAACGACGATCCCGCCGCGAGCGGTGCCGTCGAGCTTCGTCAGGACCAAGCCTGTGACGCCGACCGCTTGATGGAACTGACGGGCTTGGGACAGTGCGTTCTGCCCAACCGTCGCGTCCAGCACGAGAAGCACCTCGTGCGGAGCGCCAGGGCATTCCCCTCCGATCACACGAGTGATTTTGCGAAGTTCATCCATGAGATTTGACTTAGTGTGCAGCCGGCCTGCCGTATCGATTAGGACCACATCCACCCGCCGGGCTTTCGCGGCAGCGAGCCCATCGAATGCGACAGCCGCGGGATCGGCCCCATGGCGGTGACGGATCACATCAACGCCGACCCGGTCAGCCCAAACCTGTAGTTGATCGATCGCCGCTGCGCGAAAGGTATCGGCTGCCACCAGCAACGGAACCTTCCCGGCCGACACAAGCCGTTGCGCAATCTTGGCAATCGTGGTTGTCTTACCTACCCCGTTCACGCCCACTGCCAGGATGACGAAGGGCTTGGGACCTTTCTCAAGCAGGGACTCCAACGGCAGCCCTTGCGCTGGGGCCAGCACCTCCAGCAGGGTATCCCGCAATCCCGAACATACCCGACTTGGCTGTGAGGCATCAGCCCCTTGAAGCTGTTGTTTGAGGCGCTCCATCACGCGATCCACGACAGGGGCGCCGAGATCGGAGGCAATGAGGGCCGCTTCGAATTCCTCCAAGAGGGCAGGGTCCGCCGCACGGCCAAGCAGGCGATCCATAGACCCGCGAACAACATTACGCGTTTTGGTAAGCCCGTCGCTTAGCCGCTGCAGCCATCCCATAGATCTATCCGTAAAGCCGATTCATTGAATCTTGCTTCTTTCGCCTTTCACGCTTGTCTCGCGCGTGCCGCTCTCTCCACTAGTTTTGGCCACCGAACAAACGACCGTAAGATCTTCTGTTCACGACGATGCATCCGACGCGCTTCTCTCTCATTTCGCTCATGATCGTAGCCGCAGAGATGCAGAATGCCGTGGACCAAAAGAACCGTCAGCTCTTCATCCAGCGATCGTTGGTCCTGCTTGGCCTGGCGGGTTGCCGTCGGCACAGCAATTACCACGTCACCCAATGGCCCAGGCGTGAGGCGTGAGGCGTGAGGCGAACGAGCGTTTCGCATCGAAAAAGCCAGCACGTCGGTGGTGCAATCTTTGCCACGATACCGACGGTTGAGACCCCGCATTCGCCGATCCCCTACGAGCAGAATACCCAGTTCACCCGAGGCTGCCCCAACAGCGGAAAGAATCGCCCGCGCCAACTGATCCAAGCGCGCCTGGTTAAACATCACCTGGCGGACATGACTCTGCACATGGACCGGCATTAATGCGACTGGCCCCAAGGGTCCACAAGCGGTGAAGCAGGGTGAGCGGACTTCGGCTGTTTATTCTGCAGGGCAGGTCGACGAGCCGTCGCGCCGGATGACGGGCTGGAAGACTGAGTAGGGCTCAGATGCTGATCATAGGCTTTGATAATGTCCTGCACCAACTTATGGCGGACTACGTCCCGCTCGTCGAAATAGATGAATTCGATGCCTTCGACATCTCGCAAAATTTCCCGCACCTCGATCAGGCCGGAGACCCGTTCGGGCGGCAGATCCACCTGGGTAATATCGCCTGTGACAACCACCTTGGAATGGAAGCCGAGCCTCGTGAGAAACATCTTCATTTGCTCTGCCGTGGCATTCTGCGCTTCGTCAAGAATGACGAAGGAATCGTTCAAGGTGCGGCCCCGCATGAAACCGAGTGGAGCAATTTCAATATCACCCCGCTCGATTGCCCGAGTCGCCCGTTCCATATCCATCATGTCGAAGAGCGCGTCATAGAGAGGGCGAAGGTAGGGATTAACCTTCGCAATCATGTCGCCCGGCAAGAACCCGAGCTTCTCACCTGCTTCAACAGCTGGACGCGCGAGAATAATTCGACTCACCTCTTTCTTCAGCAACGAACTCACCGCCATCGCCATCGCCAAATAGGTTTTTCCCGTTCCAGCCGGGCCGATGCCGATCACGATGTCGTGCGTCTCAATGGCTTCGATATAGGCTTTTTGCGTCGGCGTCTTCGGCGCGACGAAACGTTTCTTCGTGACGATCGTCGCTGCGTTGGAGAGGAGTTCTTTGATTGGGGTCTCGGGACTCTGCCGGAGCGCGCTCAAGGCGTGGGTAATGTCATCGGGCTGGAGTACCATCCCGTCATTGGCGAGGGTGGCCAGTTCCGTGAGGACACGTTCCGCCTGGCGAACGGCATCTGGAGCACCGTCGAGTGTGAGTTCTTCGCCGCGGGCTGAGAGGCGCACGCCGAGATCTTCTTCGATCAGCTTGAGGTGCCGGTCATGGTGACCGAACAGAACGGCGGTGTTGGTGCCTTCTCGTAGTTTGAGTTTACGCACGAGCGCTAGGGTCTGCTCCCTCCCTACAGCTATAGTAGGTGATTCTAGCAAACCGTCGATTGAGGTGACAAGCAGAAGACCTAATCAAGCGGCGCAGACCCATTCACGCGCCTTCTGGTTTAGCAGGCTTGCCGGGAGCCGGGAGGATAAAGTCGAATTCTTGGAAGGCTTTTCCCCCTTGCCCGTCTTCAGCAACAATGCGAACTCGATGGCTGCCAAGTTGCTCCGGGGGAATCTTCCAGACGAGCTGCCCTGTTTCTTTGTCAATCACCATCCCTGGAGGCGCCACTTCCAGGAGAAAACTGAGGGGGTCGCCATCTGCATCGACCGCCTTCACTCGATACTCGTACCGTTCGCGGCTGATGAGGTCTGCGGGGGCAGAAACGATCTTCGGGGGGCTATTCCCGACATAAACTGGGTCAGAACGAACCGCCTTTCCGACCGACAATTGGTCCCTTGGGACCACTTCCACCTCAAGGGTATCTTTGGCCTGAAATCCTGTCGTATCCAACGTGGTTTCCGGCCCCTGTTTCACAACTTTGTCGTTGCGAAACCAGCGAAAATCGAACTGTATCTCGTCCCGATCTGCATCGGAGGCATCCATCTTCGCAAGGACCGGAGCATGCGGATCAGCCGGCCGCTCAATAAAAAGATTGGTGACGACTGGGGGGGTATTGCCGACTACCACGGGACCAGCCTGGTAATGAGCTCCTTGAACCGTGCCCCTTGTCGGCACCAGATCAACCGTCACCCGATCGCCACGCTGTAACATGCTCGGCATCAAGGTCGGTCCTGTCTGACCTTGAAGGGGGTAACCGTTTGCCATCCATTGGTACTGAATTCCAGCCCTATCCGAAGAATCACCATCCGTCTCGATCATCACCTTGACCGTCTCGTTCAATATGATGGGATCTGGGGTGATCGTCGCTAAACTGATGGTCGCAAGGCTCTGTGAGGAGGCAGCATTTGGAGAAGAAGACCCATCGCCTGTATCGGAGTTCTGATTGCACCCGATGAACAGGAGGGAACCAATAACACAGAGCGATGGAAAGAATCTTATGTACAGCACTTGTTATCTACGGTCTCGTTGGTTGCTGGACGTTGCTCTGCTCTGCTGCCTGAGCCGGGAGGAACCATGATACTAGGTCCCTCCCGGCCCTTTTACCCTTTACTCAAGCTCGCTGGCGTATCCACGTCAGATACCGGCTCCAGGGAGGGTTCGGCCCACTTGCATCTTTACACTCGCTGCTCCCGGTACTCATCTGGCTGCAGAACTTGATCGGTGGCTTGCCTCCAGTTCCACCTCCACTGGAGGAACCGTTCGATGTTCCAGGCCCGTCGATATGGACCGCGACTTGAGAGGCAACCCCCTCGCCCATCAAGACCCTGGTGTCGCTGTTCGTATTTGCACCGGAGGCACTGGTCCCGATAATCGGCGACGAATAGGCCGACCCAGTCTTGTAATACAGGGCATAGAGATAGCTCGTCCCGGTGGAGGAGCAGAAATCATTCGTCGGTATGAGTGTCGGAAAGAACACCGCTCCGGCAAGCACGACTGGACTGGAGACAGACCGTTCTGCCGACGTGCCGGCAGCGGTCACCAGCTTGACGTACCATCCATCCTTGCTCTGAACCAACCCGACCATCGAGTTGGCCCCCGTGGTCACATCAGTGAGAGTAGGATTGTTAGAATCGGTCATTTGGTTCGTCCCAGTCGCACAGACGACACAGACCACAGAATTAGTTGTATTTACTAGGGCTTTAGCACTAGTATCGTCAATTAGGCAGTTAGTGGTGTCTGCTTGGATACAGCCTCCATTCATTACGTTGTCTTTAATTCCAAACAAATACTGTTGAGCAGTATCGGTCTTGTCGGAGTTGCTCAAGTAGCGGCCACTTCCGAAAAAGACCCAGACTTTGTTCGCATCGTCGATTGTCACCGACGGTGCAGTCGTAATAGGCCCCACTTCCACCGTGGCTCCGGTCAACGCATTGTAGTCATAGAAGGTATCGATGATTTCCGTGGCTGATCGATTGCCTCCGTTGGCCACACCCCAGGTCGAGGTACTGCAAGGGGCGTTCACACAGCCGCTGGTGGTCAACCGATACATTTTGCCCCTCCAGGGCAAGGATCCGTCGTGGATCGTGCGACCGAAGTAGGCGACGTCGTGGCGATAATCGAAATTC
>Ga0113563_10000837_pt1 | contig 16238 bp, 15 predicted proteins | sample Mud3Dept3metaG_FD_80117 | JGI IMG/M metagenome (GOLD analysis project Ga0113563, IMG submission 80117) | Freshwater wetland microbial communities from Ohio, USA, analyzing the effect of biotic and abiotic controls - Mud 3 Core 4 Depth 3... | ecosystem: Environmental > Aquatic > Freshwater >...
CGGCGCACAGGGCCTGTCGCTCAGCGAACGGGTGAATGCCGCGCGCTTCATGCTCGCATTGCGCCGCATGGACTTTACACTCCCCTCGCCCGCAAGCGAGAGAGGGGCTGGGGGAGAGGGCAACGACATCACGGTTGCCGAACTGCTTGCCCGTTACGGCCAGGACGCCGACCTGACGCTCAAACTCTGGGAACCGCTGTGCATCGCCGCGCTGAACACGCCCATCCATAAGGCTTCCGCGCAGGTGCTGCTGAACGTGCTGCGCGATGCACTGAACCGAACCCGCGCCGACAGCGACATGCTGCTGCCGCGCATCGACTTCAGCGCACTGTTTCCGCAACGCGCAGCGGCTCACGTCGAACGACACGGCGGCAAGGTATTCACCTCCTGCGGCGTGGAAGCTGTCGTTCCCAAAGACGACGGAATCGAACTCGTCACCGCCAACGGTACTCACACTTTCAGCCACGTCATCTGCGCCGCTTCGCCCACCGTTGCCGCGAAACTGTTGCGCCCCATCGCGGCGCTTGAGAACACCGTCACACAGATCGACAGCCTGCAACACCAGCCGATCTACACCGTATATCTGCAATACCCCGCACACGTCACCTTACCTCATCCCATGATCGGCCTGCACCAGCGCTTCAGCCAATGGCTGTTCGACAAAGGACAGATCGCCGATCAACACGGCCTGCTTGCCGCCGTCATCAGCGCGGAAGGCATCCATCAGGAACTGGAGCAGGAAGAGCTGGCGCAAAAAGTCATCGCCGAACTGCGCGAAGAATTCGGTATCACCGACACGCCGCAGTGGTTCAAGGTCATCGCCGAGAAGCGCGCCACCTTCTGCTGCGCGCCCAATCTGAAACGCCCGGCACAACAGACCGCTCTGCCCAATCTTCTATTGGCAGGCGACTACACAGCGGGCGATTATCCGGCAACGCTGGAGGGTGCGGTGTTGAGTGGAATATGCTGCGCCCGGCATTGCCTTCCGGCACGAAAATAAGCCGTATTGTCGTAATACGCCTCGACCTCGTTCTCCGCCACCCAGCCCGGCACGCCGAGCAGAGGTACCGGCGTCAATTCGCGGGTGCTGCGGCAGTGTGCCGGTGCAGCCAGATAGTCCGCCAGCAGCACGTCCAGATGTGCCAACTGTTGTGCCAAAGGCCAAGTGAAAAACGCCTGTTCCACCGGCAGCAACAGCCCCTGTCCCGTCATGCCAACATAGGGTCGCAACGCTTTCTCGTACAGACCGTGGCCGAACAGGTAGCAGCCCATGCTGGACTGCACCTGTGCGCGTCGTCGCCAGAACAGTTCCTTCCATTGGAAATTCCGTAGCAAGGCAGCCAGCTCGGGATCGGCACAAGCCATGATGACGCCGGATTCGTCCAGCAGGGTACTGGTGTCGCGCACTGTGCCGCGCTGGCTGCGCGTTGGCGCATTGTCATCCTGCGCTGCCTCGGTCAGCGCCTGATAATGCCTTGCGTTGATGGCGGCCTTGGCTTTGGGAAAGGTGAGCCACACCAGCGCATTGAGCAGGTCGTGCCAGTTGTTCGCGCGTGTCGGCACTTCGCCCTGCAGGTAGCAGCGCGGCTCGTATTGCGCTTCGAAGGATAGCTTGCCATATTCCTGCGGCACGAAGCGCAGGGGCTGCCCGCTATGCACCGTGATGGTCGGCTGGTATCCGTCCAACAGCGCGTTGCAGTCCTGCAGCTCGGGAAAACGCTCTGGCGCGAGACCGCAGATGACGGGATGCAACGGCGCGAAGGCCGGTGAGCGCAGCAGAACTTCCTTGTTCCATTCAGGCATTGGATTCATCCGTCGAGTTTATCCTAATCATGCTTCACAACACATGCCACTCGGCTTGTGATAAGTTGCGCACACATTATCCGAACGTGGTCTTTGCAGGGAGTCACCATGAACGAGTTAGATGCCATTCAAGCCAGTCTCGCCAGTTTCACGCAGCGGTTGGACGATGTCGCTTCCGACCGTTTCAATGAGATGCGCAAATGCTCATTCTTCGATCCTATCCCCAGCGAGTGGCTGCAACCGATCTCGCAATTGGCCGAGATCAAGACGTTTGCTTCAGGTGACCGCATCACGCGCGAGGGTGACGAAATGACGGCTTTCTATGTGATCCTGTTCGGCAAGGCCAGCGTATATGTGCGCGACAAGCTGGTTGGGCTCATCAGCAGCGGCGAATGCATCGGTGAAGGCACCTTCTTCGCCAATGAGAACATCTCCCGCTCTGCCACTGTGACTGCCGAAGGAGAAGTCATCGCGGCGGAGATCAAGAAGGCGGATATCAGTAGTTTTAGCGGCGATACCAGGACCTATATAGACAAAGCATTACTGATTGCCCTGTTCAAGAAGATGCAGGGAGCGAATCGCAAAATCGAGGAATTGTTGCGCTAATTTCATGAGCATCATCGCAGTCTTCAACCAAAAAGGCGGAGTCGGCAAAACCACCACTGCTCTCAATCTCGCTGCCGCGCTGTTGCGCAGCGGGCGCACGACTTATGCGATCGATCTCGATCCGCAGGCGCAACTCAGTTCCATTGCCAGTGTCACGGCCAAATCCGGCGATGAAACCGTGTTAAGCCTGTTCCAGCACAATCGTCCATTACGCGAACTGGTGCGTCCATCGCCCAATGCACTGCAGATGATTCCTTCCCACAACGAATTGGCCAAAGTGGATGTCCTGTACGGCAAGGGCTATAACGTGGTGAACAAACTCAATACGGCATTGCGCACAGAGCATTTTGGCGATCGGGATAACCCGCTGATCATGGATTGCAGCCCGTTGATCGGGGTGCTGTCGCTGAATGCCATCTTTGCCTGCCACGGTTTGATCGTGCCGATCTCCGCCGATCATCTTTCCACGCATGGTGCGATGCAGATCGAGAAAACGCTGAACGCGCTTGAGCATGTGCTCAAACGCCGCGTCAAGCGCCGTTATCTGCTCACGCGCTTCGATAGCCGGCGACGTATGGCATGGGATGTGCTGAAGCTGGTGGAAGAACGTTTCGGCGCAGATGTCTGCCGCACGCGCATCGCGGAGAATGTCAGCCTGGCGGAAAGCCCGGCGCAGAATAAGACGATATTCGAACATGCCCCGGCCAGTCACGGCGCGCATGATTACAGCGAGTTGTTGGCTGAGCTGATAGCGGACGGCTTTATCGAATGAGGCTTATTTCGAGATCAGCGTGATGATGTCTTCGACCGAGACCACTTGCTGGGCCTTGTGATCATCAATCTGGTTGGCATTGCAACTCACGATTTCGCAGTGGCGATACATCTGGCGCAGTTTGCGTTCGGCTTCTTCCTGATCGCGACCGGCGATGACCACGCTGACAATCCGCTGTCCATCGCGTGTCAGGATCGAAAAATCGAATTTCAACATCACGCCTCCCTGCAGCATGCGTCAAGCCTTCACTGACCTCGACCTTCTCGCTTCGTACAAGCATATACCGGTACTCACCGACACGTTCAGGCTTTCCACACTGCCCTGCATCGGGATGCGCACCAGCTGGTCGCAGGTCTCTTTGGTCAGGCGGCGCAAGCCTTCGCCTTCAGCGCCGAGCACCCAGGCCACCGCGCCTTTGTGCTGCACATCAAACAGATCGGTTTCCGCTTCGCCGTCCATGCCGATCACCCAGATATCGCGCTCCTGCAGTTCGCGCAGGGTGCGCGCCAGATTGGTGACTGTAATGTAAGGCACCGTGTGCGCCGCGCCGCAGGCGACTTTCTCCACCGTGGCGTTGATACCTACGGCGCGGTCTTTGGGGGCGATCACCGCATGCACGCCGAAGGCATCGGCACTGCGCAGACACGCACCCAGATTATGCGGGTCTTGCACGCCGTCCAGCACCAGCAACAGCGCCGGCTCAGTCAGCGTATCCAGCACATCGTCCAGATGCTGCACTTTTTGCGCTGCATCCACCCGCGCCGCAACGCCCTGATGACGGGTACTGCCGGCCATGCCGTCGAGACGCTTGCCGTCCACCTGGATGGTGCGTACGCCGTTGCTCTCGGCCAGCTTGAGCAGATCGCGCGCGCGCGGATCCTTGCGTTGCGGATCCACATACACTTCCAGCACGCTGTCAGCATTCTGGCGAATCCGTGCGGTGACGGCATGGAAGCCGTGAATGATGCGCGACTCAGCCATGACGTTTGCCTGCTTTCCCTGACTTCTCGGTTTTTTTGACCTTCTTGGGCGGCGTCGCGCCCCAGGCGCCGACATCGAGCGCCGGATCGCTGCTCTCCACGCTTTCCAGCACGAAGTCGATCTTGGTGCTTTCCATATCAACCCGCACCACCTTCACTTTGACGCGATCACCCAAGCGGTAACGCTTGCCGGTGCGCTCGCCCAGCATCTGGTGTTTGGTCGCATCAAAGTGGTAATAGTCGGCACCGAGTTCGGACACATGCACCAGACCTTCGACGTACAGATCGTCCAGCGATACGAACAACCCGAAGCCGGTGACCGAGGAGATGGTGCCTTCGAACACGCTACCCAGATGGTCGCGCATGTAGAAACACTTGAGCCAGGCTTCCACATCGCGCGTGGCGTCGTCGGCACGGCGCTCGGTCATCGAGCAATGCACGCCCAGTTCCGCCCATTTGAGCTGCGGCTTGTATTGCTTGCCTTCCAGCACGGCCTTGATGGCGCGGTGCACCAGCAGGTCGGGATAGCGGCGGATCGGCGAAGTGAAGTGCGCGTAAGCCTCATAACCGAGGCCGAAGTGGCCGGCGTTGTCCGGGCCATACACGGCCTGGCGCAAAGAACGCAGCATCACGGTTTGCAGCAATCCTGCATCGGGACGACCTTTGATCTGCTTGAGCAGCTTGGCGTAGTCACCCGCTTGCGGATCGTCGCCTCCGCCCAGTTGCAAGCCGAACTCCTTGAAGAATTCGCGCACCGCTTCCAGTTTCTCCGGCGTGGGACCCTCGTGGATACGGTACAGCACCGGATGCTCATGTTCCTTCAGGAAGGCCGCCGCACACACGTTGGCCGCCAGCATGCACTCCTCGATCAGCTTGTGCGCGTCGTTGCGCACCACCGGCACGATCTTCTCGATCTTACCCTGCGGATTGAAGATCATCTGCGTCTCGACCGTTTCGAAATCGATCGCACCGCGCTTCTCGCGCGCCTGCAGCAGTGTCTGGAACAGTTGGTACAGGTTGTTGATATGCGGCAATACGGCTGCATACTTTTGCGCATTCTCGCCCTGCGGATTGGCCAGCATGTCGGCAACCTGGGTGTAGGTCAGGCGCGCATGCGAGAACATCACCGATTGATAGAAACGGTGTTTTTGAATCTCGCCGGAGGCAGATATCTGCATGTCGCACACCATGCACAGGCGCTCGACATTGGGATTGAGCGAACACAAGCCGTTGGACAATTCTTCCGGCAACATCGGGATCACGCGGCGCGGGAAATACACCGAGTTGCCGCGATTGATCGCCTCTTTATCCAGCGCATCGCCGGATTTCACATAAGCGCTCACGTCGGCGATGGCCACCACCAGACGGAAGCCCTTGCCATTCGGCTCGCAATACACCGCATCGTCAAAGTCGCGTGCGGTCTCGCCGTCTATGGTCACCAGCGGCAATTTGGCCACGCTTTCGCGTCCGGCGTAATCGGCTGGTTTAACTTCGGGAGAGAATGCCTCGGCCTGCCTCTTGGCGTCATGCGGAAATTCGTTGGGCAGATCATGCTTGCGCAGCGCGATCTCGATCTCCATGCCGGGGTCGGCATAGTTGCCCAGCACTTCGACGATGCGCCCTATGGGCTGCGCGTGCTTGGAGGGTTGCTGCATGATTTCCAGCATTACCACCTGCCCCGCCTTGGCCCCGCCTGACTCACCCGGTGTGACCAGGATATCCTGGCTGATGCGGCGGTTCTCGGCGACCACGAACTGGATGCCGTGTTCCTCGTACAGACGTCCGACCACACGCGTATTGGCATGCTCCAGCACCTCGACGATCTTGGCTTCACGCCGACCGCGCCTGTCTTCACCGGCAGCGCGCGCCATCACCGTGTCGCCATGCAGTGCTTTATGCATCTCCTTGGCGCTCAGCACCAGATCGGCACTGCCGTCGTCCGGGATCAGGAAGCCGAAACCGTCGGGATGCCCTTGTACCTTGCCTTTGATGAGATCGAGCTTGTCCACCACGCAGATGGCACCCTTGCGGTTGCGCATGATCTGACCGTCGCGCTCCATCGCGCGCAGACGACGGGTGAACAATTCCTCCTCATCCAACTCGATCTGCAGCAGGCTGCACAAATCTTCCTGTTCGACTGGCACCCCCTTCTCCGCCAGCACCTGCAGGATATATTCGCGGCTTGGCAGCGGCTGTTCGTATTGTTCGCGTTCGCGTTCCAGAAACGGGTCGAGTTCGCGGATACTTTTTTTCTTTTTCATCATTGACACAAAATCCTATAACAATTAAAGTGCGCACCCTCGAAGCATTGCCCAGATGGCGGAATTGGTAGACGCACTAGGTTCAGGTCCTAGCGGTGGCAACACTGTGGAGGTTCGAGTCCTCTTCTGGGCACCACGATTCAAATGAATGGCTCGCGCAAGCGGGCCATTTTCATTTTCGCTATTTCCTATCAAATAAAAACACGCACCAGTACTGCGGTGCGTGTTCAGTTTTTTCGTCAGCCCCACTTGCTCAGACCTCAAACGGGTGGCGCAACACGATGGTCTCGTCGCGATCCGGCCCGGTTGAGACCATATCCACCGGTACTTCACAAATCTCGGCGATGCGCTGCAGATAGTTGCGTGCCTCGACAGGCAATTCTTCGTAATGCTTCACGCCCACGGTACTGACACTCCAGCCCGGCATGTCCTCGTATACCGGCTCGCAGCCGTCCAGCGATTCGGAACCGACCGGCAGGATGTCGCTGAACTTGCCGTCGATCTTGTAGCCTACGCCGATGCGCACGGTCTCCATGCCATCCATCACATCCAGCTTGGTCACACACAGTCCAGATACACCGTTGATCTGGATCGAGCGCTTGAGTGCGGCTGCATCGAACCAGCCACAGCGACGCGCGCGTCCGGTAGTCGAGCCGAATTCGTGCCCCTTCTCGGCCAGCATCTTGCCAATCGGATCCTGCTTCTCCACTGCATCGTACAGCTCGGTGGGGAACGGTCCGGAACCGACGCGTGTAGTGTAGGCCTTGGTGATACCCAGCACATAGTGCAGGCTCTGCGGGCCGACGCCGCTGCCGGCACAGGCTGCTCCGGAGATGCAGTTGCTGGAAGTCACAAACGGGTAAGTACCGTGGTCGATGTCCAGCAGCGTGCCTTGCGCGCCCTCGAACAACAGATTCTGTCCGGCCTTGTTGGCCTCATACAAAGCGCGCGGCACATCCAAGACCAGCGGCTGAATGCGCTCGGCCAAGGCCAGCGCCTCATCCATGGTCTTGTTGAAATCCACCGTCTCCGCCTTGAAATAGTTCTTCAGCACAAAGTTGTGATAATCCAGCACCTCGCCCAATTTTGCAGCGAAACGCTTGCGATGGAACAGGTCTTGCAGGCGGATGGCGCGGCGCGCCACTTTGTCTTCGTAAGCCGGACCGATACCGCGCCCGGTAGTACCGATCTTGCCAGCACCTTTGGCCGCCTCGCGCGCCTTGTCCAAGGCCTCGTGGTAAGGCAGGATCAACGGGCATGCCTCGGAGATGCGCAGACGCTCGTACACCTGCACCCCAGCAGCCGCCAGCTTGTCCATTTCCTTGAGCAGCGCGGAAGGCGAGACCACCACACCGTTACCGATGTAACACATCACATTGCTACGCAGAATGCCGGACGGAATGAGGTGCAGAACGGTCTTCTCGCCGCCGATGACCAGCGTGTGCCCTGCATTGTGCCCGCCCTGAAAGCGCACCACGCCCTGTGCATGGTCGGTCAGCCAATCGACCACCTTGCCCTTGCCTTCATCACCCCATTGAGTGCCAATTACGACCACGTTCCTAGACATGAATGTTCCTAATTCAGATGTGTTAATTTTTCGATTCAACCACGATCCACTTGCCGTCGCGCAGCACTAATTCGTGGTCGCAGTTCAATTCTGCCTGATACTCTGGCTTACCGAGCAGGTCGATCACCACGGTTTGCCCTTGTTTGCGCAGTTCGCTGATCGCCGCATTCAGTGCACCGTCCTGACGATAGGGCGCACGGATCGCTTTTGGTTGGGCGCGCTTCGCGAGCAGGCCATGTAGTTGACGCAAGTCCATGCTGAAACCGGTGGCCGGACGTGCACGTCCGAAACTCTTGCCCACGTCGTCGTAGCGTCCGCCCAAGGCAATAGCATCATGGCTGCCCGCGTGATAGGCCGCAAACACCATGCCGCTGTGATAGTGGTAACCGCGCAATTCCGCAAGATCGATGCCGACACTGCCTGCCAATGCCTGTAGCTGATCAGCTGCTTGCTCCAATTCATTCAATGCCGAGATAATTTCCGGACGGTTCGGCAGGATGGCACGCGCACGCGCGATGACTTCCGCCCCGCCAGAGAGTTGCACCAACGCCAGCAAGGCGGACTGTATGTCTTTGGGGAAATTAGCCACCAACCCGCGTAGTGTCGGTTCGTCTTTGTGCTGCAAGGCTGTGAACAATTCTTCTTCCAGCTCGATACTGATCGCTGCATCGCGCACCAGGGCGCGGAATACCCCGACATGCCCGAGATCAAGATGCACCTGTCCGATACCCAGCAAAGCCAGCGCTTGCAACATCAGACGCTGCACCTCAAGGTCGCTCTCGATGCCGCCGTGGCCGTACAGCTCGGCTCCAATCTGCAACGGCTCGCGTGTCCGCATCAAACCGGCCGGCTGGGTGTGCACCACGCTGCCGGCATAACACAGGCGAGCGACGCCTTGCCGATTGAGCAGATGCGCGTCGATGCGCGCCACCTGAGGCGTGATGTCGGCACGTAATGCCAGCGTGCGTCCGCTCAATTGATCCACCAGCTTGAACGTGCGCAAATCCATGTCCGAGCTGTCTTTGATGAGCAGCGACTCGACGTATTCAATCAGAGGCGGCGCGACCAGCTGATAACCGGACAGGCGCAGCAATTCAAGCACCTCACGGCGCATCCCTTCGATGCGCCACGCCTCGTCCGGCAGCATGTCTTGGATATATTCCGGCAACAACCAATTCATTATTTGATCCAGTAAATCAGCAACAACCCACTCAACATCAGTGACAACCCGACAAACCGAGCCTGACCGTCATGCAACTGCGAAAGATTACGCATGGTTTCGCGCCAGGGCTTGGGAAACAGGAACGGCATCATTCCTTCCAGCACCAACATCAATCCCAGTGCCGCCAGCCAATAATCACCCATCACAGATGCTATTTGCCGCCCTTGCCGGAACTCTTCAGGTACTTGAAGAAGGAGGAGCTGGGATCCAGCACCATCACATCGCTCTTGTTCTTGAAGGTCTGCTTGTAGGCATCCAGGCTGCGATAAAAAGCATAGAACTCGGAATTGCGACCGAACGCGGATGCGTACAGTGCCGACGCCCTGGCATCACCCTCCCCCTTGATCTTCTGCGCATCGCGATAGGCCTGCGCCAGGATCACCTGACGTTGCCTGTCCGCATCGGCACGGATCTTTTCGCTCTCGGCGTTACCCGTGGCACGCAATTCGTTGGCCACACGCTTTCGCTCGGCCTCCATGCGGCGATAGACGGATTCGCTGATCTCGACCGGGAAATCCACACGTTTCAGACGCACATCCAGCACTTCCACCCCGATCTTGCGCGCATCTCCATCGGTCTTTTCCTGCACCACGTGCATCAGTTCATCACGCTTGCCGGATACCACATCATGGATGGTCAGCTTGCCGAATTCCTCGCGCATCGCGGAGTTGACCGTCTGCATCAAACGGGTCTGCGCGCGCGCTTCGTCTCCACCCACACTGATGTAATACTGCTTCACGTCAAAAATACGCCACTTGACGAAAGAATCCACCAGCACGTTCTTTTTCTCGGCAGTGATGAAGCGCTCTGGATCCGGGGTATCAAATGTCAGGATGCGCGAATCGAAGAAGCGCACGTTCTGCACCAGCGGCACTTTGAACTTGAGGCCGGGCGTGGTTTCCACGCGCATCACTTCGCCCAACTGGAACACGATCGCCGTCTGCCGTTGATCCACCACAAAAGCGCTCATGCTGAGCAGAATCAGGGCAACAACCGCACCAACCAATACGTTTCTGATATTCGATTTCATCAACGTGCCTCCCGCTCACGACCCAAAGACATCTCACGTGCACGCGGAGGCAAATCGCTTACCGCTGCGGGCGCTACTGCCTGCTCTGCAGCTTTCGCTGCCTGCACCGCATCGGACGATGTCGGATTGGTACTCTGGATCAATTTATCCAATGGCAGATACAGCAGGCTGCCGTTGCCGCTTTTCTGGTCTATCAGCACCTTGCTGCTGTTGCTGAGTATCTGCTGCATCATGTCGATGTACATGCGCTCACGCGTCACTTGCGGGGCTCTTTCGTATTCGACCAGAATCTGTTTGAAACGGCTGGCATCACCCTCCGCATTGGCAATCACGCTCTGCTTGTAGCCGTCGGCTTCTTGCATCAAACGCGCAGCTGCACCTTTGGCCTTGGGCACCACATCATTGGCATACGATTGACCTTCGTTCTTCTGCCGCTCGCGGTCTTGCCCGGCTTTCACCGCATCGTCGAACGCTGCCTGAACCTGCTCAGGCGGTTGCGCATTCTGCATGGTCAGCTTGCTCACCAGAATGCCTGATTTATACCGGTCCAGAATATCCTGCATCAGCTTGGTGGTGGAAGCGGCGACCTGCTCGCGCCCTTCATACAGCACGAAGTCCATCTTGCTTCTGCCGACAACCTCGCGGATAGCCGTTTCCGCAGCCTGACGCACGTTCTCGTCCGGTGCACGGTTATTGAACAGATATTCGCCCGGATCTTTCAGGAAATATTGCACGGCAAACTGGATGTCGATCATATTCTCGTCATCCGTCAACATCAGCGATTCCTTCAACATCTTGTTCTTGACGTTCTCTCGATAACCGACCTCGACCGTTCGCACCTGGCTCAAGCTGACCACTTCCACGGTCTCGATGGGATACGGGATGTGCCAACGCGGCCCAGCATCGGTCACTTCCACTTGCTTGCCGAAGCGCAACACTACGCCGCGCTGGCTTGCATCGACGATATAGAAACCGCTGGCGACCCAGATCAGCGCCACAATCACTACAACCAGACCTAATCCGCTTCCATAACCACCAGGAAGGCCGCCGCCCGTTTTATTGGGTGAACCACCGCCGGACTTGCCAAACAGCGATTGAATCTTGTTGTTCAGATTGCGCATCACCTCCTCCAGATCGGGAGGGCCGCCACTGTTTTTATTGCCCCATTGCGGGTCGTTCAATCCCATAATTCGTCACACCTTCGTTCGCTAATGATCATTAAGGGGATGCCACTCTTCTGCCTGAGCCTGCTGCCTCGGTGTATCGCGCACTTCTACCAGCGCAGCCCGCAACTCGGTGAGGCCAGCACCGGATTTCGCACTCAAATTAATGGCAGCGATATTACCATATTCGTCACGCTGCACACCCGGCTCCAGACCCTGCAAATCGATCTTGTTATAGACCACGATCTGCGGAATATTCTGCGCCCCAATCTCGGCCAACACCTTGTTCACCTCGGCCACTTGGTCGTGTCGCTCAGTGCTGTTCACATCCACCACATGCAGCAACAGATCAGCCTGCGCCGTCTCTTCCAGGGTACTGCGGAAAGCCGCCACCAAGCCGTGCGGCAGGTGGCGGATGAAGCCAACTGTATCGGACAATACCACTTGCCGAGGGCTGTCTCCATCCAGGAATATCTTGCGCGCGGTGGTATCCAGCGTGGCGAACAACTGGTTGGCAACATAGACGTTGGCGTTGGTCAGGCGGTTGAACAACGTGGATTTCCCCGCATTGGTGTAGCCGACGATGGAGACCGACATCACATCGGAACGGTTGCGCGCTTTGCGTTGCAGCTCGCGATGGCGCTTGAGCTGCTTCAGCCGCTCATTGAGCAGATGCACGCGCCTGTCCAGTTTGCGCCGGTCCAGTTCCAGCTGGGTTTCGCCCGGGCCGCGCGCGCCCACGGCGAACTTCTGCTGCCCCATGTCCATGTTCATGCCGACCAGCCGCGTGGAAAGGTATTTAAGCTGTGCCAGTTCGACCTGTACCTTGCCTTCATGGCTCTGCGCACGCAATGCGAAGATATCCAGAATCAGCATGGTACGGTCGATCACCCGCGTCTGTATTTTGGCAGTGAGATTGCGCATCTGCGCGGGAGACAGATCGTGATTGAAGATAACCAGCGGCGCTTCCAGTTCCTCGACCAGGGCAGCGATCTCGTCCACTTTCCCGCTACCTGCAAACGTGGACGCATCCGGTCGTTGCCGTTTGCCTTCTACCAGCGCAAGCGTTTTAACTCCGGCACTTTCCGCCAGCAACCTTAACTCTTCCAGACTTTCAGCGTAATCCGGCGCGCCGAAATCGAGACTGACCAATACCGCCGTATTGGCGACAGTCGTTGACTCAGACATCACTCGGCATCGAAAGGAATGGTGACCGCGCGTGCAGGAACGATGGTGGAGATGGCGTGTTTATAGACCATCTGGGTGACAGTGTTCTTTAACAGCACCACATACTGATCAAAAGATTCTACCTGGCCTTGCAGCTTGATGCCGTTGACCAGATAGATGGCGACCTGCACATGTTCCTTGCGTAACGCATTCAGGAACGGGTCTTGTAGTTGTTGCCCTTTAGTACTCATGTTGTCGGCTCTTATTGTGGTTGGAAACGGCGCCACTCTACTGGAAAACCGGCCAATACGGAAGCGCACAGGCACTGCAACGCCCGTCTGCCCCATTACTGCGGCCGAACCGGCTGCTCCCTGCACACCCCGGCAATCAGATGTTCCTTTGTACGACCCGCGTGCGCAGCAATTCCTGCGGAAGCGCATGCGTCCGCCCCATCAGAAAACGGCCCACCTCGTCAAACAAGCCGGACTGGATCTGTTCGGGATGCAGTTTGAACGTCACCGAACCAAAACCTTCCAGATTATGGCAGGACAGCTGTACCCCACCTTCATCATAATTGCCCTGAAAACGCGTACGAATCAGCAATTCCGGCTCCACCGGCACCTGAAAGGTATCTTTCTGGGGGCGGCTCTTCCAAAGGTCATCCAGGTCCTGCATTGGTCGCAAACTGAAAGCATTCAGCTCCCTCTTGGTTTCATCGAACTGATCCCAACGGCGTGTTATGACCACCGGCTCAGGCGCAGACAGTCGGATCTGGAAGAACACATGATCCAACAGTGCGTTATCAGCCAGACTCTGCTTGCGGTACTCGACCATCCCGCTCTTCCATTTCAATTGAGAGAACTGAGTCTTGCCGTCCAGTGCATATACGCGCGGTATGTCGGGTTCGAGCGCATTCAGATGCCTGGTGAAAAGATTGAAGAATTGAAAGGTGCGCTCCAAAGCAGCATGCACGCTTTGCGTCATTGCCTGACGATCCTGCTGCTGAGCGCGTTTCGCTTCCAGCTTTTGCGTCGCCTCGCCTGCCAGTTCTGCCAAAAATCCGCTCATTTCGCTATTCGATTGGCTCATGTTGACTATCCCCACCAAACCTCATCTGTGCAACGATGACATAAAACGCAAATTAGCCATACATCCGTCGCCCACGGATGCGCGCACGGTGTGCCGCGCGCTGTTCGCTCTCGGTGAGTGGACGCGGCTTCTTGTCGGCAAACGGATTGCTGCCGGATTTGAACTCGATGCGCAGCGGTGTACCTTGCAATTTAAAGGCGTCGCAGAAGCACTTTTCCAGATAGCGGCGATAGCTTTCCGGCACTTTGTCCAGCGCGCTGCCGTGGACAACGATAAGCGGCGGATTGCTGCCGCCCTGGTGGGCATAGCGCATCTTGGGGCGGAAGATACTGCCGCGCGGCGGCTGTTGTTTCTCGACCGCCGCCAGCAACACTCGCGTGAGTTGCGGTGTGGGCAGTTTCGCCATCGCGGCGGCGTAGGATTGGTTCACGGATTTCAGCAGCGCATCCACGCCGGTACCGTTCAAAGCGGAAATAAAGTGATGCTTGGCGAAGCCGAGAAAATGCAGTTTGCGATCAATGTCGCGTTTCGCCGTGTCACGTTTGTATTCGTCCAGACCATCCCACTTGTTCACCGCCAGCACCAGCGCACGCCCGGCTTGCAACACGAAGTCGGCAAGGTGCGCATCCTGTTCGGTGATTTCGTCACGCGCATCCACCACCAGCACCACCACGTTGGCATCTTCAATGGCCTGCATGGTCTTCACCACGGAGAATTTTTCGATGGCCTCGTCGATCTTGCCGCGACGGCGCACGCCCGCGGTGTCGATGATGGTGTACTGCTTGCCGCCGCGCTCGAAGTCGATATAGATGGAATCGCGCGTGGTGCCCGGCTGGTCGAAGGCGATGACACGCTCTTCTCCGAGGATGGCATTGACCAGCGTGGACTTGCCCACGTTGGGGCGACCGACGATGGCCAGTTTGGGATGATCGGATTTTTCCTCGACTTCGGGTTCTGCAGCTGGCAATTCATCCAGCGCAACTTCGATCATCTCGGCGACGTTGTCGCCGTGCGCGGAAGAAATAGGAATGGGCGTACCCAGTCCAAGTTCATGAAAATCCACCGTGACGCGCGCACTCTGCATGCCCTCGGCCTTGTTCACCAGCAGCAGCAGGGGACGCCCGGTCTTGCGCAACTGCGTGGCGATGATGCGGTCTTGCGGCGTGATGCCATCCCGTCCGTCGACGATGAACAGCACCATATCGGCCTCATCCACCGCCTGACGCGTCTGCTTGGCCATCTCGTGCAGGATGCCTTCCTTTGCCACCGGCTCCAGACCACCGGTATCCACCACCAGAAAAGGCCGTTCGCCTACCCTGCCGCGCCCGTAGTGGCGGTCGCGGGTGAGGCCGGGCTGATCGGCAACCAGCGCATCACGGCTGCGCGTGAGGCGGTTGAACAACGTTGATTTTCCGACGTTGGGGCGGCCGACGAGTACGAGAGTAGGTAGCATGAAATCTAGTTAATGGATGGCGATGGAATACAGCTCGCCGTCGCTGGTTTGAATCAAAGCGCCGTCACCCAGTGTGATCGGCGGAGTCAGGATAGCACTGCCATCGGTCTTGTGGCGCGCAACAAAGCTGCCGTCTTCGCTCTTCAGAACGTGGATGAAGCCCTCGAAATCGCCCATGACCAGGTGATCGTCCAGTGGATAAACTGCTGTCGCATGGCGTAGCGACAGTTGATCGTTCTTCCACAAGGAACTGCCGCTGCTCCTGTCCAGAGCCAGCACATTGCTGTCGGTGTCGGTCAGGTAAAGATTGTTGCCCAACAAGGCCAAGCCCTGGTCGCTGGAAAGATCGCGTGTCCACAGGGTGCCGCCTTGCACCGCATCGAAGCAGGCGACGCGCCCCTGAAACGCCACCGCGCATACTTGCGTATCGTCCACCGCCGGCAGGCTGATAATGTCGCTGATGCGCTCCAACTCGGTGTTGCCGCGCGGTTGCGACACCGCAGATTCCCAGATGACCACGCCTTTGGTGAGCCCGATCGCGGCCACCTTGCCCGCCGCAAATCCCGCATACACCATGCCGTTGCGGATGACCACACCAGCGTGGTTGCGCACGATCAAGGTCGGCGTCGAACGCTCATACAGCCACAGACGTTTGCCGTCCAGCGCATTCAAGCCGGCGATGCGACCATTGCCGGTACGTACCACCACGATGCCGTCGGCTATCTTCGGCGCGCTCAACACTTCACTGGACACCTTCACCTTCCAGCGCAGTTTGCCCGCATCCTCTTCGTAGGCAGCCAGATCGCCTTTATCGCTGCCGACCAGCACCAGGCCATCGCCCGCACCAACCCCGCCAGAAATCGTGAAGCCAGGCTCGATACGCCACATTTGCTTGCCGTTGTTGCGATCAAAACGAAACACATGCTTCGCACTTGCCGCGAACACCCCTTCTCGCGTGACGGCGGGGGTCAGCACACTCGCTCCCGCATCGCCCACGTTCTGCTGCCAGCGTATCTCGACGTTAGCAGCAGGTTTGAACTCCACCAGTCTGGCCGGTTCGATACCGGCTTTGTCGCTGCTGCATGCCGCCAGCAAGGAAGATGTCAGCGCGATTGCGAAAAGACG
>Ga0113563_10000839_pt1 | contig 16223 bp, 17 predicted proteins | sample Mud3Dept3metaG_FD_80117 | JGI IMG/M metagenome (GOLD analysis project Ga0113563, IMG submission 80117) | Freshwater wetland microbial communities from Ohio, USA, analyzing the effect of biotic and abiotic controls - Mud 3 Core 4 Depth 3... | ecosystem: Environmental > Aquatic > Freshwater >...
CATCGAGGAGGGCGGCTCGCTCACGATCCTCGCCACCGCGCTGATCGACACCGGCTCGCGCATGGACGACGTGATCTACGAGGAGTTCAAGGGCACCGGCAACAGCGAGATCCACCTCGACCGCCGCATCGCCGAGAAGCGCGTCTACCCGGCGTTCAACATCAACCGCTCGGGCACGCGGCGCGAGGAACTCATCACCTCGCCGGACGAGCTGCAGAAGATCTGGATCCTGCGCAAGCTCCTGCACCCGATGGACGAGCTGGCCGCGGCCGAGTTCCTCATCGACAAGATGCGCGACACCAAGACCAACGCCGAGTTCTTCGAGACGATGAAGCGCTGACCGCGCCGTGGGCGGCGCCCTGCGCCGCCCACGGCTCCGGCCGCAGGCCGACCCCATGCATGCCTCCGAGAACGTCCGCGGCATCGTGGCTATGCTGCTCGCGGTCGGGCTCTTCGCCGCGATGGACGCCCAGCTCAAGCTGCTCTCGGGCACCTACGGGCCGATGCAGGTGAGCTTCCTGCGGGGCGCCACCGCCCTGCCGTTCGTGCTGCTGCCCGTGCTGCTGCGCGGGCGCCTTTCGCGCCTGCGGCCGGTGAACGTCCGGCTGCACCTGCTGCGCGGGGCGCTCTCGGTGCTGATGCTCGGCAGCTTCGTGTTCGCCGTGCGCGAGTCCTCGCTCGCGACGACCTACTCCATCTTCATGTGCGCGCCCCTGCTCGTGGCCGCGCTGTCCGTGCCGCTGCTCGGCGAGCGCGTGGCGCGCGCGCAGTGGATCGCGATCGCGATCGGACTCGCAGGCGTACTCCTCATGATCGCGCCGCGGGGCGGGGAGTGGGTTTCTGTCGGTGCGCTGGCGGCGATCGTGGCCGCCGTCACCTACTCGCTCGCCGTCGTGAGCCTGCGCCTGCTGTCGCGCACCGACACGCCCGAGAGCATGGTGTTCTGGTTCACGGCCCTGCTGACCGTGGGTGCGGGCGTGTTCGCCATCCGCGGCTGGGTTCCGCTGCAGGCCGGCCACTGGCCGCTGCTCGCCGGCATCGGGTTGACCGGCGCGCTCGGGCAGCACTTCATCACCGACGCCTTCCGTCACGCGCCCGCTGCGGTGGTGGCCCCCTTCGAATACACGGCCCTGCTGTGGGGCGTGCTGCTCGACCTCGCGATCTGGAGCGTGCTGCCGGGCGCAGTCACGCTGATGGGCAGCACGATCGTGATCGCAGCCGGCTTGTACCTGATCTCGCGCGAGCGTCGCGGGGCCTGAGCGCGAAGCCTGCGAGCGATCATCGTCGTACGCCGTCGCCCGGCGGCGCGAGGCCACCGGGCGACGACTTCAACACCGGTCCGTCACCGGTTCATCGACAGTTCATCACTTGGGCAGAATGACCGCGTCGATCACGTGGATGACGCCGTTGCTCGCCGCGATGTCGGTCTTGACGACGTTCGCGCCGTCGACCGTGACCTTGCCGTCGTTCACGGCGACCTTGACCGACTGGCCGTTGACCGTCTTCGCGCTCGTGAGCTTCACGACGTCGGCAGCCATCACCTTGCCCGACACGACGTGGTAGGTAAGGATGCCGGCGAGCTTCGCCTTGTTCTCGGGCTTCAGCAGCGACTCGAGGGTGCCGGCCGGCAGCTTGGCAAAGGCCTCGTCCGTCGGGGCGAACACGGTGAACGGGCCCGGGCCCTTGAGGGTCTCGACGAGGCCGGCGGCCTTGAGCGCGGTGGCCAGCGTGTTGAAGCTGCCGGCCGCCACGGCGGTGTCGACGATATCGGCAGGTGCCTTGGCTTTGGCCTCGTAGGCCTGGGCACCCTGGAAGGCCAGTGCGCCCGTCAAAAGCGCAACGACGGGCAGCGAAGCGCGCAGGCGCGCGAAAGCAGTCGATGTGGACATCGGAATTCTCCTTGGGGATTGTTCGGGGAAACCCGGACCGGTCGCGGGGGCGAATGTCCGTGCCACATTGTTCGGCGCCGGGGGCGGCCCGGTTTCGAACCGGCCATCGCGGGGAAGGGTCAGGTCTCGCGGGCGATCGCCCTGTAGCCGATGTCGCGCCGGTACTGCATGCCTTCCCAGCGGATCGCGTCGACGAGGTCGTAGGCCTGCCGCTGTGCGGCACGCACGGTGTCGCCGAGGCCGACTGCGCAGAGCACGCGCCCGCCGTGGGTGACGACGTCGCCGCCGCGCATCGCGGTGCCGGCGTGGAACACCTTGCCGGGCAACCGTGCCGCGACGTCGAGGCCGTGGATCACGTCGCCCTTGCGCACTGTGTCGGGATAGCCGCCGGCCGCGAGTACGACGCCCACGGCGGCACGCGGATCCCAGTCCACCTCGATTTTCGTACGGCGTGCCCTCGGCGGCCAGCGCGCACCGTGGTCCACATCACCTCGTGCAGCGCAGTGGGCGCCGCTCCCGGTGATAGCATGCGGCCATGAACAGACGCTGCCGTCCGGCGGTTGGGTTGCTTGTGGTGATAGCCGGCTGCTCGACGACGAGTCCACTGGTGCTGCGTTCGACCGGCGCAGGTGCCGTAGCCTTCGGGACATCCCTGGCCGATACCGAGCTGATGATCGGCGCCAAGGCATCGGGGCCGATCACCGACGCTGCGTGCCGGTACGTCGAGTTCAGCTCCATGCCCGGACTGCGCTTCACTGTCGAGAACGGCGTGATTACCCGTGCGGACGCGGGCCCCGGTGTTCGCAACGCGCTGGGCGTGCAGCTGGGCGATGCCACGGACTCGGTCGTGTCCCTGTATCCGGACGTCCTGGTACACAGGAACCGGGAATCACCGGGCGGTACGGACCTCGTACTGACCGACGCCGATGGGCATCACGCCATCGTCTTTCAGGCTGCCGGCAACAAGGTCATCGGAATACGCGCCGGGCTGAGCGCGTCCGTCGGATCGACTCAGGGTTGCCCCTGAACAGGCGCCGGGTGTCAGCCCGTCGTCGAGGTCCCGGCGCGCTCGCGCTCCACAGCCCGGTGGCCGATGTCGCGACGGTACTGCACTCCGTCCCAGCGGATCGCCCCGACGAGGTCGTAGGCTTCCCGCTGCGCCGCACGCACGGTGTCGCCGAGGCCGACCGCGCACAGGACCCGACCGCCGTTGGTGACGACGTCGCTGCCGCGCATCGCGGTGCCGGCGTGGAACACCTTGCCCGGCAAGCGCGACGCAGCCTCGAGGCCGTGGATCACGTCGCCCTTGCGCACCGTGTCGGGATAGCCGGCTGCCGCGAGCACGACGCCCACGGCGGCGCGCGGATCCCAGTCCGCATCGACTTTCGACAGCCGACCGTCTAGCGCGGCCTCGCACAGCACGGTGAGGTCCGAGCGCAATCGCGCCAGGATCGGCTGCGTCTCCGGGTCGCCGAAGCGGCAGTTGAACTCGAGCACCTTGGGCGTACCGTCGGCGGCGATCATGAGTCCCGCGTACAGGAAGCCGACGTACGGGGTGCCTTCGGCGGCGAGCGCGCGCACGGTGGGCCACATGACCTCGTGCATCGCGCGCTCGTGGATCCCGGGAGTGACCACCGGCGCGGGTGAATAGGCTCCCATGCCGCCGGTGTTGGGACCTTCGTCGGCGTCGCGCAGGCGCTTGTGGTCCTGCGAGGTGGCGAGCGGCAGCACGTGCGTGCCGTCCACCATCGCGATGAAGCTCGCTTCCTCGCCCTCGAGGAACTCCTCGATCACCACCCGCTCCCCGGCCGTGCCATAGCGGCCGTCGAACATCGCCTGCGTCGTCTCGACGGCTTCTGCGGTCGTGGCGCAGATCACCACGCCCTTGCCGGCAGCGAGGCCGTCGGCCTTCACGACCAGCGGCGCGCGCTGCGCGAGCACCCAGGCCGGGTCGAAGTCGCCGCGCGTGAACGTCGCATAGGCCGCGGTCGGGATGCCGTGGCGCCTGAGGAAATCCTTGCTGAAGGCCTTCGAGCCCTCGAGTTGCGCTGCCAGGCGGCTCGGGCCGAAGCAGCGCAGCCCGGCGGCCTCGAAGGCGTCAGTGACGCCGAGCACCAGCGGGCCCTCGGGGCCGACGATGGTGAGGTCGATCCGCTCGGCAAGCGCGTGGCGCAGGAGCCCCGGCACGTCGTCGGCGGCGACCTCCACGTTGCGCGTGCGCGGCTCGAGCGCCGTGCCGGCGTTGCCCGGGGCGACGTGGATCTCGGTGACCCGCGGGGACTGCGCGACTTTCCACGCCAGCGCGTGCTCGCGGCCGCCCGAGCCGATGACGAGGACTTTCATCAGTGCCTGAAGTGGCGCATGCCGGTGAAGACCATGGCGAGGCCGTGCTCGTCCGCGGCGGCGATTACCTCGCCGTCGCGCTTCGAGCCGCCGGGCTGGATCACGGCCGTGATGCCGTGCTCGGCCGCGGCGTCGAGGCCGTCGCGGAACGGGAAGAACGCGTCGGAGGCCATCACCGAGCCGCGCGGCTCGAGCCCCGCGTCGCGCGCCTTCATCGCCGCGATGCGCGTCGACACGACGCGGCTCATCTGCCCGGCCCCGATGCCGACCGTCATGCGGTCCTTCGCGAACACGATGGCGTTCGACTTGACGTACTTGCAGACTGCCCAGGCGAACAGCAGGTCGTCGAGTTCCGCCGCGGAGGGGACGCGCCTGGTCACGACCTTGAGCCCGTCGCGCGTCACCATGCCGGTGTCGCGGCCCTGCAGCAGGAGGCCGCCGTTGAGGCTGCGGATCTCGACGCGCGTGTTGCTCGGCGCGAGCCCGCCCGTCGCGAGCAGGCGCACGTTCTCCTTGCGGGCACAGGCCTCGCGCGCCTCGGGCTCCACGGAAGGCGCGACGATCACCTCCACGAACTGCCGCTCGACGATGGTGCGTGCGGTCTCGCCGTCGAGCGGACGGTTGAAGGCGATGATGCCGCCGAAGGCCGAGGTCGGATCGGTGCGGAACGCACGGTCGTAGGCTTCGCGCAGGCTGGCCGCCACGGCGACGCCGCAGGGATTGGCGTGCTTCACGATCACGCAGGCGGGCGCCTCGAAGTGCCGCACGCACTCGAAGGCGGTGTCCGCGTCGGCGAGGTTGTTGAAGGAGAGCTCCTTGCCCTGCAGTTGCGAGGCCGAGCCCACCGATGCGCCCTGGCTGTCGGTTGCGACGTAGAAAGCCGCGGATTGGTGCGGGTTCTCGCCGTAGCGCAGGTCGAGGCGCTTTCGGAACTGCAGCGCAAGGAGGTCCGGGAACCCATCCGGGGCGCCGTTGCGCGAGGCTCGGTCGAGGTAGGCCGCGACCGCCGCGTCGTACTGGGCGGTGTGCGCAAACGCCTTGGTCGCAAGGCGCCTGCGGGTCTCCGCGGAGACGCTGCCGCCCTCGCGCTCGATCTCGGCGAGCACCGTGCCGTAGTCGAGCGGGTCCACCACGATGGTGACGCGCTCGTGGTTCTTGGCCGACGCCCGCACCATCGCCGGCCCGCCGATGTCGATGTTCTCGATCGCTTCCTCGCTCGTGCAGCCGGCCTTCGCCACCGTCGCCGCGAACGGATACAGGTTCACGGCCACGAGGTCGATCGGCTCGATGCCGTGCTCCGCCATCACCGCCTCGTCGACGCCGCCGCGCCCGAGCAGGCCGCCGTGGATCCTCGGGTGCAGCGTCTTCACCCGGCCGTCCATGATCTCGGGGAAGCCCGTGACCGCGGAGACGTCGGTCACGGCGATGCCGTCCTCGCGCAGCATGGCGGCGGTGCCGCCGGTGGAGAGTAGCTCGACGCCGCGGCTGCGCAGGGCGCGCGCGAACTCGAGCAGCCCCTCCTTGTTCGACACGCTCAAGAGTGCCCGGCGAATCGTCTGGCCCATGGTCGAGTCCCCGCGCTCGGTCAGCCCGAGATGCCGTAGTGCCTGAGCTTCTTGCGCAGGGTGCCGCGGTTGATGCCGAGGATGTCGGCGGCGCGGCTCTGGTTGCCCTCGGCGTAGTCGAGGACCGCGCGGAACAGCGGTTCCTCGACCTCGCGCATCACGAGATCGTAGAGATGACCCGGGGCATGACCGTTGAGGCTGGCGAAATAGCTGTCGAGTGCCTGTTCGGCGTGCGAGCGCAGCGGCACGCTGCGGCCGGCGGGCGTCGTCGCGGATCGCGTCTCGCGACGGCTCGGTGTCTTCTTGCGCAGCGCCATGGCCCCCGTCCTCGTTCGCTGGCCGGCGCGAGGTCAGGCGGCGGCTGCGTGCTCCCGGCCGGGCGCGTCGAAGAACTCGCGCACCCGGGCGAGCTGGCCCTCGGCCGACTCCACCTGCATCACGGACTGACGGAAGGCCAACGCCTGCGGGCGCTCCCGGCAATACCAGCCAATGTGCTTGCGCGCGATTCTGACGCCCGCCTCCGGGCCGTAGAAGTCGTACAAGTCGCGCAAATGAGCGCAGAGGATATCACGCAGTTCCGCGGTGGTCGGCGCCGCCGGCACCGGCTGGCCGGCGAGCGCCGCCTCCACTTCGCGGAAGATCGACGGGCGGCCCTGCGCGGCGCGGCCGATCATCACGCCGTCGGCGCCGGTCGCCGCGATCACGCGCGCGGCCTGCTCCGCCGAGTCGATGTCGCCGTTCGCGATCACCGGGATGCGCACCGCCTGCTTGATCGCGGCGATGGTCGCGTACTCGGCCGCGCCCTCGAACCGGCAGGCGCGCGTGCGGCCGTGCACGGCGAGCGCCTCGATCCCGGACTGCTCTGCAATGCGCGCGACGGTCACGCCGTTGCGCGCCGACGGATCCCAGCCGGTGCGGATCTTGAGCGTCACGGGGACGTCCACCGCGCGCACCGTGGCCGCGAGGATCGCAGCGACCAGCGACTCGTCGCGCAGCAGGGCCGAGCCCGCCTCCTTGTTGCAGACGCGCTTCGCCGGACAGCCCATGTTGACGTCGATGATCTCGGCACCCGCGTCCGCATTGCGGCGCGCGGCATCGGCCATCGCCTGCGGGTCGCCCCCGGCGATCTGCACGACGCGCGGGCCGGGCTCGCCCGAGTGGTCGCGCCGACGTCGCGACTGCGCGGTGTCCCACAGTCGCGGATCGGCCGAGAGCATCTCGCCGGCAGCGAGTGCCGCTCCCATTCGACGGCAGAGCCGGCGGAAGGGCAGGTCGGTGACGCCGGCCATGGGCGCGAGGAGCACGTGGCCGTCCAGCCGATGCGGGCCGATCTGGATCGTGTTCATCGCGCTCAGCCCGCCGGGCCCCGCGCGCAGCGCAGCGTCGTGGCTGATTCCGGCAGGCAGACGTCGAGCCGGTAGCCGACGGCCTCGACCCCCGGGTCCGCCAGCACCAGCTCGGCCTCGCTCTGGGCCCCGGGCGCCATGGGCCTCGCGGCCTGGGACGGGTCCTTCAGGTAGTCCGCGGGTTCGAAATCCCGCGTCGCGATCAGGGAGCCGAAGCGGTCTTCGAACTGCAGGCGCAGGATCGGGTACCGCTGCTCGAACTGCGCACGGTTGGTGAGACTGGCCCGCACGACGAGGCGGCCGGCCGCGCGCGCGTCGTCGCCCAGCTGTCGCAGTTCCAGCGCGTCGAGATCCGAGGCCGGCGGCAGCGCGAGGCCGAGCCGCTCGTACGCCGCGCGCAGGGGGGGGCCCAGTCGCGCGTCCCGGGCGAGGTCCTGCCGGTAGTGGTGAGCCAGCTGTCCGGCGAGGGCAAGCGCCAACAGCAGGCTGCCCGCGGTCCACGCGAGCGTCCGCCACATAGAGCGCTCGGGGGCGGCCTCCTGCTCGAGTTCGACCGGCTCCGGCCGCCAGCGACGCGCCGAGAGTGGCCGTTCCTCCACGGGGACGACGACCGGCGTCGCGGTCGGTATCGGCATCGGCGGTGGTGTGACCGGTGTGACGGGTGCCGGCTCGGTCGCCACCGCGGACGGTGACCCAGGTTCGCCGAGCGCAGGCATCTGCGAAGTGGTGTCGTCGGGCGCTTCCGTGTTCGCCGCCGGCACGGTGGTCATCGGGCCGAACTCGCGCTGCAGCCGCAGCACGAGTGCCTCGAGCTCGCGTTCGACCTCCTTTTCGTCCGGGTACGTCGACGGCGGGATGTCGAGCGCCTGGAACTGGTCGGTGGCGTCGAGGTCGTAGATCTCGTCCTCGGCCGCCGGCTCCTCCGGGACCTCCATCGTTCCGTCGATCTGCACGCGCTCGCCCTCGAGCGTGATGTCCTCTCCGGTACCGCCCTCGTCCACGAGGACGACGGTGGACTCGCTGCTCGGCTCGGCGGTCGGCTCGACGTCCGACTCGGCGAAGGCCGGGAACTCGTCGTCGTCGGTGGCCAGCAACAGCGGCACCGGCGCCACCTCGCGCTCTGCACGGGGCAACGTGTCGGTCAGGCGCACGAGCGCGTCGAAGGCACTGCCGCAGCGTCCGCAGCGCACGGTCCCGTGGGCAGCCCGCAAGGCGTCGGCCGTCACGCGAAACCGCGTCTGGCAATCAGGGCACTGGGTGTACATCGACCCCGCTTCCGAAATCCGTCAGTTCGCTTGGCGACGGCCGCTGAGCAGGACCCAGCCGTCACGCGTCATGGTTGTCTCGATATGAAACCACGGGCGGTAAGCCGCTGTCACGGCGTCGCCCTGCTCCGGCAGCAGGCCGCTTAGCGCCAGCCGACCGCCCGGGACCAGCGCTGCGGCGAACCGCGGCGCGAGCTCGACGAGCGGCCCCGCGAGGATGTTGGCGAGCAGCACGTCGGCGCTGCGCGGCGCGAGCGAGGGCTCGGCGGTGATCGTGAGCGTGCCCGCGACGCTGTTTCGCAAGGCGTTGTCGCGCGTGGCGAGGAGTGCCTGCGGGTCGATGTCCACGGCCCGGATGTGGGCCGCGCCGAGTCTTGCCGCGGCGATGGCGAGGATCCCGGACCCGCAGCCGTAGTCCACGACCGAGCAGCCGAGGAGGTCCTGCGAGTCCAGCCACTCGAGGCACAGGGCCGTGGTCGGGTGCGTGCCCGTGCCGAAGGCGAGTCCTGGGTCGAGCTCGATGCGGATCGCGTCCGCGTCCCCGGCGGCCAGGCCGCCCGGGCACACCCAGAGCCGGCGACCGAATCGCATCGCCCGGAAATCCTCGAGCCACACGCGCTCCCACGCCCGATCGGCGAGCATCTCGAAGCGCGGTGGCGGTGCGCCAGGCAGCACCGCGTCGAGCGTAAGCTCGAGCGCCGCCGGGTCGGTCGACGATTCGAACAGCGCCTTCACGATCACCGTCGGCCACAGCGGCGTCTCGCCCGGGCCCGGCTCGAGCACCGGGTCGTCGGCGGCGTCCTGGAGGGTCACGGACACGGCGCCGAGTTCGAACAGCGCGTCCTCGTAGGGCGCCGGGTCGCGTGAGCCGATTTCGATCGTGAGCTGCAGGTGTGGCACGCGGGTCGTTCGCCGATTCGACAGGCCGCAATCATGCGGCCGTGGGGAGTGCGGTGGCGGGGATTCTCCGGGCGCGCTCGGAAACAGGCGCGCCCTGCGAAACCCCGCCACCGCACCTTATACCGGGCGCCTGAGCGAGCCGGGAATGACGGACGTTAAAGAGTGAAGCCGCCGAAGGAGAGAGGCCGTCCGTCATTCGCGGCTCGCACGGCGCATGAAGCGTCCACCGGTCCCGGCGTCGAGGTGCGGGCGCCAACTTAACTTAACGCGCGCTAACCAATCTCCGCCTCGATCCGCGGCCGCCATCGCCGACCCGTGATTCGCACCCAATGCCGGATCCGGAAAACGCACCATGCGCCGTGCGAGTGGCCGGTTCCCCCGGCCACTCGCCCAGGCGCCGCGTGTCCAGCGTGCGATTGGGCTTCGCAAAGGCCCGCATAAAGCGGGCCGGCGCGAACCCCAATCGCACGCTTGAACCAACGTCGGCGTCCAGATCGAAAGCCGAGGAAGCCCGCCAAAAGCACGGCGTCACTTCAGCCCGAGGCGGCGCTCAAGGTAGTGAATGTCGGTCCCGCCCGCCCGGAACGCCCCGTGCTGGAAGATTTCCTTGTGCAACGGCACGTTGGTCTTGATGCCCTCGATGACGATCTCGTTGAGGGCGTTGCGCATCCGGGCGATCGCCGTGTCGCGGTCCTCGCCGAAGGCGATGACCTTGGCGATCAGCGAGTCATAGTGGGGCGGGACGTTGTAGCCGGTGTACAGGTGGCTGTCGACGCGGATGCCCGGTCCGCCCGGAGCGTGCCAGAGCTTCACGGGCCCCGGCGAGGGCATGAAGTTCTTCGGGTCCTCGGCGTTCACGCGGCACTCGATGGCGTGGCCGCGGATCTGAACGTCGTCCTGGTTCCACGGCAGGCGCTCGCCGGCCGCGATGCGCAGCTGCGCCTTGACGAGGTCGATGCCGGTGATGATCTCGGTGACGGGATGCTCCACCTGGATGCGCGTGTTCATCTCGATGAAGAAGAACTCTTCGTCCTGGTAGAGGAACTCGAGCGTGCCGGCGCTGCGATAGCCGATGTCGGCACAAGCCGCGGCCACTCGCTCACTCATCGTCTTGCGCTGCTTCGCCGTGAGCCCCGGCGCCGGCGCCTCCTCGACGACCTTCTGGTGGCGCCGCTGCATCGAGCAGTCGCGCTCGCCGAGGCAGATCACATTGCCGTAGTGGTCGGCGAGCACCTGGAACTCGATGTGGCGCGGCCGTTCCAGGAATTTCTCCATGTAGACCTGGTCGTTGCCGAACGCCGCGAGCGCCTCGGCGCGCGTCACGCTCACCGAGTGGATCAGGGTCGCCTCGCTGTGCACGACGCGCATGCCGCGGCCGCCGCCGCCGCCCGAGGCCTTGATGATCACCGGGTAGCCGATGTCGCGGGCGATGCGGATGATGTCCTCGGGCTCGGTGCCGAGCGGCCCGTCGGAGCCGGGCACGCACGGCACGCCCGCCGCCTTCATCGACTTGATCGCGGAGACCTTGTCGCCCATCAGCCGGATGGTCTCGGCCCGCGGCCCGACGAAGGTGAAGCCGCTCTTCTCGACGCGCTCGGCGAAGTCGGCGTTCTCCGACAGGAAGCCGTAGCCGGGATGGATCGCGACCGAGTCGGTCACCTCGGCGGCGCTGATGATCGCCGGCATGTTGAGGTAGCTGTCGCGCGAGGGCGGCGGGCCGATGCAGACCGTCTCGTCGGCGAGCAGCACGTGCTTGAGGTTGCGGTCGGCCGTCGAGTGCACGGCGACGGTCTTGATGCCGAGCTCACGGCAGGCGCGCAGGACCCGCAGCGCGATCTCGCCGCGGTTGGCGATGAGGACCTTGTCGAGCATAGGTGCGGCCTGCGCCTCGACTGCTACTGGATAACGAACAGCGTCTGGCCGAACTCGACCGGATCGCCGTTCTTCACCAGCACGGACACCACCCGGCCGGCCTTGTCCGACTCGATCTGGTTCATCATCTTCATGGCTTCGATGATGCAGAGCACGTCGCCGGGCTTGACCTCCGAGCCGATCTCGACGAACGGCTTGGCCCCCGGGGCCGGCGCGGCGTAGAAGGTGCCGACCATGGGTGCGGTGACGGAATTCTCGGACGAATCGGCCGCGGCGGGCGGCGGGGCGGCAGCTGCCGCGGCCGCCCCAGCCAGCGCGCCGGCCGCCGCGCCGGCGGCCGGCGCGGGATAGGCGGTGGGGTAGGCGCCCGGCGCGGCGAAGGTGTGCACCATGCCGGTGGGATGCCGGCTGATGCGCACGGATTCCTCACCTTCCTTGATCTCGATTTCGGAGACGCCCGACTCCTCGAGCAGCTCGATCAGCTTCTTGACCTTGCGGATGTCCATGGACGGTCCCCCCGGAACCGGTGTTCGTCAGTCGCGCCCGGCGGACTGGGCGGCGAGGTGGTGCGTGGCCGCGCGTAGCGCGAGCTCGTAGCCGACGGCGCCGAGGCCCGAGATGGTGCCGAGCGCAACGTCGGAGAAATAGGACTGCCGGCGAAACGATTCGCGGGCGTGGATGTTGCTCAGGTGGACTTCCACGAACGGGATCTTCACGGCCAGCAGGGCGTCCCGCAGGGCCACGCTCGTGTGCGTGAATCCCGCCGGGTTGAAGATGATGAAGCTGACGTGCCCCGTGGGCGCCTGGTGGATGCGCTCGATGAGCTCCGCCTCGGAGTTGCTCTGGTAGGCGCTCAGACGGTGTCCGGCCTCGGCGGCGAGCTGGGTCAGACGCTCCTGGATCTGGGCGAGCGTGACCTGCCCATAGATGCCCGGCTCGCGCAGGCCGAGCAGGTTCAGGTTCGGACCATTGAGCAGCAGGATATGTGACATTGCCGCGGCGGTCGCCGGTAGATGCCGACGAGTTTAGCGTCATTGGCCGCAGCTTTGCGACTTTTAGCGCAATGGCGCCTGGTTCAGTCCTCTACGTCGGGCGGGGTGGGCAGCGCGTTCAGCGCCGCCTCGATGACGACCCGGGCGTCCTCCGGCGACGACTGACCGGCGTCCACGCGGCGGACGGCGTCGAGGATGATGTCGGCCTGCGGCGCGGTCAATTCCCCGAGGTGCGCCGTGACGACCCGGCCCTTGCGGTCGCTGAACACGGTGAACGGGAGACCGACCGCCTCCACGCCGAACGCAGCGGCGGCGTCGAGCGCCTCCTGCTCGCCGATCAACAGCGGATAGTCGATGCTCATCTCGTCGGCGTAGGCGAGCACCTTGTCGCGGAAGTCCGCGGCGATGCCGATCACCTGGAAGCCCTCGGCGCCGTGCTCGCGCTGCAGCTCGAGCAGCAGGGGGATCTCGCGCCGGCAGGGTGCGCACCACGTCGCCCAGAAATTGACGATCAGCGCCTTGTCCGGCCAGTCCTGCAACGTACGTGGCTGCCCGTCGCGGTCCGCCAGCTGGAACTGCGGCAGGGTCGCGACCAGCTGGCTGGCCTGTTCCTCCGCGAACGGACCGGTGGGCGGCGGCGCCGGCGGCGGCGGCTTGCGCTGCAAGTACACGGCCGCGCCCGCCGCCATGGCGGTCACCACCACCGCAATCGCGGCCCAGGATTTCATACGCCACCTCCTTCGAATGCCGCGGCGAGATGGGGTCGGAACTCCTCCGCCTTCTTGAAGCCGACGACGCGGTACTCGGGACGCTCGCGCCCGGACGGGTCGAAGAACACGATGGTCGGCGGGCCCAGGATGCCGAAGTGCTTGAGCAGCGCCTGGTCCTCGGCATCATTGGCCGTCACGTCCGCCTGCAGCAGGCGTGCGCGCGCGAACTCGGCCTGGACGCCGGCGTCGGTGAAGGTGAAGCGCTCCATTTCCTTGCAGGACACGCACCAGTCCGCATAGAAGTCGAGCATCGCAGGCTGGCCGGCCGCTCGCGCCGCGGCGACCTCGCGCTCGAGGTCCGCGATCGTCTTCACACGGATGAACTCGACGTGCGCGTCGGCCGCGGGCGCTGCCGCGCCGCGCCCCAGGCCCGCCAGCGGCTGCAGCGGGTCGCTGCGCCCGGCGAGCGCACCGATCAGCAGCAGCACGCCATACACCATTGCGAGCGCGCCGAAGCCGCGGCGCACGACGGTGGCGCCGGTGCGCGGCGCGTCGGGACGCAGGGTCATCAGGCCGTAGCCCGACACGAAAGCGAGCGCTGCCCAGAGCGCGAGCGTCACGGGCCCGGGCAGGATGCGGCTGAGCATCCACACGGCCACGGCGAGCAGCATCACGCCGAACACGGCCTTGATCGCGTCCATCCAAGGGCCCGCCTTGGGCAGCAGCTGCCCCGCGGAGGCACCGACCAGCAGCAGCGGCACGCCCATGCCGAGGCTGAGTGCGAACAGCGCCGCCGCGCCGCGGAACACGTCGCCGCTCTGGCCGATGACGGCGAGCGCCGCCACCAGCGGCGGCGCCACGCAGGCGGTGACGATCAGCGAGGACAACGCGCCCATCACGGCCGTGCCGAGCAGCGTGCCCTGCTTCTGCTTGTTGCTCGCGTCGGCGAGGCGGGCCTGCAGGGCAGCAGGCACCTGCAGGTTGAACACCCCGAACATCGCGAGCGCCAGCAGAACGAACAGGCCTGCGAACACCACGATGATCCACGGCTTCTGGAAGAACGCCTGCGCCTGCTGGCCTGCAGCGGCGAACACGGCGCCCGCGATGGTGTAGGTGAGTGCCATGCCGAGCACGTAGGCCAGCGACAGGGAGAAGGCGCGACCGCGGGAGACCGGCCGGTCGCGTCCGGCGCCGACGATGATGCCGGAGAGGATGGGTACCATCGGCAGTACGCAGGGCGTGAAGGCCAGCAGCAGTCCGGCGCCGAAGAAGGTCGCGAGCACCGCGAGCAGGTTGCCGCTGCGGATCTTGCGCGCGAGGGCGTCCTGCTCGGACACCACGGGCGCTGCCACCGCCGATGGCACGCCGGCCGCCGGCGTGGCCGGGGCCGTGCCGAGTGCCACATTCACGCGCTTGACCGTCGGCGGGTAGCACAGGCCTGCATCTGCACAGCCCATGTAGGCCACGTCGAGTGCGATCTCGCGCGTTCCGGCGGCCGCAGCCACCGGGACGTTCAACTCCAGTTCACCGTAGTACACCACCTGTTCGCCGAAGTACTCGTCGACGTGCAGCTTGCCCTCGGGCATCGGGGATGTACCGAGTGTCGCCGTAGCGTCCGCAACGGTGACCTTCACCTTGTCGCGGTACAGGTAGTAACCGTCTGCCACGTCCCAGCGCAGCGTGACCCGATCCGGGCTGCTGCTCGAAGCCGACAGCACGAAGGCCTCGTCCATCGGCAGGAACGTGCCGTCCTTCGGCGTTCCACCACCGCCGAGCAGTCGTTTCAGGCTGAACCCGTCGCCGGAAGCCGCAGCGGCAGTCGGGGCCTCGACCGTCGTGGTCCACGTCAGGGGCGGATAGCACAGGCCGGCGTCGGCGCAGCCTTGCAGCTTGAGCCGCAGTTCGAAGTCGCGCGGGGCGCCGTCGAAGCGCACGGACACCGGGATGTCCACGGTGTCGCGGTAAATCACCTGGCGCCCGAAGTACTCGTCCTCGTGGTCCTCGCCGGCCGGAAATTGCGGTGGGCCGAGGGTCACGCCCGGGGTGGCGGATTCGAAGGCGAGCCGGTCGCGGTACAGGTAGTAGCCGGGATGCACCCGGTATTGCACCGTGAGGCCCGTTTCGCCTGCCCGGGTCTCGTACTTGAAGGCCTCCGTGGCCGGCAGGAATTCGTCGGCCGCCTGCGCGGCGGAAAAGCCGAGCAGGGCGAGCAGGAGAGCGAACCGGCGGGCGAGCGTCAGCCTGGGGAGTTGCATATTCATGGGGTCCGGGTCGAATCGGCGACCCATTGCAGGTAGGGATGATGCCCGTCTGCGACGGGCAACGCGACGACCTCGGGCAAATCATAGGGATGCAGCGCCACTAGCCGCTCGCGGGCTGCAGGCAGGCGGTCGGCCGTGGTCTTGAGGATCATCAGCACCTCTTCGTCTGCCTGCACCACTCCGTTCCAGCGGTAGATGGACAGCAGGCCCGGCACGACGTTCACGCAGGCTACCAGCGACGTCGCGACGAGCTCGCGGGCGATGCGCTCGGCCGTCGCGGCGTCCGGACAGGTGCTCAGGAGAACCAGAATCTCTTTGTCTTTCATCATGTTGACTGAAGGAGGCAGGGACCGGCGTGGCGGTGGCCAACCGGCGCGGTCGGTCACAAATAAGGCGCAGGGACTTGAATTCGGCCGCCGTCCCCCTATTATTAGCAGTCGCCCGGGGTGAGTGCTAACACACTCCCCCAAAACCCCAACAACTGGTCCAACAGACCCACGGAGTTTGCAGCAATGGCAGACAAGTTGAAGATTCGTCCGCTCCACGACCGCGTCATCATCCAGCGGCTCGACGCCGAGACCAAGTCGCCCGGCGGCATCGTCATCCCCGACACCGTGGCCGAGAAGCCGATCCGCGGCAAGGTCATTGCCGTCGGCAAGGGCAAGATCCTCGAGAACGGCACGGTGCGCCCGCTCGACGTCAAGGTCGGCGACCACATTCTCTTCGGCAAGTACAGCGGCACCGAAGTGAAGGTCGAAGGCCAGGAATACCTGGTCATGCGCGAAGAAGACGTGATGGCGGTGATCGAGAAGTAACTCGGTCTCAGTCGCAAACCCAACAGAATTCCGGAGAACTACTGCAATGGCAGCTAAAGACGTACGTTTCAGTGACGACGCCCGGTCGCGGATGCTCCGCGGCGTCAACATCCTCGCGAACGCGGTCAAGGTGACCCTCGGCCCCAAGGGCCGCAACGCGGTGCTCGAGAAGAGCTTCGGCGCCCCGACCGTCACCAAGGACGGCGTGAGCGTGGCGAAGGAGATCGAGCTCAAGGACAAGTTCGAGAACATGGGCGCGCAGATG
>Ga0113563_10000840_pt1 | contig 16217 bp, 10 predicted proteins | sample Mud3Dept3metaG_FD_80117 | JGI IMG/M metagenome (GOLD analysis project Ga0113563, IMG submission 80117) | Freshwater wetland microbial communities from Ohio, USA, analyzing the effect of biotic and abiotic controls - Mud 3 Core 4 Depth 3... | ecosystem: Environmental > Aquatic > Freshwater >...
GCCGCGCAGGGGGCGGCCGAGGTGCATGCTGCTCACAGTGATTACGGCGAGGGCGGTGAGCAGGAACCCGGACGGGTTGATGAAAATTGCTCCGGCGGCAGAAGCCGCAGCCATGGCGACGAGCAGCGCGGCACCAAGAGTGAAAACGACGAGCGACCACTCCGAACGTACGGCGATCTTGGCCGAGAGCCCCTGCGCCGGGGGCAGCCGTGCCGGCATGCCGGGATCCTTTTCGGTCACGCCGGTGATTTCCGGTCCCGTCCGGCGGTGCCGCAGGGGCACGAAGCGCATTGCGGGCCGCATGCGAGTTTGGGGATAGCCGTCGACGTGTTCTGTCCCGTTCACGCCTTCCAGTTCGGCAAACTGCAGCGCGCCGGTGGGACAGAGAGAGGTGCAGGCGGGCGCCTTCCCTTCCTCCAGGCGGTGGCGGCACAGGGTGCACTTGGCGACCGTCCCGCTGTCGCTGTCATATCGCGGCGCGTCGAATGGGCACGCCCAGCTGCAGTATCTGCAGCCGATACAGAGATCCGCGTCGACAAGCACGGCGCCGGTGGCCCAGTCCCTCGAGTAGGCGAGGGCCGGGCAGGCTCTCATGCACGCAGGATCCGCGCAGTGCTGGCATGCCAGCGACAGGTGAAAGCGGGAGACTTCCGGAATGCGCTGCGCATTGAACGTATAGATCTGCCGCCAGCTCTTCCCTGGTTCCAGTCCGTTTTCTATGCCGCACGCAAGCCGGCAGGCGTGGCAACCCGTGCAACGATTCAAATCCAGCAGGAATCCTTTCATCGCGCGGCTTTCTCGACTTCCACCAGGACATCATGAAACGCCGCCCCGTGGCCCATGTCCGTTTCGCGCCCGCAGGAAAGGAAATTCACGGTACCCCCTTCGCTGATCCACCAGCCGTTGGGTATCGACAGGCAGCCGGGCTTGAGGCTGAAATCCAGCCGGGCGGGCAGTTCCAGGGATCCTCGGTCATTGAATACGCGGACGAGCGTTCCGTCCGCAATGCCGCACCTGGCGGCGTCAACTGGGCTGATCGACACCTCGAGCGGTTCGCTCACATCGCGGATCATGCGCAGATTCCCGAACTGGGAGTGAATCCTGTTCTTGGTGTTCGGAGTGATCAGATGCAGGGGGTACTTCTTCTGCCGCTGCTCCGTGAACTCGATTGGAGTGGTGTATCTTGGCAGGGGATCGACATCCCAGCGCCGGGCAGCCTCCCGGGAAAGGAGTTCAATTTTCCCGGACGGAGTCGGAAACACAAAATCAGAAAATGCAATTTCCTGATTCCCCGGGGCCGGCACGGGCCCTTCACGCAGCCGGGCCAGGGTCAGTTCCGGGAACGGGGCAAGCTTCCGTTCTACCCACTCCTCCACCTCGCTGTCCGCCGGCCCGGGGAAATACTGCGAAAGGACCTCCCCGCGGATCCCGAGTTTCATGGCCAGAAGGCGATAGATCTCAGTCTCCGGTTTCACATCGGGAGGCGGATCCAGAATCTTCTGCTTCAGCTGGATGTACGAATGCCAGTATGCCCCGATCACGTCGGACTGTTCGAAGAGGGACTTGGCCGGCAGCACGATGTCCGCTTCGCGCGCCGTGTCGGTGAGGAACTGGTCGACCACGACCCGGAATTCCAGCGCGCGAAACGCCTGCAGCACGGCGGGGGTTTCGGGGTTCTGCGTGATTGGATTCCCGCGTTCCACCCAGGCCATCTTCAGCTCCGGATCCCGCGTCGCCAGCATGTCCTGCCCAATCCGGGCCGTGGAGATGCTCACTCGCACGACGCCGTCTGATTCTTCAGGCGGGTAAAATGCCAGGGGATCCTTCACCGCATCGAACACCGCGCTCTGCAGGTTGGCAAACTGCCAGCCTGATCCCGGCTGCCCGATGTTGCCCGTGATGGCCAGCAGGGCAATCATGGCGCGCATCGTCTGGCCGCTGTTCGTATAACGCTGCATGCCGAAACCGGCGCACAGAGTGGCAGGTCGGGTGTCGGCTAGTAAGCCTGACAACCTCTCGATCGTTCGGGCCGGGACATCAGTCAGCCGGGACGCATGGTCCGGGTCGTACTCTCGAACCAGTTCGCTGAATTCGGCGAAACCCAGACAGTGTCTTTCCACAAACTCATGATGGAAGCGTTCATTTCGGCAAAGCAGGTGTGCAATGCCCAGAGCCAGCGCACCGTCGGAACCGGGGCGGGGCTGCACCAGCAGCTCCGCGCGCTCTGAGGACTCCGTGCGCCTGGGATCGACAACGACGAGTTTCGCGCCCCGCTCCAGCGCCTGATCGATAAAGCGCATCTGGTGGATATTGGTTTCCGCCGGGTTTTTCCCCCAAAGAATAATGAGCCTGGCGTTGACAATGTCCCATGGGGCGCTGTGCTTGTTCTCACCGAGGGTCAGGCGCGTCGCTTCGAGGCCTGCCGGCCAGCAGAGATCCCCGTAAGTGGTGGTGCACCCGCCGAACAGCCGCCAAAAATGCATGCCGGCGGAATTCAGCAGACCCTTGGTGCCGCTCCCGCTGCAATAGAGAATGCTCTGCGGCCCGTGGCGTTCCCTGAGATCGAGCAGCCTGGATGCGATCCGTTCCAGGGCTTCGTCCCAGGATACGGGGTGAAGACCGTCCACTCCCGGAGCTCTGCCGAGCGGCCGCAACAGGCGATCCGGGGACACGATCCGCTCCGCGTAGCTCAGGCCTTTCAGACACAATCCCCCGGGAGCGGCACGGTTGCCCGGGTGCGGTTCGATGCGGCGGACACGGCCGTTCTCCACCTCTACCAGCATGGAGCAGGTGCTGTAGCAATTGCGCGGGCATGCAGTAGTGTAATCGGGCAAAACGTCCCTCGATAGGAATCAGTGGCCAAACATATCCTGATTGCGATCCGGAAGCAAGCAATCGGCCGGGCCTGAGTGCAATCGGAAGCGAGACTCGATCCCCGTAAAATTCAGGTCGCGCAACGATCAACGACAAAAGAATGTATCAATGGTCAATGTCATTTGTCATCTGGCCGCTGCGAACCCTCGGCCCGTTCGGTCCTGATCGGGTTCGGAGCGGGTGAAGTACCCGAGCGCAGAGCCAACCTGCCGAGCCCCCAAACGACGATTGACAAATGATAATTGTCAGATTCTGTTTTGTTGGGTCTCACTTCCGATTGCACCCTCCGGGCCTCGAAGGCGTGGCTTCAGCCTGCCCGCCAATCGCGTCAGACTCGAGATCTCTTCGGTATCGGAATCGGTATCGGAATCGCAATCGCTATCGGGATCGAAATCGTTCGCGATTCCAAACCCGATTCCGAGGATGGTTCGGGGAAGGCAGCAGGCCTGTCACAATTTCAGAGGCGTGACCTCTGCCTGCTGTGACCGCTTCACCCGCTCACTTGCGGTCACGGCTCTGGGGATTGTGGGGTCTTCTCTCTCGGCCTACTTGGGCTTCCAGGCGTCTTTATCCAGTCTGGGGAACGTGACCTTGCAGGTTCCGGAATCGATACCATCGACGCGTTTGAAGCCTTTGTCGTCCAGAGTCCCCTCGTCGATTGTGGTGCCGTCCGGCAGGGTGATCCGGTAGGCTTCGCCGGGCACAGGCTTGCCGTCTTCGTCGACAAGCTCGATTTCAATCCAGGATTTCTTCCCGGCTTGCTTGGCGGCTTCAGGATTATGGGTGGGCGCGGTGGAGGCCGGCGGCTGGTTTTTATAGGTGGGTGACTTGTCGCCGGGATCGGCGTTGTCGGCAATGTGCGCTTCCTTCGGATTCTGTACCGGCACGAGGCTTCCCGCTGATCCGGCCAATGCGGAACCGCCGCTGTTGATCATCACCGTCGGACCGGAAATTTGCACACCACCGGAATTGATCGTAATGAAGCTGCCGCCCACGTTGATGGTCAGGCCCACTGCGGATTCGATGACGACCGTACCGCCGGCATTGACGTAATAACTTCCCTGGACCGCTTCGGAGTGGTTGCCGCCAATCTCTTCTGTCACGTTCGTGCCGACGTGCAGCGAAACGGAATCGGCGATGTCGTGAGTCGCTTTCCCCTGGATCTTCTGGTGGTGATCGCGCGAGATTGCCTCGATGCGATCCCGGCTGATGGAGATCTGTTCGTCGCCTCCGACATTCCTACGGGAATCCCGCTGGACAACGAGGTGCCGGTCGTTGCCGATCCATTCGCGCCGGTCGTTTTTGACGCGGATGTCGAGGTCCTTCTCGCCGTGGATGAATACCTGTTCCTTCCCTTTCTTGTCCTCGAAGCGGATTTCGTTAAAACCGCCGCCGCCGGGGGAAGAATAAGACTTGAAGCCGGTCTTGGTCTTGTGGTCGGGAAGGGTGTATGCGGGCATCTGGTCGGCATTATAGACGCTTCCGACGATGATCGGCTGGTCCGGGTCCCCTTCCAGGAAATCGACGACCACCTCCTGCCCGATTCTCGGAATATGGACCATGCCCCACAACCGGCCGGCGATCGCGGTGCCGACCCGAACCCAGCAGGAACTGTCGGCATCGTACTTACCCTCGCGATCCCAGTGAAACTGAACCTTCACGCGCCCGTACTTGTCGGGGAATATCTCCTCACCCGGAGGGCCTACCACGGTAGCCGTGTGCGTCCCGCGGACCATGGGCCGCGGAGTGAGGCGCAAAGGCCGGAACGGGAGCGCCGCCGGAATGCAGGTGAAGGTGTTCTCGTACACCACCTCGCTGAGATCTCCGGAGCGAAAATTCTGCGCGAAGGAGCCCGAGTGTTCGATGCCCGTCACGACGTATTGTCCGTCCGCATCGAAATGCCTCTCCAGGTTGAACTTGTGCCCGCTGACAAGATGCCGGATGTTGCTGGTGGCACGGATGAGCAGGCTGGGGAGCGCCTCCTGCTGCATCCGGATTCCAGCCGTGCGGGTGTTATCGGTGAAGATCTTCTGCAGTTCGGCCGCCTGATCGCCGCCACTCTTGTCGACGCCGTCGAATCGTTGGGCATAGGCTCCGGGGTAGTCGTAGATCTCCAGCCTGTCGTTGTCCCCCACCTTGAGCTTGTGGGTCACTTTCCCGGCATCCACACTGTCGACGATGGCCTGCTGCGCCTCCAGATTGCGCCCCGGGAGCTCGAAAGTGTGATCCCACAGCGTGACCTTGCCGGATCGCAGCGCCTGCGTCTTCTCCCAGGAGAGTATGCGGTATTCGGGGCGGACTCCTCCCGCAACGGGATCGAAAATGAGTTTGTCGCTGACGGGCATGTTAGGGTGGCTCTGCGGGGTGTTCGCCAGGACCATTTGATGGTTGTCCTCGGTGTGTTTGAAGAAGTAGTAGATGCCTTCTTCCTCCATCAGCCGGGAAATAAAATCGAAGTCCGTTTCGCGATACTGGACGCAATAGTCGCGGGGCTCGAAGGTCCCCTGGATTTCATACGCGACATCAAAGGGCTGGAGGATCTTCTTGAGAATGTCCGGAACGGTGATGTGCTGGAAGATGCGGCTCTGGGCGATCCTCGTCAGCAGCCAGGCCTGAGGGACGATTTCCATGCGGAAAACTGTGAAGTGCTCGTCGCGTTCGCCCTGGCTGATCCGGCTGCAGATCCCGTTGAGAAAGCGCTTCTCCTCTTTGGCGAGGGCGACGCGGACCGTCACTTTCTGGCCGAGTATCTTGTCGAATTCGACCTTGTTCTTATTCGCGGCCAGCAGATCCAGATGAAAGCTGAAGGGCTGCGAGATGGCCTCATGCCCCTGGAACCCCACCAAAAGGAGGACATCCGGCCCCAGCGGAGTGGTGACCTTCATCGCTCTTTCTGCCTGGATGTAGTCTGCCATGATGAATTCCTCTATCCCGGGGCGGCCCGGAAAGACTCTCCTGCGGCGGCTTCCGGATCCGTCCCCTGATTCTGCGGCCGGCGGCGCGCGCAGTGGCCGCCGGCGGAGGCGCCGGGGCGCCGCCGCAACAGCGTCGCCCCGGCTGGTTTTGCCGTCAGATCACGAGATGTGATATTCAAACTCGCCGTTGCCGTCGACCGTGATATGCACATCCGTGATTGCGCCCCCCGCCGCCATGCGGCTCAGCACTTCCTGGGAGATCGCGGGCAGCAGCGTGCGCGTCAGGATGTGGTCCACGTTGCGTGCGCCGCTCTCGACCTCCTTGCAGCGATTGGCAATGGCGCTGATCAGGCTCTCATCGTAACGGAAGCGGGCGCGGTGATTCTCCGCCACGCGCTTCTGAATCCGCCCGAGCTGCAGCTTGATGATCTCGCGCATCACCTCGTCGGTGATCGGATAGTACGGCACGACGATCAGCCGCCCGAGGAACGCGGGCTTGAAGAACTTGAGCAGGTCGGGCCGCAGCGAGTCGGCCAGGGCAAATGCATCGGGCCGCGTTTCCGGGTCGGCGCACACCTTCATGATCGTATCTGTGCCGGCGTTGGAGGTGAGCAGAATAACCGTGTTTTTGAAGTCGATTTCCCGCCCTTCTCCGTCCTCCAGCTGCCCCTTGTCGAAAACCTGGAAGAAGAGCTCCATGACATCGGGATGCGCCTTCTCCACCTCGTCGAGGAGAACAACACTGTACGGCTTCCGGCGCACGGCCTCTGTGAGCACGCCTCCCTCCCCGTACCCCACATATCCCGGCGGGGAGCCCTTCAGGCTCGATACCGTGTGCGCTTCCTGGTACTCGGACATGTTGATGGTAACCATGTTCCGTTCGCCGCCGTACAGGGAGTCGGCCAAGGCGAGGGCGGTCTCGGTTTTCCCGACGCCGCTCGGCCCGACCAGAAGGAACACACCGATGGGACGACGCGGGTCGACGAGGTTGGCCCGCGCCGTGCGGATGCGCTGGCTGATCGCAAACAGGGCGTGGTCCTGCCCGATGACGCGCTCCCCCAGCCGCTCGTGCAGCGACAGGACCGTCTTGATCTCGTCGGACATCATCTTGCCGACCGGGATCCCGGTCCAGCCGGAGATGACCTCGCCTACTGTCTGCGCATCGACGCAAACCTGCATCAGTGGATCCTCCCCCTGCAGCCTTGCCAGGTCGGCATTGAGCGCCGTCATTTCCTCGCGCAGTTTCTCCACTTCCTCCGGAGCCAGCCTGGCTTCCTGATTGCCGTCCCCCTTGACTGCCTGGCGCTCGAGTTGGTCGCGGATTTCCCTGAGGCGGGCGACCGCCTGGCTTTCTTTTCCCCACCTCTCCTGGAGGCCGGCCAGTTCCTTTTCCGCGGCTTCTTTCTTCCCTTTCAGTTCCGCGATCCGCTCGGCATGGTCCGACCCGGTGATGCTCTCGCGCTCGAGCGCCTGGATTTCGACGCCCAGCTGAGTGATCCGCCTCTGACAGTCTTCGATCCTCGGCGGCGTGGCCGACTGGCTGAGGGCAAGGCGCGCGCAGGCCGTATCCAGCACGCTCACGCATTTGTCCGGCAGCTGCCGCCCGGAGATGTAGCGGTGAGAGAGGCGTACGGAGGCGTCCACCGCCTCGTCCAGTATGCGCACTTTGTGGTGGCCTTCGAGCGAGGGAGTGACGCCCCGCATCATGACTACCGCCTGGTCTTCCGTGGGTTCTTCGACCTTGACGACCTGGAAGCGGCGGGCCAGGGCGGGATCCTTCTCAAAATACTTTTTGTATTCGGCCCAGGTGGTGGCCGCGATCGTGCGCAGCTCGCCGCGGGCCAGCGCGGGCTTCAGAAGATTGGCAGCGTCGTTCTGACCGGCCTGTCCGCCGGCGCCGATCATGGTGTGCGCCTCGTCGATGAAGAGGATGATGGGCTGGGCGGAGGCCTTGACTTCCGCGATCACAGACTTCAGGCGGTTCTCGAACTCCCCCTTGACGCCGGCGCCCGCCTGGAGGAGGCCCAGGTCGAGGGTCCGCAGGGAGACGTTCCGTAGCGGGGGCGGCACATCCCCTTCCACGATTTTCAATGCGAAGCCCTCGACTACGGCCGTTTTGCCGACGCCTGCCTCACCGGTAAGGATGGGATTGTTCTGGCGCCGCCGGGTGAGGATGTCGACGATTTGCCGGATTTCGAAGTCCCGGCACAGCACGGGATCGATGTCGCCGCTCTTGGCCCTGCCCGTCAGATCGATCGTGTACTGGTCGAGGGATGGGGTCTTGGATCCCGGGCGGACCGCCTGCCCTCCCCCCGCCGCCTCCGGCGCGCCGGCGAACGCCTGTCCGGCTTCGCGATCCTCCTCCGAACCCGACACGATGCTCAGCAGATCGCGCTGGAGGGTTTCCATGGAAATGTGCTTCAGCTCGGGGGAGACGTCACGCGCCATCCGCGCAGTATCCGGATCCGTGAGGAGCGCCAGCAGGACATAGCCGGATCGTACCGTCGAGGCGCCATAATCGATCGACCCGATCGACCAGGCCTGTTCGAACAGGCGCGGCAGCCGGGGAGACAGCGCGGGAGTGCGCGCGTTTCCGGTCTTGAACCGGTCGATGGCACGGGTCAGATCCCTGGACAGGCGAGATGTGTCCACTTCAAAGTGCCGGAAAATTTTGGCAACGTCCGTGTCCGGCGCTTCGATCAGCTTCATCAGCAGGTGCTCGATTTCGACGTCGTAATTGGTGCGTGACAGGCACAGCCCTGCCGCGGATTCCAGCGAACTGCGGCATGTGCGGTTGAGTTTTGCGATCAAGGATTTCAGATTTGTAAACACGAGGCCTCCCCAGTCTGGCGGTGATTCGATATGCGAACAACCATGTGTCAAGGATCAGTGCGGCAGGCGCGGCATGCCGTCGATCCCGATCACGCCGCCGGCATGATCGGATCCGCGTCGCGACTGCCCGCGCCGCTTCCGACTCCCGGTTTCTGCCGGATTCTCACTCGTTGCCGCCGGCCAGTATGGTATCGGCGGCATCCTTCGTAAACTCGCGCACCTTCAGCCATGAGGACCAGCCGAGCCGTGCTCCCGCCCCTGCGCTCCGCAGGCGGCAGGCCGGCACCTCGCCGGCGCGCAAGACCAGCTGCACGTCGAAGTCTAGCTCGAGGCCCGCGAACAGCCGCGACAGCTGCATGAGCGGCTTATAGGCGCTGCCTCCGGGCAGGAAATTCTCAAAGGCCTCGTGGCGCAGCGGCCCGATGCGGACCCGGAACTTCGACTGCCGGTCCCAGACGCGACTGCCGCAGATCGCGTTGACCCCCAGCTGATAGTTCTGGCGTCCCAGCCGGGTCTGGTTGTCATCCCCCAGCCGCACCCAGTGCCCGTGGAACTGGAGCACCTGCACGAACGCGTTGAAGTAATCGCGCAGGATCCCCTCCAGTGCGGCGGCGGAGTGCGGCCTCTGCAGGAACAGGCCGGCATACAGGAGCAGCCCCTGATCTTCGACATGGAGGCGCTGCTGCAGGCCGGGCGTACCCATCCCGATGATGCTGCTCAGATATCCGGTAAAGGTGTCCTGTCCGCGCTCGTAGGCAACCGGGAAGCGGTACTTCTCCCACGCGCGATAGAAAAGGGAGATCATCCGGTGGTTGAAGATATCCAGGAAATCACGCAGGGTGCGGTCCTTGTGGTATTGCCGCTCCAGCAGCAATTCCGTATAGTGCCTCGGCAGCACTCCGGAGGGCCCGGTGAGCCCCAGGAAATTGACGGTGACCTTCGGCTGGGCGTTCTCCTCCTCCGTCACGCTGACCGACTGGATCTCGCTTGCCGGGAATGTCAGCGTGACGTGTGCGGCGAAACGGGCGACTTCGTCCCCGGGGAGGGCGTCGGTTCCCACCGGCGCGCGTCCGGGATACAGCCGTTCCAGCAGGCGCACCGCCTGAAAGAAATCGAACCGACACCCGTGTTCCGTAATCGACTCTTTCATACCACAATCTGCTCGCCGGCCCGGGGCGGCCAGCGCTTGAGCACCCCTTCGCGCTGCTCGGTTTTTGCCACCAGCTGTACGAAAGAATTGATGGAGCTGTACAGGGCGAGGAATCGCTCCAGGACAGAAGCAAAAAGAAACACTCCACTGCCCACGTACTGCTGTTCGTCGAATTCGAGAGACACCTCGATGCCTCGGACAAAGCTGCTGCCGAGCGGCGACGGAATCAGCCGGAAGATCCGGCGCGCGTCGACATGCCGGATGCCGGCGATCTGGCGCCGGGTCGCCGACGAGTCGCTGAAATCGTAGAGCCGGAGAATCTCCTGAAGCGCTTCCGGCCCCTCCTGCGCCTTTTCGACCAGGGAAAGGTGGTTCAGCGACAGGTGCGAGATCAGGCGCCACTGGGTGGCACGCCGCATCGGCGGGCGCAGAGCGGGAGTCGGCTTCTTCAGGCAGCGGATGCTTGTGAACAGGCCCGGCCCCTCCAGCTGAAAATCCCCCGCGGCATTTCCGAACGGCAGGCGGTTCGGCAGGTCGCGGCTGGTGCAGGTGGTTGTAACCGTGAGGGTCTCCACATCCGGACGGGTCGGGTTGAAGTCGAGGTCGACGAGCGACAGGTAGACTTCCGTCCCCTGGTCCTCCTTGCGCGGCGACGCGCGCCGGTGCGCATACCAGAAGGTGCGCTGTCCCTCGCGATCCACGGCATGCTTGAAGGAATAGAAGGGTTGGAATGGAATCGGCTTTTCATTATAGGGCGCCGTATTGGTGACCGCATCGATCGAATACACCTCGGTCGCCATCTGCCGGCCTACGTCGGGGACCACCCGGTATTCGGACCTCGTGTGGGTCAGCTGGATCGGTTCCGCCACCTGGCGGAAGAGGTTCACGACCGGCGTGCAATTGAGGCGGAAGGTCTGCGCCGTTACCGCCTTCTCCTGGGAGAAGTCGCGGTTGAAGTGGATCCGCACTTCCATGGTTTCGCCAAAGCCGGCGGCCGCGGCCCTGGAAAGACCGCACACATCGAAGAACAGATATTTTTCGGGAAAACTGAAATACTCCTGCAGCAGCCGGTAAGCCAGAAACGACCGGTCTGTGTACGGGAGCATGCCTTCGTCGCGATCGAAACCCACCTGGCGCAGGCAGCCCGTGTCGAGCACGATGGGCGCCGGACCTTTCCTGCCCGCACCTGCCGCGTGGAGCTCCACCCGCACGGCATTAACGAAAAGCAACTCGTAGAGCGAGTAGACAATCTGCCCCTCGCCCTGCAGGTAAAATCGCAGCCTGTCGATGCTCCGCTCTTCGGTTTCCGAAACCTTTTCGTAAAGCGAGGAGAACGGCAGGCCGCCGGTCGTGCGCAGAGCCATGCGCATCACGGTGCGGGTTTCCTGCGTCTGAAGGCCGATTCCGGCGGGAGCCTCGAAGGCCGCGGAAGTCACCTCGACGGGCCAGATCGTGATCGGATAGCAGGTGCGAAACCTGCAGGGATACCCATCCACGGGCCGCGAGGAGAGGATCGATCCGCGGGGGATGGTCTGCCCTGTCTGCAGCTTGGCCTGGCCGGCGTCGAGGACGAACTGCACGATCGACATCGACGGGACCGGCGCGAGGTAGTGAGGGTAGATGACACTCAGGAACGATTCCGTAATCTCGGGATACTCGTCGTCGAGCTTGTGGTGAATGCGGCCGGCGAGGAAGGCGAAAGCCTCGAGCATCCGCTCCACATGCGGGTCTTCGCACTTGTCTTCCTCCAGGAGGAGGCGTCCGGCGATCTTCGGGTACTTGTCGGCGAATTCCGCTCCAGCCTTGCGCAGGAAGGTAAGCTCCTTCTCGTAATAGGACAGCAGGTCGTCGCTCATTCCTCTTCCTTGACCTCGTACTCGCCGCTGTACAGCTGCACCATGGTGTCGAACGTGACGGGTTCCGGGGCAGGGTCGACCCGCAGCTGCGCATCAATCCGGAAATGAAGGGACCGTTCCGTCCCTCCGCCGGTATCCATGGCGATCGACACCGACTGCAGGCGCGGCTCGAACAACGCGATCGCATCCTCCAGGGTGCGCAGAATCTGTATCTGGTCGCTGGGATTCTTGACGCTGGCGGCGCTGAAATCCGGCAGACCGTACAGGTGAATGGATCGCGCGGTCTGTTCCAGATCCGGCGGCAGGGAGAGAATGCTGCGGCGCGCGTTCAGCAGCCACTCCAGATCGCGCCGCACCGCCTGCTTGAGAATGCGCAGGCTCCTCGAGCGTGTCGGCGGAGGGTCGGCCGGCCTTCCGGGCTCGGAATCGATCAGCCGATCGAGCACAGAAAGGGTTATGGGTGCCTCACCATCGCTCCTCGGCATCCGGAACTCGACTCAGAAAAAACTGAATGAGACAAAGTAGCAGGGGCACGGCGCGCCGTGCCCCCCTCGACCCGGCAACAACGCCTTACGCGATAACCTTGTTCGCGATCAGGCTCCACCCGCCGGTGACGTTGCCGCCGCCGCTGCCGTCCGGCCGCTTCTGCTGGGTGTAGGTCCACTTGATCGTGCCGTAGTTGAAACTCACGCTCTCGCTGGGGAATCCTTCGGCGCTTGCAGATGCGCCGGAAGGCGCCGCGCTGGAGATGATGACCTCCCCCAGTTTGATTTCCATATACCTCACTTTGTCGCCGCCCGCGCGGCACATCTCGATGGTAACTTCCTTGATGTGTTTTCCCGAACAGCAGAGCTCATAGATTTTCGGGGAAGCCTTGTCGAGCAGCTTGCCGATCTGAAAGTCCATGTGGTTGCATCGCTCGGCCGAGGCGCCTCCGGAAGAACTGGCCGTGACGGAGGCGGGCTGGCTCATGCCATGACTGAACGAGAGAATCTCGATCCAATCCTTGTGTTTGTCGTCGGTACTTTCGCCTGGTATTCCCTCAATCTTTACAAAGGTGTCGAACATGCGCAATTCCTCCTCAGATGCGGATTATTTGTGAACTCCTCAATACCCAATCAACATCGTGCTAACCCTTGGCCGGAGGCGGGAGATCCGCGACCAGCCGGAGAGATACCGTCAGCTCGTCGAGCTGATAGTGAGGCTTCAGGAAGGCAACCGCCCGGTAGCACCCGGGTTTGCCGGGAATCTCGGCCACGTCGATGCGCGCCTCGCGCAGGGGGAACTTGGCCTTCGCTTCCTGGCCGGCGTTGTCGTCCAGCAGAATGTAGTTGCTGATCCACCGGTTGAGAAAATCCTGGGCATTCTGCCTCGACATGAAGCTGCCGATCTTGTCGCGCATCATTGCCTTCAGGTAGTGGGCAAACCGGGAAACGGCCATGATGTACTGAATCTGAGTGGATAGCCGCGCGTTGGCATTGGCGGCGTCACTGTCGTACTTGGCGGCTTTCTGGGCCGACTGCGCCGCAAAGAACGCCGCATAGTCCGTCCCCTTGCAATGCACCAGCGGGATGAATCCAAGGTCGGCTAATTCCTTCTCACGCCGGTCGGTGATGGCGATTTCCGTGGGGCACTTGAGGGCGATATCGCCGTCATCCGTCTTGAAGGTGTGCGTAGGCAGGCCTTCGACCAGCCCTCCCCCTTCCACCCCGCGGATGGCCGCACACCAGCTGTACTTGGAGAACGATTCGGTCAGCCGGGTGCCGAACGCATACGCGGCGTTCCCCCACAGGTACTTGCCGTGGTCCTGCCCGTCCACATCCTCTTCGAAACGGAACGCGTCCACAGGCGCCGTCGCCTCGCCGTACGGGAGACGCATCAGCACGTGAGGCACCGTCAGGGCGACATAGCGCGAGTCCTCCGACGCCCGGAAGGAACGCCACTTGGCGTACTCGGTGGTGTCGAAAATCTTCGCGAGGTCGCGCGGGTCGTCCAGCTGCGTGTAACTCTCGAGATTGAGCATCTCCGGGCTGGCAGCGGAAATGAACGGCGCGTGTGCCGCGGCGGCTACGTTGGAGACCTTCTCGAGCAGGGAGATATCCTGCGGGTGCTTGCCGAACTCGTAGTCGCCGATCAGGGCCCCGAACGGCGCGCCTCCGAACATGCCGTATTCCTCTTCATAGACTTTCTTGAAAAGGGCGCTCTGATCGAATTCGACCGCTTTCTCGAGGTCCTTGCTCAACTCCTGCTTGGTGGCGTTGAGCACGCGGATCTTGAGCAGCGTGCCGGTCTCCGACTTGTTGACCAGGTAGTGAAGCCCGCGCCAGGATGCTTCCAGCTTCTGGAATTCCTCCGCGTGCATGATCTCGTTCAGCTGGCGGGACAGGAGCGCATCGATCTGCGCGATCCGGGCGTTGAGCATGGATTCGGTGTCCTTGGAGACGGTGATCTCCCCTTCCAGCACCTGTTTGGCCAGCTCGCCGATGATGTCCCGCGCGAGCGCCCGATTGGTCGGGTCCTTCCATCGCCCCTGGTCGATGATCTTGTCGAGCAGGGCCTGCCCTTCGACGGTCACCTCGGTTGTTCCCGGCTGGGCCTGACCTTGAGATTCCGGTTGCTTATTCATTGCCACCCTCCTTGCCGCCCGGCTGCGTTGGTTCCACGCCGGCGGCGGCGCCGATCTTCTTGAGCGTGTCCGTGTCGCTGATCGCCTTCTGCAGCAACTCGTCGAGCTTGTCGTTCCCGTCGATCTTGTGCACGAGATCCGACAGGCGGCGGCGCGCCTCCAGCAGCTTGCGCAGCGGCTCCACCTGGTTGACGACCTGCTCGGGCTCGAAATCGTCCAGGCTGCGGAAATTCAGATCCACACCGAGCTTCGTGTCGTCGTCGGTCAGCTTGTTGTCCACTTTGTAGGCGAGGCGCGGTTTCATCCCGGCCAGCACCTGGTTGAAGTTGTCGCGGTCGACCGAAACGAACTTGCGTTCCTTCATGCGCGGCAACGGTTGTTCCGGCTTTCCGGAAAAGTCTCCCAGAACCCCAACCACGAAGGGGAGTTCTTTGAGCTGAATCGCGCCGCCGACCTCGACGTCATACGTGATATGCACGCGGGGCGAGCGGATACGATCCAGTTTGTGCTGCGTACTTTCTTTTGCCATTGTGTTCCCCTTTCAGGTTTTCAATAGGAACGAGCGGCCCGCACCTCCCTGCGTCAGGATCCTGAGGCTCACCGCCCGCAATCCACTTGCTATTGGTTGCCGGGCTTCAAACCCAGCGTTTCGCGGATCTGGGCAAGCACTGCCTGATCCTTGACCACTTCATCCAGCCACTCCTCCAGCGGGATCTGTCCCCAGCGGATGGCACGCTGCAGCAGGTAGGAAACAGGGCTGTGCGGCTCCGTGGCCCGGAAAAACTCGGCCACTTCCCCCAGCCGCCGCAGCGCATCCGTGCGCGTGCCGGCCGGTCCCGCGGATCGCGCACCACCACCGCCGGCGCCGGCCTCCGCCGATCCATCCACCGTCGCTTCCACCGGGTCCGGCTCGAGAAGCCGCTTCTCCTTGAGGATAATCTCGACGGTCGACCGCACGGATTCGAGCCCCTTCCGGAAGTCGCTCAAGCCCGGAGTCTGCCGCTGGAACTTTTCGTCCATCAGCGTGTCCAGCGCCTTGCACTCATCCCAGCAGAGTTGCAGCAGCTTGTTCAGGTCTTCATAAAACGCCCTGTTGCTGGCGCCCTTGGCCGTGCGCCACTCCTGGCTGGTGATCTTCCGTTCCTCGACAGCCTGCTGTTTGAGGGCCGTCAGGCGCTCCTTTTCCTGAAATTCGAGTGTCTCCAGGTTTTCAGGAATGTCGAACCGGGTCGAGTCTTTGTATTCGATATAGGAATAATTAGGCCCGACCGGGTTTCCGGTGATCTTGATCCCCTGCACAGCGCCCGCGAAAGACGGCCGGTTCAGCAAACCGACGGCATTGGCGCGGGCCTCCAGATCCCCCTCGTCGATCTCCGGATAGAGAGTGTCCCAGAACTTTTCCAGCAGCCCGCGCAGGAGCTGGAGACCGTCGGCAAGGCCGGAGAATCCATGCAGATTCACCAGCGCCTCCGTCAGCCATGCCGCCAGCTGGAGGTCCTTGGTCTGGGATGCGAGCGCGTTCGTGGCCAGGTTGAAGACCAGCGGCCATTCCGACACTTTCTGGTCCCGTTTCCAATCCCCCTGTGCCAGTGTGTCGTCGGCCCTGCGCGCCTCGCGGATCTGGTCGTGAAGACCTGAATACAGCAGGTTGGTTCCCGATGGATTTTCACCGGGAATCGGAGCCAGCAATGCAGCGAAATCGATTATCGGTTGGTATGGCACGGATCAACCTTCCTATCAGCAAGCGGAAACAGTTCGAGGTGATTGGATTCCAGAACAAGGACGCATCCTGCCATTGAAGAGACCCCCCACCTGTGCCGACGTTGAGGCCAAACTCTATTTAGCAGCCGTCTCTTCAGAAGTATCGAATATTACTTCGTTTATTTCTAGCATAACCTTCTCTCTACCGTCAATGACGAACACCCTCTGGCCCGCTCCCCGGAAGAGGCCTGCGCCCGCGTCCA
>Ga0113563_10000841_pt1 | contig 16201 bp, 10 predicted proteins | sample Mud3Dept3metaG_FD_80117 | JGI IMG/M metagenome (GOLD analysis project Ga0113563, IMG submission 80117) | Freshwater wetland microbial communities from Ohio, USA, analyzing the effect of biotic and abiotic controls - Mud 3 Core 4 Depth 3... | ecosystem: Environmental > Aquatic > Freshwater >...
TATTCGGTATTTGTGATCCGGAATTTCTTCAGGACCTCAATGCCTTCAAACCATCCTGCTTCGTACTCCTTCAGGTCGAAACTGAAATCATAGTTTTTAAGCATTGTGAGATGATTTTTCATGTGGTTGTCATACATCTCCCTGAAATCTTTCAGAAGGATATCGCCGGCCCGCAGACCATTGCGCCCCACCTTATCGGTATATGCCGGACCTATGCCTTTAAGGGTAGATCCGATTTTAGTGTTCCCTTTACTGTGTTCATACGCGGCATCCAGGATTCTGTGTCCGGGCAGAATAAGGTTCGCACGAGTAGAAATGACCAGCCTTTCTATAAGCTCATCAAGCGTCAGTCCAAGAGTCCCAATCTCTGTCCTGAATACAGCAGGATCTATAACAACTCCATTTCCGATGACATTGAGCTTCTCAGCGTGGAATATCCCTGAAGGTATCAGGTGTAATACATGTTTAACTTTATTGAATTCGAGTGAATGACCGGCATTGGGACCTCCCTGAAAACGGGCTATTATATCATATCCCGGACAAATTGCATCCACAATTTTCCCCTTGCCCTCATCACCCCACTGAAGGCCTAAAAGTATGTCAATCTTCATATTATAAAAATGTAGAAAAGAGAAAAACAAGCCACAAGTTACAAAATAAATTAACCGCTAAACATCCCATTTAAATATTGTTAATAAATGGCGGCAGATGCTTACAAATATCCCGTAAAGTGGTAAAATCAATCTATAAATAATGACGTACTTTGTTTTTTATCTGTTTTTAGTAATTTTATGTGATATTTGTTTATTATTAACGAAACCATAACTATGAAAAAAGCGAAGTATTTGATAATTTTAGGATTGGCAGTGCTTATGACAGCATCACCCGTATTTGCCCAACAAGCTGGTGGCGAAAAAGAATTCAAGTTCACTATCAAGACAAATCCGCTTGCAGCATTGGGTGGCCCGTTCTGGGTAGTGGTTATTCCTGTTACCGGTGAATACAAAGTATTACTTGAAACGGCTGTTTCTAAGAAATCCTCCGTTCAACTAGGTGTGGGTTATATAGGCCCCAGTGTTCTGGTTAATCTTGATGATCTTGCATCTGACGATGCCGGATCTGAAATTTCAGGCATTAAAACAAGTGGCTTCAGATTTCAGGGGTGGTATAAATACTTCCTGAGCCGCGATCTGTCAGCTCCTGAAGGATTTTATATCGGCCCGCACGTTTCATATGCTTCTGCCAACATTAAAAATAAAAGTGATGAAACGCAAAAGATCGCTGCTACCAAGCTGAATATAAATGGAGTCATTGGATACCAGATGATAACCTCAGGAGGATTTACTCTTGACGTATTTACCGGAATGGGATTTGTTTCCAGAAAATGGGACATAACGGGTACTGACTGGGACACAGATACATTTAAAGACAGAGCCAGTGTAAGTATTCCATTTGGTTTGTCTTTTGGATATGCTTTCTGATTCTGCAGGCTGAATACAGCATGAGCTTAAACAGGAAGGGACACGTATCAGTGCCCCTTCTTTATTTTATGATTTATCTTTCAGATTTCCGTAAATATACAACGAATGGTATTGCGGAATGAAACCATACAGTTCAGAGGCTGTCTTTATGATTTCATCGATCCTTGGATCGCAGAATTCGATGACCTTACCCGATTCAACGTCAATAAGATGATCATGCTGGCTGCACTGATATGCTCTCTCAAACTGTGCAATGTTCTTCCCGAACTGGTGCTTCACAACCAGATTGCTGTCGAGCAGCAGTTCAATGGTATTATATAATGTCGCCCTGCTTACCCTGTAGTTTTTATTTTTCATGAAAATGTAAAGCGACTCAATATCAAAATGACCGTTCCGTGAATATATTTCATCAAGGATAGCATATCTTTCAGGAGTCTTCCGGTGCCCTTTTTTCTCGAGGTATTCAGTGAATATCTTCTTAACAGTCACTTTTGTATCCTCACTAATCATATCTGGTCTAATTTAAAATAATGACAAAAATAGGCAATTTTTATGTAAAACTGCAAGGATCTGGTAATCGGAACGTCTTATTCTGAGAAATCCTCGACCCTTTTGACACTTTCGATCCCTTTAATATTCGAAATCTTAAGTATCAGATTATTAAGGTCTTTGGTATGGTGGACATAAAGGTCGATGGTACCTTCGAAGATGCCATTGCTTACAGAGATATTAATATTTGTCATGTTGACCTTAAGCTCCGAAGAAATGATATTGGTGATCTCATTTACAAGGCCTATCCTGTCAATCCCGCTCATGCTAATCCTTGCAATAAATGACACCAGTTTATGCATTGCCCATTTAACGGCGATAATCCTGTTCCCTTCGTTAGACATGATCCTTATTGCAACAGGGCATTTCGGCTTGTGGATTATGACCGGTCCTTCAGGTGACCGGTAGCCTGTAACCTCATCTCCCGGTATCGGATTGCAGCATTTAGCAATTTCATACGACTGTCCTGAATCTTCGACATTCTCCCTGAGAAGAAAGGGAGCACCGGTATCTATATTTTCGGGAACAGTTACAGGTTCAGGCCCTTTTGGTTCTTTCTTACCTCCGATGAATTTCAGGTCCCAGTATTTTATAACGCTTTTCGATGTGGATTTACGCAGTATTTTTTTCAGGTTATCGAGGTCTATTATTCCGAGTTCAATACCCGAATAGAGCTCATCCTTATTTAATACATCATATGCCAGAAGCAGTTTTTTAAGTATCTCTGCGTTGGGAGAGACGCCAAGTTCATTAAGCCGGGTTTCGAGTGTCTCCATACCTTTCTGTACCCGGTTTGTTGTCTCGGTTTTCAATGCGTCCTTTATTGCTTCCTTGGCTTTAGATGTTCTGACAAATGACAACCATTCCTTTTCGGGTTTTGCTATATCTGAAGTGATGATCTCGACCTGGTCGCCGCTCATCAATACTGCGTTTATCGGATTAAGCCGGTAATTAATCTTTGCTCCGATCGCCTTGTTGCCTATCTCGGTATGTATCTCATATGCAAAATCAAGGGCTGACGCGCCCTTGGGAAGACTGACCAGGGTGCCTTTAGGTGTGAACACCATTATCTCGGAAGAGAAAAGGTTCATCTTGAATTCATCAAGGAATTCGATCGGGTCGGCAAGCGGATTTTCAAGCATCTGCCTGATCTTTCTGATCCATTTATCAAGATCACTTTCCTGTGAAGCGTCTCCCTTGTATTTCCAGTGCGCCGCATACCCTCTTTCGGCGATTTCATCCATTCGCGTGCTTCTTATCTGGACCTCCACCCATTTTCCTTCAGGTCCCATCACCGTCAGATGCAATGCTTCATAACCGTTTGGTTTCGGGCGGCTTATCCAGTCCCGGAGCCTGTCTGGCTTGGGTGTGTAAGTATCGGTGATTATTGAATATATGTTCCAGCATTGTGTTTTTTCAGAAACCTCCGGCTGTGGTTCAAAAACAATCCTTACGGCCAGTACATCGTAAATCTCCTCGAACGGGACATTTTTTGACTGCATTTTTTTCCATATTGAGAAGATGGATTTAGGTCGTCCGCTAATATCAAATTTGTATCCGACATTGGTGAGCTTCTCGATTATGGGAAAAGAGAATTTGTTAATAAGTGCATAGTACTTTTTCTCACTGTGCTTAAGTTTTGAAGCTATATCCTCGTAAATCTGCGGCTGGCGGAACTTAAAGCTGAGATCCTCAAGTTCGCTCTTGATGGCAAACAAACCAAGACGTTGAGCCAGTGGAGCATACAGGAATATTGTCTCACCGGCGACCTTCATCTTCTTATGCTCGGGCATCGAGTCAAGGGTCCTCATGTTATGCAGCCGGTCGGCAATTTTTATAAGGATTACCCTCATATCGTCCGAAAGGGTAAGAAGCATTTTCCTGAAGTTTTCCGCCTGGAGAGAGGATGAGCTTTCTTTGTTATAGGTGCCCGAAATTTTGGTAAGGCCGTCAATCAGGCTGGCAATCTTCGGATCGAAATCCCTCCTGACATCTTCGAGCGTATATTCAGTGTCTTCAACCACATCATGCAGCAGTGCGGTTGTAATTGATCTGGCTCCCAGACCGATTTCCTGATTTACGATTTTAGCTACGGCAATGGGATGCAGAATATAAGGCTCTCCTGATTTTCGTCGCATATTCCAGTGAGCTTCGTTTGCAATTCTGAATGCCTTGTCAATCATTTCCCTGTCGCCGGGCTTATTGCATCTCAGACAATTTTTTACAAGAGCATCATATTCAGCTTGAATTCGGTTCTTATCTTCATCATCAAAAAATTCCTTCGTACCCATAAATTTCTTCAGCGCATATCTTTGTGACTTACAAATATAGCTCTATTCGCTCAAATAATGGTGATTGAACACTGTTGTAAAAATGAAATTATCAGCGATTGTCTATTACTGTTATGGTTCCTGTTCTGGATATATTGTTTCCCGATGGGGTACTGATTTTCAGAAACCAGAGATAGACTCCTTCCGGCACTCTGCTCCCGTTGAACATACCGTCCCATTCTTCTGTGTGATCCCTGGTTTCGAAAAGTGTTTTTCGTCGCAAATCGGTGATTAACAGATGGTAACTGACGGGAGTGAATGATATTACCGGGCGGAAATAATCGTTGATCAGGTTACCGTCAGGTGTAAAGGTATTGGGAACAGTGACATTCTCGATGACTTGAATGCAGACTGCTGAGGAACTGCTTTCTCCCGGTTCGCCATATGGATTCGATAATTCATATGCCTTTATCATGAAACAGATCTCTCTGCCGGTAACCTCATACATAAAGTCAGAATATCTGGCACTGAATGCAGTGTCCTGTGACGCAATAGTAGCTTTCTCCTCATACCTGCCTCCGGTATTCACACCAGAATTCATAAATAACTTGTACATGCCCACGCCACCTGTCCATTCCAGGTAAGGATTCCACCTGAGTTCTAATTCGTCTTTACCCTCTTCCCGGATGAGAGAGAGTACAATATTTGAAGCAATATTGGAATAAATGACGGGTGTGCCGCAATTATTAAGTGCGGCCAGCCTGTAATAATTTATCCTGCTGAGATCGGCTTCAGTGTCATGGAAGGACAGGGTATCAGTCGTGACTGAAAAATGACGGATCTCCCGGAATATATCTAATACCCCTGTTTTCCTTTCAAGTACATAGGAAGCGATCTCTGATTGCGGGTCAATCTTAAAAGATAGTGAGATTCCACTGCTGCCAACAGTTGCATAACCGGCATTTATCCATTGTGGCGGCCTCTGCATCCTGGTCTGCACACATGCAGTATTTGAGCCTGAAAACCTGCCGTTTTCAAGATTTGCTCTCACAATATAACAATATTGCGTGTTAATGTCAAAGTCATTGATCAGAATGCCGGTCTTGTCTGCTTCTACCTGGGCTGCTTCCGAAAACGAACTTCCTCCGACTGACTGAAATACTGAATAGTTCAGAACCCTGACAGGATTTGAAGGATAGCTGTTCCAGGTTATTTCAACCCTCCTGTTACATGTATCAATCCTGGCTTCGGTGTAAATTGTATTAAGTTCGTTCGACAGCGGACTGATATTCCCTGCAGTGTCAATTGCTGACACAACAAAGGCCTCACTGTAAAAGGATGCTCCTGAGCCTGTTCGTATATAGTTGGTAGCTAATGGATTATGCAGAGTGTCAAGAGAATAGCCTTCATTGTTTCTGTACAGATAAATAACATACTCTGATACATCGGGCGATGGACTTGCCAGCCATGATATCTCCACATTACCTGTTAACTGATTAACGGTAACCAGATTAAGTACGGGTGATGCCGGCCGGATAGAATCAACCTGCCCCTTTGTCTGAAAGGGATAAACTGACAGGAAAAAGGTAAGTATATAGCTGATTCTTCTCATTTCAAATATCTTTTGCCGGAATACCCTTCAGACCGGCAGATCTGCTGCTCAGACAAACTTAATTAAAAAACGGAGAAGCTTTATTAATGTTTTTATATTTGCATAATTATGTTAAAAAAGAGGTTTTTAAGGAAGATTCTGCATCCACTTGCTGAAGACACTGACCAGGTGAGACTGTTATATCTCCTGAGCCTTTTAGTTGGTCTGTTGAGTGCTCTGGCCGCAGCGATCCTTAAAAATACAATCCACTATGCACATCGTATATTAGCCGGAGGAATTACCCGGGAATCAGGCAGCTATCTTTATCTGGCGTATCCCGTTTTAGGCATGCTCATTACTTTATTGTTTGTCAGGTATGTTGTTAAGGATAATATAGGTCACGGAGTAAGCCGTGTGCTTTATGCCATTTCCAAGAAGAAGAGCCATCTGAAAGCCCATAATACGTGGACGTCAATTGTTGCCACCACCTTCACCATAGGATTCGGAGGTTCGGTTGGTGCTGAAGCCCCGATTGTACTTACCGGTTCTTCGATAGGATCAACAGTCGGAAGGTTCTTCAGGCTGAATTACAGGAGTATAACGCTTTTGATCGGTTGCGGGGCAGCAGGAGCGATTGCAGGGATCTTTAAAGCTCCGATTGCAGGGATTGTCTTCACTATCGAGATATTGATGCTCGACCTCACAATTTCATCAATTGTGCCTCTCCTGATATCATCTGTAACTGCAGCAACCGTAGCCTACTTCCTTATGGGTAACGAGGTTTTGTTTTCATTCACGATCAGGGAAGCATTCAATGTTGCCAATATACCCTGGTATATTGTTCTTGGTGCCGGATCAGGACTTGTATCTCTATATTTCTCAAAGATGACACTATTTCTTGAAAGGAGTTTTGAAAAGGTAAAGAATGCCTATGTCAGGTTGATAGTTGGTGGAATTATTCTCGGAGGTTTAATATACATGTTTCCGCCCTTTTATGGCGAGGGTTACGATACGATACTCCTTTTCCTGCAGGGTGAAACCGATAAAGTCTTTAATAATAACCTTTTTGGTTCCTTTGCAGATAACTATCTGATAATAACCTTATTCATTACAGGCCTGGTCTTTCTGAAGGTGGTTGCGAGCAGTACAACCAATGGTGCCGGAGGTGTCGGAGGTATATTTGCCCCGACTCTTTTTATAGGCGGTCTGAACGGGTACCTTATTGCAAGTCTCCTTTACAGGTTCTTTAATGTTGACCTGCCTGATAACAGGTTTGTACTTGTGGGGATGGCCGGAATGATGGCAGGTGTAATGCATGCACCCCTGACTGCGATTTTCCTTATTGCGGAAATAACCGGCGGATACGATCTTCTGATCCCTCTTATAATCACTTCAACAGTGGCATACATAACAGTCAGGAGCTTTGAACGTCATTCCATATACCATGTCCAGCTGGCAGAGAGAGGAGAGCTTATTACTCATGATAAGGATAAGGCAATCCTGACCTTAATGGATTGGAAAAAGGAAATTGAGTATGATCTGATCAAGGTGAAAGCAAGTGATACTCTGGGAGATCTTGTAAAGGTCATTTCAAAGTCAAACCGGAACCTTTTCCCCGTGGTGGACGATTATAATATCCTTGAAGGTGTTGTATCGCTTGATGAAGTAAGGGAGATCATGTTCAATAGCGGGCTATACAATAATACTTATATCAGAGACCTGATGACGATTCCACCCTCATATATTGACAAAAAGGAGAACATTGAGACGGTGATGGATACTTTCAATAAAACCGGAGCATGGAATCTGCCTGTTCTTGACAATGGGTACTACGTGGGATTTATCTCAAAATCAAGGATTTTTACAACCTATCGTGAATTATTGACTCAGTTTTCAGAAGAATAAATATTTAAAACACATTATATGAAGAAGGATACTTTGATTTTCGACATTATTGAGAAAGAACTTCAGCGCCAGCTGAATGGCATAGAACTTATTGCCTCTGAGAATTTTGTGAGCCAGCAGGTGCTCGAAGCAATGGGATCAGTTCTGACAAACAAATATGCTGAGGGCTATCCCGGCCACCGCTATTATGGCGGCTGCGAGGTTGTTGATGAATCTGAACAGCTCGCCATAGACAGGCTGCGGCAGCTTTTCGATGCTGAATATGCCAATGTTCAGCCACATTCCGGGGCACAGGCTAATATGGCTGTTTTCATGACAGTTCTCAAACCCGGAGATACTTTTATGGGGCTGAACCTTGCCCACGGAGGACATCTGTCACACGGATCGCCTGTAAATTCCTCCGGTATTCTTTATAAGCCGGTTCCGTATGGTGTAAAGGAGGAAACAGGCCTTGTCGACTATGATATGATGGAGGAGATAGCTCTGAAAGAGAAGCCAAAAATGATAATTGGCGGCGCTTCTGCATATTCACGCGAATGGGATTACGAAAGGATGAGAAAGATTGCGGATGAGGTCGGCGCAATACTGATGGTGGACATGGCACATCCGGCAGGCCTGATCGCAGCAGGTTTTCTGAAAAATCCGCTGAAATATGCTCATATCGTAACATCCACCACCCATAAGACCTTAAGAGGTCCCAGGGGAGGGATCATCCTGATGGGAAAGGATTTTGTCAATCCATGGGGGATAACAACACCGAAGGGCGAAGTAAGGATGATGTCATCACTCATCAATTCTGCTGTCTTTCCCGGGGTACAGGGAGGTCCGCTTGAACACGTAATCGCTTCAAAAGCAGTTTCTTTCAGTGAAGCTCTCCAACCCGAATTCAAGGAATATCAGAAAAGGGTGAAAAGGAATGCTGAGGTTATGGCTGAGGGGTTCATCAGTAAAGGGTATAAGGTTATATCAAGCGGTACCGACAACCATCTGTTACTGATTGACCTGAGAACCAAGTTCCCTGATATTTCAGGTAAAAAAGCTGAAAACGCCCTTGTAAGGGCTCATATAACAGTTAACAAGAATATGGTGCCATTTGACACCAGGTCTCCTTTCCTTACATCCGGTTTACGGGTTGGTACGCCTGCCATAACAACAAGGGGTCTGAAGGAGGAACATATGGCGGTGATCGTTGATTTAATTGATGAGGTTGTATCGGATATTGATAATGAGACAGTTATAGCAAGGGTAGGGGAGAAGGTAATTCAAATGATGAAACCTTTCCCGTTGTTTGCAGTGTAATTAATCGTTTTAGAAAATACTTTTTTAACTTCGTGCCTTAGGCGGCAGGCAGGGGCATTAAGACACTAAGGGACACCAAATCAGGCGTTTGAATTCCAAATATTTAGGCAATTTGAAATAGATTTATTAACTTTACAATATCCCTTTTATAAACAATAGAGATGGTAAGCCAGAAGCTAATTTTTGTTGTAGATGATGATCCTTTGATTAATATGTTGGTAGTCAAGCGATTTACAACTGAGGGATACATGGTTGAGGCATTCGGGTCGGGAGAAGAGTGCCTGGATGCACTGGACAGGAATCCCAGTCTGATAATCCTCGACTATCTGTTCACCGAAAAGGACCGGATCTTTTCGACCGGGATGGAAGTTTTTGACAAGATCAGGGAAATGAAACCGCAGATACCGGTTATAATGCTTTCAGGTCAGGAAAAAGGTGAAATAGTGCTTGAACTGGTGCGGAAAGGCATTGATGACTATGTAATTAAAGACAACAACCTGATTGATAATCTGGATGTTGCTATCAAGCAACTTCTTTAGAGGTAATCCCTGAACCTATTTCAGGATAAAATTATAGGTAATCGAACCCTTCTGAGTAACCGGAGCGTCAGGATTTGCATCGAACTGTGACTTCAGGGCAGCTTCTTTTGCAACCCTGAGAAGGTATTCATCCAGTGTATTGGATCCTTTTATTCCTGGAGTCGCCTGTGTTACCTTGCCGGTCCTGTCAACGCTTACTTCCACAACAACTCTTCCTTCCCCCTGATAGTTGTATTCTGGCAGAGGGAGCCTCTGTACACCCCTGCCTGCAAGATTGTAGGATATCCCTTTATTTCCAAGTCCGCTGCCTTCACCGCGGTTCTTTGAATCTACCGAACCCGTCGGAGAACCCTGGTTACCCTGTCCGCCTGCAACACCCTCACTTGTCGATCCGGTTCCGGTATTTTTGGACCCTGCAAGTGCATCCCTTGTCCTGTTCGTTATATCGGCCTGCCGTTTTTGTTCAGCCGCAATTCTTTGTCTTTCAATCTCTTCCTGTTCCTTTCTTATCCGTTCAGCCTCGAGTTCTTCCCTCCGTTTCTTTTCGGCTTCAAGGCGTTCCAGACGTCTTTTTTCAGCTTCGGGATCAACTTTTTTTACTTCAGGGGCCTCTTCGGTTTCCTGTGTAAGAAGAGGTTCTTCTTCAGTTATGACCGCAGGACTGGAAGGAGGAGGAGGAGATGCTTCCTCCTGTGCGGCGGGAGGAGATGGTTCAATCATTCCGAGTCCGGTCTCGTCAGTGCCGAAATTGACTAGTATGCCTTCTTCAAATTCGGGAGGCGGCGGAGGTGTGAATCCGAAAAGAATCAGCAAAAAAAATGCTGCAACGTGGATCACCAGCGTTCCGACGATTCCTTTCTTCTTTTCCGAAGGAATCCTGTAAGGATCTCTATTTGGATGTGGTTGCAATTATCAGTTTATAATTATTTGCCTGTGCAATATTCAAAACTTCGACAACACTTTCAAAGGGCACTGTCCTGTCGGCATGAAGTGAAATAAAGGTTTCGGGTGCACTTCCCAGCTTCTGCTTAAGAACTGCTTCAAGCTCTGCAAGAGTTACAGGCTGCTGTTCGACATAGTACCTTTGATCGGCTGTTATCGAAACAGTGGTCTGAGGCTTCGCGGAAGTCTGTGTGGAACCCTTTGGAAGGAGAAGCTTCAACGCTGTAGGATGAACCAGGGTTGAAGTTAACATAAAGAATATCAATAAATTAAATACAACATCAGTCATCCCTACCGAGCTGAAGTTGACGTTGATCTTATTTCTTTGTGAGAGTGCCATTAACGATCTGATTTAACAGGTTCATTCAAAATATCCATAAATTCGGTAAGAGTGGCCTCAAGGTTAAACACCACCCTTTCAACCCTGACAACCAGGGCGTTATATGCAAAGTATCCAAGTATACCGACAATAAGTCCAGCAACGGTTGTAATAAGTGCAGTATAGATACCATCCGAGAGAAGTGATACTTCGATATTATTTCCAGCCTGCGACATGGCATAGAATGACTGGACCATTCCGATCACGGTACCCAGGAATCCCAGCATTGGTTCGGCACCTGTTATTGTTGCCAGCGTGGGGAAGCTTTTTTCCAGCTTAGAAATTTCAAGCTTACCCACGTTTTCAATCGCTGTCTGAATATCCTGCAGAGGCCTGCCCAGTCTGGAAATTCCTTTTTCGACCATCCGGGCTCCCGGGCTGTTGGTCGATCTGCAGAGAGCAAGTGCTGCTTCTACCTTTCCATCGTGAATATAATCCTTTATGCGGTTCATGAAGTTCTGATCTTCTTTTGTCGCTTTCCTGATAACATAATACCTTTCAATGAAAATATAAACTGCCACGAACGATAACAGTACAATTGGGATCATTACCCATCCTCCCTTAATCGCAAAATCAAGTAGTGTCAGCTCAGCATCACTTGTTGTTGGAACAGTAACCGGAACATCCTGCATGATAAACTGTAAGAATCCCATATTTGCTTTATTAATTCACTTTTAAATCTCTTTATCTGATCTTCTGTTTTATTTCGGTGCGAAGATATTAAAAAACGTATTTATACCTGATTGTATTATATATGATTAGTAACATTGGTTTAATATTTATTAACCGGAACAATAACGGAAACTGCGGGTTGAAAATTACTTTCCACCTGCAGATACTTCAGGTTCATCTTCCTTCTTCATTTCAGATTTATCTCTTTTCCTGAACAGGTCAGAAAATTTATCAAAATCCTCCCTGAAAAACAATCCGATCCCCTGAGTATAATCCTGCTTTCCTGATATAGGATCATTGAACCTGTTGAAGAACTTGAACCGTATCTTTTCAGTGATCTTGTATTCAATATCGAAATCACCCGTTATCTTTTCAGTCTTATCAACGGATCCTCTCTGATCCCGTACACCAAGGTTGCTGTTGATTGTAACCCTGTTATTGAGCAGCTGCGTAGAGAGCGCTACCTCCACTTCCTGGGCATTAAGGTTTTCTTTGGACCCCGGCCGGTACAGGAATCCAATATCAAAATCCTGACTTATCTGTGATAACCAGTTACTCAACTGATTTGATAGCATTTCGGTTGTTGTAACAGCCATACCGGTACCGGCTTCCCTGGTCCCTGATGGTTGATAGAAACTATTCATTACCAACAGGTAAAGGAACTGACGGTTCATCTCCTCTTCCGTAGTGATCACGTTTCTGAGGTATGCCCGGTTCTTCTCGTCGGCTGAAGGCAGCACTATATCCAGATTGACGATCGGATTAAAAAGCTTGCCGGAAAGATTGATCTGACATTCCACCGGTATTCTCTCACTATACTTTTCATCACTTACACCCGCGAGTATTTCATTCAGGGAAGTTCTAAGGCTGTAGATGGCTTTCATTTCAATTTCGGCATTGTCAACATCTCCGTTAAATGTAATTTTCCCTCCGCTTTCGACTTTGAAAGGTTTGTTCAGAATATTTCCCAGAGTGAATGTGTATTCACCATTTTCTATAACATAATCTCCGGAAATTCTCAAATCGCCCCTCCTGTTCAGGTTTATATTCAGATTTCCATATCCGCGTCCTTTTATTACGTCTCCCACTTTCTCGTCGAAGATCAGCTGTACTTCGGCATCAGGTGTCACTTCAAGATCGAAATTAAGATCAATACCTGTCTGGGCAACAGTTGCAGGAATGGTTTTTACAGCAGATGCTTCCGACATTGCTGAAGTATCATGTTTTACAAATGTGATAAATGAATAGTCAGAAACGGTTACGCTGGTAACGAGGGGCATATAAAACCTTGTATTCCTGCCTGTTCTTGCCGAAATATCAAATATCAGGGAATTAGGTCCGCTTTTGATTGTGGTCACCCCGGATCCAAAGGCAACACCATAGAACATTTCATTATCTTTTGCTTTGGTATTCAAGACCATACATTCATTAAATGTGATTGTGAGGTCGGGGGAAAATTCTTTAAAGTACTTGTGATTTACTGATCCGCTGAGTGTTGCCAGATTACCTCTTTCATCGGTCACTCTGATGTTCCTGAATAAAATGTTATTCTTACTGAATCTGATCGAATCATTGATCCCGTACTTAGTCTGGAGATAATCGATTTTCATTGATCCGTTCTCAACCAGAAGTGCGCCTTTCAGTACCAGCTCATCAATTCTGCCATACAACCTGATCCTTCCTGTTGCAGAACCGGCAATTTCAGATGCGAAATCACTCAGCAAAGGATTGAGAGCATTAACTGGCAGCTTATCGGTCGTAACACTCAGATCAATTGTTTTATTATCAGGATCATAGTGCCCGTCAATATCAAGCATTTTCTTTCCGTCAAGATTATTACCAACACGGATATCTGCGACCTTGCTTTCGTTGTTCCATGTAGAGATAAGCGACAGGTTTCCGTAATCGCTTTCAAGCAAAGAAAATCCGTTGATTGTCAGGTTACTCTCTATCAAGGGATTATGGTAAACATCAGTCAGGAGAACATTACCATTCAGTTCTCCCTTGAATCCCATATCTATCTGATCAGATTCTTTTTTATTGGATAAGAAATAGTTTAAGGGTGCAATATCTATGCCTTTAAACTCCAGGCTAAGAGAATCATCGGGATTTTCGGAAAGTGTGCCATCGATAAGGTAATAATGTTCTCCGTTACTTATCAGTAATCCGTCGACATTCACAAAATTGGTATCGAGATGTATTGTGGAGTGACTTATATTCCACAGATTATTCCGGGTGTAAATACCGGAAGAATCAATATCAATTTTAAGAACCGGTTCTGAGTTTTCCAGGGGATCTTTTACATATGATCCTCTGGCGGTAAAGTTTCCACGGTTCAATATGGTTTCATGGTTGTCCCAGTTAAAGTTAAAAAGGAAATTATCAGGTTCTGCATCAAGACTGGCTGAAAATCCCATGAGTTCAGACTTGCCCATAAAATTCAGTGAAGTGCTTTTCAGCATGGCTGAGAGGTCTGACGCCGAAAGTTCTGCCTCAAATGACATATTATTGAACGTGTTGCCCCATGCCTTCAGTTTTGTCGCATTCCAGTTAATCCTCACAAGGCTGTCAGATTCTATTTCTCCGTTGAAAATACTCTTTTCGGAAAGCAGTATTCCGGTATGAAAGAAGTTGTTGATATTGTCAGTGTTCTTAAAGGTAATATTCAGTGTAAGCTTCTCTTTTACGAAATCGATTTTTTTTACCGGCATACTGTATTTCGAAGGCACCAGTCTGGCAAGTGTGGTGCCGACAGTTGAGCTGAGACCGGCAATATTAAACTTACCCCTGACTTCTGCGTCAGCGTAATCAGTACGTAAACTGATAACAGGCTGGTTATTTTCGGTGAATGATCTTACTGTGAAATCATAAAGATCGAGACTGGTTCCGTATTTCCTGAGATTGGAGTTCAGTAGCTTTATTTCCCCGACGAGGTTGTCAATATTATTGCCTTTAAAGTTTGCTGTAAGCAGCATTGATGCTGAAGCAGTAGTATCGGATTCAGCAATATGGAGCTTGTAAAGATTAGCTTTTGCAAGGTTAAGTGTAAAATCAAATTCCGGAAGTTCACCGCTGAAATTGAACAAACCGAGAAGTTCCATTTTTATATTCTGTTCAGAGATTTTTACAGTTCCGTCCCATGTCATTTCGCCAATGTTCCCGTTAAGGGAAATATTGCGGTACTTATAATTGTTGATTTCAACACTGTCGATTATCCCTGTAAGCTCACCGGTAAACTGTTTCAATGAATACGCATACATGTCAACATTAGCCCTCATGCTCAGTTTACCAAATAAATCCGTTTCGCCTGTAAGTTCTCCCAGTGCAATACTTGTACCCGTAACCAATCCTTTGATTTTAAACCCTTTTGATTTATCAGGACGGAGCGAAACATCAGTGCTTAAATTTCCTGCTTCTGAATTCAGCCTGCCATATGCAACAAAATCAGTGGTAAATCCTGTAAAACTGCCATTAAATGTAATAGTCCCAAGCTTATCGAAATACTCCGGTAGCTCAATATTTCCTTTTCCTGGAATCTTAAAACTCTGAATATCAGAGATATTAGTTTTAAGGTCATTCACATTTAAGTGCATGAAGGAGTTTTGTATATCCGGCAATCCCGAGAGGTCAAAATCACAATTCAGCATTGAGTTATCACGGTACGACATACTTATATTACGACCCCTCATCTCAGCAACAGTGCCATATACCCTGCCTGAAACATAGACTGATTCGTTCATCCCTTTCACCGGAGCCACAAAGTGCTGCAGTTCGTTGGAACTGACCAGGGACCTCTCCAGCAAAATATCAAGTCTGACGTCCTCAATGAAATTTCCGTATGAACCGGATGAATCCGGTCGGAGTTCAACATGGGATATATTCAGCATACTGCTGTCGCAAATGATGGAAGCATCAGAAAAAAGGATATTGCTTTTTGTAATGAGAAAATTGCTGATCATTTTCCTGACAGTAAATCCACCTGATTCAATGAACGACAGATTATAGATACTGAATGATGTGGAGTCGTTCCGGACAATGAAATCTTCCATTATTCCATTGATCCCTGATAGACGAAGATTATTGAAATCAATTGGTGTGGCACCTCTTTCCGCAACTTTATTGATAAGAAAGAACCTGGCATTTCTCAAATCTGCCTGGCGAATGATTAATGTGGTTCCGGATTTCACCGTATCCACGGGTTGTTTCAGCAGATCGAGGTACCATTTGAGATTCAGTATGCCGGTTGAATCAGTTATAAGAGCAACTACAGGATCTATCACGGAAACCTGTCCAAAAGTGAATTTTCTGTTTTTGAAGCCGAGGTTTCTGATTCCGGCAGTTATTTTATGTGCATAGATCAGTGTATCATTGTTTTTATCCTTTATCAGCACATCCTCCAGGTTTAGTTTGTTAAAGAAAGTCAGCTCAGCCCTTCCCACGGAAATGGTTGATTTGATCTCCTGGGAAAAATGTCGTGTAATTCTTTTTATGATCAGGGTTTGGACAAATGGGCTGCTTACCAAAGGGTAAATTATCATCGGGAACAGGATTATGACCCCGATGAGGATAATGAA
>Ga0113563_10000842_pt1 | contig 16189 bp, 16 predicted proteins | sample Mud3Dept3metaG_FD_80117 | JGI IMG/M metagenome (GOLD analysis project Ga0113563, IMG submission 80117) | Freshwater wetland microbial communities from Ohio, USA, analyzing the effect of biotic and abiotic controls - Mud 3 Core 4 Depth 3... | ecosystem: Environmental > Aquatic > Freshwater >...
AACCTCCTGGGCCTGAGAAGGTTTCATTGCGGAAGTTTGTCCCCAGTCGGGAGGAATTGCAGGAAAAAGGTCTGTTTCGTTTTTTGCCGGGATCCATCGCTGTACTATTAACCCCATCCTAACCTCACCGTTTATTTCCTGAAAACGAAGGCTGGAAAAAGGGATCCTTATCTCCAGTGACCAACCGTTTTTATCCATAGCTGTACGAACATCCCAAAAGGTATTCCAACTGATATTCATTGGCATCTGGTCGGGCAAACCGATAACTGCATCTTTAAGGATTGTAGCATCCCATCTGAGTCCGTCGGGTGACGTGAAAAATGCAAGTCCGTTTTCCTTGTCATTATATGTATCAAGAACAATCCCGAACCAGTCGCCACCCATTCCCATATAATCCCTTTTAAGACTGGCAGATCTGATATCAGCCGGATCCTCAAAGTATATTCTGGAAGAAATGTAAAGATACTTATCATCATAAGCAATACGAGTATCTGTCTTCTCTGAAGGGTCTTTGCCAAAAACCGGAGAGTGCATAATAAAATTAAGTGGTATAATTGAGCTCCATGACTCTTCGTCAGGTATCCCGTCAAAGGATATAGGGAGATCAAGTTTTTCGATGATCAAAGCATCCTTTAAGCCTGAAGATATTTGAGATGATTGTCCATAAATTGCAGACATGGCAAATCCCTGAAAAATGACCAGGAAAAGCATTCTTAAAGTGATCCTCTCTTTCATTAAAAAAGTTTGATTTAAATTTATAATGTGAACCAGTAATTAAGTTTGATAAGGAAGATATTATTCGGAAATACCGTTTGAAGTTCTTTGTAAGAATCACCAAACGATGCCCCTGAAGATGATGTCCTTCCTGTACGTTCGCCTGACCATACAAAGTAGATAAACGATCCGAGCCGGTATTCCCATTTTGCCACAAGATTGGATCGGAACTCATGAAAGTTGAAATCGGGATTTGTTATTGTATATAGCGGGGAAGTTATATCAGTAAGGTCCTGAAGCATGTAATTGTTGCCAATAATCTGGGTGAATAATGGATTATAACGGTCGCTGTACGATTTTGCATCAGGATTGGTTACTACTTTAAATGCTGAATATGTTCCCCTTGAAACAAACGGACTTCCATAATACTGTACCGAGAATTCGGGAGATATGTTAAGGTCCACTCTGAATGTGAGTCCCAGTGTCTGCTGATTTATAGTTCCAAGAATATATCTCTTTTCAGCAAGGTAGTTTCTTACAGTAACGTATTGAAGATTATCACGGTTATCCGAATAATTTGCTGTTACACCTAACTTAAGAGCCTGTACCGGACGTACAGAGATCCCCGGACTCAGCTGATAGCTGGTTGCGGAATTATTGCCGGTACCCTCATAATGATATGAAAATTCAGCAATTATTTTCCGGGACATATCTGTTTTCAGATGACCAAAAGATGCCATGCTGTTTGGAATATTCATGTCAGAGCCACCTCTGAGTATCCTTGTATCAACCTGTTTCGAATGATAGATAAGGTTCGTACTGAAACTCCAGTTATTTTTAAACTCTGATATAAATGAAATGTGCCCTCCTGAACCAAGGTAAGTTCCATTGAAGTTCCATGAATTAAATTGTTCCATCCCTAAAGTATAGGAATGAAATATTGAAACCGGCTGATTGATCAGATATGAAATATTGTTTTCCTGATTTAAAACATCGGCCGACCGCAAATAACCAAGGTCGTTCAGTTCAAGTCCGGGGGAGAGCCAGGTTGCACCTGTTGCATATCTCCAGAATCCTTTTGAGCCCTTTCCTACCTTCAATTTACCTCCAAAGCCGCTAAGGTTTGTTTGAGAGGTATCATAATCGAGGTAATCAATACCCGGCCTCTGATAATAACGGGCCGAAGATTCCTGCAATGCCCTTATAGCTTCTTTAGTTCCATTTACATAACTCCCGATCATCCGGGCATCAATATAAAACTCTTTATCTTTCCAGTGGTGAAGAAGATCGAGGCCCCCGGTATATGCAGCCCTGCTGAGGAATTCAAGCGAAGGATCATTAATAAAACGGTTAGCTGATGTAAGCATTCCACCCACTACAGTATTTCCGGCATTATATCCTTTCTGCACACGTGCAACCATATAGTTTGTTAATGGTTCTACTTGCCTGGTTCTCCTGTCTCCTGAAGTATTACTTAAGTGAGCCATCTGGTTTGCAGTAAGGCTCTGAATAAGTCCGACAGAGAGACCTTTTGAGGTAGTACCGCTGAATTTTATTGCGCTCAGTATTGCAGTTTTATCAGGTGACTTAACAAATGTTGTATCGTCCGTATCGATCTTTAATGAAGGTGCATGTCCGATACGACGTGAATAGAAGAGACTCTGACCGTCAAATTTATAATCGAATATTGTAAGGCCTTCGAGAAAGAATGGACGCTTTTCTTCATAAAACGTCTCAAATGCAGAAAGGTTCATTACCGAGGGGTCAGACTCAACCTGTCCGAAATCGGGATTAACTGTCAGGTCAATTGTGAAGTTACTTGATATTCCGATTTTTGCATCAAGTCCTATATTACCGCCCAATGCTTTTCCGTTTTTTGTAAACGGATTACCCGGCACCTCTTTCATTGTCTTCAGGTCGCCAAGTACAAAAGGCATTATCTCTAGACGTCTCGATTTTTTTAAACCACTTATCCCTTTTAATTCACCAAAATTGTATAACATACCAGGTCCGATTTTGGATTGTCTTTCCCAGTTGCTCTCTTCGGAAATACGAGAAATCCAACGCCATGTATGCAATCCCCACACCTGCTCCTCAACATTACTGTAACGGAGCTGACTCAATGGCACTTCAAGCTCGGCTACCCAGGCCGAATCTTCCAGTCCCGTTTTGCCTTTCCATACTGCATTCCAGTTAAAGTCCCAGTTCATTGGGTTAAATAACACAAGATCAACCTTTTGCCCCCATGCGGTTATTGTAAACTCGAAACCTGTCCTGTAATCCCTGTAACTATCAAATGTGAGTCCCACCATATCGCCAACAGTCTCATCGCGAACCCCTGCCATCCTTACAATCTTGTCAGGTTCACCATCAAAAGCGCGGAAAGCGATATAAAGATTTTTATCATCATACTGAATATTCATCTCAGTAGGATAAGTTGGTTTTGCACCCTCATTTGGAATAAACTGGTGATAATCGCCTGCCCAGGTACCTTTATTCCAGCATTCGTCATCAAGTTTTCCGTCTATTACAGGTTTTGCAGTCACTAGCCTTGAGGTATTGTAAACAGGTTGCTCAAATTTTATGACCTTTGACAAAGAATCCTGATTTGATGAGACAGATTGTCCATTCACACGAATCAAAGATGAACCAACCGCTGTTAATATAATAACAGTAAGTAGCTGTAAAAATTTTGATGGGTGTTTCATTAGTATTTATGAGAAAACTATTCAATCTGATTTGCGTTCAAAATTAAAAGAATTACTTATTATCCGGCATATCTCATAAAACTATTCGATTAAAAACAATTCTGATAAGAATAACTTATATTTATAATTGAATTTCAGTAGAAACAGGATGCATCCTGTTTCTACTGGAAATATCAAATATTTAATCCTTAATATCCATGAAAAAAATTTTATTCCTTGTCAGTCTGGTTTGCATATCAGGCTATATATCAATGGGGCAGCAACCAATGGGGCAAGATCAGACTAATCAGACTCCCGATATATACATTACTACCGGGACACAAAACAGTGACCTTATTTACAAGGTTAACGGAAGGAGCGGAAAACTGTATCAGGTTTATCTTGGTACCAAATTACACAATACAACCTCAGTAAGCCAGATCAGAGATGCCAGCCACCAGGCATATCCAACATATGGCAATGACAATCTTTTTGAACCGGCTATCCGTATGACACACAATGATGGAAATCCATCCCTTGAACTTAAGTATGTTAGTCATAACACTGAAAAACCGGATGCAAATACCACACATACAAAGATACTTATGAAAGATCCTCAATATCCTGTTGAGGTAACGCTTAACATTAAAACATTCACGGAAGAAGATGTTTTGGAACAATGGGTTGAAATTGTACAGAAAGAAGCCAAACCTGTAAAAATATATAATTATGCCTCATCAATGCTTCACTTTGATGCTGATAAATACTGGCTGACTCAGTTTCACGGTGACTGGGCGGAAGAGATGAAAATGCAGGAGAGCGAACTTACGAGTGGTATTAAAATTATTGATACAAAACTGGGAACAAGGGCGCATATGTATCAGACTCCGGTCTTTTTCCTTTCACTAAATGAAAGATCTGATGAAAACAATGGTGAATTGATTGCCGGTACTCTCGGCTGGTCGGGAAATTTTCAGTTTCTGTTTGAGCTTGATGAGAAAAACTCTTTGCGGGCTATTAGTGGCATTAATCCATTCGCATCAGAGTACTCCTTACAGCCTGGTAAGGTTTTTAAAACTCCATCCTTCATCTTTACTTATTCGAATAAAGGAAAAGGGCCGGCAAGCAGGAACCTGCACAAATGGGCCAGAAACTATGGGGTACTCGAAGGAAATAAAACACGTCTTACACTGTTAAACAACTGGGAGACAACTTATTTTGCATTTGATGAACCCAAACTGACCGGCTTGTTCGACGATACAAAAAAAATGGGACTTGATCTTTTCCTTCTCGATGACGGATGGTTTGCCAATAAATACCCAAGGAATAATGACCGGGCAGGACTAGGCGACTGGCAGGAGAACAAGGCAAAATTGCCCCAGGGATTGGGGTACCTGGTAAAAGAGGCTGACGCAAGAGGTGTCAAATTCGGTATCTGGATCGAGCCTGAGATGGTAAATCCAAAAAGTGAACTTTATGAGAACCATCAGGATTGGGTTCTGAGGTTCCCGAACAGGCAGGAGACTTATTACAGGAACCAGCTGACTCTCGATCTTACAAATCCGAGAGTTCAGGAGTTTGTCTATAATATGGTCGATGAAATGCTTACTAAAAACCCGGGTATAGCTTTCATCAAATGGGATTGCAACAGTATGATAACTAATCCATATTCTGCTTACCTGAAAGACCAACAGTCACATCTTTATATTGATTATGTAAACAGTCTTTACACCATCCTTGACAATCTGCGAAAAAAATACCCAACACTGCCAATAATGCTTTGCTCAGGAGGTGGAGGCAGGGTTGACTATGGCGCTCTAAGGTATTTTACTGAATTCTGGGCCAGTGATAACACTGATCCTCTCGAGAGGGTTTACATTCAATGGGGTTACTCATATTTCTTCCCTGCCATATCTGTTTGTAATCATATTACTTCGTGGGGAAAACAGTCGCTAAAGTTCAAAACCGATGTGGCTATGATGGGTAAAATGGGGTATGATATTCAGATTAATGAGCTGACGGAAAAGGAGCTTAAATTCAGTCAGGATGCAATCACCAATTATAAAAGATTAAGTGATGTGATCTGGCATGGAGATCTTTACAGACTTATCTCTCCGTATGAAGAGAACCGGGCAGTGCTGATGTATGTGAATAATAGCAGAAGCAAAGCTGTCCTTTTTGCATATACACTAAACGCGAGATATGGTGAAACATTTAACAGAGTCAGGTTACAAGGCCTGGATCCGGCAAAGACATACAAAATTCAGGAAATAAATCCTTCAACCGAAGGACGAAGACCAGGTCCGCCTTCAGAGGTAACCAGTGCAGTAAGAAGCTATACAGGTGATTACCTTATGAAGGTAGGTTTGTCAGTTGGATCGGCAACCCCTCTAACCAGTGCGGTATTCGAAATAACAGAATAATTTTCACACATTTATGTAAGGATGGGTCGCGACCCATCCTTACATAAATTAAAAACCGTATTAATTAATTACCATCCCAGCCTGCTATTCTGGCCCAGAGCCACCATGCAGCATACGCTTTCTGGTTAGCATTGAGAGGCTGGCTGTGAGCCGAAGAACAACTATACCAGTCAACTCCTGATGTATGAGAGTTCTGCCACTGTGTTGCCCAGTTACTTTCCAGTGTACCATTACCGTCGTTATCATAGTCGCAGGCATCATTTGGCTTCTTCGCCCCAAAATAAGTACCAGCCGGATCATAACACTCAATGTCAGCAAAATCGAATAATATCTTTTTGTTTTCTTTACAGAAATTTCTTATTTGTTCATTTCGAATGTGGAGATTCCCTGTTAATCCGGTTCCATCGAGATGCCCTGTCATATATACAAACTTCACATTTTTGAAGTCATTTTCCAGAACTGCCATGAGATTCAGGTATGATGTAATGTCAGCTTCTGTTGCAGTGGAAACCTGCCCGCACCATGACCAGATTATTACATTTACATCGGTGTTGGATGCCAAATATGTTCTGGTCCTGGCTGCCCATGATGTTCTGTCAGGGGCACCAAGATCACCGGTCATTGCATAATCATGCAGGTCAAGAGCACCGCCTGATCCTCCGTTATTCCAGCTATAGGCGGATCCTTTAAAAGCTACCAGTCCGTTCATTCCATCTGTAAGCTGACTACCATGTGACGTATGGCCATAAGCTATATGCAGAGTCTGTTTTGCAGATGTTATAAATGCTGATGGAATTGATGTAAGTTTAGTGCATCTGTGGTCAATAATCATGTCAGCAGATGAATTACCTTCAGGTGTATTATCCGGATCGTTATCTTTTGAACATCCCGACAAGAAAACAACTGAAAAACACAAGAATAATCGTATAGCTCTCATATTAAATGCTTTGTATAATTGAGAAATAGAGTTTTTATCGCTTCCATTGTTATCAAAAACCTGTTACCCCGGAGTTTCGTTAAAACAATGTTTAAGACTGTTAAACAAAGACTAAGGTTGCATCCTATAACACGGGGTCATCTTCCTGATTAGAAGCAGTTGTAGAGACAGGATGCTATCCTGTCTCTACAATCCCGGTATTACATCAGATCTAATATAAACAGGTTTTATAGCTGATTTTAGATCAGGAAGTTTCTTCAAAAAATATAAACCACCAATGAATGTGGATGTGCCAATAAAAAGAAATGTTAGTGGGGTACCAACAACTTTCGCCAGACCTCCCGCTATAATTGATCCGAACGGAGCTGTTCCCATAATGGCCATTGAATAAAATCCCATAACCCTTCCTCTTTTATCATCATCGGTAATTGTTTGAAGAATTGTATTACTTGAAGCTGTCTGAGTCATCATTCCAAGACCAATAAAAAACATTAAAAGAAGAGAAACTGAAAAATTTCTTGAAAAAGAAATTGCAATCAGACTTAATCCAAACATCATAGCTGAAAATGGAACAATCCTTCCAAGTTTAATGACCGATTTGCGTGAGGCCATATGAATTGCTCCGATGAGAGCTCCAAGACCGGCTCCTCCCATCAGAAATCCATAGGTATTTGATCCGCCATGCAGGATCTCCTTTGTAAATACAGGCATCAATACAGAATAAGACATTCCTAAAAGACTGGAGATACCAAGCAGAATAATCAGATGTTTAATAGGGGCATATCCAAATGTATAATGCAGTCCATCTGTCAGTTCATTAAAAACATGTGTCCCCTTTTTACTGACTTTCTTCTTAATATTTGTCATCATCAGAAGAGAAATAATAACAAATACATAACTGATTGAATTTATCATGAAGCAAATTCCTTCACTGCTGGAGGCCAGGATAATTCCGGCAATTGAAGGACCAATAATCCTGGCACCATTAAAGATGATGGAATTCAATGCAATCGCATTTCCAAGGTTTTCCTTCTTTTCAACCATATCAACTACAAATGACTGTCGTGCCGGGACTTCAAAGGCATTAACAATGCCAAGACCTGTAGCAAGAACGATTATCTGCCATAGCTGAACAGTACCTGTCAGGCATAAAATGGCAAGAATTAACGCCTGGATCAGAGAAAGCAGGTTAGCTAAAAGTATAACATTATACTTGCTCCACCTGTCAGTTATAACACCAGCAAGAGGAGTAAGAACAAATGTTGGTATCTGTCCTGAAAAACTTACAACCCCCAGCAGGAATACAGAACCTGTTTGATTATATACAAGCCACGGCATTGTAATCCGTTGCATCCATGTACCAATAAGAGAGATGCCTTGTCCGCTGAAAAACAATCTATAATTACGGTAATTCAGAGAGCGAAACATTACTCTGAATGCTTCTGCTGCGTTGGATTTTTTAATCACAATATTCTAAATACTGATTTATTTATCACGTCGCCTGAAAATCAATAGTTACAGGATTTTTAACAAATACAATGCAGCAACAATAATTATTGTAAGGGAAGAGACACCTATCGGGAACCAGACAGGTGCTATCCATGGTACCGGAATCAGGAACAGGACATCAATAGTATGTAAATTCGGAGGCCATTTTATTAGAATATAGAGTGACAAATAGTAAAATAGATCCCAGAAAGCAAAAGTCCAGAGGAAAAAAATCCCCTTCTCTATCCATGATCCACCAACCAGATAAGCAATCGCTACAAGCATTATAATTGTTGCAGCTTCTCTTGATATCTCAATTTTAAGAAACTTTTCAGGAATTTTTCCAATCGATTCCTTATTTGATTCGGAATCAAGCATACCAAGAGATTTTCTCAGATAGACAACAACAACACCCTCAAGATGCGCCATTGCAATACCGAAAACAGCCAGAAGAGATAGTTTTAAAAGCATATTAAATTGAAAAATCAAATTTCAACAAATTTACATGTTTATCACATCTGAGAATTTAAATTAACCAACAATCTAATTATTCTGAATGATTTCTTTGCGTTACTTTGTACCCTAAGAATTAAATATATTGATAAAAAATGATCAAAACACTACTTCTTGTTGGAACAGGAGGATTTCTCGGGAGTGTTTCCAGATTTCTTGCTTCACGTTTTATGCAGGATAATTTTCCAACAGCGTTTCCTTTTGGGACATTCTTCGTTAACATCTCGGGGTGTTTTTTGATTGGACTAATATATGGGTTTTCAGAACGAAGTGCATTGCTGACGCCGGGTTGGAAAATGTTCCTGGCAGTAGGATTTTGCGGTGGATTTACAACCTTCTCAACTTTTGCGAATGAAAATCTTGCTCTTTTAAGAGACGGCGAATACTATTATTTCTTTTTATATACCGGACTAAGTGTATTTCTGGGTATTGCAGCCACCTTTCTTGGAGTCATATTAACAAAAATATTTTAACAGGATGAAACCTGAAGCTAAAGCAAAACGCTTACGGATATATATCAGTTCAACTGATAAGTATCACCACTCCCCCCTTTATGAAGTATTAATTTACGAAGCAAGAAAGCAAGGTATAACAGGGGCAACTGTACTAAAAGGAATTATGGGTTATGGTGCCAGCAGTGAGATTCTGACAAACAAATTATGGGAGATATCTGAAAAACTACCCCTGGTGGTGGAGATAATAGACGAGTCGCATAAAATCGACTCATTTATTGAATCTATGAACCACTATTTTGATGAAGCAGGTAAAGGACATCTTGTTACATTAGAGGAGACAACAATTGTTGTTCATAAATCCGGAGTCAAAAAATAAGAGTAGCAGCTTTATATCCAAAATAGAATCCGATTAACACCAGAATAATACCAAGACCTTTTATAATTCCTGAGATTATTTTTATATTAATCCGGAACCTGAACTTAGCTATCAGAAATGCAAGCAGATAGAACCAGAGAATACTTCCGGTTGCAAGGAAGAAAGCGTAGCAAATACTTATTGCCAGATGAAATTTAGGAGGGAAACTGGCCGGCTCTGCTTCATGGTTGGGTCTCTTTGTTATAATGATTTCGTCAAACTTGTCAATCGACTGTGGAATTGGTTTTTCAATAATAACACCTTCAATTTTTGTAACTTCTTTTACATTCTGGTCTAACTTACTTGCAAGGCCCCCGGTATGAAATCCAAGAGAAGCAATCAATGTTATAACAAAAAAAGATGATGTGAGCGATCCGATAAAGAGGGTAGGATTTAGAAAACTTATCATAAGGCCTGTATAGAATCCGCCCTTTTCCCGCTTTTCAATCTTTTCTACAAGATGTGTTTTATCCTCAAGATGTTCTATATCGATTTTGGTCTTGAATATTTTATAGCCCAGAAAAAGAAAGAAAAAAAATCCGGCAGCAAACATGTAAGGAATTATCGGAGTATAATAGGAATATAACTTTGTAAGTCCGAAAACAGCAATAAAAACAAAAGTGAAATCGGCTATTGAGGCACCCAGACTAACACGAAAACAGTAATTTAACCTGCCTTTGAGTGCATTCGAAGTAATAAGAATACTTACCGGACCTGCTATTGGCATAGCGAAAATGAATCCTGCCAATAATCCGGTTATACATATAGTTAAAATACTTTCGAACATTAGCCCTTTTTTATCTATAAACGAATGAATATATAAAGTGGGTACTAATTTAGAAAATATTTTTTTCTGAAGAAAAGAGCAACGTTTACAAGCGCAATCATCACCGGCACCTCAACAAGAGGACCGATCACCGCAGTAAAAGCCTCACCTGAATTAATACCGAATATTGCAATTGCCACAGCTATTGCAAGTTCGAAATTATTGCTGGCAGCTGTGAATGAGAGTGTAACAGTCTGCCCATATGTAGCCCCGGCTTTTCTGCTCATGAAAAAAGAAAATAAAAACATGAAGAGGAAATAAATTATCAGGGGGATGGCTATCATTATAACATCAAGCGGAAGTTTAACAATATACTCTCCTTTCAATGAAAACATTACCAGTATTGTAAATAATAATGCAATAAGAGTAACAGGACTAATCATCGGTATGAATTTAGTCTGATACCACTCTTTTGTTTTAATCCTTATAAGGATGAATCTCGTAATAAAACCTGCAATGAACGGAATACCCAGATATATAAAAACACTTTCTGCTATTTGTCCGATTGTAATATTTTCTACGATTGAATTAGTTGGCACACCGAACCATCCTGGTAAAACAGCGATGAAGATGTATGCATAAACTGAGAAGAACAGAACCTGGAATATTGAATTAAAGGCTACTAAGCCGGCACAATATTCACAATCTCCTTTGGCCAGATCGTTCCAAACAATTACCATGGCGATACAGCGGGCAAGCCCAATCATTATTATCCCATACATATATGGAAGGTTGGAATTATTTTCGCCGGGGAAAACTTTAAAGAAAATAATTGCCAGTGCAAACATAAGTACTGGTCCGATAATCCAGTTCTGAACCAGAGAAAGACCCAGAATCTTAAAGTTCCTGAAAACTCCTCCAAGTTCTTCATATTTTACCTTTGCCAAAGGAGGATACATCATCAGTATTAATCCTATTGCAATAGGGATATTTGTAGTACTGTCGGGAGAGGATTTTAAAGATTCCCAGAATTTAGCTATCCCGGGAATGAAATATCCGGAAAAAACTCCAATGAACATAGCAAGAAAAATCCATAGTGTCAGGTACCTGTCCAGAATCTTAAGTTTTGGCTTCATAATACTAAATTTGAAAATTAACAACAACTTGAATTTGAATCAGAACAACCGCATGATGGTTCTGTATTATTCAATAATCCGTTAATAATGCCTGCTGCACAGCCAACTCCGGAATTTACCGTTATAGCATTAACAGGGCAATTAAGAGCACATGCCCCGCATTCCATACAATAATCTCTCCTTATAATATGTGCTTTCTTCCCCGACAATTCAAATACATCATGCGGACAGACTTTTAAACACATTCCGCATCCATTGCATGTTTCTTCAAATAATTCAAGAGTAACAACATCAGTCAAATATATCATGTCTTTCATGGCAGATATTAAATTAGTTTACCAATTATTTGTAAAACGACCCCTATGATGGCAAAGCTTATTTGCAAAGGCAGAGATATCTTCATTTCCTTTTTAACACCTGAAAGCGAAGTATACGTTGATGACCCTGTAAAATTCATTGCAAGGAAAGAAGAGATGGCTGTCATTATAAAAAACCAGGAAGTTTTTTCGACAAGATTATCTCCTGTAAAATCGACAAAAAAAAGAATAAGGAATACAAGCAATCCGGTATAAAAACCTTTTATCGAGAATTGTCTGGCAGGAATATAGGGCAGCAAAACAGGAGTTATTATAATTCCCGACATATATGCAAATAATATATTAAGGATTGAAGGTAATCCTTCATCCGAAAAATTTTTATAAGAAATCCCATCGTTGGATAGTCCGGAAATTAAAAAGATAACCAACATTGCTCCCAGTAAATAAAACTTACCATACATGAAATCGTTTGGAATAAGTTTTATACGATCTGAAAGATTAAAGGTAACCTTCCGCATTTCTTTGTCAGCCCGGTACCCATTACTCACAAATTTTTGTATGTCGGATGCCCGGACCGGACCATAATGTACATTAAAACCTGTTTCCTCTTTTATTTTATGGGCAGCTACACCAGTAGCTCCAAGCTGAGGAAGAATTATTCGCCTATGTTTAACAACTTTATCAAGAGAAACAATTTTTATTCTTTTTACAAGCTCCTTTGTACTGAAGGTTCCTTTTCCTGCTGCGCACCAGACATTCACACCTTTAGTATCAAGGACAAGTATCCAGCCATCAATGCCGTAAAGATTTTTCCGTACATGGTCAAAAGAGAGCTTATAATTAGCTGTTACAAAAATATCTGAAGAATCATCGGGAGTACCAACTGCATATAATCCGGGTTCAACCCTGAAATTATTCCGGCTTATCCCCCAGCGAACCATCGCAGCTCCCAGGTAATCCTTAAAGCGAAGATTTGTCAGAACAACCGGAACAGTTGTGTCTGAAATAGATATACTCCCATTACAATAAGATTTCATAGTCAATGTCAAAATTTCTTTTTCAATTCAGTTTCGTATAAATTAAAAAACTCATCACGAATATCATTTCTGATCCTGTAGAATTCGTTTATAATTTCGGTATAGTTTCCCTTGGCTGCTGAAGGATCCTCAAAACCCATATGCAACCTGTTTCTGACTTTACCGGGAAAAACCGGACACACTTCATTTGCATTATCACAGACAGTAATTACATAATCCCACTCTTCATTCAGATACTTATCAACATTTTTTGGTTTATGATGACTTATATCTACTCCTGCTTTTTTCATAACATCAACAGCCATCTGGTTTATTTTTCGGGCAGGTTCTGTTCCTGCTGAATATACCTCCAGCCTCTTGTCAAACGATTGTAAAAATCCATGAGCCATCTGGCTTCGGCAGCTGTTGCCTGTACATAATATTAATATCTTCATAATTAATTATTTAACAGCAATTTATTTTTGCATTTTTCACAAGTTCAAAGTATTTCTCAAAAATCTTAAGATACTTATCTATCTCTTTTGAACACAGACAATAATTTATCTTTAATCCATCAATCTCACCATGGATCAACCCGATGTCGCGGAGCTCTTTCAGATGCTGGGATACTGTAGTCCGGCTCAATGGAAGATAATCAGAAATGTCACCTGAAATACATGTCTTTGTTTCAGCAAGATATTTCAGGATTGCCAGCCTTGCCGGATGAGAAATTACTTTTGCGAACCGGGCAAGCTGCTGTAACGAATCATCAAATTTTTCTGCCTTGTTCATAATTCTTTATCTAATGTCGTAAACATACGACATTGAAATTTAAAAACAGATTAATTCTAAAGAATTTTACACCAAAACACGAAAAATATAAATTATATAAAATTCATGGTTTGATCTTGTCAAATAAACCAAGCAATTTTGTATTGTAAATCTCAACTATCTGAGGTTCATGTTCTCCTATTGGTTTAACTGGTATTAAATCAATTACTTCCTGTGCAGAAAGGCCTGACTTGTACATTAGATTCAATGATGCAGCAAGAGTGTCATTTATTGAATCTTTTGCCTCTTGTTCATTTAGTCCGATTTTCTGTCCTATTGAGGCAAGCTCATTCCACTGAAACCAGAAATAGGTAGGTAGCATTGCCGACATGATAGCATAGCTCTCAAGCTTTTCCTCCGCTACTTCAAATGTTTTTCCTAGGAAGTTTAGGAGGTCAAGTATTTCCGTCTTCTCCCCTTTGTCAAATCCTGATGAGAAGAATACCGGATTGTAACCTTCATTAATAAAAGATGTTGCATTAGGTATTAACCTGGCAATATTCTTGACATGGGGAAGTTTTGATGCGATCTTTACTAAGTTAATTTTTGGAGCCAGTGAAATAACCACTGAATCTGCCCCGAAATCACCTTTTATCAGTTCAAGTGTATCCATCACTACTGGAGGATGAAGTGAAAGGAAAACTATTTCCTGTCCGGCAGCCGTTTTTACATCAGCTGTCTCAATCTCAGGAAAATGCCTTTTCAGCTTTGCCAGGGCGTCCGGGCTGGTGTCTGCAACAACGACATTACTGAATTTTACATGCTTGTTCTTAAAGCCCTGCAGAAGAATTTTTGTTACTCTTCCACCACCGATAAAACCAATTGTCTTTTTCATTATTAATATGATTTTGATAATTAAAATATGCTGTATCACAGGTCATTGCATGCAATGACCCTACTTTTGTCCTTTGTCTTTCAAGCCTTCCCTCGGCTTCAATTGACACATGCAAGCTCCGGATAATCTTTCTTCAATATTTGTTTTAAGTGGCAATCCATCGCGTTCCCAGTCAACAATTCCCCCTGCCATATTTGCGATTTTTTCAAATCTCTTTTCTTTCAGGAAAACTACCACTTCCTTACTCCTGAGTCCAACAGTATCTGCAAAAATCAGATATCTGTTAACCGGAAGATCTTTAAATTCTTCTCCAATTCTGCTTTTCGGCAGATAAATTACTCCGGGGACATCAAAGGATTTAATTCCTCTCAGATTCTCTTCCCTGACATCAACGATCAATGCTCCTTTTCTGACTAACTCAAAAGCCTCACGGGGTGAAACGTTAAGTATTTCACAACTGACAATTCCGTAACCTTTAAATAAATCATTCATAAAATTATTGTTATGAGTCCGAAGACAGGATTAACTAAAATATTATGTTAAACAGATATCCTACAACCATGATTCCGGAGCCTACTACTCCGATAAAAGTGAAAATCAAGGGGAGTTTCAGCACTTTACGCAATATTATCATCTCTGGCAATGACAAACCAATTACTGCCATCATGAAAGCAAGAGCTGTGCCAGGCGATGCTCCTTTTTCAATCAGAACTGATACAATCGGTACTATACCCGCAGCATTGGAGTAAAGTGGAATACCAATTAAAACTGACAACGGAACTGAATACCATGCAGATTTACCCATAAGCGCTGCCATAAAACCTTCCGGAACATAGCCATGAGCACCTGCTCCGACAGCAATACCTAAAGCTACATAGAACCATACTTTGCCAACAATATCTTTAACAGCATCATACCCCATGCTGATTCTGTTACCGAATGTCATTTTTATTTCATCCTCTTCATTGCTACCCAAATGTGTCTCATATACCCATGGCTCGACCCATTTTTCAAGTTTTAATAAACCAATTACCCAGCCGGCAACTATTGCAATAACCAACCCTGTTCCTACATATATTAATGCAACCTTCCATCCAAACATTCCATACAGAAGAACTACGGCCACCTCATTGATCATGGGAGATGAGATAAGAAATGAAAATGTGACTCCCAGCGGGACTCCTGCTTCAACAAATCCAAGGAATAACGGGATAGCCGAACATGAACAGAATGGGGTCACGATTCCTAATGTTGCTGCCATTAAATTACCGGCTAGGGTTTTCTTCCCCTCAAGTGCTTTACGGGTTCGTTCAGGGGTGAAATATGTCCTGATAATACCCACAAAGAAGATAATAAGAGTAAGCAGCATCATAACCTTTGGGAATTCAAAAACAAAAAAGCGTAGAGCCTCGGTAAAATGTTCCCCTTGTGTCATGTCGAAGACAGATTCAATTAACCAGTCAGTAAGCGGCTGAAGATTGTAGTAAATAAGGTACCAGACAGGTAAAAGTGTTATAGGTAACCAGATATTTGTCTTTAAGTTCTTCATTTGACAGGTATTATTATTTCGTCATACCACGAAATATTTCTGCAAATTTTTTAGAAGTAAATTCTGATAATATAGTAAAGGCCGATAATGATAAATACGACTGCAAT
>Ga0113563_10000843_pt1 | contig 16187 bp, 10 predicted proteins | sample Mud3Dept3metaG_FD_80117 | JGI IMG/M metagenome (GOLD analysis project Ga0113563, IMG submission 80117) | Freshwater wetland microbial communities from Ohio, USA, analyzing the effect of biotic and abiotic controls - Mud 3 Core 4 Depth 3... | ecosystem: Environmental > Aquatic > Freshwater >...
CATTCCCATCGATACAAAATCCTCCTGGTCGGCGGCTGCAGGTATTGACTGTATTGAAGCAGGAACAGACAGTATTCTTTGTTCAACTATAAGCATATCAGCAGTATACTGGCTAAGCATCATCCCTGAGAACATTCCTGCTCCTTTTGTAAGGAAGTCTGGAAGCCCGACGCTTAATGCAGGATTATTAAGCCTGTTCATCCTTCTCTCCGACATAACGCTGACCATCGTTATACAGGCGCCAGCCATATCCATTGGTACACATACCGGCGATCCCTGGAAGTTGGCACCTGACAGCTGAAGGTTTTTATCGGGGAAGAATATCGGATTATCGCCCACGCCGTTCAACTCTGTCTCAACCTGGCTCCTGGCATATGCAAGCATATCATGGGCTGCGCCAATAACCTGGGGAGTTGACCTCATTGAGTAGGCATCCTGTACTTTAGATTTGACTCTTCCTTCTTTCAGATCACCGCCAGCAATACATTTGTTGATTGCATTGGCGCTTCTTATTGCACCTTTGAAACCTCTTGCTTCGTGGAGCAAGGGATCGTAGGGTTTCATATTGGCTTTAAGGGCTTCAAGCGACATTGATGCTGCTATCTCAGCCTGTTTCAGCCAGTTATTGGCATCAAAGAGCCAGATAGCACTCATTGCTGTAAGCATATTTGATCCGTTGATAGCAGCCAGTCCATCACGTGCATAGAGTCCGGGAATAGGAATACCTGCTTTGTTCATTGCAACTTTTCCGTCAAGAAGCTCCCCCTGAAAATAAGCTTGACCTTCACCTAAAAGGAGCAATGCTATCTGCGACATTGGTGCAAGATCGCCTGAAGCACCAACTGAACCTTTCTGGCAGACATAAGGTGTAACACCCTTGTTGAGCATCTCAATGTATGTCTCGGTAATCTCAAGTCGATTTCCTGAATTGCCGTGAGCATGGACGTTGATCCTGCCAAGCATTGAACCTCTGACAGTCTCAATGGAAGCAGGTTCTCCGATCCCGGCAGCATGATTATAAACTAGATATCTTTGAAAATCCCTGATCTGATCGTCGTTCAGCACTATCTCGGAAAATTCTCCGATACCTGTATTTACGCCATACATTATTTCGTGTGCAAGAATTTTTTTTTCGAGCATGGCCCTGCAATCGTTAATACGTTTACGGGCATCAGGATGAAGTTCTACCTTCTGGCCGTTACGGGCAACATTTACAACATCATTTATTGAAAGGTCTGATCCTGTGATTATTAGTGTTTCCATTTAATGAAGTTATTTTAAGAGCTGTTAATTATTGATTTGATTTCATAGGATTGATTCTCATTTGAGAATGATTCTCATCTGATACTAATTCTCATTTAAGAATGATTCTTAAATAAAAATAATTCTCATTTGAGAATGATTCACATTTAATAATAATTCTCATTTGAGAAAAGTTCTCATTTGATGAAAACCCTAATTGAATAAAAATCATTTTAAAGATTTTAAATGAGATATAGAGGCATTCCCCTCCTGATCAGCAAAGTCCGGAGCGATTGATCTTAATCTTGTATTCAAGTAACCAGCTAAGATTCATAGGATATTAATGTCCTATAAAAGTATGAAAATTCCACGGACAATTCAAAATTGGTATGGATAAAGACTGAAAGATAATAAAATTAAAATCCATACGGAAAGAAGGTACTATGACATTAATTTGTATTTTTAAAGTAATATTTACGCCAACCCGGAATATAAAAATCAATGAGATAATATTATCAATTTAAATGTATTATGATAAAGGAAATTACTGTTAAGAAACTTAATACCAATAAGTTTATTGAAGAAAAGGTAAATGAAATCAGGGCAAAAGTCGGAAAGGGAATAGCTATAAACGCACTTTCAGGCGGAGTGGATTCGTCAGTCGTGACAATGCTTGGTCACCGTGCACTGGGTAAACAACTTAAAACGGTCTTTATCCAGAACGGACTTATGCGTGAGGGCGAACCTGAAAAAGTGGAAGGCTTTTTCCGAAAGCTTGGAATCAAAATAGAAGTTATTGATGCAAAGAAAGAGTTTCTCCTGGCACTTAAGGGAGTGACGGATCCCGAAGAAAAGAGGGAGGCTATTACCCGTACTTTTTATAAGGAAGTTTTTGGACGCATTGTGAGACAAAGCGGAGCCAGGTTCCTTCTTCAGGGAACAATCCTTACGGATGTTGATGAGACAGTCGCGGGAATTAAGCGTCAGCACAATGTTTTTGCACAGCTGGGAATTGACCCTCAGGAAGCATTTGGTTATCAAATTATTGAGCCACTGATCCAGCTTCGAAAGGATGGCGTGAGAATAACCGGTAAAACTCTCGGGCTTCCCAAAGAGGTTTTTGCACGAATTCCGTTTCCCGGTCCGGCACTTGCTGCCCGTATTATCGGAGAAGTCACAACTGAAAAACTTGACGTGGTCCGGAAAGCAACATCGGTGGTTGAACGGTTATTATCTGATAAAGGCGCATTCCAGTATATGGCAATTCTTCACGAAGACCGTGTGACAGGTATGAAGGATGGTAAACGCGATTTTGGTCAGCAGATAGAGATTCGTTGCTGGGATAGTATAGACGCCCGGACAGCATCACCTACGAAACTTCCCTTCGAGACACTCGAAAAGCTTTCATCTGCCATAATAAAAGAAGTTCCCGGTGTCGTTAGTGTTACATACAATATTACAACCAAACCTCCATCAACAATAGAAGCTGTATAATCTATTAAGATTCCCTCCAGGGAGGACTTGTTCCGCGAGGTGTAAGCCTGTCCCGACCAGGCGTCGGAAGGTAGAGGTGAATTCTATTTGAAAAATTCATATTCACAGATTACATGAATTCTAACAAGGGAAACCTGGAACGTGAAACCTGAAACCTGAAACCTGAAACATATAATTGATCTACCATTTTATTGACATATTCTTTGTTGTATTTCATTCATCCCTTATCATTTTTAACCTTTTCGGGTGGATATGGAAGAAGACAAGAATTTGGAACCTGATAACACTGGCGCTTACCGGTGCATCCTGGCTATTCATTGGGCTGATAATAGGTATGTTAGGTTATTGTCCTCTGACAGACTGGCATTTCAACGTTCTTGAAAAGCTTGGAAAAACGGATCTTCCAAACTCATATATTAAGTACCTGACAGACAGAATTACAGGGCTGGAACTTAATGCCTCACTTGTTGACAATATTACACTTTATGTATTCCTGGCAGCATTTGCAGCCTCAATTTTTTTAAATATCAGGGATTATGTGAGATCAAAAAAGGTGTCCGGAAGGATTTAACACAGTCTTTAACTTAACATTGATCATCAAAAAAAGAAGAATCCCGGTTATATACCAGGATTCTTTCAATAATCATATAATCACTTTTTGTTATTTCTGTATCAAAGTTTTACGGGCTATTTGCGTAAAATACCTCCGAGAAGTGATCCTAATATACCTTTGCCTCTTGTCGTTGTAGATGTTGATCCTCCTTTCAGAAGAAAGCCGGCTACGTCATCAATTATGCTGCCATCGCCGTCAGCATCAAGCAGTGAACCGATGCCTGAAATACCTGATGAGCTGGTATCACGTTTTTTGGTTAAAGCACCAAGGATAAGTGGTGCCAGGGCAGGTATCATCTTCATTATTACAGAAGAGTCAACATTAAGCTGTTTGCTAAGTGTCTGAGCGGCGAGATTACCTCCGCCTGATCCCAGCAACCCTCCTAAATTAGCATCAGCGGTACTGTCATTCAGTTTTGAGATGATAAGACCTTTAATGTTATTCAATACAGAAGAATCACCATATTTATTCAGGATATGATTTACCCTGTCATCACCACCCTGCTCATCTTTCTGTCTTTTAAGTCCGCTTATGATCAGGGGTGCCAACTGAGGGATAAGTTTCGAAACAGTTGACTTGTCAATATTTAAATTTGAGGATAACTGATTAGTCACTTCAGATCCGTAATTCTTCATAAATTCATCAATAAAATTTGCCATGGTCGAAGTAATTTTTTAAAACATCAATAAATCCAAATTGGTATAAGAAATAGAATTATAAAGATACATAAAAATAAGGGAAAAGGTATAAAATTTCTTCGGAACGTTTTATGGATTTCGCAAATCAATCAGATTTTCTTTTATTCATGGAATGTGGCTTTTGTAAGTTTTCAGGGTATTAGGTTAACAGGTTATTGATATATCAGGTAATTGGTTATTTATATGCTGTTTATTTGATATTTTTTGATGGAGATGATATAATTTAAAAAGCCGGAATCAATAACATATTATCAGGATTTTTTCTTTGGTGATTTTCCTCTAATTTTACGTCAAATCGCTATTTTAGATGGATTGGATACATGATCTGCTTTTTAATGAGTCTGTCGCTCATACTATTCTTATTTATTGTATTGTAATAACTCTTGGTTTATCCCTGGGGAAAATAAAAATAGCAGGTATATCCCTGGGTATTGCATTTGTACTCTTCGTTGGTATCGCAATGGGGCATTTTGGTTTCTCAGCAAACCAGCAGGTAGCTGATTTTATTAAAGATTTCGGACTGATCCTTTTTGTATTTTCAATCGGACTACAGGTCGGCCCGGGTTTTTTCTCCTCCTTTAAGAAAGGAGGACTTACACTTAATCTGCTGGCTATGGTCATAGTTATTCTCGGTAGTGTCATAACAATATTATTGCATTTCATTACAGGAATTTCTCTTCCGGTGTTGGTAGGTGTAATGTCAGGAGCAGTGACCAATACACCGGGTCTTGGAGCTGCACAACAGGCCCTCAGCCAGGTCTCGTCGGGTGTTGAAATACCCCAGATAAGCCTTGGTTATGCTGTTGCTTATCCTTTCGGAGTTCTGGGAATTATTTTGACAATGGTGATTTTCAGGAAGATATTTCAGATCAATATCCGGAATGAAATATCTCTCTACAATCATGTTCTGCAACCCGAAGAGCAATTACCAGAAAAGGTAAGTATCCTGGTCACCAATAAAAAAATTTCAGGAGAAACCATACGTGAAATCACCAGGAAAATCAGCAAAAGTTTTGTGATCTCACGCGTTCTGCATAAAGGTGATCTGCTCCCCGCCGGACCTGATACAGTCATTTATGAAAATGATATAATTCTGGTTGTGGCTCAGAAAGGTACAATTCCGGAGATTGTAACCAAGATCGGTACCATAAGCTCAATGGATCTTACCGCCAAATCAGGGAAACTGATCTCACGTCGTATTCTCGTAACAAATAAGGAGGTTTTTGGCAAAAGACTGGGATCGTTAAGATTGAGAACCAGGTACAACATAAATATTACAAGAGTATACCGTTCAGGAATTGAACTTGTTGCTTCTCCGGAACTTAGGCTCTTTATGGGTGACAAGCTGACTGTTGTTGGCGATGAGGGATCAATCAATTCAGTCATTGAACAGCTTGGCGATTCTATTAAAAGTCTTGAAGAGCCGAACATCATTCCGATTTTTATTGGCATTTTGCTCGGAGTCTTACTGGGGAGCATTCCTTTCCGTGTACCGGGTATTATTCACCCCATTAAGCTTGGCCTGGCAGGAGGTCCGTTAATCGTAGCAATACTTCTGAGCAAATACGGTTACAGGTTTCAGCTTGTCTCATATACTACTCCCAGCGCTAACCTTCTTCTCCGTGAGATAGGTATCGTGCTTTTCCTGGCAAGCGTTGGTATAGCTGCCGGTGAAAAATTCATTCCGGCACTTTTAACGGGTGATGGATTTATCTGGATGGGTTATGGAATTATTATCACTATGGTTCCATTACTGGTGATCGGCTTTGTTTCCCGATTTGTTTATAAAATTAACTACCTGGAAATCTGCGGTTTACTATCGGGAAGCATGACCGATCCTCCTGCTCTTGCTTTTGCAAACAGCATTGCACAATCTGAAGCTCCGGCAGTGGCTTATGCAACGGTTTATCCACTGGTAATGTTCTTAAGAATATTTATTGCACAACTTTTAATAATACTGTTCGTATAATTATTTTTTGTACCTGACTGGTTTTTCTAAAAGAATATTATCCGAAAATACTTTATTTGTTTTACATCCAAGTCTTTCATAAATTTATATACTGGATTTAAATTGGACTGAACTCAAATCGGAAGAAGAAAGGTCCGGGAAACTAATGATCAGTATAAGGGAAGCTTTTCCGGCAGATAATGAAGGACTGTTACAGCTGACCTCCATGACACCAATGAAGGGACGGATTTCTCTCAGAGTAGACAGGAATCCTGACTTCTTTGGTTTGCTGAGTAAAAGAGGTGATTATAAGGTTTTTATAGCTGAGAATGGTAAAACCGTTGTTGGTTGTTTCTCAGTTTCAGATAATGAAACCATGGTAAACGGTAATATTGAAAGAGTATATTACCTGGCAGATTTAAAAATACATCCGTCGTTTGAAGGAAAAATCCTGACAGCAAGGTTATTGAATACGATGCATAATTATATCAGAAGTTCCGGAGCTGATCTGCTTTTCTGCACTGCAGTATACGGAAATAAGAAAGTTATGCCATTATTTGAGGGGAGGGCAGGTTTCCCTGAATTTGATTTTGCAGGTACTTTCAGGGTTTACCAGATAATACCATTGATAAAGAGAAATCATACTCATAAATATACAATCTCCGAAACAACGATAAATAATGAGATTGCCGATCTGTATAACCAATTTAATTCACGCTATCATTTTGCCCCACTTCTTTCTCCGCAAAGCCTAACTGAGACCCGCACTATTACAGCTTTTTATAATAATACCCTGGTGGCGTCGCTTACACTTACAGACATTGGTATGTTAAAGCAGAATGTTCTCATCGGTTTACCTTTTATTCTGAAAATTACAATTTCAGTTCTCAGGTTTCTGAACAAGATTGTTCCTGTTATTAATCTGCCTGAAGTTGAGAAACCTGTTAAAGTATTGTATATAAAAGCTTTTGCTTATAAAAACGGGAGTGAGGATGCTTTTGAAACTCTGATCCTTCAGGCAAGAAAAATCGCCTACCTTGAAAAATATTGTTACCTGACCATAGGCATTCATGAAAAGGACCCGGTAGCAAGGTTTTTTGTTAAATATCTGCATTTTACTTTTCAATCACTCGGATTTATTCTGAGTATGCACGGGAACAGAGAAAAGATCAACAACATCCTTAATGGGATTCTTTTTGAAGATTACTCCCTGATTTAATAAGTTAGTGGGTAACTACGAATATATCTAAATAAGGTACTTAAAAATCAAAAGATATGAAGACTGAAGAAAAAAGTCAGGTTGAATTGTTCAAATTGATATTTACTCTGAACTGGGAGGATCCTGAGATGGATCGGATGGCTTTAAGCATTAAACCTGGGGAAACAATGATGACAATAACATCGGGAGGGTGCAATACATTAAGTTTTTTGTTACAGGATCCATCGGTAATATACACAGTTGATATTAATCCCTGTCAGTCTCATGTAATTCAGCTGAAGATTGCTGCAATGAAAAATCTCGGATACCAGGAATTCATAAAATTTATCGGGCTCAGTCCTTCAGATAACCGATTGGATAAATATCGCCTGATGAGAGAGGAAATGAGTCAGAGTGCCATTGATTTCTGGGACAACAATTCTTCAATTATTGAAAAGGGATTTCTTATAAATGGACGATATGAAAAATTTGTGAAACTAGTCGGTCGGTTTATAAGGCTGATAGAAGGTAAACGAAGGATCAATGATCTGTTTATTGACAGGAGTCTTGAAGAGCAGAAAATATTTTGTCTTAAAGAATGGGATACCCGGAGAACCCGATCTATTTTCAACTTGTTTTTCAATAAACATATTCTGGCCAGTCGTGGATTGAAAGCTGATTACTTTACATTCGACGATGGTTCTAATTCCTTTGCGGAGAGTTTTTTCAGAAGATACAGAAAAGTCCTGCTCGACGTTCCTGTTTACGGAAATTATTTCCTGCACCTTTATCTAAAGGGCTATTACAGATCATTTGATGAAGTACCGGATTATCTCCGGGAAAAAAACTTCGAAACCATTAAGAGCCGGTTGGATCGGTTAAGGATTATTACAATGGATGCAAAAAAATGGCTTGCTGATATGCCTTCCGATTCTCTGAATTGTTTCTGTTTGTCAAACATTTGCGAGTTAATGAACCTTGATGATACCTTAAAACTATTTAAAGAAGTAATAAGAACAGCTTTACCTGAAGCACGTATATGTTTTCGTAATCTGGTAATTCCAAGGGAAGTTCCTGAACAGCTGAATGATAGTATTATTAAAGATATTGAATTAAGCAATAAAATCTTCAATATAGACCGATCCTTTGTTTATTCAAAAGTTGCTGCTTACAAGGTAAAAAAATGACAGATCACCCTCGGACACAATTACAGAAGGTCAGCAGGTGGATTGTAAATCTTCGTTATGAAGATATACCTGCGGAAGTAATTCATTTAGCCAAACTTACTCTGCTTGATTGTATTTCGGCAATTTGTGCAGGATCCCGTTCTTCGGTGGGAGTAAATCTGAAAAATGCACTAAAAGCATCAGAGCATGGCGGGCCTTATACACTTTTTCCCGGTGGTGAAAGCTGGTCCCTGGATAATGTTTTGTACTATCATTCTGCGATGATAAATGCCCTTGAGCTTGACAATTTTGTTTTTATGGGACATATCGGACAATCATCAACATCTGCTCTGCTCGCCCTTGGAGAAACCAAAGATGTGTCTGGTAATGAATTACTTACGACATATGTTGCCTCAATAGAGGTCGCCGGCCGATTGAGTGCTAATCTTGTAAGTGGTCCTCATCAAGGTCATATGCGGGCTTTCTTACACAGAGTAGCAAGCGCAACAGTTGTGTCAAAACTTTTAAAATATGATGAGGAGACAACATCACGAGCTCTTGCAATTGCATTATCAATGCCGGAATTTCCATTATATCCAGCCTGTTTTTCTCCTGACACAAAAGTTATCTGCACCAGTTCTCCTACTGTTGAAGGAGTTAGGGCGTCATTCATGGCAAAGGAGGGAATGGACGGGCCTCTTGATATAATTGAAAATCCCGCAGGATTTTTCACCTATTTCAGTTATTCAGATTTTATACCGGATATCTGGAGATGGATTGGCAGGACCTGGACAATCCATACATTATCAGTTAAAAACTATGCCACCTGTGCATATGCGCAGGGTCCGGTTTCATCGGCGATGGACCTGAAAAGAAGCTATCAATTTCCTGCAGATGAAATTGATAAAATTGATATATATGCTCCTGTTGTTTCCGTAATAATGGAAAAGTTTTCGGTACCTCATTTCGGAGCTTCAATAACTCCTGTAAATACTCATTTTTCTGTTATCAGGAGTGTGGCTGCGACTCTGAACTTTGGTGAACTGACAGGTACTTTTTATGAGGCCGGAAAATTTGAAGAAAGAACTGACAGCATAAGTAAGTTAGCCTCCAGAAGCCACATGTTCCATGACTGGCAAATGACAATTGACCTTCTCAAAGGAATGGATTCGGGTCTGGAGAATCCCGGAAAGCCAGGCTTCTTAAGCCTTAAAAGCAGTCAGAAAACATTTGGACGGTTTAAAAAAGCCTTTGGAAGCAGACCCCTTCTCAGGTGGAAGGACCTGGTCGAAATCCCGAAAGTAAATCTTGCGGATCAGCTTTATTTTCTGAGAAGGTTTTTAAGATCTGTTTCATTATTACCGGGAGATAGGATTAACGATAAAAATATGGATCGGGCTATCTCTCATGAAGGCGACCTGAGCAAAATGATTTTCAATTTGTCAGGACGTGTTAGGATATTCTTAAAAAGCGGTAAGCAGTTTGAGAGTTATTGCAAGCTTCCACCGGGATTTGCAAATGATAAAGAGAGAGAAAATATTATCAGGAATAAATTTTTCAGGGAAACAGTTCCTGTCTGGGGCCTTGAAAAAGCAAAAAAAGCAGAGGTAATTATTATGAGCTTTAATATGTACAAATGCAGTGACTTAATGGCAGTTATCAAGGGAGAATAAATCAGATGAAAACCATGTCGATAAATTAAAACATTGTAATTCGGATATTTAATACAAACAAAATTAAAATAAATATCATGGAAACTGAACCAACATTAATCGAATCAACATTGACAGAAAATCAAAAAAATGACAGGCCGAAGATTTTATTTACCTCTTCATTGTACCCATATCCGACCTTGCCAAATAATACATCTTTAACAGATGCAACAGGGGCAAGGTTTTCAAGAGCAGATGGGATTTTTTGTATAATATCACATTCTCATCATTTTGCAAACCATGTTTTGGCGCAAAATATCAAAATCCCCTCAGTAATCCTGGAATATCCGAGGTGGGAGGATTTTATTAAAGAGGTAAAAAAGGGTTACAGCATTATTGGTATAAGTGCATTGCCGGTTCATCTGGAAAGTGTTTTAAAAATGTGCACGTACATCAGGGAGAATTCTCCCGGGACTAAAATTCTCCTTGGATGTTATGCCGGTCTTGCATTGCAGGCAGTTTATCAGAATGGCGGATGGAAGAAATATGTCGATGAAATATGTCACGGCGAAGGAGTTGAATTTATGCGTCGTCTGCTGGGTGAGGACACAAATCGTCCCATACAGCAGAAAATGATGCCTAAGGGTGGAGGATCGCCAAGATTCATTACAAAATTTCCTAAAGGAGCAATTGGATTTCTTGTTTCAGGTCTGGGTTGCCCGGGTAGTTGCGATTTCTGCTCATCTACAGCATTATATGACCACAGACGGATTGAGATGTTATCACCGGCGGATCTTGTCGAACATATGTACATTTATAAAAAGAATTTTCCGGATGTGACCAATGTATTTGTTATTGAAGAAGATCACTTTCGCTGGCCTGATTATCTTATAAAAATAAAGGAACCCTGGGAAAGTCATCCTGATATGGTCGAATCACTTGACTGGTTTTCATTTGGTTCATTAGATTTTATTGGAGCTTTTGTTGAACGTTATGGTTGGGATGCCATTTTGGAGATTGGAATTGGTGTTATGTTTATTGGAGTCGAGTCAAAATTTGCTGATTTACTGCATTATAAAAAAAGGAGCAAAACTGATCCCAGGGAGGTTTTCAGCAAACTTCACAAAATGGGAATTAGGACAGTAGGTTCATGGATCTGCGGCTGGGATTTTCATAATCATTCAAATATTGAAGAAGACCTGAATTATTTTGTTGCACTTAATCCGACTTATCAGCAATTGACAAGACTTTCTCCTTTCCCGGGAACTGAATTATGGTATCAGCTGCAGGAAGAAGGACGATTAAAAGATGTTCCATGGGAAGATGTCCATTTCTGGAGTGGAACTCAGAAAAATCTCGGCCTTGAAGAACATGAAACCCTTAACATAGTGGAGCATGGATACGACCTTCTGTATAAAACATGGGGACCTTCATTGTTGCGTCGTCTTGATGTACAGCTTGATGGTTATACATACTGCCTGGCATCTTCAAACAAAATCTTACGTGATCATAAATCAGTTTTTTTCAAGAAACAATGTGGGATGTTATGGACTTTACTGGCCGCCATGGATCGTTTTGCACCTAATGGAATTGTAAGAAGAAGGGTTCAGCAGACCGGGAAGAAATACCTTTCTGTCATCGGAGAGCCTACTCCGATTATGCAATATTTATCTAAAAACATACTGCGGCTTGCGACAGATGAATATATAAAACAGCTGAAAAATCCATCTTATGCACGGCCAAAAGTTGAGCCTTTTAAGAAATACATTTATAATAAATTATCAAATGGAGATCAGGATTTTCCATATCTAACTGAATGGCCGACAAAACCTTCTTTTAAAGTCAGCAGAGATATGGCAATGGAAAATTTACAATATTTTGGACTTGAACAGATGATGAAGTTAAAACGCTCTGTCGCCCGGGATAAATCTGATGCTGTTATTGATGGATATCTTCTGGGTATGGTTAAGCGCCGTGCTTTTGGTTTCGGGCTTTAATAAAAGAAATTAAAAAAATTGTATATCAGGAGAGTATAGGATTATGTAGTTGAATAATTCCATCGCGAAGGTGTAACACGCGATCAGCGAAATTCGAAATCCTTTCATCGTGGCTGGCTATTACCACACAACGACCTTCTGATTGGCAACTCTTTCGGAGGAAATCCACTATAAGCATTCCCTGTTGTGTCGCAAGGCTGCCAGTCGGTTCATCTGCAATAATTAATTCTGCACCTGTTGCAAGAGCCCTTGCAACAGCAACTCTTTGCTTTTCTCCCTGACTGAGTGTCTGAGGAAAAGCTCTCATAAGATGCTTTATTTCAAGCCTTTCAAAAAATTCAACCGCCCTTTGAAGTGCTTCATCTTTTGCAAATCCCGCAAACTTCATCACAAGCAATACGTTATCCAGTACACTGAGTGAATCGATAAGACAAAAAGTTTGAAAAATAAAACCTATCCTGTTAGCACGAATTTGCTGAAGTTCTGGTTTTGAAAACTCCTGTAACCGCTTTCCAAAAAGAAAAACATTACCTGCTGTTGGTTTTTGAAGTCCTGCCATAATTGTCAGCATGGTTGTTTTTCCACTTCCGCTCGGACCCAGGAGCAGCACTAATTCAGATGGACAGACTTTAACAGATACTTCACTTAATGCAGTAGTTTCACCACCTGACCTTGAATATATCTTGGTAACATTCACCAGTTCAGCAATCTGTATTGTTTCCGGCATGGCTCTTTTTATTTGAATAGCTCAAGAGGATAAATATGTCTCAATTTTAATATAGGGAATAACGAACTGATAAGGCTTATGATTAATAAACCGGCCAGGACAGTCATTATCTGGCCTGGAGAAGTAACAGCAGCAACTTCCGGCGTAACTTTCTCCACGATTTTTATTAGGGGGAAGAAAAGTAAAATTGCTATTGTCATACCGGATGTGGTCAGTATGAGTGCAATCCTGACAACAGTTCCCGGAATAAATCCTGCTGGCGCCCCAAGGGCTTTTATTATTGCATAGTCCTGGCGTTGCTCAAGAATATAGACTGAAAGGATCAGGCTTAGAAGGGCAGTAAGAACTATTGCACCGATAACAGCAATTACAAAAAGCATTGGCAGAAAACCTGATTCCATCTCATGTATGTTGTTCTGTAAAAAAGTATCTCTGTCAAAAACCGCGGCATTTGGCAATCTTGATCTGATACTCTCAGCGATTTTTACCTTATCCGCCCCTTCTTCCAGTTTAACCTGAAAACAGGAAACTATTCCCGGGAAGCCAACCAGCGAATGTGCCTTTTTCAGGGTTATAAAAGCATATTGATAAACAAACATATTTGTGCCGGAACTTAATCCGGTAACTACCAGGGTGTCATCTTTTATTGGAATTTTATCGTTCAGACCTATTTTGTACTTGGTGGCAAATGCGCGATCAAGGATTATCTGGGAGTCAGCTGTCAGGCTGTTTCCTTTATATATTTCAGGAGGACCTCCTTTCCCGGTTGTTATATCGTATCCGGTGAGATGTACAGTACCCATCACACCAGGCATATTTATGTTTGCAGAAAAAAACAAAACAGGAGCTATAATACTTACTCCAGGGATTTCCTTTATTATATTTCCCTGATTAATTGGTATCAGAGATGTACCCCGCAGTATATTTGAGGAGTATTTTTGCAGAACCCAGAGATCCGCATCACTGTCGCTTATATATCGTACCGATCCATCAGCAACACCTTTGTATATTGCCAGGAGAAATAACATCAAAACAACGCACAGTGCAATACCAAAGGAAGTAATTACGAATCTTCTATACTGCTTAAGGAGCGTCTTTAATGCATACATAACTGATGAGCCGAATAATTATACACCAATCTTTAAAACCTGAATGTATATGTATATTTAAGAAGTATTGTTCTTCCCGAAGAACGTTGAAGTGCCGGGATTTCTCTTAATATGTTGGTATTCAATCCTTCATCGTAAACCAGGTAGAAATCATTTCCCTCCCGAGGATTATACCTGAACCGTACATTTGTAAGTACCTTATTAATAGCTGTATTATATTGAATGTAAGCCGATAAGGAAGTTTTAGTAGTAAGTGTCATTAACCCTTTCAATCCTGCAATATGGTTAGTAAATTTCATTGAGCGTGAAGAGAATTTTACATAGTCGAGATAATAGTCCAAACCGACACTTATACCTGTGCCGATATTTACCGACGGATTGACATTCAGGGAACAATTCCATCCGTCATAGAAGCTTCCTGAATTAATCGACACTACTGAAGAAAAAGCATGGCTCCGTGATGTCCCGTACAAGGAGCTTATATTGAAGAATGAATATCTTCCGGGGGGGACTGAAGCCTGTTCATTGCCGATAAAAAGCGAATCAGCAAGGTCTTCAAGAGACCAGTTCAGGTAAGCATATCCATAAGAACCTTTCTTTGACTCAAAATACCACATAAGATTGGTTTTTGCTGTCTCCTGCTGACTCGTTGCTGCATTCCATAAATTAACTGCAGTTAATGAGATCTTGTGATAAAATATTGAATTGTTCTCTTCAGGGAACCATCCGTATTGAAGCATACCTTTAACGCCCTGGTAATTATCAATTTCCTCAAATCCAATTCCCGGATTAAAATTTTCGCCCGACCAGGTGTAAACGAAATCATATCCGAATCCCTTTAAGTTCCTGTGCTCCCAGTTTAAAAGCAGCCGGGATGGAGCAAAATCCAGGAATCTGTTAAGTAAATCATTTTCAAATGTCTGCGCCCATTTGACTGTTAGGTATTCATCCCCGGTTACCCTGAACTGTCCGTCGATCCCGTAGGCCAGGTTATAGGTACCGTTCATTCCCAGCCTGCTGGTAAAAATGCCTCCCATATAAGAATTCTGATTTAAAACGCTCCTCCTGGTCCTTAAAACACCGAAGTTCTCTCCGGGATTTTCTTCAACAGGAGCTGTCTGCATATCGAGAATTCCGACATCCCATTTGTTTATCCTGCCTGTCATCCTTGCGCCACCATATATTCTTACCGGGGATTCATTATAAATTCCTATTCTCCTGCTGTAAAATAAATTATTGGAACCAAGAAATGAAAAATCGAAAATGTCAGCTTTTTCCTGGAAGAAAGTTCTTTTTTCCGGAAAGTAAAGTGAGTATCTGGTCAGGTTTATTTTCTGGTCATCTGCTTCCACCTGGGCAAAATCGGTATTGACAGTCATGTCTACGGTAAGATTATTCGTAATGCTGTATTTTAAATCGATCCCGGCATCGAATTTCGGCGTCGAGGTCAAATTATATGATGAACCTGCATTATTTAACTCGCTCACCTGGCCTATTCCGGCGGTTATATAAGGTGCGACATAGACAGGGTTTTTAGGATTTAAACCGGAAAATTCAATCACTGAAGTCAAAGATGGTTTCCAGTAAGCTAAAGTAAGTTCAGGCTTTACTGCCGGAAATGTATAGGATTCTGCTTTTGATGAATAATATTGTGTAACAGTTATACCCATCAGTGTTAGCCCGTCCACGGTCTGGAACCTCAGACTGGAAAATGGGATTCTGAATTCAGCAGTCCAGTAATTTTCCATTATTACAGCTCTTACATCCCAGAAAGTATTCCAGCTGTAATTTATATCAGAATTCTGATCTGCCAGATCATTTTTTACAGTAAAATCAGTCCTTAGTCCGTTGGGATTTGTCCAGAACGAAACAGCGTTTTTTTTATCATTAAAAGTATCGAGTATCAGCCCGAACCAGTCGCTCGATAACGTGGCATAATCTCTCTTCTTCCCGACAGCCCTGATATCATCTTTGGACTGATATTTCAGTATACCGGAAACAAAAAAATACTCGTTGTTGTAAGCTATTTTAATAATGGATTTCTCAGCCTGTTCGTTTCCAAATACCGGTGAATGCATTAACATGTGCAGAGAGGGAACTGACTGCCAGGCTTCTTCATCGGGCACACCATCAAAAATTATCGCTTCTGTTAATTTATTAATAACCAGAGGAGCCTGGGAATAAATATCAGATGTAAAGATCAGCAACAATCCCGGCAGAAGGATCAGCCATTTTGCTTTTAATTTACATCTCATATCATTCATAGAACCAGACAGAATTCTTTTATTCAGACTGATAGTTTCCTGATTCCGAATAACTCCCCACTCACTACTCACTACTCAC
>Ga0113563_10000844_pt1 | contig 16186 bp, 10 predicted proteins | sample Mud3Dept3metaG_FD_80117 | JGI IMG/M metagenome (GOLD analysis project Ga0113563, IMG submission 80117) | Freshwater wetland microbial communities from Ohio, USA, analyzing the effect of biotic and abiotic controls - Mud 3 Core 4 Depth 3... | ecosystem: Environmental > Aquatic > Freshwater >...
GCCATGCTTATTATGAACTTCCGGGGGAAGGATAAATAAATCAACTGAAGAATAAATAGCGGGTTTGTAATATTTCAAAGGAAAATCTGCAGGTATTCCGACTATTACAGGTACTGCAGGTGAATAATTTTTTAGCTTCAGGCTCTCAATTTTACAATTGCAATCTCCATTCTCCATTGTCTGATTATCATTGCTGACGGTGTGGGTGTCAGCAGCTTCGCAACAGTGATTTTCAGGCTCAATCGGTGATATGAGTATTGTGGAATTTATATAAAAATCAATGCAAACCGGGCAATTATGATTGATCAGGGTCACACCTGTGCTTCCTGCCAGGAAGAACAATGTAACCAGGGCTGAGGAGATGGATAGTATGATACTTTTGCTTTTCACCCGGGGCAAAAGTAAAAAATAGCTGAGTATAATTTTAATATGAAAACCTCATATTTATCAGCTCTGCTCAGAATTCCGCTTGAATATATAATAAGCAGGTATACCGATCGCAACTGTCAGCAAGGCAATCGATGACTCCAGCGGTCTTTCAAGGAATGAAAGAATAAGGATGAGGAAACCGGTAAGTACATAAATGATCTGTGTTACAGGGAAACCCTTTAAGCGGAGGGCTTCAGGATTATTCCTTCTGAGCTTCCAGACACCGATAACTGTCATGATCGGGAATATTCCCAGCGCAAATCCCATATAGGTAAGCACCTGTTCGAATGTTCCCGACAATGTAAGGATAACCGCAATGAGGCATTGAAGAAGTATGGAATTGGAAGGTACCAGAAATTTTTCATGTATTTTGCCTGCAGACTTGAAGAAAAGGCCATCTTTAGCCATTGAATAATAAACTCTCGGACCTATGATTATAAAGGCACTCAGGGATGAAAAAAGTGCAAAAGCAATGAGAAGTGAGAATAATATCTCGGCAGATTTGCCGAAAAGGTTTCCCATGGCAAGTCCTCCTACTGAGATGACATCTTTCATTTCCCCGGGACTGATACTGTAGACATACAGAATATTTATTCCCAGGTAGAGAATAACAACTATGCCTGTACCCCAGAGGAGCGAACCGGGAAGTATCTTTGACGGATTCCTGATTTCAGCACCCAGGTAAGTTGAGGCATTCCATCCGCTGTAGGCAAACATGATCCACATAAGCGAAAGGCCTATGGTTTTAAACCCTGCGAGACCTGAAAGCCCGCTGTTTCCATCACTGAAATTGGAGAAATCGCCTTTTCCTGATGAAAATCCGGCGATCAACAATACTGCAATCAAAAGTACCTTCAGCAATGTAAGAATGTTCTGGATCCTTGCTCCGTATTTGATCCCGCGGTAATGGATAAAAGTAAAGATCAGTATTATGCTTACTGCAAGCAATTTTTTTGTCAGTAACGGGCCCATTATCCCTGCGTTTTCGAGCCAGGCAGGCAGGCCGGGGAGCGCCCTGGAAAAATATTCGCTGAAACCAAGTGCCGAAGCCGCAATTGGAGCAGAAAATCCCACCATGAATGATACCCAGCCACTGAGGAAACCGAATACAGGATTATAAAGCCTGGAGAGGAATAGATACTCTCCCCCCGCGCCAGGCATTGCTGCACCAAGCTCACCATAAGACATCGCACCGCAAAGCGCAATTATGCCACCAACTGCCCACAGGACAAGCATAAGGACAGGATCGTTCAGCCCCGACATAAGAAGCCCTGAGGTGGTAAAGATCCCGGCACCTATCATATTGGCAATGACAATATTCGTAGCAGGGAAAAGGCCGAGCTTTCTCTGCAATTTTTCCTCAGTCATATTCAGTTAATATTATTTATCGGATTTTTTGTAGCTGATTGAGACACCCCCTCCATTGCTGTTTACTGTAGTCTCATAATTTTTGAGGCTTCTGACATATTCAAGAAAAACTGCCTGTCCTCCATATCCTCCGTATCCGCGGCCTCTTTCAGAAACATTATGGGCAGTGAAGCACCCTCCGGCTTTAAGTTTAGGATCTACATCGATGAAATAGTTTTTATACCACTCCTTATCGGCATCGCTGAATACGAAATCGAAAGGACCTTTAAGCTCTTTTACAAGAGTATGCGCATCAGCAAGCCGTGCGTCGATATACTCAGAAACTCCTGCCTGTTTAAAATTTTCAAGTGCTCTTTTATGTCTGCCTTCATCAATGTCGATCGTTATTAGCTTACCTCCGGTCTTGCTTAATGCCCATGCTATCCAGATGCCTGAATGACCTGTTGATGTACCTATCTCAAGTGCAGATTTGTAGTTGTTTTTAACTATGATATCGTATAGCAGCTGCCCGTCTGATGCGGGAACGTTCATATCATACCAGCGCCTGGAGTTGAGGAACTTCTTTATTCTCTCATCAAGGACAGGATCCTCCCTTAAAGCCTGAGAATTAGCCATATAAAGATTTATGGTCAATAATCCCAGGAGAGGAATCAGAATGGCTATGCGCTTGGATTTCATTTTATTAACTTAAAATTGGTTCACAGAATCTGAATATACCATACTGACAGCCAAATGTAATCTTTTATTCCAATGCAAATTAATTCTGTAATAAAAGTCATTATTTATTCATTAATTTTATACCAGCTTAACAGTTAAACGTTAATGTGGCCGGAAAAATTGAGAAGTGAAGGTACAACAAGGTTGTTGTTTCCCATTATTATTTACCTGCTCGCAATTTCAAACATCGCAATCCATCTTGTCTTTAACGGCAATCTTGAGTATCACCGGGATGAGCTGCTCTATTTTTCGCTGGGCCGGCATCCCGACTTTGGCTTTGCAACGGTCCCGCCAATGATCGGATGGATAGCCTGGTTTATGCAAACGCTTTTTGGTTATTCGCTTTTTGCAGTGCGACTTTTTCCTGCTGTCATGAGCGGAATAATGGTACTTGTTGTTTCAGACCTTGCCAGGGAGCTCGGAGGGAAGAAATATGCCATGGCTCTGGCGGCTACAGGTTTCATGATCAGTATTTTTGCGTTGAGAACCTTCTTACTGTTCCAGCCTGTCCACCTGGATCTTCTTTTCTGGACCTTTACATTTTATCTGATTGTTAAATATATAAATACGGAAGATGACAAATACCTGCTGATATTCGGGATTGTGGCGGGGTTATCGCTGTTGAATAAATATCTTATTGGATTTTTATTCGTGATAATACTTGTTATTATCCCATTTACAGTTCATCGTAAAATCTTCCGGAAAAAGATGTTCTGGTATGGAATTTTGGCAGGGGGAGTTATTTTTATGCCCAACCTCATCTGGCAGATCGCAAATGGATTGCCGGTGATCAATCATATGTCGGAGCTGGCCAGAACCCAGCTGGTCAATGTTGACAGGACCGCTTTCCTGATTGAGCAGATAATTATGCCGGGTGCGGCTTCATTTCTCACGGTTGCAGGATTATTTCTATTGCTCATAAGCAAAAAATCTCAAAAGACGCAATTCCTGGGATTCATTGTCATGATCGTGATCCTTGGATTGATGCTTATGAGAGGTAAAAGTTATTATACCATTGGAGTCTTTCCCTTGCTTATTTCAGCCGGAGCTGTCTTTTATGAATCGGTCTTCAAAAAATGGTATACCAGGACGGTATTCATTACCTTCCTCGTTCTTAGCAACATCTTCCTGCTGCCATTCGGTTTGCCGGTTTATAAAGCTGCAGGATTAATTAAGTATTTCAATACTGTCGAATCAAAATACGGATTTGATTTCGGGAGGACCTTCGAAGACGGAACGAAACATTCACTCCCCCAGGATTATGCGGATATGCTGGGCTGGGAAGAGCTGACTAAAATTACAGACAAGGCCTGGCGTATGATCCCCGATAAGAAATCCGCCATTATTTATTGCGAAAATTACGGGCAGGCAGGGGCAATAACAGTAATAGGGAAGAAATACGGACTCCCGGAAGCAATCTCCTTTCACGAAAGCTTCAGGTACTGGATACCATCTGAATTTGATCCGGATGTTACTTCGTTTATATATATAAATGATGAGCTTGGGGAGGATGTTAACAACCTCTTTGGTAAGATCATCAAAGTTGGAAGCATTTCAAATCCGGATGCAAGGGAGTATGGTACTTCGGTTTATTTATGTGAGAAACCTGTCATGAGTTTTAACAGATTCTGGAAGGAAAGACTGAAACAGCTTGACAAGGAGAACTAAGAGGTATTAATTTTGTTTACTAGTGGTAAACACCGGAGATAAATAAATTCATAATTTTACATTTTACTCATTGATATTTCAGATATAAATTCTCAATCCTAATAACATGAATTTTTCAGACTTTATAACTCATCACGGTAAACGCGTGAATAAGAATGCATTCGTTCACCTTGTGCAGATCTCGAGAATTGACGGTAAAATACATGACGATGAACTTGAACTCCTGTACAAGGAGGGTAAGAAATTCGGCCTTACCGATCCGGAAATTGACAAGCTTGTTCATTCGGAGAGGGATCATCATTATCACCCTCCGTACTCTCTTGAGGAGAAATTTGAGCATCTGTACAATATTGCTGAAATGATCCTTGCGGATGAGGTTGTGAAAGAGGGTGAAAAGAAAATGATCAAACGGTTTGCAATTGAAGCAGGATTTGAATATTCAAAAATTGATGATATTATAAACCTGCTACTTGAGGGTATCAAAGCAAACACCGACGAGGAGGAGCTGTTTAAAAAATTCAGGAAAACGATCCTGCATTAACCACTTTCATTCGTACCGGTACAGCTTCACACGCTGGATCAACTCATTTCCCGGACCAAATCTAAGACCGGTCCCGGTTTTGTTCTCAAGTGCTTTTTTTGCCAGGTCATAATCGAGCATTATGTCGTCACCGTTCAGTCTGCGGCCGGGCTTCCATAATCCGTTTTCATATCTTCCCTCATCAACCCGGGAAATACCGGCAATGGCAGGGCCTTCTGTTGCAGGTGAAAATGAAACCTGGACACTATTCCCGTAAATGATGAATTCATCCTTGTGCAAGCTTATTATTATACAGTAGCCTTCCTGTGAGGCCTGTTCTGAACGTCGTGCACGACCCTGTTCAACCAGGAATTTATAATCACCGAGGATTACTTCTTCAGAAACCGGCATCTCATTATTAAGCAGTACTGCAGTAATGGCGCCCTCTTCCTGAGCTTTAAGAATTAGGGGTGCGATGGAAGATGCCAGTTTGTAAGCATTGGTCATTGGATCATTTTCGACTTCTGTTGTACGGGTTTCGAAGCCAAATGGTGAATAACCAATTGAATTATGTCTGCCAACTGAGTAGAAGAATTGCCCGGCACCCAGCTCCCCGGCCCTGGCCTCCGGAATGAAAAGCTGGTTGTTATTGCGTGTATAAAGAGCGCACAGTTCCCTGAATTCCGGCCTGTAGATATCAGGACAATAAAGATCCATATCGGGTGCACCTGCTTTCCAAACATCAAGGTTATGTGCCTGCGGACCCCCGGAAGGATAATCTCCGGGACGCTTATCGGCGGCCTGAACAATCCAGGCATTAACGAACATCGGAATCGGATATTCCGCCTTACCTGCTTTGACAATTTCGTTCAGGTAATGCGCATAGTGCCATGATGTAAAGATTTCATCGCATTTTTCACTCTTACCGAAAACCTCCTCCCATGTCCCTGAGGTTTTGAAATCCGATACGGACCATAGTTGGACTGTTTCAGGTAAAAGACTATCCTTATTGGAGGTGAGATAATTCATAAGTTCCTGAGGGACAGGAGAATTAAAGGCTGTATTGGCTAATTCACCATGGTCGCGGGGAGAACCCAGTATCCCGACTTCATTTTCGACCTGCATCATAATAACTGTCCTGTGATCTGGATCAAACTCTCTTATATGTTTCATCAGAGCTGCATAAGCTCTTGAATCTGCATCAAGGTTTTCCTTGCTGAGAGGTGTCAGGATCTCAAGACTTCTTCCGTTTTCGGCCGTTATTCTCGGGAACCGCTTGAAATCGCTCTTCATCCACTCCGGGTTATAGTGCGATTGTCCGTTTTTCCATGAACCGAACCATAAAAGTATCAGGCGGAGATCATAGGAACGCGCATCCTGGATGAGGCCGTCAACCATCGAAAAGTCGAATTTGCCTTCTTCCGGTTCAACCAGCGACCATTCAACAGCCGCAAGAACGGTATTCATTCCTGAAGCCCTGAGCTGGGGCCAGAATTTCTTCATATACTCGCGGCTTGATGAGCTTGAGTTATGAAGCTCTCCGCCGAGGACAAGAAAGGGTTTGCCATCCACTATCAACCTGGTGACATTACCGCTTTTTTCCAGAGCCGGTATAGTTGGTGCCTGCTGTTCAATGCACGAGGATAAGAAAAGAATCAGAATTAACAGACTCAGAGAGGCAGGAAATTTAGTAGGTTTCATATAATGCTTTTTTCCCCCGCAGATTACGCAGACCTGAGGGATTTAATTTTTTATAAAAATAGATTTTGTTTCCCAGCCCTCAAGCTTGAGAGGCACCATTTTCTTTCCGGTACCGGCTGGTGTACCTTTTAAAGATTGTATCTGTCCTGTCAATGCATCCCATGCCTGCATTTTACCTTTGCCATCAAGGGTAGCATCGAAAGTGAGAGGTGTTGTACTTTCATTGAAGAAGAAATATAAATCACCGGCTGCAAGTTTACGGTGCACATATTTAACGGCAGGTGAGGAGGGAGTAATTTTAACATCAGGGGAAGGAAGGAAGTTCAGCACATCTTTGGTGAGCTTACCTGTTGCTTCAATTTTTGCCCCGGGAATATCTCCCGGCTTTCTGCTTTGGGTGAATGTCTTTCCGGTCATAAGTTCCGGTTGTTTTCCAAGGAATATCACTTTGCCACCTGCGTCGGCAAATCTCTTTAGTTTATCCATTGCTGTTTCGGATATTACACTTATTGAAGGTATGATAATTGCCTTAAAGGCCTGATTGCTCAGGTTCACGAGAGTGCCGTTTTCAAGAGCAAGCAATGTTGCAAGCGCCTGTTCATCGACAAAATCAAAATCGATCTGATTCTCTGTGAGCTGGCGGGAGATGTCTAGCAAGCTTGTATTTGATTCATTATCGCCATAGAAAAGGCTCAGGGTCGGGAAATATACACCAATCTGCGCTGCCGGTCTGCCCTGTGACAGGAGATATGTAGCCCTGTTTAAATATTGGGCAACCGGAGGGAAAGTGTCGGACTGGAAAAAGCTGGATCTGCGGACAGGCTGAACGGCAGGTTTTTGCTCTGGTCCCGGTGAAGCACCCGGTTCCGGAACCGGAGCCTGACGGCTGACAGAAGCCGGCATGAACATAATCTGTACTGAATTTATTCCTCTTACGAGCTGATAATCAAGTACCCATTTTGCCTGCGGTACAGTAGGCCTGTAGGTGTAAGCGGCAAAACTTTCCGTGAAGGCACGCGGCCTGCCAAACAGATGGGCTGCCGATGATGCCAGCTTAGGATAGTCAGCAACATGATCCGTCCATATCTGTGCCCAGATTGCATCCACACCGGGAACTGCCACATGACGATTATTTTTGAAGAAGTCGCCGGAAGATCTTACCAGACCGGGGATCTGATCCTCGTGGTTCAGATGAACAATGTATTCAATGTTGTTTTCCCTGCACCAGTCAGCCTGAACCGTGAAAAAGTTATCCCTGAAGAGATCGGACCATACATCCCAGTAATCTGCTTTCATCCGTTTTGCTTCCTCACTCAGCTGTGGAACAAAGAATGTAGCCAGATAAGGTTTTATATCATATCCTTTACGGGCTTTGAATTCCTCCAGCATTTTCGGAGTCCAGGGAGTATAGGCAAAATCCGGTTCATCGCCCATGAAACCCATGAATGTTTTACCGAATTCGTGCCCGATATATTTCTTGTATTGCTCATGTGTCCAGTCGAGGAACTGCCTGGTGGCAAGCGGATTAAGGTAATCCATCAATGATGCTGTTGTATCTTTTCCGCGTGTGGGATTATTTACGGAACGCGTATTTGAAGAGCGGAATCTCTGTCCGGCCAGGAAGATCCTCCAGCTACCTTCGGGAACATTCCAGTTCAGCTCTCCCTGGGATACATCCAGTATTTTTACCGATTTGTCATCATTATTATATGCGGCAGCGCTCAGAACATAATCCGGCAGCCTTCTGAATATTTTTTCTCCTGTTGCTGCATCAAACCTTTCAGTTACAACGAGCCCCCGCATTTTCAGATCAGGTCGTTCAATGCTGAATTTACCTCCTGCAAAACCACTCGGGTATTTGCCTTCATCCTCGATCCAGATGATCATTCCGCGGTTTTTTGCTTCATCAACAGCCACTTTAACCATTTCAAACCATTCCGGCGAAAGATATTTTGCTGTCATCCCGTACCCTGCTTCAAGCATCACGCCTCTAAAACCCATGGCTTTGATCCGGTCAAGATCGCGTTTAATTACAGTATCTGACATATGGCCGTCCCATCCCCACCAGAGGATCATTCCATATTCAGCCGGAGGCGATTTAAAAGCAGCGGTCAGCGCTTTGATCCGCGGATCTGAGAACTTTTGCCATGGTTGCTGAGCGTTAAGACAAACTGCTGAAACCAGGAATATTATGATCAGAGGCAGGATCTTTTTCATATCATGAAGGATTTTTATTCATTACTTCAGAAATTAATAAGAAAGGGTACTAAAATTGTTTCAAAATTCACCAAATTATTTTAAAAGCCCAAAAACCGATCTTATTATCAACAATATTAATTTCAAAAAAGCGCAAAAATTAGAAAGCCGGCAATCAACCGGCTTTCTAAATATCGCTTTAAACAATACTAATAACCAGGATTCTGGTAAGCAGCTTTTGCAGCAGCATCAAGAGGCATTCCGGCTTCGTCAGTAAGAAGGTCGAGGTAGGCTTTGGGCCAGATACGGAATGTGTAGAACTTTTGCATTGTCCCCTTACCGTTTCCATCCTGCCCGTTAGTTCCGGTTGGATTATCAGCAACTGGCCAGAGTCCGGTCTTATCGGAAGCCATCTGGTTCAGGTAAACAACTCTGTCGTACAGAATGCCTGCATTGTGCTGGTCTTCCCAGGCAAGGCCTTCTGAAAGAAATTCACGTGCTTTTTCATTGTAAATGAAGTGAATAAACATATCAGCTTTAGTTGTAACAGTGGGAATATACTGTTCTGCATCTGCTTCAGGTGTGCCCGGAGTGAAATGATTTTCTGTTACAGTTATGGCAGCAAACGGATTTCCTGTTGCAGTATAAGGAGCTGCCAGATCCGGGGGTGGAAGTGTTGCGGCCTGTGGCTCAAAAGACACGCAAACCTGTGGACGTGCTTCCCCGGTCTTGTAAGCGGCACGCTGACGTAATACATTTATATCATCAACAGCAAGATTATAAAGACCTTTCCGTCCATATGCTTCTGCGCGGATCAGATAGGTTTCAGCCAGTCGCATCAGGATTGCATCACGGGTGCCGTTCTCACTGTTAAAGTTTGCTTCGTCAATGCTGCCTCCCCTGGTTGGATCGACATATTTCTTAGAAGAAAAATAAGGAGCAGTTCTTGTTGTGGCCAGACCCATTGGAGAACCGTCGATAAACAGACGGTAATAATACTTACCTGTGACAGCTGATTTGACCCACCGGACTATAAACTGGAAAGGCTGGCTATGCACCATAGCAGAATCGAGAGCTTCTGATTTCTGGTTTTCAAGATAGATCAACGCTCTTTTCCCGAATGCAATTCTTTTAGCTGATGCCGTAACGGCTGGTTCACCAGCTGGTTTATTGGCATTCCACCAGGCAGCAGCTTTGTCTCCCCAGGTATATGAGGTGCCGCCGCCGGCCACGTTGCATATATATTCATAAGCGAAGGTTTTATAATAACGGGAATCGTTCACCTTATCACGGAAGTTATCGTAAGCCCAGTCGGTGGGTTTATAGGTTCCGAAGGGCCTTCCATAAGCCATGGCACGGGTCACACCGGTTTGATAAGTATAGTCACCAGTGTGGTAATTGCAGGAACGGTTTCCCCCGAACCTTCCATTCAGTGTTGTGTTGACATCAAACTGTGCTGCCCAAAGTACTTCAGGACTTGGGTTGGATTCACTCACCTTGGGATCAAACAGGGTCCAGTAGTCTGTGGCAAGACCTTTAAACGTTCCGGCCCCACCCTGCAGGGCCGTAATAATTTCAGATGTAATAAAAATGACAGAATCAAGGTCCGTACTCACATTACCCTTGAAGAGCATCTTAAGATGTTGTTCACTGCTATTTTCGAATCCTGCGGCCTGAGCTCTGTTAAGGTAAAGCTTAGCCAGAAGATGACCGGCTGTATTTTTGGTTATGCGTCCCCTTTCTGTCTGAACTGCAGGGAGATTCTGATAAGCATACCGGACATCACTGATAATTCTTTTATAAATATCTGTAAGTGATGATTTCGGGTAAAAATAGATACCGATGTCCTCTCGCTTTGGTTCAACCAGCAGAGGAACAGCTCCGAACTGGTTTGAAACCAGGTAGTATGCCCATGCACGCAGAAAAAGAATCTCTGCCATACGTGTTGCAGCAAATGCTGCATCAGTACCGAATTTCCCGGGCTTAACATTTTCAAGCTGATCCAGTGCGATATTGCAGTTATTAATGTGCGGGTAAGCACCCATTGGAGCATAACTTGAGTTGGCTGAACCAATAAAGTTTGTAAGGTTTCCTGCTATGGTGCTAACGTCTGTTCCGTATGCCGAACTATTACATTTTGCAAGAGCAGGTCCCGGTGCGCCAGTACCAGCATGCATGTACTGATCTGTTTCAGGATCGATCAGTTTGGCGCCATTTGCATCCCATTCCTGTTTAACCCTGGCATATACGTAGAGCCCTTTGATAAGGCTTTCCAGACCTGCCTCACTGTTATAGTAGTCCTGTGTCAGTGTTGAAACTTGCTTCTCATCCAAAAAATCCTTGCAGGAGATTATGGAAGCAATCAGAAGTATGAAGGCAATATATTTTTTCATAATAATATTTTTTAAAGTTACAGATGGTTAGAAGCCGGCTTTTAAACCAAACACAAAGCTCTGGACAAGTATAGTGTTATTATTCATCCCACCCAGAGGAAAAGTATTGGTAGATACAACATCCCAGTTGGTATTATCTTCAGGATTTATACCCATTTTAACCACTTCACCTCCGAATATGAACGGATTAACAACCTGGCAGGTGAGCTGTAAATTGTTTAATGAGATTCTGTTTATCCATTTAGCAGGCAAGGTATATGACAAAGATATATTCCTTACCGAAACGTATGAACCATCATTATAGTTCATAGCTGCCGGAGTGTTCTCAACATTAGTCCCGTTTGGCATTGGCCAGCGCCCGTCAGGATTATTCCACGACCAGTATTCGTTTTCGACCCTGTTACCGGGATAACCTCCGAAATATAACTGTCCAATTCTGGCATACACAAAGAAACTTAATTCTAGATCTTTATAACTGACTGTGTTAGTAAAGCCCCCGGACCATCTGGGACGGTTTGTACCAAGTATTACCATATCATTCCCGGTTATCTTATAGTCGCCTGCATCACTGACACCATCTGCATTGGTATCGACAGTGAGCTGATCCACAACTTTAATTGTTCCGGGATAAAATTTATGCCCGTTTGCATTGAATTTTGCCATCTCGGCAAGTTCTTCAGTTGTATTTTGCCAGATCCCGTCATTTTCGTAGTTGTAATAAACCTGTGTGGGATAGCCTATAAACCAGCGGTTTGCCAGAATATCCAGCGGTTTGCCATTCGCATCCTTTGAGAGCAGTTCAACTATCTCTTCCTTGTTGGCATAGAAGGTGAAATCAGTGCTCCAGCGGATGTTATTTCTGCGGATATTTACCGTCGAAAGTGAAATCTCAATTCCCCTGTTTCTGGTTTTACCAATATTCTGGACTTTTTGAACAAATCCTGATACGGCAGGAAGTGTCTTATTCAGAATCAAATCAAAGGTGTTGGATTGATAAAGCTCGATTGTACCAGAGATCCGGCGATTCAGAAATCCAAAGTCAAGCCCAAGATTGGACTGACCTGTTTTTTCCCATGTAAGCAGAGGATTGGGTACAACCTGAGGCAGATAGCCAATAGCTGCTGTTGATAAGAATATATAAGGATTCTTGCTGAGTGGCCCTGAAGTAGAATACGGACTCACTGATGAGTTGCCTGTCACACCATAACCAAAACGAAGCTTGAATTCGGTAAGCCAGTTGAGCGTTTTTAAGAATGATTCTTCATGCATTTTCCAGGCAAGAGCGAAAGAGGGGAAGAACTCCCATTTATGTCCGGGGGCCAGAACCGATGCACCATCCCAGCGACCTGAGGCGGTGAGAAGATATTTATCCATAAGTGAATAATTCAGACGGCCCATGAAAGACATAAGTGCGTTTTCCGTGAAACTTGTTCCGTAACCATCTGGTTTTCCATTGAGGTTGGAGGCAATATCATACCATTTGCTTATATCATAAATCATGCTGGTGGCACGTAAATTAATACCTTCCTGTCGGGATTTCTGGACAGACTGAAGAAGCGTTACACCCACGTTATGGATTCCGGCAATAAGCTTATCGAAGTACAACAGGTTTTCTGCAACCCATGCAAAATTCTGGTTAGTGCTGTAGGCTGCAGTATTAGGTCTGTTTGTAAGGTGGCTTGTAGCCAGTGGTCCTGTCCAGGCACCGCTCCGGAACTGACGGAATTGTGCACCGAAGTTAATACGGTATCTTAACCAGGGCGTAAACTTAATTTCACCGAAAGAATTTGAATAGAGAGCATAAGTAGTTCTTTCATTAAGGGACTGATCGATGTCTATCAGGGGATTCCAGAGCGAAAGATTTCCCCCCGGATTATAAATATAGCTTCCATCATCCTTTTTCGGCAATGCATAAGGATATTGATCAAGCGCCCTTGAATACAGATCTTTTGATCCTGTATTTGATGTATTTTCTCCCTGAATGCCAAAGTTTTGCAAAGAAGTTGATCCGTTAATGGAAGTCCCTATTGTAAGCCATTTGACAGGGGAAATATCCCCGTTCATAATTACATTGTACCTTCTGTAATCCTGGTCCTTTTGAACGCCAATCTGATTCAGGTACGCTACTGACAGATATAAATGTGAGAATTCGTCTCCTTTGGACAGGGAGATCTGATGATTCTGTGTTATCCCCTGCCGGAGCGCATCTTTTGCCCAATCATAACTTCTTATGTTAGCTGAATTGTAGACAGGGACCTGGGCAGGCCATCCCAGAGCCTGCTCTTCGGCTGAGGTTGCCCTTGTTACGGGTGTCCCACCCAGAACTCCATTAACCCATTCATAACCCATCCAGACAGATGCCTGGGCGACAGGATCTGATGCCAGACTGAATTTTGAGTTATCCAGAAATGGATCAGGGTACCAATACGTCGCAGGAACTTTCTGGTCAGTATTTGCAGTAGCATTATACTGCCGGTTATTCATCAGGGTCAAACGTGCCTGGTCAATGTATTCTCCACCATTCATCCAGTCGGTAAGAGAATGATAGGAATCAAGGGACACTGTGGTGTTATAATTGACAGTGATCCTGCCTGCGGCTCCTTTCTTGGTAGTGATCAGTATAACACCATTGGCGCCACGGGAGCCGTAAATAGCTGTTGCTGATGCATCCTTGAGAATTTCTACCGAACTGATATCATTGGGATTAAAATCGGTCAGGTTACCAATGGCAAGAGGGATACCATCAACTACATATAGTGGTGCATTCGAAGCCTGCATGGAACGGTTTCCACGGATGGTTACCGGAGGAAGCTCACCTGGTTTGATATTAGTGGTGATATCCACACCTGTAGCCTTGCCCTGAAGAGCCTGTATTACATTCTGAACAGGGCGTTCACTTAAGGTTTCCGCAGTTATTCTTGTAAGAGAACCAGTAACATCGCTCTTTTTCGCTGTGCCATAACCTACAACAACAACCTCATCGAGCCCGATTTCAGTTTCCTGCATCTTAACATCGATTCTTGATTGAGTTCCGATAATGATTTCCTCTGTAGTCATACCTACAAATGAGAAAACCAGAGTACGGGCAGAGGCATCAACATTCAAATTATAATTACCACTCTGATCTGTAATTGTACCTGTTGGTGTCTCTTTTACCTTTACAGTGACTCCGGGCAGGGGTTCATTGTTGGCAGTCCTTACTGTCCCGGTAATTCTTCTGGTGCCTTCCTGTGCTGTAATTAATGTGGATGACAGCAAGATAAGCACCATCATGAATTCTATCCGGAGACAGATCTTTTTCAAAATTCTTTCCCTGAAAAGGAAGTTGATAACCAGATTTTTTTTCATAGTTAGGTTTAATTTATTAAACAAAAACATTAAAACGTTCTGATGGAAAAAAGGGAAACTTTATTTATAAGATCTGAAAAACTCGGTTTATAGTAAGGCAATACACTCCCAACTGGCAGTGTGTAAATAAATTACATACACTTTGAATTTTCGATAAGCTAAATTATTAAAATTCATTGATCAATACAAGTTTTTCTTATTCTACCCGATCTTTTACCAACTTTTAGGAATAATATAGTGTTGATACCGAGTAAAGTGAAATATATTCTGCCAATAATTAAATTTATACTTTAACAATAGCAGATATTTATTAAATATTTTCTAACTTGTAAGGATATTTACCTGATCAGTAACTTAATCAATATTTACCATGAGAATTATTGTTATCGGAGTGGTAGCATTCGTGATCTGGTGTTTTTTTTCAGCCTGGTTGTACAACGATATATTAAGGCCTGTACTGCCTGGAATGAGAAACCCGGTTCCGGTGCTGACAACTCCTGAAAATCAGACTAATGAGGCAGATTCTTTAATGAAGCTTAAAGCGTCAATGCCCAAGGACCTACTGATCTTCTTTGAATTCAATGATGCAAAATTCAAACCTGATCCGCAGACCGGAAACAGTCTTGCTCCATTCAAAGCATGGCTTGATAAATATCCCGGTTCAATGCTTTCGGTTACAGGACATACCGATCTTGTCGGTACGCCTGATTTCAACAATGAACTTGGATTGAAAAGAGCCCGGGTTGTCACTGAATACCTTGTAAGCCAGGGAATTAGTGCCAACAGGATCAAAACAGAATCCATGGGCGAAACAAAGCCACTCGGAGGTTACATTACCATGGAGGAGAGAGCAAAAAACAGAAGAACAGAAATAACTATTAAATTACAATAATATGACAGCATCATTTATACCACTCGCACAGTCTGTTGCCGGAGCAGTCATCACAATAATCGCTCTGCTTCTGGTTGCAGTAATCATCGGATACCTGACTGCCTGGTTCTACGCCAAATCAGTCTATACCCCGATAATCAAAAAACTTGAAGAAGAGAAGGCTGATCTCCAGAGCGAGGTCTCCAGACTGAAAGATGATATCCGCAAGCTGAATAAAGAGATTGAGGGACTTAACGATAAAACAAAGGAACTTCAAAAAACCCTGTCCGAAAAGGACAAACTGATTGATGATCTTAAGAAGAAGGCTAAAGCATAGAATCCCAACTCCCTGTGACCCCCTTTATGTTTCCCCCCCGGTAGGGGAAATTTGGGTATATATTTGATATTAATTTAGAAATGATTTAATCGCCCCCCTGGGGGAGATGGCGCAAAGCACCAGAGGGGGTCTTCATCCCGCTAGCGCGGATTTGCAATCCGTGTTATAACAGTTCTATGTATTATTTTGGCACCGATTACAGATCGGCGCCAGCATTGGGTGGGATGTCAAATCAACGACAGCACTAGATGGCTTCAGCTTTCAATTGAAGAGTGGTAATCCTGCAGCGATCTTACATTATATTTCCCGTTCTGCCTTTCCTTAATGCCCATAGTTGCGGAAAGTGCAGCGGATGTGGTTGTAATATAAGGTATTTTGTACCTGATTGCATTTTTCCTGATATAGGAATCATCATATTCGCTGAGCCTGCCGGCCGGAGTGTTTACAAGCAGGTCTATCTCTCCGTTTTTGATGGCATCAACAATATTCGGTCTTCCTTCATGAACCTTAAGGATAAGAGTTGCCGGAATGCCATGTGATTCAAGGAATTGCCTGGTACCTCCGGTTGCCAGTATCCTGAATCCCATATTCCTGAAATTCATTGCTGCTTCGAGAATTCGGTTCTTGTCACGGTCGGC
>Ga0113563_10000845_pt1 | contig 16171 bp, 16 predicted proteins | sample Mud3Dept3metaG_FD_80117 | JGI IMG/M metagenome (GOLD analysis project Ga0113563, IMG submission 80117) | Freshwater wetland microbial communities from Ohio, USA, analyzing the effect of biotic and abiotic controls - Mud 3 Core 4 Depth 3... | ecosystem: Environmental > Aquatic > Freshwater >...
AATAGATGCCTCGCTCCCTCCTGCAAACATGGCATCAGCATGACCGCGGCGGATCACCTCAGCAGCTTCCCCAATCGAATTGGTTCCGGAGGCGCAGGCTGTGACCACCGCCATATTCGGGCCGCGAACCCCCTGGGTGATGGCGATCATCCCCCCGCTGGTATCCGGTATCATCATTGGGACTAAAAAGGGACTGACGCGCATCGGGCCGCGCTCGGTGTATACCTGCATTTGTTCGAAGAGCGTGCCTAGCCCGCCTATTCCCGACCCAACCACGGCGCCGATACGATCGCGGTTCTCATCATTGATCACCAGGGCAGCGTCCTGGCGCGCCTGCTCTGCGGCAGCCACCGCAAACTGTGTAAACCGGTCCATCCGGCGCGCTTCCCGGCTGCCAAACAAAGCTGCACCGTCAAATCCTTTTACCTCGGCAGCAATTTTTGATTTGTATTCGCTGGGATCGAAATGAGTAATTAAACCTGCCCCGGAAACCCCGGAGCAGATATTTTTCCACATGGTCGGTACGTCATTACCCACCGGACTGATGCAACCAAGCCCGGTGATGACCACCCGTTTTCGCATGATAGCCTCCAAGAATTAAAACCTTTGCATCCAGCAAGCAACCGTCAGGTGCGTGGCATGTTGTAGCCCTGACAGGTTGGGCTGGCATGCTATTAAAACACCGCCTCGATAGAATCGAGGCGAAATGATTTTACCAGAACTCCGGTCAAGAGGCTATCTCAAAACGGTGGATGTACGTCCCAAACGAACGTTATTGAGATGGCTTCTCATGATGTGGCAATGTGCTTTGAATTTGACGGACATGTACCTGATCGTGTCCAGCCATAATGGAAACCAGTTCCTTCAGTTGTGTGGGTCCGAAGATGGCGTGACGGGCGGAGCGATCCCAATCGCCTGGAGATAGGCGTTGCAGCAGGGAGAGTCCTTGCATGCGATGTGTGATGAACTGTCTTAAAGCGCTGGAGCCATCCTGGTGGAAATAATCGCGTTCGCCAGCCCAACGGTCCGTGTCAACACCCGGGAGAAATGGGTTCTTTTCTTCCAATATTTTCTGCAGCCTGGGAAGATTGACATCAGCCTCAACATCCCTCAGATGGCACAAAATTTCGGTTGGGCTCCATTCTTGAGAGGCCGGGCGGAGCGCCCAGGTCGAAGATTCCAGGTCTGCACACAGGCTCTTGAGAACCGCCGGGGTGCTGCGCAGGACTTCGAGTGACCAATCAGAATGGTTGTTTTGGACCTGAAGGGATTCGAGCGGCGTTCGATCCAGCCAGCTCAGCAGCGATGCCAGATCGCCTGAACCGGAAGGATGTGCAAATGAATCTGTGGGCGGAAGCCCCTCGGGATTTACCCAGAACGACGGGATGCCCAGGGCCTGGGCAGGGTGGATGTCGTTAATCAAGTCGTCACCGACAACCAACACCGGACCTTCGGGCCAACCTAAGATCGCCAGCGCTTCGGCAAAGAAGGCAGGATTGGGCTTGGCAAAATGGAAATGTTCGAAGGAGGCTACCAGCGCGAAGGGGTACTTCTGGGGAGAGAGACCGGCCCACTCCAGGCGCTGGAGCGCTGCTGTGAGCGGGAAGAGCGGGGTAGTGGTGATGGCGAGACGGTACCCACGCTGCAAGGCTGTTTCAACCAGCTTTACCGCCCCAGGCATGGGCCTGGTAAGCCCTTTCAGGGATGAGAACACTTCCGCATAGAATTGCTGAAGGGTCGCTTCAAGAGATTCCGGTTGCACGTGCAGACTGGTATAAAAGACCGAATCGAATTCTTCCTTCAGGGTGCAATCAGGCTGAAGGTTCTGGACCATCTGGCGAGTGCCAGCTTTCAAGGCCCGGATCATCGCAGCTGGCTCGACATGGGGAGCCAGATGTGCGGCCAGTTTTTGAAAATAGGCTGAAACAAAAATATCTGCCGGGTTTACCAGCAGAGTGTCATCCAGGTCGAGAAGGAGGGTTAAACTCAAGTTTTATCTCCGCCGAATAACTCCTCACCGCTAAAAACCGAAGGCAAAGGATGGCATTCACCGCAACCGATGTGAGGGTCGAATCCCGATTTATTGGTCTTGGAACAGGTCGGAGTGACTTCGACCTGCTGCCGGAGGAAGGGGAACGGTCGACCCAGGCGCGGCTGCAGGATCATGTACTTGCAGGCATTAGCCATCAGAATCTCGGGCACCGGGCAGGTGGAACAGAGCGCCGGCTTCCATGGTAACGGAGGCTCGGCATCGCCCAGCAGACGGCACTCTTCCTGGTTGCGACCGCGATAGTAATCGCCGTAGAAATAACGGCACTCTTTTCCTGCAGGGGTACGCATGGTCAGGCTCGGGTTAGGTAATTGCCTGTGCGCGTATCTACCCGGATGACATCCCCTTCTTCAACAAAGCTGGGTACGCTCACCTGCAGCCCAGTTTCGGTAGTCACTTTTTTGGTCACGCCGGTGGCAGTATCACCGCGCACAGCGACGTCCGCCCGGGTGACCCGCAAATCCACCGAAGTGGGCAGGTCGATGTCCAAGGGTTCGCCTTGGTAGAAGGTGAGCTTTACCTCCATGTTTTCTTTCAAATATAGGGCGTTTTCCCCCAGCACCTCAGCCGAGACGGCTGGTTGCTCGTAAGTATCCAGGTCCATGAAATGGTACAGGGCACCGTCGTTATAGAGGTACTGTACATTATGGTAATCCAGGCGAGCATCCTGTACACGCTCGCCGGATTGGAAGGTCTTTTCCAGGGTTGTGCCGGTGCGCAGGTTAATTGCTTTGATGCGGATGGTGGCATTACCACGCCCGGGTTTATTGTGATGATAATCCAAGACTTTGTAGAGGCCGCTCTCTAACTCAAAGGTAACCCCTTTGCGCAGATCATTGACGTCGATCATAAACTTTCCTCATTCTTTATTCTGGTATCCATCCGAACATTAAGGAGACGGGTGCAGCACCCGGATCTCTTTGATTCCTGGATGGGGTTTAGCTCTGTCCGAAAAATCGGGAAGATGCCTACAGGCGCTGATTATAGCCCAATCTTGGAGCGGGGAGAAGGGCGATCGATAACGAAACGCCAAAGGGCGGGTGAAAAGGCATATGTAGGTGGTTGTCGCCGGTAAGAGCGAGGGGCGAGAGAATAATTTGACCACAATTATTAGAGGCTATCTCAAAAACAAGTGGGCCTGGTGTATGTGCGGCGGCTTCGCCGCCGCACATACACCAAACAACCATTTTTGAGATAACTTCTAGAATATTTATCTGCATTGATGGGCTTTCATAGTATCATTACACTCGAATCATCATGTTCAACAATGGTAATCCGATCGTCTGGCGCCCTACGCCAGAACATATCGAGAGGGCAAACCTATCTCGTTTCATGCGCGAGAATCGAATCCGGGATTTCGATGAGTTAATGCGCCGCTCTACTGAGGAACCGGGCTGGTTCACTGATGCACTGCTCAAATATCTGGATATCCAGTTTTACCGCCCTTATGATCAGGTTCTTGATTTAAGAGAGGGCGTTGCTTGGCCGCGCTGGTGCGTGGGCGGGGAAATGAACATCGTCCACAACTGCCTGGATAAATATATCGGGACAGGAGTCGAGGAGCGGGTTGCCCTGACCTGGGAAGGGGAGGAGGGCGATTGCCGGTCGCTTACCTATGGCGAGCTCCACAGCAAGGTCAACCAGGTTGCCAATGCCCTGCGCAGCCTGGGGCTGGGCAAGGGGGATGCTATCGGTCTCTACATGCCTATGACACCCGAGATCGTCATCGCCTGCCTGGCAATTGCCAAGGTTGGGGGCATCATCCTGCCGCTATTTTCGGGATTTGGAGCAGGAGCCATCGCGGCGCGCCTGAAAGACGCGGATGCCAAAGCGTTGTTTACGGCGGATGGTTTTTACCGACGCGGTAAAAAGGTCCTGATGAAACCAGTTGCTGATGACGCTCTTCAACAGGTACCCACCCTGGAACACGTCATCGTATTGAAACGGATCGGAGTCGAAATCCCAATGCTTTCGAGTCGGGATACCTGGTGGCATGAGCTGGTGGATAACCAATCTAAGCAGTCAGTTACAGAAGTGACCTCTGCTGAAGATGTGCTCATGGTGATCTACACCTCCGGAACTACCGGAGCCCCCAAAGGCGCCGTACACACCCACTGCGGTTTCCCGGTGAAAGCTGCGCAGGATATGGCGTTTGGCACCGATCTGCACCCTGGTGAAGTGATTTACTGGGTCACGGATATGGGCTGGATGATGGGACCCTGGCTGATTTTTGGATCATTGATCCTGGGTGGGAATCTGTTCTTATACGATGGCGCACCGGATTACCCAGGTCCAGACCGGCTATGGGCGATGGTGGAGCGCCACGGCATCCAGGTGTTGGGCATCTCTCCCACTCTGGTACGATCTCTGATCCTGCATGGTGAGCAGCCGTTCCGCAAGCATGATCTGAGCAGCCTGCGTTGCTTCGCCTCGACCGGAGAACCCTGGAATCCCGATCCGTGGATGTGGTTGTTCGAGAAGGTGGGCGGGGAGGCGATTCCGATCATAAATTATTCAGGGGGAACCGAGATCTCAGGCGGGATCGTGATGGGCAATCCCATCCTTCCGGTAAAGCCGTGTGCTTTTTCTGCACCCTGCCCGGGGATTGCGGCCGATGTGCTGGATGAAAGCGGTCGCTCGGTACGCAACCAGGTAGGTGAGCTGGTGATCAAAGCGCCATGGATCGGCATGACGCGCGGTTTCTGGAAGGATCCGCAGCGCTACCTGGATACGTACTGGTCGCGCTGGGAGGGGGTGTGGGTGCATGGGGATTTTGCGGCAGTGGACGAGGATGGGATGTGGTATATCCTGGGTCGCTCCGATGACACGATTAAGGTGGCGGGGAAGCGCGTGGGACCGGCTGAGATCGAATCGATCCTGGTGGAGCACTCTGATGTAGTGGAAGCCGCGGCGATCGGCGTGCCGGATGAAGTGAAGGGCAGCGAGGTGGTGGCTTTTGTGGTGCTGGCAAAAGGTTGTATGTATTGCGAGGAGCTCCGCCAGGAGTTACGTGACATGATCGTCAAGGCGCTGGGCAAGCCTTTCGCGCCGCGCCAGATTCTGTTCGTCAGCGATCTTCCCAAAACCCGCAACGCCAAGGTCATGCGGCGCATGATCCGGGCTGCCTATCTGGGGCAGGACCCAGGAGATAGCTCGTCGCTGGTCAATCCTGAGGCGGTAGAAGAGATCAGGCAGGCAAAGTAGGTCTACTCACCAGCCAGACATCTAGGCCCTCAGGGTGATCATTTTCACCGTGAATTTCTTCAGTGCATCTGTATCTACGGTCACTCCGAGCCCCGGTCCGGTGGGCACGTCGATGGTGCTATCGGAATTGAGGGCGAAGCGTTCGTGGGTGATGTCCTGCACGTAGTAACGGTCAGAGGCGGAGATGTCGCCCGGAAGCTTGAAATTGGGCAGGGAGGCAAGCGCCAGGTTGGAGGCGCGGCCCACGCCTGTCTCCAGCATCCCCCCGCACCAAACCGGTACCCCGCGATCCTGGCACAGGTTGTGGATTGCCAGGGCGTGACCTAACCCGCCTACCCGCCCGGCTTTGATATTGATCACGCGGCAGGCACCCATATCCAGCGCCTGGCGGGCGTGCCGGGGGCTGATGATGCTCTCGTCCAGGCAGATTGGGGTGGTGAACTGAGTCTGGAGCTGGCGATGGTCCCAAAGATCATCTTCGAAGAGCGGTTGCTCGATCAGGAGCAGGTTTAGATGATCCAGCGGGTGCAGGGCGGCGGCACTCTCCAGCGAATAGGCGGAATTGGCGTCCACCTGCAGGCGAATGTCGGGAAATGCGGAGCGGACTGCCTGGGTTTCGGCTACATCCCGACCCGGTTTAATTTTGATCTTGATCCGCCCGTACCCCTGGTTGAGATATCCCTCTACGGTTTTTACCAGTGTCTCAGGTGAATCCTGGATGCCAACCGACACACCGACCGCCACACGCTCGTGCACACCTCCCAACATCTGGCGCAGAGAAAGCCCGGTAGCCTTGCCCACCAGGTCCCACAGTGCCATCTCCAGCCCGGCCTTCGCCATCAGGTGACCACGCACCTGCTCAAATTGAGGATGGAAATCCACAGGTGAGGCGAAATCCATCCCCAGCATGAGGGGGGCAAGGAATTCTTCGATAATATGCCAGGAGGTCCCGGCGGTTTCGTACGAATAACCCGGATCGCGGTCGGCGACGTCCTCGCCATATCCGGTCAACCCATCCGCGGCGATCTCAACCAGGATGCAATCACGGTTATAGCTGCGTCCGAAGGAGGTCTCGAAATGCGAAACCAGCGGCATGCGCAAATGGTACAGTGTGATCTGATCGATTTTCATAGTTGAGTGTCTCCGTAGGTGAGGACATAAAAGCTGCGAGGATGGGTGCCTTTCAGGAAGACGAAATCGGTGACCAGATATCCCCGGTTGAACAAATCAACGAACAGGGATTGGACATGCTGGCGCCAGCGCAGGGCCAACTCCATGCTTGCTTCTTTGAGCGCCTGAAAATCGTACGGTATCTCCACCAGCAGCAGTGGGGCAACCTCACGCCTGCCGGGGTCGGCAGAGCGCGGAAGCGGCTCATAATGATCGCTGGGAGCCGGATGAGGCCAGCCATCCTCCTCGATCTCTGTAGGGTTAATGACTTCGACGCCCGAGGCAAAATAGTGAGCCAGGTCAAGTGGTTTGCGGGCACGCTTGCTCAGCCGGCGGGTCACGCGCTGCGAATTCACCCACCAGTCCACCTGAAAGCGGTCGGAGGGCAGTCCCCGATTGAGGTCATCTTGCATGATACCGTATTCGTTGACCAGGTATGTGTTACACACCGCCCCGAGCTTGGATATATTGAGGTGGGCATTGCGGCTGAGCAAGGGGTCATAAGTCCAGGTGATGCGATCTAACCCCTGATTACGCACTAATTGCCACTGAGCGCGTTTGAGGGCAAAACCGATGCCCAGATCGCGGAACTGGTCCAATACCGCCAGCATATGAGAGCAATGTTTCGGGCGTGGGCCATCGGGCGTGGTATATAAACCCGGGAAGCCGAACACACAACCCACCAGACCCTGTGAACCTCCGCCGGAATCTTCCGCGAATGCCCCAACAATCAATCCACCATTGTGGATGGCGGTCAACAGGATATGACTCGGTACAATCTCAGTTTCGTTGCCGGACCAGACTGACCTTTGCAGTTCTTCTACCAGGCTGATCTCTTCGGGTGTTTCCAGAATGCGGAGTCGAATGGTGTAATCTGCCATATGGTTGTGTGATTCATCGTGGTCTGCGCAGTAACGAGCGCAGGAATGATAGACGCCAATTTTGATTCTTTAAGTAATCCAGGCGTTGGGTCAGGCGGGATGGCATCAGGTGAAAGGCGCGCGGGATGGTGTCGAGAGCGCAGGTGCGGTTGGCTGCCAGATAATCGAGCCAGAATACTGAAAATGGCAACCCCGGAAACATAGCTTCCAGGAGGACGGTCAGACCACGAAGGTATGGAGGGCGCACGGGAACCAGGCGGCGCTTTTGATCGCACGCCTGCATGACAGCTTCTGCGACCTGTTGAAAGCTGAAATACTCTGGACCACCGAGCTCATAGGTTTTCCGGATGGTAATCTCATCTTCCAGCGCCCAGGTTAAACAGGTGACCAGATCCTCGACCCACAGCGGTTGTAGCAGCATGCGCCCGTTTCCGGGCATCAAAAAGAAATAAGGAAGTGTGCTGAGGATGCCTGCCAGTCCGGTCGTAAAGCCATCTTCCGGACCGTAGACGATGGCTGAGCGTATGATGGTGTAATCCACACCACTGCGCTTGACGAATTCTTCGGCAATAGCCTTTGCCTTAAGCACCGGGAACGCAGACGCGCGATCAGCGCCCAGGTGACTGAGGTAAAACAAGCGTTTTACACCCGCATCAGCGGCAGCCCGGGAGACCTGACGAGTGCCCTGGATGTCCACCGCGAGAAGATCGGCATAGGCGCCCCTGCGCTCGACCCCAGCCAGGTGATAGACTGCCTCCACGCCCATCATGGCGGCGCGCAGGCCGCGTTCGTCGCTCAGGCTGCTCACAGCAGCCTCGACCAGAACTCCGCGCGGCAGCCTCGGGGAGCGTGCTGAAGGCCGGATCAGCGTGCGTACCGGATAACCAGCTTCTACCAGGTTGCGGATCAGGGCTTTACCGATGAATCCAGTGCCACCGGTGACAAGAATCATTGCACCGGCATTATACCTTATAGAGTACGTCCAGATATTTCTTCAAGAAATCGCTTACCACGCTTCGCAGCGGTAAGGAAGCCGCCATGCCATACACTGGCGCCATGCCCGTCTTCACCGAGGGATTCTGGCGCGTTTCCTCCACCGCGCTGTGCAGGTCTGCAAGAAAGCGCTCGACCACACCCGGCTGAGCATGACGCAGGGTAACACATAAATGCACACAACTGGGCTTGTGCAGGCCGTTCAGGCTCCAACCCAGGCCGGTCATGCGGTCCATGATTTGGTAGATATCCAGCGTGTCTGAGGTAAAGGCGATGACAAAGAGAGGGTCGCCCAGGACGCGCAACTCCGGAATGACTTCTATGCCCTTGCGGATGGCCGCGGCGGCTTCCAGGATCTGCCGCGCTGCATCGATATAACCCTGCTCGCCCATGCTGAGCATGGCTGCCCAACAGGCTGCACTCAAGGCTCCCGGGCGGCTGCCGGCAAATGTTGGAGAGAAGTACAATCCCCCGGGCCAATCGGCAGCGGTGTAATACTGGTAATGGCGCAGGTCAAGATTGCGATATAGGACGACCGAGGTACCTTTGGCTGCATACCCAAACTTGTGTGTATCAGCCGAGACGGATGTGACTCCTGGCAGGCGGAAATCGAAGGAGGGAACCGGGTAGCCGAGCTTCTCTGCCCAGGGGAGTAAGAAGCCTCCCAGGCAGGCGTCGGTATGGAAACCAATGCCGTGCTGGCGAGCCAGGTCCGAAAGCTCTGCGATCGGATCGATGGCTCCATGGGGAAATGACGGCGCTGAGCCGACCACCACGACCGTATTGTGCGAAATGGCTTTGCGGGCGGCGACCAGATCGGCTTTGAATTGAGAATCGACGGGGATGCGCACCGGCTTTATTTGAAAGTATTGGGCGGCTTTATCGAAGGCGGCGTGCGCGGTGACAGGCAGTACCATTTCGGGATGGGTGGTGCCTTTATGCTCGCGCGCCCAATCGCGGTAGGTTTTCATGGCCAGCAGGATGCTCTCCGTTCCGCCAGATGTGACCGTGCCGCACACCTGTCCGTCTTGAACCGCCGAGGCGCCCAACATCTGAGCGGTCATGGAGACTATTTCGGCTTCATATTTGTTTATACTGGGCCATATATCGGAGTGCAAGGGATTGGCCTGCGAATGGATGGCGTAAGCCTGGCTGAGGAAGTCGATATGAGCATAGTCACCATGATATACAGCCCCGGAAACAAACCCATCCTTCCAACGGGCTTCTTCAAGATCTCTAAGCGCCTGCATCTCCGCCAGGATTTCCTGCCTCGGACGACCCTGGGCAGGTAGTGTGGTGAAGGTGGGGAAGCTGTCTTTGTAGGGTCTCAGGGAGGTTTCTAACTCGGCAGTGAGCGATTGGGTTTCATTGTTAATTTCCTGGGCGACAGCCGGGATGGCTCTCAGGCGTTTTTCCAGGGCAGCCACCCAACGCGGATTTAATTTCGCGAGAAGAGAATAGATTCTTTCTGTGTTGCTCACGTATGGTCCTCTTTTGTCTTGTGTTGCATGCTTCAGGGTTACTGGTTCAGGCGTGCATAGATGGGTTTGTTGCGCTGGTAGATTTGCATGAACTCGTTAAAAAGGCGGTTATAAATCTTTTGGTTTTCCGGGTTGGGCGTGTAGCTTTGCTGGATGTACGCCTGCTCGGAGATTTCATCGAAAGTCATCAAGCCCAGGGCCGCAGCTGCCAGGTAGGCGGCACCGCGGGCATTAGCAAGGATTGGATCCTTTGTCTGGCGAATGTTGCGACCAAGCACATCTGCCAGGATCTGACACCAGATGGCTGAGTTGGCGCCTCCTCCGACAGCATTGATCGGATCCATGCGGCGTTTAGCCAGTTTTTCTACATAACTCAGTAGCCAACGGGTGTTGTAAGCCACCCCCTCGAAAACAGCCCGGATGATATGCTCGCGGGTGGATCCCAGGGATAAGTTAAACAATCCTCCACGGACGGTGCGGTCATCTACGGGGGTGCGCTCGCCATACAACCAGGGCGTAAAAATCAGACCGCCGCTGCCGGCCGGGGCGCGGGCGGCAATGCGATCGAAAATCTTGTAGACATCGGGCGTGCCCTCCTGAGTGAGCAGCTCGTCTTTGTGGTAGAGGATATTGTCGCGCAGGAAGGTCAGGCTGGCTCCCGAGGTCTGTTGCTCGTTGGTGATCAGGTATTTACCCGGAATTGCCGATGGGAGGGCGCCGATGTTATGGAACACGTCGACTTTTTTATTGGGAACGTGGCAGCCGAGCCAGGAGGAAGTGCCGATGTACAGATGCGCCTCATAATCACGCACGGCGCCCGAGCCCAGGGCAGCCGAGGGGATGTCGGGAGTGCCAATCACGACCTGCACATCTGGGCTCAGCCCTAAGTCCTGGGCGGCTCGCAAGGTGAGCTTTCCCAAAACGCTCAGCGGCGGCAGGATATCGGGCAGCTTTTCACGATCCAGGGTCGCCATGCGCAACAGCGTGGGAGAATATTTCACCTGGCTGAGGTCCCGGTTATCTGTCACCCAATGCAGTGTGATCGTATCGGCGGAGGTAGCCCACACACCGGTCAGGCGCAGGTTCAGGTAATCTTTGGGTTCCAGGAATTTATAGGTCGTGTGATAGATCTCTGGCAGCTCATGTTTGATGAACAGGATATGGGCCAACGAATCCTTTCCAAAGTTGGCAGCGATCCCACCCGACAGGCGGACCCAGGTATAGAGCTTATCCAATGCATAACCCTGCACGGAGAGCGGACCACTGTTCACACGTTGGACATAAGGCGCCCCGCGCGCATCCATCCAGATGATGGCATTCATCAGGGGCTGCCCGTCGCGATCCAGGGCGACCGTGCCGGACCATTGGCTGGTGCAGCACAGGGCAACGACCTGCTCTCTGGGTACCAGCTCGCGATCCAGCAGCCGGCGCGTGGCGGTGCAGATGGCACTCCACCATTCCTCTGGCTTTTGCTCGGCTCCGCCATTGGGGAGTAGATAATAGGGTGTTGGCTCGAACTCGTAACCCAATGTCTCACATTGGGTAGTGAACAGGGCTACCTTAGGTCCTGAGGTACCCAGGTCGATTGCCAGGATATAGTGTTCAGTCATGGATGCATCCTTTCATTCCCCTCCAGATAAAGTGTAGCACGAATGAGGGGAAGGTTCAAGCGAACATGCTGTATTTCTCAATGGAAACCCACTATAAACAGAACATGCGTTCTGGTATAATAGGATAGAGCGATCCATAAAAATCGACCCGACACCATGTCTCTGTGGCAACGCCTGCTACGCCTGCTGGGTTATCAAAAGCCCACTGACCGGTTATCTTTCTCCGTGGATACCGGTCTGATTCGCTCGTTGCGAGGTCTGGCAAAGCAAGAGCAGCGCCCCGAAGACGAGCTGGCAGCCGAGCTGCTGGCTTATGCTCTGGCGCAGCGCGATGCCGCCGAGGCCAACCTGCTGCGCTGGCGCTCTCTCTCGGACCGCGAGCAGCAGGTGACGGCACTGGTGTGCCTGGGCTTTACCAACCGGCAGATCGCCTCCCGGCTGGTGATCTCTCCCGAGACGGTCAAGACGCATGTCAGCCGGGCATTGCTGAAGTTTGGCTTGCACACTCGCGCCGAGCTGCGCCGGACGCTTGCCGATTGGGATTTCAGCGCCTGGCGGTGATCCCCCATCGGGTTAACCCGTTTTTCACCCCTTATTCCCCCGCAAATGGGATTGTGCTGGACATTACTTGACGCTACCCTGGAGGCATGGACCTGCTTCCAGAGCCGCCGGTCGGTGAATTTACCCTGGCAGTGCTGCCGCAACGATCGATCCGGCCTTTACTGGGGTTGGCGGCACGCCTGGCGCTGCGCGCTCCACTGCGTGTGCTGGACGGCGGCAACTGCTTCAACGCCTATGTGGTGGCGATGGCTTTGCGCGTGCACACCATCGATGTGGATAGCGCACTGGATCGCATCCGCGTGGCGCGGGCGTTCACTTGTTACCAGATGGTGACGCTGCTGGCAGAGACCCCTGCGATACCGGTGGCGACCCTGGTGTTGGACCTGTTGGCGACCTTCCGCGACGAGACCGTGCCCGAAGCAGAGCGCCGCCGCCTGTTGCAGGGCTGCTTGCAGCGACTGCAGCTCCTGGCGACCAGTGCACCACTGCTGGTGAGCGCCTCGCCTGACAGCGGTCCGCCGATGAGCGGCAGGAGCACCCGGCGCAAGCCCACCCCGCGCGATGATCTATTGGGCTTGCTGGAGAAAGCTGCCGGGCAAGTGTGGCGCTTCGGTCCGCCGCCTCCCGCGCCGGTTTTAAGACTTTTTTAAATTCCTCTTTCCAAAATCCAGTTGATCGAGTATACTTGTCTCCCGGTAGCCACGCGTATGCGTGGCTTGCTTTCTGCTCTCGACTGGTCCCCAACTTGATCGAGGGCAATCCCGAGGAAAGGAGGCATTCTCCCTGTATGCGCGAGTATGAATATATCTTCATTGTCCATCCTGACCTGGACGAGAACGCATTTAAGGATTTGATCGAAAAGATCAAAGGCTGGGTCACTGGATCAGGCGGTCAGGTTCAGAAAGTGGACCTGTGGGGCAGGCGCAAGCTGGCGTACCCGATCCGCAAGCAGACTGAGGGCCAGTATGTGCAAATGAACGCCCAGATGGCTTCTGCTAACAGCGCGGAATTTGAACGCAATATTCGCTTCTTAGAGCCCATCCTGCGCTATCTGGTCGTCGTAAAGTGAGTTGCAAGCCGGTTATTGGTTTAAGGAGTGACGAATGAGCCGCGGTTTGAATAAAGTCATGCTGATTGGACGCCTTGGACGAGATCCAGAGATGCGCTACACTCCTTCAGGCAGACCTGTAACCACCTTCAGTCTGGCAACCAGCCGCACCTGGAATACATCAGAGGGTGAGCGGCGGACGGAGACGGAATGGTTCAACATCGTCGCCTGGGGCAGTCTGGCGGAGATCTGCAAGCAGTTCCTGAATAAAGGGCAGCAGGTATATGTGGAAGGTCGCCTGCAAACCCGTCATTGGGAAGATGGGGAGGGCGTCAAGCATTCTGTCACCGAGATCGTTGCCAACGAGATGATCATGCTCGGAGACCGCCGTGAGATGAACAACGCCGGTGCGGAGTTCAGTACCGAAGAGGAAGATGAATACCCCTTTTAGGGTTAAGGAGTTAGTACTGTGAGTAATCAAATGGATATGAAAGAACAGGCACAGGGAGGAGGGCGACGTTTTTACGCCCATCCAAGAGTATGCCAGTTCTGCACGGATCACAATGCCACGATCGATTATAAAAACGTGGACTTATTGAGACGTTACATTACCGAGGATGGGAAAATCCGCCCGCGTCGGCAGACCGGTGCGTGTGCTCGCCACCAGCGCGAGATGGCGCGGGCAATCAAGCGCGCTCGGCATCTGGCACTCCTCCAATACACCGGCGAGAGCTTGCGCTAAGAAGCGCAATACTGCGTAGCGCCAGTGGGGCGGTATAACACTGGCGCTCCTTATCATTGCAATTAACAAATATACTATGGCTAGAAATCCCAGACAGAAGCAAACGCTTGTTACCAAGAAGCACCTGGCGCGCCAGCAACGCGAGCAACTGCAAACCCGTTATATCATCATCGGTACGATCCTCGTGATTGTGGCAGTGGTTGGGTTAATTGGTTATGGTGTTCTGAACGATCGTGTTCTCAAGACCTTGCAGCCGGTGGCAATTGTGAACGGGGACAGGATCACAACTGCCGATTTTCAGGCCCAGGTGCGCTTCGCGCGCATGAACCTGGTGCAAAGTGCGGTCCAAACCTACCAGATTGTCCAGATGTTCGGCAACAACCCACAATTCCAAAACTCTGCCGCGAGCCAGCTATACCAGGTCCAGACGCAGTTACAACAGACCCAAGAGCTGGGGAATCAGGTTTTGGAGCAGATGATCCAGGACAAGTTAATTCGCCAGGAAGCCGAGCGGCGCGGGATCACGGTGACCTCGCAGGAGGTCGATAAGGCCATGCAAGATCTCTTCGGATATTTTCCGGATGGAACGCCAACCCCAGAGCCGACCCTGGCAGTACAACCAACCTCAACATTCTCCCCGCTGCAAATGACGCTGACTGCACCGACTCCTACGCCGACAGCTACCCTGGAGATCACTCCAACGGCGACCCTAGAGTTCACGCCAACGCCCACTGCCACGGCAACCATGGCTCCTATCCCCACGGAGACGCTGGTGCCGACCATTACACCTACCCAGGCGCCAACAGCCACGCCTACCGAATACACGCTGGAGGGCTATCAAACGCGCTTCCAGGAGTACGTGGACCAGCTTCAGACGAACGTCGGTCTGAGCGAAAGGGACCTGCGCAGGGTGATGGAAAGCCAGCTCTACCGGGAGAAGATCCTGGACGTTGTGTTGGCAGAGCTGGGCGAAGAGCAAGCGCAGGAGCAGGTATGGGCACGGCATATCCTGGTAGCCGATGAAGCCACAGCCGCCACCGTGAAAGAACGGCTGGACAATGGCGAGGATTGGTCAGCGCTGGCTGCTGAATTTTCTACCGACGAGAGCAACAAGAATTCCGGTGGCGACCTGGGCTGGTTTGCAAAAGGCGCCATGGTGAAGGAGTTTGAAGATGCCGCCTTTGCACTGGGAGTAGGCGAGATTAGCGAGCCGGTGCAAACCAGCTTCGGCTTCCACATCATCCAGGTGCTGGGGCATGAGAATCACCCGCTGGCAGATTCGGAGTACGAGCAGGTCCGCCAGCAGCGCTTTAATGACTGGCTTCAGGAGCAGCGTGACGGGTCTGAGGTCGAGATCCGCGATATCTGGCAGGAGCGCGTCCCCGCAGAACCGGTTTTCCCGGCTGAGATTGAGGCCTTCCTGCAGCAGCTCTTGCAGCAACAGGTGGCGCCCACCCCGTCTGACCAGTAGCCTTCACAAAGAATTGACCTATTCATACGAATGAGGGGTAACACCCTCTGTAAACCAAAGCCCTTCGCCTGATTGCCTGCCCGGTAATCAGGCGAAGGGCTTTTTATGTGATTCTTGACCTGCAAAAATGGGGGATATTTTGGGGGATATGTTCTTTTCCGCTTGATTTTAGAACGTTTGTTCTGTATCATATCATTGTAGCCCGGCGCGGAGGCGAAGTGGACCCAACTCCTCCAACCAATCTCCTTGTACCTCTTACGCATCCACGCCGGGCGTGCCTTCACCGCCTCCGGGGTCCCGCGTTTTACTAGCCTCTCGGGAGCCCCGGAGAGCGGGAGGTCGATGGAGTAAGGAGTACAAGTTTGGAAGGGATGAATATGCTTACTGAGAATTCTTCAGCCTCCCCGCCACGCAAGCGCGGCGCCCAACCGGGCAATCGCAACGCCATGAAACATGGCTTTTATTCGCAGCGCTTGCGCGAGATGGAGGCAGATGCCGGTCTAGAGGGTGTCATTGCCATGTTGCGGGACCTGCTACGGCGCGCCGCCGAGCAAGCTATTGACCCGGAGCTCAACCTGGTGAATTTGCTGAAGGCGTTGGATACCATCAGCGCGGCAGCCGATCGCCTGGCACGCCTGTTGCGGGCGCAGAAAGAGCTGGACGGGACGCAGGGTGAGGCGCAGGATCCGTTCTATCAGACGTTGGACGAGCTCAATCGAGAGGAAGCTTCCACGTGAATGCCCACTCCGAGCGCATGCCGTCCGCTTCAATCCACCCGGCTACGCGACGGAAGTGGATGAAAAACGTGGTGACCCTGGCACAGGAAGGCTCCGGTGTCCAGTTGCGCCGGTACCAGCAACAGGTGGCGGTGGCAGTGACCCACTCGGTCGCCAAGCACATGGGTGATAGCTTTGTGGTGGTCTTCCCGCGCCAATCCGGTAAGAACGAGCTGCAGGCGCA
>Ga0113563_10000848_pt1 | contig 16157 bp, 13 predicted proteins | sample Mud3Dept3metaG_FD_80117 | JGI IMG/M metagenome (GOLD analysis project Ga0113563, IMG submission 80117) | Freshwater wetland microbial communities from Ohio, USA, analyzing the effect of biotic and abiotic controls - Mud 3 Core 4 Depth 3... | ecosystem: Environmental > Aquatic > Freshwater >...
CTACCTGATCGGCTCGCGCAACGAGAAGAAGAACCTCGACGTCGTGCACACGATCTGCGACGTGCTCGACCGGCAACGCCCGCGTGCCGATGGCTCGTCGCACCGCTCGCTGATCGAGTTCGTGAAGGACCGCCCGGGCCACGACTTCCGCTACGCGATCGATCCGTCGAAGATCGAGCGCGAGGTCGGCTGGAAGGCGACGACCCGCTTCGAGGACGGCATCCGCGCGACCATCGATTGGTACCTCGCGAACCGCGCCTGGACCGACGCGATCAAGTCGGGCGCGTATCGCGAGCGCATCGGCCTCGGCTAGGACTTGCCGGCAACCGTGACGAGGAACGTGCCGAGTCGATCTTCGAACGGAGAGTAACGCAGGATCTGCTCGTACGCGTTGTAGAGCGGAAGGATCACCTTCGCAAACCGGCTCTCCACGAACGCGAACGAGATGCCCGCGAGCCCGCGGATTTCGGGATCGACGAAGCCGGCCTCCCGGAGCTCACCGGCGAGCTCGGTGCGATGCAGCAGCACCTCGTTCTCGGTCTTGCCTTTCTGCGAGAACAACGGCGATCGCGGATCCCGGTACAGCCACATCGAAGGGCTCTGCGCGCTGGGGTCATAGGCGAACAGGCGCCCGCCGGGTGCGAGCAGCCGGTGACCTTCGCGCAGCACCTGCATGCGGGCCTCACGCGTGCTGAAGTGGTGCAGCACCCCCGAGTACAAGATGATGTCGCGGCTGGCGTCGGGGAGCTTGGTGTCGGTGATGTCGCCGACCAGATACTCGATCTCGGGAGCGATCGCGCGCCCGTGCTCGACAGAGACCGACGAGATGTCCATCCCGGCCAGCTCGAGCCCGAGCGAACGAAGCCGCCGCGTGAACGCGCCCGTGCCGCAACCAAGATCGATGCAGCGCTCGCCAGGACGTGGCTGCACTGCGCGGACGAACGCGTCGAGCAGCCTCGCGTAGGCGCCGTCGCCCAGCACGTCATAGTCGCCGTGCTCGGTCACGAACCGATCGAAGAACTCGACCTCGCGCTGGGCCTCGGTTTCGCGCGCCATCATCAGGTCGCTTGTCCGCGCACGATGCGGGGAACCGGGAGCGGGACGATGTAGTCGCCGCGGAATCCGCGCGCCGTCAGCTTGGGAATCAGCTCGTCGGCGATATGCCAGGACAGCAGCAACGCATAGCGCGGCTGATCCTTGAACAGCAGCGACTCTTCCAGCACCGGGATCATGGTGCCGGGAATGTACTTGTTGATCTTGTAAGAGCCCTTGATCTCGAGCACGCAGTCGATGATGCCCTCGTCGAGTCCGACGTAGTTGATGAGGGTCGAGGCGCGTGACGGTGCACCAATGCCGTAGACGTGGTCGCCCGCGGCGTGGATGTCCTTGAGCAACGCGTACAGCGCCAGCTTGGAATCGACCACGCCGCGCCTGAACCGTGCCAGCGCAGCGTCGGTGAGCTGCTCTTTCTCGATCTCCAGCATCTCGCCCACGCTGGCGTCCACCGGGTGCTTGCCCTTGCGTGCGGCATAGACCCGGATCGAGCCGCCATGGGTCGGAATCCGACGCGCGCGGATCACCTCGAGACCGTTCGCTTCGAGCAAGTACTTCAGGCTGGTGAGCGAGTAGTAGCGCAGGTGCTCGTGATAGACGGTGTCGTACTGCAGGGTCTCGAGCAGCGAGACCCAGTAGTGGGATTCGCTGATGAAGATCCCATCCTCGTCGAGGAGTCCCAGCAGACAGCGCATCACCTCGCCGACGTCCTCGATGTGCGCGAACACGTTGGTCGCGGTCACGATGCGCGGGCGACCGCTCTCGGCCACCACCTGATCGACGGCTTTCTGGTTGAAGAACGAGATCAGCGTGCGGATGCCGCGCTCATTGGCAAGCTTGCCGGCGTTGGTCGGCTCGATGCCGTGGACCGGAAGGCCATGCTCGTGGAAGTTGCTGAGCAGCGTGCCGTCGTTAGAGCCGATGTCGACCACCAGATGGTTTGGCTTCAGTGGGTAGAGCGCCGCGACCTCGGTGTAGAGCTGGGCGAAGTTCTCGCGCAAGATCTTCGTAGTCCCGCTGGTGTAGGGATAGCTCGGCGGGAACAGGATCGCGGGGTCGACCACCAGGCCGAGCTGCGCGAGCTTGCACCGCCGACACGACAGCACCTGCGCCGGGTAGGCCGGCTGCTCGGTCGGTTTGTCGCCGATCGTCGGCATGCCGTTGACGGGCGGCAGATAGCCGGCGAAGAACACCGGCTCGAGCTCGGTCGAGTCACAGACCTGGCAACGCTCCACCACGACGCTGCCGCCCGAGCCGGCGGCCAACTTGTTCGACTTGCTCATGTCGCGCTCCTCTCCATCTGATCGACGTACCAGCGCACCGTCTTGAGAAGACCTTGTTCGAGTGACACCCGTGGCGAATAGCCAAGCGCGCGCAGCTTCTGGATGTCGGGGCAGCGACGCGGGGTTCCGCCCGGCTGCAATGGCCCGGGCTGGAGCTCCACCTCGCGCCCCATCGTTCGACCGATCCCGCGCGCCAGATCGGCGATCGCGACTTCGACGTCGGTGCCCACATGGTAGATCGCGAGTGGCTCGCGGTCTTCGATTATGCGCAACACCGCGTCGACGAGGTCGTCGATGTAGACAAACGCGCGGGTCTCCTCGCCGCTGCCCTGGATCGGCAACGTGACAACCCCTGCCGTGTTCCGCGCCAGCTCGTGCAGCCGACGCGTCAGCTGCGGGATCACGTGCTCGTTGCCCATGTCGGGGCCGTAGCAGTTGTGCGGGCGAAAGATCGCTACGCGCGAGAACTGCTTGCGCCCGTAGTTGATCGCGAGCAGCTCGGAGATGATCTTGCCGCCGCCGTACGAATAGCGCGGGTTGAGCACATCCGGCACCGACAGCGGGACGAGCTCGTCGGTCGGGACGGTGGGTGGCGTCTGGTAGACCTCGGAGGAAGAAGCGAGCACGAGGTCGCGAACGCCATGCTTGATGCATCCGTCGATCACGTTGATCATGCCCTTGACCGCGACCTCCAGCACCAGCTCGGGCTTGGTGTAGAAGAACTCGGTACCGTTGATGTACGCGAGGTGAAGCACGCTATCCATGCCCGCGACAGCAGCGGCTACCGCCGCCGCATCCCGGACGTCGCCCTCGATGAGCTCCAGTCGGTTGCGGGGCTCGCCGTCGAGATCGTGGAACCGCTCGCGCTGACCGCGTGAATCGTTGTCGAAAGAGCGAACGTGCGCGCCCGCGGCGAGCAGCCCACGTACGAGCCCGCTGCCGATGAAGCCGGTGCCGCCGGTGACCAGAAACCGCGAACCAGAAACCTTCACCGGGCACTCTCCCGCAGCGGCACGCTGCTGGGGCCGCGCCGCAAGTAGGTAGTTTCGAAAGCGTAGGCAAACCAGGTGAAGTAGGCCGGCAGCCACCTGATCACCTTGAACCTGCTCTTGCCGGACTTGCGCTCGTGCCATTCCACCGGCACTTCGCCGATTCGCCAGCCGAGCCGGTGCGCCTTGACGAGCAGCTCGATGCTGTAGGTGAACCCTTCGGTCGACTCGAGAGGCAAGGCCTGGAGGATCCGCCGCGAGAACAGTCGAAACCCGTTGGATGCGTCGTGGGTGGGAAGCCGCGCCAGATGATGCAGCACGAACGCCGAGCCGCGGACGGTGGCGGCCTTGAGCGGAGGGCAGCCGACCATCCGTCCACCCGGGATGAACCGGCTGGCGCACACGATGTCGTTTCCCTCGTTGAACTTCGCGACCATGGCGTCCAGTCGAGGCGCGTTGTAATCGTCGTCGGCGGGGAACACAAGCACAGCGGGTGCGCGACTCTCGGCGAAGCCCGTCACCACCGCGCCAAACGCCCCGCGGCCGCGGTTCTTGACGCGCTCGATCGACATGCCCGCGGCCTCCAACGGCGCGAGCGCGGGCAACGTGTCGTCGTCGTCGCGGTCATAGCAGATCAGCACCCGAAATGGCGTCTTCACGTGATCGGCAAGCGAACGCAGCACGCCGGCGATGCTCGCGCCCTCGTTGAACACGGGGATCACGATGTCTAGCGCAGGCTCTGCCATGTCCCCGTCCGGTCGGCCTGCCGAATCGCATCGATCGCGCGCTGGGCCGCGAGGCCGTCATCGAAGCTCGGTGTCATCGCGCGCTTCTCGAGGACCGCGTCGAGGAATCGGCGCACCAGGCTGGCGACCGCGAGGATGCGCCCGTCCACGCCGGCGTCGGTCGGCGGCAGCTCGACGGGTGTCCACGGCGCGCCGCGACGGCCGATCATCAGCGAGAAGCCGGTCGCATAGTCGCCACCTCGGTTCTCGAGGATCAGCGCACCGTCGTCACCATAGATCTCGAGCCGATGCTCGGTCGCCGCGGTGGCGTCGGCCGCGATCGCGAGCGACACCGGCGTCCCGTCGGCAAGCTCGAGCCAGGCATCGACGCGTGATTCGGCCGCGCCCGGCGCAGGTCGGCTGAGCCGGGCGGCGAGGCGGGTGATCGGACTCATCATCCAGGCCACCGCATCGAGCGAGTGCGACGCAAACAGGTTCAGGGTGCCGCCGCCGGCGAGCGGTTCACGCTTCCAGCTGCTCCGCGGATCGCGATAGGCCAGCGTTTCGACGCGCCAGTTGATATAGACGTGGCGCACCCGACCAATGGTTCCGTCGGCGAGCAGCTGGCGCGTGCGTTGCCACGCTGCCAGCTCGCGAAATTCGAAGTCGATCGTGGCGACGAGGCCAGCTGCGGTGACCGCATCGGCCATCACTCGTGCGTCGCTGGCATTCATCGCCATCGGCTTCTCGGCGAGGATGTGCTTGCCGGCGCGCGCAGCCGCCACGGCGATCTCCGCCTGCAATGCGGGAGGCACGCTGATGGCGACGATCTCGATCTGCGGGTCGGCGACCGCGGTGCGCCAATCACCGGACGCGCGCGCGATCCCGAGCCGGTCCGCCAGCTCGCGCGCCCGCTGCGCTGTCGACAGACAGATGCTCTCGACGGCCGCGCGTGGGTCGCGACGGAACGCCGGAATCAGCACGTGCTGTCCGAACCCACCGCCGATGACCGCTACCCGCAACGCGGGCATCAGACGGCGGTCTTTCGGGCCGCCTGCTTGCGATAGATGTTCCAGATGTCGACCACCGGCTTGTCGCCGAGATCGAGCGTCTTGTAGACCGTGTGTGGAACGCAGACCACCAGCACATCGCTGCGCGCGATCACCTCGTCGAGCGGCAACAGCGACGGATCGTTCTTGACGAACGGATCTGTGGTCAACACGTGCCGCGCGGGCACGCGCAGCAGCTTCTTTAGCTTGTAGCTGAGCGAGGAACGGATATCGTCACTGTCGGCCTTGAACGCCATGCCGAGCAGGCCGACCGTCATCTCCTCGAGTCGGTGGCGCTGCGTCAGCTGCCCGACGAGAAATTGCGGCAAGCCCTCGTTGACCTGCATCGCCGCGTAGCCTAGGCCGAACTGATTGTTCGCAAACGCAGCGAGTTGCAGCGTGTCCTTGTGCAGACACGGCCCGGCCGACAGGCCCGGTGTCGGCAGATCGCGCATTCGTGGATAGTCGTCCTTCAGCCCCTCGAGCAGACGATGATAGTCGAGCCCCGCGGCCTCCACCATCATGAAGAACTGGTTGGTGGCAGCGAATTGAATGTAGCGATACGCGTTGCTGAACAGCTTGGCGAACTCCGCCTCCTTGGGGACCATGCGCACGATCTTCGGCGCAATGGCGCCGAACAGCTTGGCCGCCATCTCCTCCGCTTCGGGCGTGCTGCCGCTGACGATCTGGGGCAGCGTCTGCAGCTCCTTGAGCGAATGGCCCTGAACTACGCGCTCGGGGCAGAACGCGAGCATCGTCTTCCTGCCGTGCTGCCCGAGGTACCGGTGGATGTGGTCGGTGACGCCGGGGAATACAGTCGAGCGCAGGATCAGGGTCTGGGAATCGGAGAGGTGCGGCAGCAACACGTCGATGCATTCGAGCACCACGCGCAACATCGGATTGTGAAACTCGTCGATCGGCGTACCGATGGTGAGGATCACGTGCGGAACGTTGGCGATGTCGGCAACGTTGCTCGACATCGCCAGCCGCCCGGTCGGCAGCACCTCGCGGAGCAGCGCCTCTCCACCGTCCTCGAGGAACGGCATCCGCCCATGCGCCAGCGTTTCGAGGGCTGCTGGATTCACGTCATAGATCAAAGTGCGGAATCCATGCTTGGCGAACACGAGCGCCAGCGGTGCCCCGACGTGCCCCGCACCGCCCACGATGCAGATGTCATGCTTCGCCGTTTTATCCATCAATCTCATCACCTTCCGCGCTTTCGCCGGGCAGACACTAGCAATACGACCCAAGGGGGTCAAGGACGACCTCGGAGCAATCCCCGTCGCTGGATTGCATTCGACGATGGGTTCGAACAGTGTGCGGTTTGCCATGCCGCGGATCGTCAGTCGTCGCGAAACGCAGATCTCGCCGTGGGTGCGCCTCGTCGAGAAGACGGTGGAGCTGGAACCGAACCTGCCGCTCGAGCAATACCACTGTCTGGCGCAAGCGGACTACGTCACGATCGTGGCGCGAACCAGATCCGGCCTGGTCCCGATCGTCTCGCAGTTCCGCCCCGCCGTCGGCTGTCACACCTGGGAACTACCGGCCGGTCTGCTCGACGCCGACGAAGATCCCGAGACGTGCTGTCGCCGCGAGCTTCGCGAGGAAGCCGGCGTCGAGGCCACGCGCGTCCAGCTCCTCGGCAGCGCGTTTCCGGACACCGGGCGGCTCGAGAACCGGATCCACGTGTTCGCCGTGGAGACGACCGATCCCGATCCCGGGTTCATCCCCGAGCCCGGATTGACCGTCGAGCTCGTATCTCCGGCCGAGCTACGCACGCGCATTCTCGACGGAACGTTCAATCACCAGCTGCACATCGGTGCACTCGCGATGGCGGAGCTACATGGCTTCCACGTCGGGCTGTTCGGGCGCTGACGCTGTCGCGACTCCAGCGGCTGCGGCTGTCAGCGACGATCAGTGCGGCGTGACGGCTTTCAAGGTGACCGTGTACTTGAGGCCTGAGCATCGCTCGATCCGATCTCCGTCCTTGAAGGCAACTCCAAGCGCGTACGTTCCCGCGAAGGTCGAGACATCGACCGTCGTGGTGTAACCGGATGCGTCGAGTCTGTGGTCTGCAAAGTAATTCCCGACATCGACGCGCTTCATGGGCCGCGTGGTGAGCAGCGTATGGCGACCCGCCTGGTCGGTGAGCACCACAAACACCGTCCTGGGAAGGATCGCTTGCTTCGCGGACCGCGCCGCCCAGCCCGAAACACTGAGCATCCCCGAACCGGACAGCTCACCGGGCGGTGGGGCGTGGCCGTTGATCACGTCGATCACACCCTCGCACGTGATCTCCCCACCAGTGACATCATTCGCCGCCGGCGAGCTCACCTCGTCGAGTGGTATGTCGCCGTGGACGAGCGCGAACGATTGCCGGGGATCGAGAATGGGCGGCACGGTCAGGCTCTTGAAAGTGACCTGATACGCGTGTTGCCAGTCTCGTTCGCTGTCCGCTGGTGCGATCTTGAACGAGCTGACCTGTTTCGCGCCCAGCTGACTCGTTCCCGAGTAGAGCTCCGCGAATTCCGACGTGTTCTCGATCAACGGCGAGATCATCACTCCGAGCGTTCCCATCGAAGAGACGAATCTGTAGGTCTTGGACTGGCCTCCGACCATGTCGAAGGTGATCAGCAGCGCATGGGATTTGAACAATGCGCCTTCGAGCCGTCCGAGGATGCTGGGCTTGATCGTGATCTCGGCAAACACGAATCCATCGACCGTCGGCACCATGACCGTCTTCCCGAACCAGCATCTCGCACTCGAGATCGTCACCGTCTCGGCGACGGCAGCGGTCGCGCGTCGACGAAGGATCAAGAAGTCATGAGCGAACGAGACCGGCCGGTATCGCGTGATCAGCGCAGGCCAGCTGGCGCCATCATCCAGCGATGGAAGCCGCGCGTCGAACGATTCGATCTTGAACACCACGTTGTCGGGCGCCGTGTCCCCCAGTAGATGGGCTCGGTTCTTGTCAGCAAGATACGGATCGTACGCGGCATAGCTCTGGAAGATCGGGCGCGGGTTCCATCGGTTGCCAGAAGCGATCAACGCGCCCTGAGCGTGCGAATACACATCCGTGGTCCCTTCGAGCAGGGGAATGCGGAACTGTTCCTTCAGCGAGCTTAGCGTGTCGTAGAACTGTTGTTTCGGCCCGTCCCCGGTGAGTCGGTGCTTGAGCCCTTCCCACGAAGCCGTGTACAGCGTGCGGACCTGTGCGACGAGGCTCGCCGGTGATGTCTTGAGGTGCTGGTGGTCGACATATCCCCAGGTGAATGCGGCGGCGACCAGCACGGCGGGCTTGATCCGAGCTTCCAGGGTTCCGGAGAATAGCAGCGCGGCAAACAGCAGCGATTGGGCGGGGATCAGCGCGTGACTGTCGTGTCGGACGAATCCGGCCTTGAACGCGACGAACAGGTACGCGAAGTAGATCCCGAACAGAAATATCTTCCGTCGTCCAGGGGTGGTTCGCTCCCACACGATTCCGGCGAACAGGAGAGCACAGCCGCTCAGGTAGAACACGATGTCGTTGGTGTCTCCCGGGAGCGCCATGGCTTCGCCGTAACCGGAAATGATGGGGAGCATCGTTCGGAAGTATCCCGGCAGACCCGCGATGCTCTGGCCGGCCCAAACCCAGAACAACACGATCGCGACCAGCGGCGACACGATCGCCATCGCCGCGAGACGCCATTGCCGTTCGATCGCGAACACCCCGCACACCACGGCGCCGATCAGTCCGCATCCAACCGCCATCGACCCCTTGATCAGGGGAAGCATTCCGAACGCCGAACATAGCCCGGCAACCGTGACGACCGCGAACCTGTCCGATGGTCCCGGCCTGCGCGTCGCGATCCGGAAACACACCAGTCCGACGATCAGTGGATACGACAGCAGCAGGGTATCGCGCGCGTCTCTGAACGAGATCAGCCCTGACAGCACTACGAGCACGGCCCACGGTAGATATCGTTTGCTGTCGCGGGTCAGGTGGACGAGCGCGATCCAGTAGCAGACTGCGAGATACGCACTGCCGCAGATCATCAAGGTGTCTGTCGACGGGTGGTAAGCCGTCGAAAAGATCGACGAGTAGGGGCCGAACGTAAGGATGATGTCCCGGCCGAAGGTGAGGCCTTGCGCCATCGCCTGGTTCATCCCGAGCGCCCATGACTCGTCTAGTTGTGGGCCCGGCATCGCAGGTGTGAATGGAATGAAGATGCAGAGCGTCGTTACGAGCAGCAGCCCGAGCGCGATCGTCCTTCGCCGGTGGCGGGGGAGGTGTCGGAGGACGGGCTGAAGTGCCGAAGCCACGCGTGAAGCGAGGTCTGTGACCGTGCTGATCAAGCGGCGACCGATGCGTCGAACGGAGCTCGCTCCGGCCTCCATGCTGGATCAGGTCTCGCGCTCTCGCAGCGCGCCACGGCGCCGCGCGAACGGCACGCACCACAGTCCGACGAGGATCAGACACGCGACGACGTACACGAACTGTACGATCCCGAACGCGAGGATGCTCGCATCACGTTCGGCGCTGGTTGCGCCGGTTGCGTAGTCGCTGAAGAAGTAAACCATCACCGCTTGTGTGGTGCCGAGTCCAGCTGGCGAGATCGGCAACACCGTCGCGATCACGACCACCGGCATGAGCGCCATGCCGGCGCCAAATGGCACCTCGATGCCCCACGCACGCATCATGATCCAGTTGGTGATCACGACGGTCGTCATGTGGGGTAACCGCCCGAGCATCGCGAGCGCATGCCCGCGAATCCCGGCATCGAACAGCGGCGCAAACACCTCGCGGCGAGCAAGTGGCCCAGGCGAGGCCGCGATCACGACCAGATAAAGGGCGAACGCGCCGCACCCACCGATCAGCGTCCACCACATCGTCGATTGGGTGTCCCCGCCGTGGACCGCCCACGCGATCGTCGTGAGAATCATGAGCGTCGCGAGGTTGGTCCCCATCAGGAACAACGTGGCACCGACGGCGCGTTGCGGCTTCACGCCCGATCGGTGCAGGTAGTAGCCGAACCCGCCCTGGCCGAGCGCGTAGTTGATGAGGAACAAGACGTTGGTCGCGCCACGCACGAACAACACGGTCGAGAGCGGTCGCCGGATCTTGAGCGTGAGCAGGCCGAACCAGGTCGACAGCGAGTCGGTGCACAGCACCAGCAAGACCACGAGCAGGGTCACCACTGTGAGCCTCAGGTGCGGGCCTCGGCCGATCGCGTCGCGGAATGCGCCAAGCGGCACGCGCGTCGCGACAACGATCAGGATCGCGATTCCGACGAGCCACGGCAGCGCTTGCCGGAGGATGCGGAGGATCCGCGGCTGCGCTCGGGCCTCTTCCACGTCGCGGACATCCTATCCGAAACCGCACGACGCAGACACTCATCCGGCGCGGTCACGGAGTCGTCGACGTGCTAACCGAGCCTCGGATGGAGCTCAGGGGGAACGAACTCGAAGACGTTGCCGGCCGTGAAGTCGTGGCGAGCTGGATGGGTGTCAGCTGGCCATCACGACGAAGAACAGCCAGAGCGCGACCAGGCCGGCCGTGACGACGAGGCGATCGCGCACGCAGGGTGCATGCATCAACTGGCAGTGATATGTTCCGCCGCCTCATGATGGTTGCCCGGCGTACGTTCGCGCTCATTGCGCTGCTGCTGAAGGCGCGATCATCTGGATCGTCGGCCCTCGCGGCCGCCTATGGTCGGCCCTGACCGTGGCCGACGACGTCGATCCACCCGGGTCCGGAACTGCCACCGCAAGGCGCCCGTGGATCGGGCCGTGCGCCGAGGTCGTGGTGGCGTTCACGACCGCGATCTTGTTCGCGTGCTGGTCGCGGAACATCGGCGTCGATCCACTCGACCGCTGGGGCCAGGTCTCCGGCATCGCGGCGATGGGCTTCCGCTTCACCGTGGTCTCGGTGCTCCTGGTCGCGGCACTCGCGGTCGGGGCGAAGGCGCGTGGAGGGGCGGCGTTCGACATGACCTCGCGCCTGACGTGCGCAGCCGTGGCCGGGCTGTTCACTGGGATGGTCGCGGGCGGGATCGTGATCGCCCTGCGCGGAACACCGTGGGGACTCAACGGCAACGGGGGCGATGCCAACGACCTGATCAACTGGACGATCGGCGCACGCCACGGAATCGATCCGCCTCTCGGCTACCCGCCGCTCGCCTTCTATTTAACTGACTACTACGCGCGCATCCGCGGCGTGGACGTCTTCAATGCGGTCAAGCACATGGAGATCCTGGGCACAGCCGCCCTCGGCCCCGTGGCGTACCTGAGCTGGCGTCTGCTGTTCCGCCCGGGCTGGGCGCTCGGAATCGGCCTGGTCGCGGCGCTACCCCTGATCGACACCGCGCCCTACAAGCCGTATACGAGCCTCGTCTTGATCCCCCTGATCCCGTGCGCGATCAGGTTACTCGACTTGGTTCGCCGCGCCGACCGCTACTCCAACACGCAGCTCGTTCGGCGCGGTGCCGCGATGGGTCTCGCCTTCGGCGTCCTGTGCCTGCTCTATTCCGGGTGGTTCAAGTGGTCGACGCCGGGCATCTTCCTCGCTCTGTTGATCGTGTTCCCGTGGCGCTCCCGCGCCGCCGCCGGCAAGGCCTTGCTGTTCGGAGCGGTCGCGTTCGTGATCTTCGCATTGCTCGCCCACCGGCACGTGCTCGACGCGCTCTCCGTGAACCTCCCGGACGACTTCCACTACTTCGACGTCAAGGCCGAACCCGGCTACATCGCGATGTTCCGCAACGATATGCCCGGTGACGTCGGAATGTGGCCGCCGCTGGGCGAGCTCGGCGGCGTCGGCCTGTTCACGGTCCTCTTGTGCGCCGGCTTCGGTGCATCGGTCGTGTTCGGTCGTGGACGCACGCTGGTCATCGCCACCGGCTCGCTGATCGTTGGCTGCTGGCTCCTGCGCTTCTACTACGCGCGGGACCTCTACGTGAGCGGGCTGGTCCAGCTCTACCCGCGGACAACCGCCGAGATCCTGTACTGCCTCCTGATCTCCTGCGGCTACGCCGGGTACCTCGCCGTCGAGCGCGCCGCTCGAGGGACTCCTCCCGAGTCCGTGCGTCGCGCGCCATCGCGATTGATCGGTGCGGTCTGTGGATTGCTCCTGCTCTTCGGCTCGGCCGCGTCCTCGATCTCCAATCACTACATGCCTACCGACAGCCGTCCGCTCGGAACGGGGATCCTGGCTTGGAACGCGCAACAGCAGCGCAACGAGCGGCCAGTCGCGGTTTCGTCCACCGGTGGCGCCACCACGAGCACGGTCACAGGCAGCGAGCTGTCCGCGAATGGGTTCCGCTGGAAGGTGTACTCGGGACGATGGAGCGCCACTGGGTCGGCACTCGAGTGCTCGAACACGTGTCAGGGCTGCATCATCCCCGCGATGGCAGCAGTCGCCGGTCGCAGCTGGGGCGATCTCGTTGCCGAGTTCACGGTCCAGATCACGAACCAAGGTTCAAGCGACCAGAACTGGGCCGGCGTCACGATTCACAAGACGAGCCCGGGGGATGGATTGGCCACGAGTGGGCATCTCATCTATTACCGCGCGAACGGCATTCTGGAGGTCTCTGAAGCCAACCATGGTGTCTTGTCCACCGTCGATACCAAGCTCCAGCCCACCGCCACTGCGCGGCGGGTTCGGGTCGAAGCGAATGGCAAGCGCCTGCGGGTGCTCGTCGACGGCGTGCTATTTGTCGACACGCGGGTGAGCTCTGTCTCCGGTGAGGCTGGCTACGCAGACCTGGTCTCGTATGGCGTCACCGCGAAGTATTCCGATTTCAGAGTCTTCTACCGCGATAGCTTCAGCCGGGCTGACACGTTCATGCCGCCGGATGGAGCCTACTGGACGTTGAGTCCTTCGTCTCCTGGCTACGGAGACGCCGATCCAGCGGCCTTCAAGGATCAGATGGTTCTCGATCCGCCGTTCACGCCGAGCGCGCAGCTGCAGCTTGCAACTCCAAGGAAGCTGTTCGTCGGCGCCAACTTCACCGCCGATGTCACGATGCGCGTCTCGCGTCCTGCGGATAGCACCACGTGGGGGGGATTCGCATTCCGCAAGAAGAACGAGAACGACAGCGTGTTCACGAGCGGCTACACGGTCTACCTCCGTGCCAACGGGCAGCTCACTCTCTTCGGTGCCGGCAGCGGTGATCTGACCCCACCGGTCACTCTCACATGCGCGACGAGTACGGCGCCGCCGACAGAGTGCTTTCATCAGATTCGAGTCTGGGCAGTCGGATCACGCATTCGTGTGTCTGCCAACGGCGTCCAGGTCTTCGATGTAACGAATGCCGCGTATGCTGAAGGGTATACGAGCCTCGTCTCCTACGGCGCGGAATCTCGATTCGAGTCGCTCGAGATCTTCTGAGGCGCCAGCACGCCGAGCTTCTTCGCGAAGGGCGTGCATACGATGCCGACGATCGCCGAGGCCAGCACGCAGTAGACGAAGTACACGACCGCGAATGCGAGGACGTTCGCCTGGCGCTCATCGAGCGTGCCGCCGGCGGCGAACGACGTGAAGAAATAGACCAGCGCCGCCTGCGTGGTTCCGAGTCCTGCCGGCGAGATCGGGAGAACAGAGGCGATCGCCACCGCGGGCATCAGCGTGATGCCGGCCCACAGCGGCACGGGGATCCCCCATGCGCGAACTGCGACCCAGTGGCCGAGGACGATCACGGCGGTGTGCGGGAGCCGGCCGATGATCGCGAGGGCATGGCCGCGGAGCCCCGCGTCGAACAACGGCGCGAGAGTCTCGCGGCGCGCGATGAACGCGGGCTTGATGACGATGGCGACGAGATAGAGCACGAACCCACCCGATCCGACGAGCAGCGTCCACCACAGCGCCGCATGCACCTCCCCGGCGCTGCCGATTGCCCAGACCAGGGTCGTGACCAGGAGCAGCGTCGCAAGGTTGGTGCCGAGCAGGAACAGGGTCACGCCAACGGCACGAAAGCCGGGAACACCGGTGCGGTTCAGGTAGTAGCCAAAGGCGCCCTGGCCGACGGCGTAGTTAACGAGGAACAGCACGTAGGTCGCGCCGCGGACCACGAACACGCGAGACAGCGGGCGGCGGATGTCCAGCGCGAGGAGTCCGATCCAGGTCGACAGCGAGTCGGTGCAGAGGACGGTCGTGGTGACGCCGAGCGTGACGAAGCCGAGCAGGACATGCGGTCCCTTGCCGATCGCCTCACGGAACGCCTCGACCGGGACGCGCGTCGCGATCACGATCACGATCGCGAGGCCGACCAGCCATGGCCAGGCTCGCTTGAGGAGGCCGGGCTGTTTCCGCGGTGGTGCGTCGTCCACGGGAGTCACACCGCTACGGCTTGCGCGCGATCAGCACGAACTCGTTGTACTTGAACCAGCGCCCGACGGGCCGCGGGAACGGAAAGGAGTAGCCCGACGTGCGGTGGAGACCCGCGGCGCGGCTGAGGCCTTCGAGCCGCGGTAGATCGACGAACTCGACGTGCGTCGGATCGGAGCGGAACCCCGCCTCCTGCGGCGTGATGAACACGGCGCGGCCGCCCGCGCGGATGTGCGGCAGGTACTGCGTGATCAGGGCGAGTGCGTCGGCATCGCTCAGGTGCTCGAGCACGTGGGAGATCAGCAGCGAGTCGAAGCGACCCGATGCGCTGTACTCGGACTTCGCGAACTCGTCGGGGGTGAACGCGGTGAGACCGCGCGAGCGGCAGATTGCGATCGCATCCGGGTTGGGATCGACGCCGACGCCCGCGCCGCCGAGGTTGGTGAGGCTGCGGCCGAGGCCGCAGCCGACATCGAGTACGAATCCGAGTTCGAGCCGCCTGAGATGCAGCCGATAGGGCAGCTGCACGTCGAGCAGCCGCTTCCACCACACGGATTCCTTCGTGCGAAGACGCTCGGCATAGCTCGCATCGACGCTGCTCGGTGTGCTCATAGCTCACGCAGGAGGCGGAATCCACGGCGCGCCTCTCCCAGATCGAACAGCGCGATGTTCTTCAGCGCTCGATAGGTGACGTTGAGCTTGATGATCCGCTTGCTCGTCGCGAGGCGAACGCACTCGTCCCATCCACGCTCGGCCGCCTTGATCTTCATACGGTCGTAATACTCCGACTCTTCGCGGAAACGGAGCTGCGTCCGGGTGTACTTGGACGTCGCGTTCTCCTCGTGGCGACGGTAGCGGTACGCGTGCTCGGGGATCCCGACCAGCGTGTCACCGTCGAGAAGAAGCTTCGTCGTGAGCTCGAGGTCCATGATGAACTTGAGGCCCTCGGCGAACCGGCGCGTCCCGAGCACCTTCTTCCTGAAGCAAAGCGTGGGAGCCATGATGAAGTTGCCCTTGAGCAGCGCGCGCACACCGGGCTCGCCCTCGAGGACGAGCTCGTCCTTCGGCGACGGGTTGATCAACACGTCCTTGACGACGTCGGACAGCGAGAACCGCGGTACGCCACGCTCATCGATGATCTGTGCACGACAGAACAGCGCGGCGGCGGTCGGGTGACGCTCGGCAGCCGCGCGCATCGTCCCGCAGTAGTTCGGCATCAGTTCGTCGTCGCCGTGGAGCACGGTCACCAGCTCGGTCGTGGCGACGTCGATGCAGCGGTTAAAGTTACCCGCCATGCCAAGGTTCCGAGGATTGCGCTCGTACCGCACGCGACCGTCGCCGAACGAGCGCACGATCTCCTCGACGCCCTGCTCGGGCCCGTCGTCGCAGACCACGGCCTCCCAGCTCGGGTCCACCTGCGCGACGATGCTCCTGAGCGTACGAGCGAGGTAGGTGATGCCCGTGTAGAACGGGATCGCGAAGGTGACCGACGCAGGCACGGCCCCTTCGCGTAGCACAAAAAATGGCCCTAGGAGGATGCGCTGACGTCGGAGGGTCGTGATGACGGCGATTCGACGTGCTTCGGATCCGTGGCGCGGCGCACCCGCCGCGGCGCGGGATGCTGGAGGTAGACGAGGCGCTTCGCCTCCCGGCGGACGTGCGCGACGAGGTCGAGGATCAGGCCGGTCGCGATGCACACGACCCCGATCACGCCGAGGCCGGTGCACAGGATCGCCGTGGGGAACCGCGGCACGAGC
>Ga0113563_10000849_pt1 | contig 16133 bp, 10 predicted proteins | sample Mud3Dept3metaG_FD_80117 | JGI IMG/M metagenome (GOLD analysis project Ga0113563, IMG submission 80117) | Freshwater wetland microbial communities from Ohio, USA, analyzing the effect of biotic and abiotic controls - Mud 3 Core 4 Depth 3... | ecosystem: Environmental > Aquatic > Freshwater >...
AAATCAATTTTAGAAACGAAGAATAACTGCGAAAAGACAATAATAGCTGATAACATAACGTATCTGGCTCTGGTTAAAAAAGATACAACAATCCCACTCACCACTGTCATAGGAAAAGTTATTTTCTCCATACTCCCGATACTCAGCAAAATAGATATCAATATCGGGAAGCTGATCCCAATAGAATTTAAATCCATCCAGCTATATATGGAGAATTTCCTGTTTTGTTCGACATATAAATAGTTTGTTGGATCACCAGTTAATTTTGGACTTAAAAAGAAGTTTGGGAATTTAATTTGTATTACACTTACAATCAATGTGATAATAATAATTGCAAAAATACAATTATTCATTTTGCGAATAAATTTTTCATCAAAGTGAGTATTTTCGATGATGAAAAATGCAATGCATGCAAGTACATTGGTATCTGAAAGAATATAAAAGAGCCAATTAGTATTTGCTGGTATTAAATCTTTAACATATACTAAGACCAGATGATAAACCGTAAAAATGAGAAAGAAAATTAAATACTTTGATAATTTTATTTTTTGAATAAAAACATAATAAACGGCTATCGGGAGTAATATTAAGATTACTATTTTGTCGATATATATTTTTGTTAAAGATGTAGACAACCATGCCCATAGGGGATAAAAAGGGAAAAGTACAAGAACCAGATATTGAATAAACTTATCCATTCTTAAGATAGGAATGTTTTAATAGAGTCAATAATGCAGCTGATATCCGTCGGAGCCAATTCATAATACATGGGAAGCCTGATTAGCTGATCCGTATACCTGTCGCTGTTGATCAGGACTCGTCCATCATGGTGTGGCTGATAAAAAGGACTTTTATGGAGGCTCAAATAGTGAAAGACCGCGTAAATTCCATTCGTTTTTAGATATTCAATCAATGAAGTCCGGGTCTGAAGGTCAGGACAAACAAGATAAAACATATGTCCGTTATTGGTCGCATATTCCGGTATAAATGGCAATTTCACATCATTTTGAATACAGGAGGTTTCCAATCCCTGAAAATAAGCTTCCCAGATGCTTTTCCTCTTTGATTGTATAATATCAACATTTTCAAGCTGAGCATAAAGGTATGCAGCAATTATTTCGGAAGGAAGGAATGAAGAACCAATATCAATCCAGCCATATTTATTTACTTCGCCCCTGAAAAATTCTGACCTGTTTGTTCCTTTCTCCCAGATTATTTCAGATCTTCTGATGAACCGTTCATCATTGATTACCAGCATGCCACCCTCACCTGCATTTATATTTTTTGTTTCGTGAAAAGAAAATGCCGCCAAATGACCTATTGAACCCAAAGATTTACCTTTGTAGTAAGAATCTATTGCCTGTGCTGCATCTTCAATAACCAGCAATTTATATTTTGCTGCCAGATCCATTATAGGATCCATATCGCATGCAATCCCTGCATAATGGACTGGTACTATGACTTTAGTCCGTGAAGTAATCAATTCTTCAATAAGACCGGTATCTATATTCGGATTTTGACTATTGCTGTCAGCGAAAACTATTTTGGCTCCCTGTCGTACAAATGCCAAAGCTGTCGAAACAAAAGTATATGATGGTATAATAACTTCATCACCGGGATGAATATCAGCCAGGATAGCACACATCTCAAGAGCATCTGTACAAGAAGTGGTAAGCAAAACCTTCCTGAAACCAAACTTTTCTTCAAAGAATTTCTGGCACTTTTGAGTAAACATGCCATTGCCGGATATTTTACCGGAGTAAATGGCCTGGTACATGTAATGCATCTCCTTGCCAGTAAGGTAGGGTTTATTAAATGGGATTTTCAGCTTATCCATAAATGATAAATATTCACAACACTTTTAACGTCAAAGCCCATTGATTTATAGAATCTGCAGGCACCTGTATTTTTACCCTGTGTTACGACTTCGACAATATTAACTTTTTTTTCTCTGAAATATAACAAGGCGGACTGAACTAATTTCTTGCCAATAGATTTTCCCCTCTCTTTTTCGTCAACCGCAAGTAATCCTATTGATCCAGTATTTTCCTTAAATTCCAGAGTAATTAAACCTTTTTCATCGTCATTCTCACTGTATACCAGTACCTCATCTGCAATTTCTTTTTTCACGGATTTTTCGATCCATACCAGATATAGTTTTTCATACTCGCCATTATAAAAATTTGGATCAGTCTTAAACCGTGAGTAAATACCGCTTTGTAATGCTAACGACTTTAGTTTTTCTGAAGCAGAATCAAGTTTATATGATTTAACATTATCAAATGGAGGAGGAATAAAGTTATCTGCTTCATTGATTCTCATAAAAAATGTGATTTTTTCGTCAACTAGAAGTCCGGAGGCACTTTGAAATGAAGAATTAGATATTTTGTCATCAGGACTGGCAAAACAGTACGCAAGCTTAAAACCTTTTTCACCAAGCTCCCTGATGATTTTGTCTAACTCATTAAATTCCAGATTCTGTGCCCGAATAGCGGCTATTTTATATCCGAAGAACCATGAGTCCCATTCCAGCTGATTATAAATCATTGTATCCCTTATTTATTCCAGATTCCTGTAGCTTTATTATTTATTAATTTCAAATATTGTATAGGTGACCAGATTGCACTTATAACTGCTAAAATTGTTGTGGATAAAACCACTCCGTAAATTCCAAGGTGTTTACCTAAATATATACTTAATGGGATATTAATTAATGCGCCAAATGCTCCGCTGTACAATTGCAGTTTGATTTTCCCTACTCCGTTAAGAAAATGTGAAAATATCCCACACCAGGCATTTAATATTACATAAAGAGCCATGACGATTGATATGCTTAAAGGAACTACTATTTCCTTCACCCACAATTTGTAAATAATATTCGAAAATACAAGCATTATAAGGGTTACAATGCTTAACAATGCCCATAGTTGCACTAATCTTTTTAAAGCATTCTTTATCCATGGGGTATCTTTCTTGGTCCAGGCTTCTGTAAAAGCGCTCCAGAAGGGCATTACAATTATGCCAAAACCCATTGAAATTACATTAAAATACTTATATGCAATGTTGAAAGGAGTTACTTGTTCTGGTCCATATAGCTGAGCTATTATAATATTACTTGTTTGATATATAACTATTGAAGCTATCTGTATAAAAAAGAATTTAAATCCAAGGGTCATTAAGTCACGTGCATAACTGAATTTAACATACCTGACAGACGGCGCATATTTCTTATATTCATGGTTATAGAACCACAGGCTGGAAGTAGCTAGTACTAAAACCGGAGCGAGACCTAATGTAGTTCCCAGATAGATCAGATTTCCACTTGTGGTTTTGGTAAGTATATAGATTATCAATAATGAGAAGAGACTTCCAAGAAGGTTAAAGAAAGAAGCTTTTGCAGGTTCCTGGTTTGCTGTTAAGATTGTGGTTATCAGCTGCAGAACAAATTGAATACAAAAGAAAGAGAAAACAATCAAGGCCAGCACGCTAAGCTCACCTGCCATATCAGCAGGCGTATTTAGTATTCTTGACCAGTTCAGGAATGGATTAATACACAAGAAAATTACCAAAACGCTGCCAATAATAATACTTAATATACCATATGTTGTACTTACATAAATACGGGCTAACTCGTGTTCACCCTTAGCCATGGCTTCAGCAAATTTATTACGCATGCCGTTGCCGAATCCGATATCAAAAAAGCCAAACCAGCCAATTATCGAACTTAGAGTAAGCCATACACCGTATCGCGTTGGATTTACATAATTTATGGTTAATGGCACTAAAAGCAGACTGATAGCTATACTGCAACCTCTTATTATAGCTGAGTAGAGAATGTTCTTCTTTGCTTTTACGCTGCGCTCATGGCCTTTGGTGAAAAGCCCGGTGAAAAAACTAATGATTGGGATTTTAGAAGAATTCATCTGTTTTGATTTCTTAAAACAGCTTTAGAATATATTTACACGTGTTAAGTCTGTCTCCTTTTGAAGATCCTGACAATTTACAGCTTCGCCCCGTCAGTCCCAGCTTTGTAACCAACAACATTAAAAGGATAATTTAAAGCCGGATTTACTCCTCCTGATTCCCGGGAGAAAATCAGCTTTCAAAACTCCTCAAAATTTTATCTTTAAGTGTACAAAATTAAGGAGAAAAATTACCAAGGAGTAATATATTATGACTAATAACTTGACTAAGTGAGTGGATATTGTCCTCAGGCAGCTTATCCTGTTTATTTTTGGGAAATATCCATTAATAACCGCTGAAATTCTTTCCGGACTTTTTCCTGATCAAATTTATCTTTTGCCAGGTTTACGGCATTCTGACTTATCTTTATTCGATAGTTTTCATCATTAATTAATTGGTTCAAAGCGTTAATGATTTTGACCGGACTCCTTTCATTAACGCAGCAGCCACAATCATTTTGTATAAAGAACTTTGAAATTGCAGTCTCTCCCGGGGCATACAAAAGAACAGGTGTTCCTGAAATCAAATATTCCGATGCTTTGGTTGGCATTGAGAATTTCAGGTATGCAAGTCCTTTTTCGCTGAAATCATTTGCCAAAAGCAAAATATCAGCAGCTGCAAATATTCCGGGTAATTGTTCATAAGAAGAAAAAGGATTGAAAACAACACAATTATACTTATGAAGTTTATTTAAAATTGCCGGGTCTTTGGTGAATGTCTGGATATGAAGCTTGATTTCGACGGTTTCATCCCTGATCGAATCAATTGCAGAAGCAATATCGGTTAAGGATTCGGAAATTCCTATTCCAATCCGGCCGGAATAAAGAATGGTTACATTTTTCCTGTCAAGACCGTATCCTTTTTTTATGTGAGGGAGCCAGACATCACTTTCAATAGGATTATGAAAAGGAATGAACTCTTTATTATATCTTTTTAAATATTCATCCGACATGGCCTCACTAATGCTTAAATGAAGATCAACCCTATCATTGAATTGCCTTAGTTCATTATCTATTTTCTTTATCCAGTAATTTCCGGATAAACCGTTACTGGTCAACGAAGAGGGCCAGTCGTCCATTACGTGATTCACGGATGGTATTTTCAGGTGATCGATCAGCTCACAGGCGAACAAAAGCGTTTCCCTTGAAGATATCTGTAAATACAGAACTTCAGGTTTAAATCCGGATAGCCATTCCATGAATTTTTTCGATAATGAAATTCTTGATAGCGAATGAAACAATCCAAGCCATCTAAGCAATGGGTAAAAAAATCTTTCGACAAATTCTGTTCTGACCCCGATTTTGCGTTGATTACCAGGGGATTCAGTTTTTACCACTATTGATTTTAGTCCGGAGGGAAAAGATTTCTGAAACAGATTAAGCGGGAATTTCCACTTATGTTCTTCTCTTCCAAGCTGATAATAAGTGTCACAGACGTCAGTGGTGACATTGTATAATCCATGTCCCATATATGCGACAGCGATCTTATCTTTTGGCCACCCTCTGAAAAGATTGGTTAATGTTATCCCTCCTCCGCAATAGTTATTAAAAGGCTGCCCAAATATGAGCACTTTTGGATATCTGGTATTCATTTTATCCTGTATAAAAATCAATTTACAATTATTCTGTTCCTCAGGATGTTTTCAATCTTTTCGGATTGAACATCGGGTGAGCAAAGTTTCAAAGCAAGTTCCCTGCAATTAACTGACATTATTTTGTAATTATCTTCATCAAGCGTCAAAATATCAAGGATCCCTTTAGCCATATCACCGGTATCTTTTAGTTTTGCCCTGTATCCGGTTTTACCGGTCACAACCAGATCCAAAGCGACTCCCATCTCAAATGAAACCACTGGAGTTCCGCACATTATTGACTGATTTATCATCATAGGTCCGGAATCCTCAATGGAAGGACAAACATATACATCAGCTGCCTGATAAGCCGATGCAATACCATATGTATTATTTAGCATACCAAGATAATGATATTCAAAGGGCAAAGAAAAAGCAACCTGTTCAATTTCTCTTCCTGCAATAAGTAATATTATTTCATCAGTCAAACGTACTACGGTGTTATCGGTTTTTTGCCTTAGTAACTTCAGACTTTCAATTAGATAGTACATCCCTTTGCGTTTTTCAGTAAGTCCGACAGAGCCAAAAAATATGATTTTTTTGTTTCCCGGGATATTTAATTTCATTCTTATGGTTTTCTTGTCGGCAGGTTTGAAAATATCTGAATTCACTGAAAGCAAAACTTTATGGACAGCATTATTTCTAAACAATGAACTCCTTTTTGCCTGTTCTGTCTGCCATTCTGATGCTGCCAGGATCTCTATTGTTGTTTTGCCTATGTATTCCTTTTTAAATAAGATGTTTTCATAACTAAAATCATAAGGATCAGAAGAATAAAGTCCAGGACAATTACCACATTGATTTTGATACCCTTTACACTCCCATGCATAATGACAGCCTCCCGTAAAAGGGGCCATGTCGTACATTAACCAGAATATCGGTGCATTTGTCTTTTTATGCAATTCATATATGTTTTTAGCATTGAGAAATTTATTTGCAAATAAAACAATGATAGCATCTGGTTTAAAATCACTTTTCCTGATAAGTCTCTCTGTTTTATAAATCTGTTTCTTTTCGCTCAACTGGAAAAAGCGATAATCCGGATTTGTCTCATCTTTCTTTCCTGATTTTAATTTTGATCTTAGCTTATCATATCTCCATTGAAACTTGTACAACATTGACCGTTTCAAAGACATTAGGTAAGTTTCCAGGCTGAGTATACCTTCAGGATATGCACTATCATATCTGTTTACCAGTAATTTTACGGAATGCCCTTTTTTTTTCAATTGGTTGAACAAATCCAGGGCTACAATCCCCGATGCTAATCCCGGATTATAAGTGTTGAACATCAATATGTTCATAAAAACTATGAATTTCTATACTTGTTTAAAACAGAACCTGGAAACCGAAAATTCCTTTCCGATAAATTATAAGTTATTCCAGTCTAATTGGTACTTGAGTTATAAATTATCCTTTCAAGATTTTCCATTTGGACATCGGGCGTGCATAGTTTCATTGCAAGTTTTCTGCACTTATATGAAAGCAATTTATACTTATCCGGCTCTAAAGCCAAAATACTATAAATACCTTGAGCTAAATCGACACTATCTTTGATCTTTGCCCTATATCCAGTTTCCCCATCTTTGACTAAATCCTGTGCAACACCCATTTCAAATGAGACTACAGGCGTACCACACATAATTGACTGATTTATCATCATAGGTCCCGAATCCTCAATGGATGGGCACACAAATATATCGGCAGCCTGAAACGCTGAAGCAATTCCAGATGTATTATTCAACAGTCCCAGATAAAGAGATTCAAAAGGTAAGGAATCTGCAATCCCCTCAGATCTTTCACCTGCAATTAACAACAATAATCTTTTCTCAAGGTCAGGATTAGTTCTCTTTATTATTCCTTTTAATATTTTCAGACTTTCAATTAAATATACCATGCCTTTACGCTGATCTGACAGTCCCACTGAACCAAAAAACACAACTTTTTTATCAGAGGGGATACTAAATTTCAATCTTGCTTCTTCTTTATTAACAGGTTTAAAAACAGATGGATCGATTGAAAGAAGAATTTTATGAACTGGCTTATTACTAAATAGTGAACTATTTTTTGCCTGTCTGTATTGCCACTCCGACGCTGCTATGATCTGAATATTGGTTTTACTAATGTATTTTTTTTTGAATATTAAATTTTCGTAAGTGATATCAAAAGGATCCGATGAATAAAGACCCGGGCATGAACCACAATTATTTTGATACCTTTTGCAATCCCAGGCATAATGGCAGCCACCAGTAAATGGGGCCATATCGTACATTAACCAGTAAATCGGCGCATGAGTTTTTTGACCTAATTCGTATATATTTTTTGCATTAATAAATTCTTTTGCAAATAGCACAAAGATTATATCAGGTTTTATTTTGGCTTTCTTTAAAAGTGTTTTTGTATCATAATATATCTTTTTTTCATTTAATTCGTGAAATCGATACTTAGGGTCTGTAGTGATATTATCAGTTTTTAAATTCAGTATTTTTTTAAATTTATTTAATATTTTTTTTTGCCAGAATAGATAAAAGGTCTCAATACTTATTACCCCTTCAGGATAATTAGGAATATATTCATTTACCAATAGTCTGACTGAACATCTTTTTTTTTGGAATTCTTTAAATAAATCCAGCCCAACAATCCCTGATCCATAAAAAGGATTACCATCGTTTATAATTATTATGTTCATAAACCTAATTTTTGCTGTATTGCTATGATGTAGTTGAAAGAGACATCAAATCTGATAACTCCATTAAAAAATAATAAATCTGCTTAAAACTAGCCTAATACAGTTTTTTTTCTTCCCTAACGTTAAAATCCTGGTCTGGAATACCCCTTTATTAAGGTCTTACTAAGAATTTTATAAGTAACTCTCAATATTTCGGGAGGAATGATTCTGACTGTTGAGGCAACTATTTTATATTTTGAAAATCCCTCAAGACTAAGTAATTCATTCATCCAGTATAAACAGATTTTATTGTTTTCAGATGCTCTGGTGAAAATAATTCCTAAAAGACAACGTCGGGCATACTCTTTCACACTATATTGCTTAACTATTTTTTGATAGGCAAGTTCTTTACTAAGTTCTGTGTAGGTTATATTCAATTTTGACAAGCTTTTAACATTACCCGTGATTCTATCACTGCTTTCGGTATGGTAGATTTGATAACCTTTGTGAATATAATAACGAAACGCATTTTCATAAAGCGTAAACCAAAGTGTGGTTTCAAAACCTGGAAGATTTTCATTAAACCGATGATCCCCTAATAAGGATGTTTTTAATATGCCCCATAGCTCTCCTTTAACACTCAGCCTATCTTGAATACTAAGATATTGATCTTTATCAAACCCTGTTACAGTAAATTTACCTGTAACTGAATCAATGCAATTACAAACAATCCAGTTTATTCTTTGATCAATGGATAAGGGTATCGAAAGCATACTTTCAAGTGTTTCAGGAATGATTTCATTATCAGAATCAAGCGTACAAAACCATTCTCCATGAATATTATTTAATCCTGTATTTTTGGCAGCAGTTACACCCTTATTATGTTCATGACGGAAAATGTAAATACGACTATCCTGGTACTTTCCCAAAACTTCACTCGTGTTGTCAACTGAACAATCATCAACTATAATAATTTCAAAATTTGTATAAGTTTGTTTCAGAATACTTTCAATTGTCCTTCCTAAAGTCCTGGCCCGATTGTATGTAGGAATTATAATTGAAACCAAAGGTGAATTATTCATGTATATTTAGTTAGGAACAAAAATTAAATAATAATCAGTGAATTAACAATTTGCCTGATTTTATTAACAGGTTCTTGTAAGGGATCAATTATTATCGACTTTGTAAATTACTGCTTCCTGTTTCTTACAGCTTCGCCTCGTCAGTCACGTGTAAAGGCTAACCAAATCCTGGATGAATTAAGATCATAAAAATCTCCAGAAAACGTTTATGAGTACCAAGGAATACTTATCTGAGTAAATTCATGGATGTAAAAATATTTAAACAAACCTCAACTTACCAGTTTATAAACTAAGTATTATCAACAACATTTTTCTGAAATTAACATTACCTGTCTACGATAATTTGACATTTATAGAAACGAATACTATAATTAAAAATTATTTACTCTTTTGTTTTATAGGCTTTTTAAAACTTCATTAACCGGAATTCATATTTGGTTTTCTGTATTGGTGATGCAAAACCTGCTTTCAATTCAATGAATGATTGATAGGAATTTTTTTAAATAGTCGGATGACAAAATTCACAATGAGGAAGTTTCAAATAAATCTACATGAAGATTTACTTACAGACTTCATCTTCCGAGGCTCATATTATTTAAAAATGGCATAACAATGATATACCAAGATTTCATAAATCATTAGCTGCTAATAATTTATAAAATCCATTCTTTGAAATTATGAATTTATCGCACTTGCGTTTTTTATAGCTTGATGATTTTAAAATCAAAATTGATAGCAGCATATGCTCGCCTGACTCTTCTACAATTAACTGTTGCCCAAGTATTTTCCTGTGGGCAGGACCGTACAAAAAACAATTAATAATACATGGGGTTTTAGAGCCCAGTAATGAAAGCAAATACTTAATTTATATTTTTAGAGTTACAATATAATATGATTAACAGAAAACTGCTAATTCATTTCTTATAAAGAGTTCGAAAATGAAAATTAAAATCAGTTTATTAGTCTTTATTGCCGATAAATGACCTCTATTAATCCGATGAAGTGATAAATATATATTTCTAATCATAAAGATTCTAAATAATTGAAAGTACCGACCAGTATGTTAAGATTGACAATTTATATTTCTGGATTACAAATAAATATTAAAGTACTGCTTATTTTATTTTTGCTTTCACTTAAAATACCATTAGAAGGAAGTATCTATTATGTCTCAACTAGCGGAAACGATTCCAATCCTGGTACGATAGATAAGCCGTTTGCGACATGGGAAAAGCTATCAAGTGTATTGGTAGCCGGAGATTTGGTTTACATAAGAGGTGGAACATATCGCAGCTCAAAAGGATCATCGGCTGAAGTAGTATGCAGGTGGGAAAACCTGAAAGGAACTCTTGAGGATACTATAAAAATATGGGCATATCCCGGGGAATCACCTGTTCTAGATCTTAATGACATAAAAATGTCATCCAAATATTGCTATATATTATTTATTCAGAACTGTAATTACTTATGGATTAAAGGATTAAGAATTACAGGTCTGGCACAAACTCCGGAGGCACCAAGCATATTTGGAATGCAACTAAGCGGTTCTTCACATAATGTCATAGAGAACTGCGAGATAGATCATTTAGGAATGTATGGAATGTCATTTGGAGATGGATCCGATTACAATTACGTTAAAAACTGTGATGTGCATCACCTGGCAGATCCATACACAAATTATGGCGCAGCCAATGGTTTCAACAGAACGGGAGGCTCGACAGCAAGTTATCTTACCTTTTATGGTTGTCGTGCCTGGTTGTGCAGTGATGATGGATGGGATCTTTTCAAGTCTGATGGATATGTAACTATTGATAATTGCTGGGCTTTTTGGAATGGTTACCTGGATGAATCTAAAACTGATGCCAAAGGTGGTGACGGGGTGGGTTTTAAGATTGGCCCGGGGAAGAATAATACTTCAAACATTACAAGAATTTTGACCCATTCTCTGGCTGTTGAAAATAAGGAGCATGGTTTTGACCAAAACTTTGTAACCGGGGTCTTCGGATCTCATGTCTTTAATAATACTGCCTTTAAAAATGGACATAATGGTTTTGAATTCACTTATGGACCTGGTGGCGATGCTGATGTTTTTAGAAACAATTTATCTTATGCAAATAGACGAGTGCCATATGTTGGAGATGCAGGAGATATTCAGGACCATAATTCCTGGAACAGAAATAAGAAAGTTTCTGCCGCTGATTTTGTTAGTCTTGATATAAGTCAACTAGTCAGACCAAGAAAAGCTGATGGCACATTACCTGACATTACTTTATTAAATCTTGTCGCAGGATCCGATTTAATTGATGCCGGATTGGATGTCGGACTTCCATATATTGGCAATGCTCCTGATATTGGAGCATACGAATTCCAATCCAACTCTGATGATCCTGTCATAAATAAAAAAGTCTCCTTCCTGGAAATTCTGATCAATTTATTTTGGACACTAATTACTATCTGACATTAAATAATATTGAGCATCCATTTATTGAATTGAATTTTTAAATCAGTTTGAAATATAACCATTCCAATATAAAATTTCAGCTTTTTTTAGGTTATTTGGCCATTGGTTTGGACAAAATTATAATGATAATTATTATCAGGAGAGAAATATTTGCACTAAATATTTATAGTTATCTTAAAAATATTTAAGTTTGCAGACCGTTATAATGCTTTAGTCAAAATAGTTCTTGTAGCCTTTGAAAAAGTTTCTGGTACTTGTAGGATTATTTATAACAATAAATCTGACCCTATCGGGAAAAACTTATTATGTTGCGACCAATGGCAGCGACTCAAACCCTGGTACAATAGATAAGCCATTTGCTACCTGGGGGAGGTTAACGGGTATAATGGCTGCAGGAGATGTTGCGTATATAAGAGGAGGGACGTATAGAAGTACCGCTGGTGCAGGAGCATATATTGTTTACCACTTGGAGGACCTGCATGGCACAGTGAATGATACGATTAAAATTTTCGCCTATCCTGGCGAAAAACCTGTTTTAAATCTTGACAATATAATAATGACCTCATCTTACTGTTACATAGTTTTTGTGCAGAACTGCAGTTATTTACATATTAAAGGATTAAGAATAACAGGATTAAAACAGCAATCAAATAAGGGATCCATTTACGGAATGAGATTTTCAAGTTCTTCTCATAATCTAATTGAAAACATTGAGATAGATCACCTCGGGATGCATGGGATGACTTTTGAGAGTGGATCTGACTATAATTATATTAAGAACTGTGATGTTCATCACTTAGGTGATCCTTATACAAATTTTGGTGCTGCTAACGGATATGCCAGAACTGGAGGATCAACTGCGAACAACCTTACCTTTTATGGATGTCGTGCATGGCTGTGCAGCGATGACGGATGGGACATGTATAGTACTGATGGATATGTAACTTTTAATAATTGCTGGGCATTTTGGAACGGGTATCTTGATGAAGCTAAAACAGATGCTGTTGGTGGTGATGGATCTGGTTTTAAGATTGGACCAGGAGCTAATAATACCAGAAACGTTACAAGGATATTAACAAATTGTGTTGCAGCGGAAAATAAAGAACATGGATTCAATCAAAACTTTGTAACAGGAGTTTTTGCTTCACATGTTTATAATAATATTTCTTATAAAAATGGCGATAATGGTTTTGAATTTACTTATGGGCCTGGTGGTGACGCTGATGTTTTTAGAAACAATTTATCCTATGCAGATGCTGGTGAAGCCTATGATGGCGATTCAGGAGACACACAGGATCATAATTCCTGGAATGGTGGAGTCACTGTAACTAATGTTGATTTCTTAAGTCTTAATACATCACAATTAGCAGGACCAAGAAAAGCAGACGGCAGTTTACCAGATATTACATGCTTGCATCTTGCACCGGGATCCGATCTTATAGATGCCGGAATAAATGTAGGAATGTCCTATAAAGGCAGTGCTCCGGATATAGGAGCCTTCGAAACAGGATCTGTTCCAGTAGCCCCTCCTGTACCGTTGTATGTAAGCTCTGCAATTGAAAATACTGCTCCTTCAGTACTTGAAATCACTTATAATCTCTCCCTGGCAAATATAGTTCCGGCCATATCCACGTTTTCTGTCCAGGTCAATTCAGTTGCCAGAACCGTAAACTCAGTTACTGTATCCGGGACAAAAGTCCTGCTGACTCTGGCAAGTCCTGTTGCATATGGCAATAATGTAACTGTATCTTACACTGTTCCTTCGTCCAATCCATTACAGACACCTGCCGGAGGTAAGGCTGATGCGTTCTCAGCCAAAAGTGTAACAAACAGGGTAAATCCTCCGCCGGCAGTTCCCGTTTATGTGAGTTCGGCGATTGAAAATGCTGCTCCTTCAGTACTTGAGATGACCTACAATCTTACCCTTGCAAATATTGTTCCGGCTGTTTCTGCTTTTTCTGTCCAGGTAAATGCAGCTGCAAGAAATGTGAATTCTGTATCTGTTTCCGGAGCCAGGGTCAGACTTACTATGGCAAGCCCTGCTGCTTATGGAGATGTTGTAACCGTATCTTACACTGTTCCTTCATCCAATCCTCTGCAGACTGCTGCAGGAGGTAAAGCTGATGCAATCTCGGCTAAATCTGTTACAAACAAAGTAGATCCGCCTCCGGCACCTGCCTATGTCAGTTCTTCTGTTAGTAATGCGACTCCTTCAGTTGTTGAGATTACCTATAGCCTGTCACTTGCTAATATTGTACCTGCAGCATCTGCATTTATGGTAAATATCAATTCCGTCGCACAAACGGTCAATGCTGTTGCTGTCTCCGGAACGAAGGTCACTCTGACCCTTGCCACTCCGGTTGTATACGGTAACATTGTAACAGTATCATACACAAAGCCTTCTGCAAATCCTTTACAAACCTCTTCAGGTGGTCAGGCTGAATCTATTTCAGTCCAGTCAGTAACAAACAATGTTAACCCGGTGAGTCTGCCTCCGGAAACTACTGCTCCTCCTGTGGTTATAAGCACACCTCCTGTGGTTTTAAACACACCTCCTGTGGTTGTGGTTAACTTTATGGAGGAGACTTATTCCGGATTTGTCGGAAAACTGAATGCAAGCGGAAGCTATGATACAAACAAGGATAATCTTACTTACTCGTGGAATGTACCGGCTACAATACCTGTGTCTGCCACAAATGGTTCTGTAATCGAATTTCTTGCTCCAATCGTTGATGAAAATCAGACTTATAATTTTAGTGTGACAGTCAGTGATGGCAAAGATCCCCAGACAAAAACAATTCCTGTTGCGATAGTTCCATATCAGCCCGGACTCGAAAAAGCCCAGATTATCTCAATTGAGGCGGTTGATTTTCAACTACCTTATCATCCGTATAATATTATGGATGGCAACTTTGGTACAATGTGGTCGGTAAACGGAAATGACCAGTGGATAATACTTGAATTGAGCAGACCTTTTAATATTCAGCACCTGGAACTGGCTTTCCAACCGGGGCAAAAGAGAGAATTCTATTTTGATATCCTGGGTTCAAACGACAAAGAAAAATGGGAGCCGATCCTGACCAAGACCAGGTCGTGTTCTTTCTCAGGCGACTTACAGGTATTTGAATTTCCAGCATCAAAAACAGAAAGAGAATACAAGTATGTGAAACTTGTCGGACAGGGTAATTCAACTGATAAATGGAACTATATTGCAGAATTCTGGATCTTTGGATATAAGCATAAAAATCCGGCTGATTACGAAGAATTAATGGTAAAGATCTATCCCAATCCGGCACGCAAATTTTTCAATATTCTGATTGATGAACAGACTTTTAATCCCGATTTCGTTAAGATTGTGAGCTTAACAGGGAAAGTCATTCATGATGATAAAATTGATCCTGGTATAAGGCAATTACAAATCCCGGTCGACTTCGAAAAAGGCATTTATATCGTGCAAATGGGAACCGCCGGCATCACTATGTTTACCCAAAAACTGGTAGTAACTAATTAAGGAGTCTTGATAAACTGTTTATCTTTCCGAATGGCATTATTAAGAATCCCCAACAATTTCAATATGTTTGATTTGTACTGCCATAAAGGATTTGGATTACAGGATTTCTGAAATGGTAAAATATATGGATTTCAGGCAGTAGAATGATATAGATTTGCCGGTTATTATTATGTTTGAGTTTTCGTTTAGTAAAAATCTTCGGGTTGGCGCATTAACTACCTACATGAACTTTTACGATCTAAACTCCAAGGACCCCTAAAGAACTTTAACCTGCGATTAGACTTTGCTGATGAGATTTCTTTTCACAAATATCCCATCGACCTGCAATAATTGACCAGAAGTTGGATGTGAAAATCCATCCTCTAATGAGAATAATTGATATCCTTTATTATCAAGATATTTAATCATTTCAATATATGTCATTTCGTTCTCGTACAAAGGGACAATAGACATTTCAAGCTGTATAATTTGAATTTTATTTAAGGATGCTGAAGCTCCATCTATCACATTTCTTTCATATCCCTGAGTATCAATTTTTATCATTACCCTATCTTCTTTTTTGACAAAAGAATTGAAAACTGAATCCAATTTTTTTATTTCTATTTCTTGCTGTCCAATATACTTGGACCATGGGGCACTTTCAAGATGCATCGGAAGCATATTTAAAATGGAACTACTATCTGAATTACCAGCCACATTAAGGACACCTTTAGTATCTTCATTTCCTAAGGCATAATTATTAATTATCCAATTATTATCTTTTTATGATGCTTTTTTTTTATTTTTATAAGTATTTTTTTATTGTTTTTTAGTGATAATTA
>Ga0113563_10000852_pt1 | contig 16119 bp, 15 predicted proteins | sample Mud3Dept3metaG_FD_80117 | JGI IMG/M metagenome (GOLD analysis project Ga0113563, IMG submission 80117) | Freshwater wetland microbial communities from Ohio, USA, analyzing the effect of biotic and abiotic controls - Mud 3 Core 4 Depth 3... | ecosystem: Environmental > Aquatic > Freshwater >...
AGCAGCGACTTCGACTTTCGCGGGTTCGGCCGCAGCAGCCTCTGCCTCTGCCGCGGTCTTCTTCAGCGAAACCTTCCTCTTTCTCAACGGCTTTGCCGGTGCTTCTTCCGGTTTTGCCTCTTCTTTCGGAGGGGGTACTTCTGGCGCAGGCTCGGGTGGCGGGGGAGGTGGTGGAGCAACACGGCGCCTGATGACCGTTGAGGCGACCCGCTTCTCTATGACTTTTTCGCCGGCAGCAGTGAGCTTTTCTTTTGTCTCTTCGTGTGCTTCGTCGCCTTTTTCTTTATCCTTGTCCTTCACTTTTACGCCGATGCTTTTCAGCTTCGATAAGACCTGCTCATCCTTCATCTTATCGGTGAGGGCGGTGATTTTTATCCTTGCCATACTCCAGACCTCCCTAAAACTAACCCTCTATCGGCGATTTCTCGCTTTGTTCGGCAACTTCTTTGCCGCTTGCCGTCTCTTCAGGCGCAGGCTCAGAGGCTGCCTGCTCTGCGGCCTGGTTCTCTACGGCTTCGGCCCACACCTTTGCATGCTCTACAATCGGCTTGCAATCTTCCACGCCGATACTTGTCGCCTTGGCCAGCTCCTCCGGTGAAAGGCGTGCTATGTCGCGGGGCTCCCTGAGATACTCGTCAAAGAGCACTCTCGCGATAATCTCGTTGGTCTTGAGGTTTTCCATCAGATCGTCAATCACTTTACGCGACGTTTTTTCTACCTCGGCCTCGCTCTTGATGTCGATCTTCCAGCCGGTGAGGCGCGATGCCAGTCTCACGTTCTGCCCCTTCTTACCGATGGCAAGTGAGAGCTGATCATCATTCACGATGATCTCCATCGATTGATCTTCATCGTTGATATAGACTTTGGAGACCCTGGCCGGCGCAAGCGCATTACACGCGAACTTGGCCGTGTCTTTGCTCCACGGTATGATGTCGATTTTTTCCCCTCTCAACTCCTGCACAACAGCCTGCACACGCGAACCCTTGACCCCGACACAGGCTCCGATCGGGTCAATGCTCGCATCCTGGCTGTAGACAGAAATCTTTGCTCTCTCGCCGGGCTCGCGCGCCGCGCCCACAACCTTTATGATGCCTTCCTGGATTTCCGGCACCTCTACTTCAAAGAGGCGTACGAGGAAGTTGGGGTGCGTGCGGGAAAGGAGAATCGTGCAGCCCTTCTGGTCTTTCTCCACATCCAGCACATACGCCTTGACCCTGTCGCGCCGTTTGAAGTTTTCGTTCGGGATCACCTCTTTGAAGGGCAGCACTGCCTCGGTCTTACCGAGGTTGATCACGTAATGGTTCTTTTCCACCCGCTGCACCACGCCCGTGACTATCGTTCCCTTGCGGTCTTTGTACTCGTTGTAAATGACATCGCTTTCAGCGTTCCTCACCTTCTGCATGATGACCTGCTTGGCCGTCTGTGCCGCTATTCTGCCCAGCTGAGACGTGTCCATCTTCATGCCGATCGAGTCGCCTACCATGCACTCGGGATCGCTTTTGCGCGCCTCTTCAAGCGTGACCTCCAGGTCGGGGTCCTGTACCTCTTCAGCTACCGTCTTGAAGCGGAATATCTCGATTTCCCCGAGCCCCTCGTTGTACCGGGCCTCCAGTTCGAGATGGCTGCCGAACTTTTTCTTGGACGCGGAGAGGACCGCTTCTTCGAGCGTCTCCACGATGATCTCTTTGGGAATCCCCTTTTCTTTGCCCACCTGTTCGATCACGTAATTCAGGTCAAAGTACATGCTCTTCACTCCTCACAGATCAAATTCTAAATGTGCCTTCTTTATTGAACCGAATGGAATCCGGTACGCATCCGTGTTCACCCATATTTCCAGGCCTTCTTCGGTCACCGGGCCGATTACGCCCTTGAAATCGTTCTTTCCTTCGACAGGCGATGACGTGACGATCCTGCACTCCTTCCCCATGTATCGCTCAAAATCTTTCTTCGTCTTAAGCGCACGGGTTAAACCGGGCGACGAGACCTCAAGGGTGTACGGATGCTCAATGACGTCTTCCACATCGAGCGTCTGCGCAAGCTCCCGGCTGACGTGCTCGCAGTCACTTATCGTGACCCCGCCTTCCTTGTCGATGTAAATGCGGAGCAACCAACGCTTGCCCGCCGGGTGAAATTCGACATCAACGAGATCAATGCGATAGTCGCGCAGGATAGGCTCCGCCAACCCCGTGATTTTTTCCGTGATCTCCTCGGCGACCACCGCTGTATTCGGTTCCATAAACTAAAAAAGCGGGCTGAACCCACTTTCACGCGAAAAGTATAGCAGACATTATTATGTATTTCAACAGTTTTTCTGTCACTAGATAGGGTCCTGAGTCCAGGGTCCCGGGGCCAGAAAAAAGAAACAGGGTCCGGGGTCCAGTCGCCAGGGTCCAGCAAATTCCGCTGAAGTTCAAAATTTTTCTCCACGTGTGTTCCAGGGGCATTGTTGCCTCGATTACTATCTGGTTTATTTTCATTTTTGCGAGGATTCTCCTCTCTGGACCCGGGACCCCGGCCCCAGGACCCTGTATTTCGGGTGTTTGGTATTGACTTTGCAAAGGATTGGGCGGTAAAACAGAGAAGCAAATCTAAGGAGGCTGGATGCGGATTTCCGTCATAGGAGTCGGTTACGTAGGGCTTGTCTCGGGTGTCTGCTTTGCTGAGGTCGGCAACGACGTCATGTGTATGGATGTTGACGCGCAAAAGATTGAGCGGCTCAAGAAGGGGGAAATCCCCATTTACGAGCCGCACCTCGAAGAGCTTGTTAAGAACAACCTCAAAGAGGGGCGCCTGCAGTTCACGACGAACATCAAGGAGGCGGTGGATCATGGCCTTATTATCTTTGTTTCTGTGAACACCCCACAGGACGAAGATGGGTCTGCGGACCTGCAATACGTGTTGCGGGTGGCCGCGGGAATAGGGCAGTCCATAGAAAAATACCGTATCGTCGTCGTCAAATCGACTGTGCCAGTCGGGACATGCGAGAAAGTGCAGGATGCGATCAGGGCGGAGCTGACAAAACGGAGCGCGGACGTACAGTTTGACATTGCGTCGAACCCGGAGTTTCTCAAGGAAGGCGTTGCGGTCGACGACTGCATGAAACCCGAGCGCGTCATCGTGGGCGTGGAGAACAGCCGCGTGGAAGAGATCCTGAAAGAGTTGTACTCACCGTTCATCAGGACGGGTGCCCCGTTTCTCGTCATGGACCTCCGTTCCAGTGAAATGACCAAGTACGCCGCAAACGCGATGCTTGCGACGCGCATTTCCTTCATGAACCAGATTGCCAACGTGTGCGAACGGGTCGGAGCCGATGTCATGCGCGTCATGAGAGGTATTGGCAGCGATTCGCGGATCGGACCAAAGTTCCTCTTCCCCGGCGTTGGCTTTGGCGGCTCCTGTTTTCCCAAAGACGTGCGGGCCCTCATCAAGACGGCTGAGGGCGCCGGTTTCAACTTCTCCATGCTCAACGAGGTGATGAAGGCCAACCAGTTCCAGCGCACCTCGTTCCTGGAGAAGGTGCGCGATTTCTACGGGCGCGACCTGAAGGGCAAGAAGCTCGCCGTGTGGGGTCTCGCCTTCAAGGCCAACACGGACGACATGCGGGAGGCACCGGCAATCGAGATAATAAATGGTCTGACCGGCGACGGGGCCGTCTGCCGTGTTTACGATCCCAAGGCAATGGAACATGCGGCGCGCATATTCCACGGGAACTCGTCCGTGCTCTTCGGTAAGAGCCAGTACGATGTGCTCGAGGGCGTGGATGGTCTCCTGCTCCTGACGGAGTGGCTCTCCTTCAGGGAGCCCGATTTCGAGCGGATAAAGTCCTTGATGAAACAGGCCGTGATCTTTGACGGCCGGAACCAATACAACCCCAAGCTCCTCGGAGAGCGCGGGTTCCGGTACGTCTCCGTGGGCAGGCCCAATGTATAGGTTCGGACCTTACAAAGAGGCCAAACGGGTGCTCGTGACAGGGGGGGCCGGGTTCATCGGCTCACACCTGTGCGAGCGGCTTGTCAGAGACGGACACGACGTGGTCTGTCTTGACAACTTTTTCACGGGCGCAAAAAGAAACATCGCCCACCTGCTCGGCCGCAAGAACTTCGAGCTATTGCGACACGACATCACACAGCCGGTGATGATCGAGGTGGATTGGATCTTCAACCTGGCGTGTCCGGCGAGCCCCATCCATTACCAGTACAACCCGGTCAAGACGACCAAGGTGAACGTGCTGGGTGCACTCCATATGCTGGGGCTTGCAAAGCGGGTCAGGGCGCGGGTGCTGCAGGCCTCGACCAGCGAGGTGTATGGAGACCCTGAAGTGCATCCCCAGAAGGAAGAGTATTGGGGAAACGTGAATCCCGTGGGTAAGAGGAGTTGCTACGACGAGGGCAAGAGGCTGGCTGAGACGCTCTTCTTTGACTACATGAGGCAGAACAAGGTCGACATAAAGGTAGTGCGTATCTTCAATACGTACGGGCCAAGGATGCGCCCCGACGACGGACGGGTCGTCAGCAATTTCATCGTTCAGGCGCTCCGGGACGAGAACATAACGGTCTACGGAGACGGCTCTCAGACAAGGTCCTTCTGCTATATCGACGATCTCATCGAGGGCATGATCCGTATGATGGACCTCGAAACCGGCGAGCGGGCTCCGGAACGGGATTATACCAAGCCGTTCCTGTCTGGATTCTCCGGGCCTCTCAACCTTGGGAACCCCCACGAGGTCTCGGTCCTCTCCATAGCGGAAAAAATTATCAGGATGACGCGATCACGGTCGAAGATCGTGTTCGAAAAACTGCCTGATGATGACCCGACACGCCGCTGCCCTGATATCACAAAAGCACGCACGCACCTGTCCTGGCAGCCTAAAGTGAAGCTCGATGCGGGCCTGCGAAAGACTATCGAGTATTTCACCAAGGCCGGAAAAGGTAGCTAGAGCTTTTCGCTTATATACTCACACCGAATCCCTCCGCCTCTTCACCGTGATAACACTCGCTGGCGCTCGCTCTACGGGCGCGCTGCCGTGGGCGAAAGCCCCGCCCTGCTGGTACATGAATTGCAACTCCTAGGTAGGGCGGTCTACGCCCACCACACGTTATCGCCTCTTGGAGGGGCATAACTATTCAAAAAAGCGAGGGAAACGGTGACTGACGATCGAAAGCCGATAGCCAACCCCTTGGTAGTGCTTCGCGAGGAATTCGATGACTGGGCCATCCTCTTTGACCCCGACACAGGCAACGCGTTTGGCCTGAACCCCGTCGGTGTTTTTGTGTGGAAACTCCTGGATGGGGAGCACGCCGTCGTCGATATTGTCCGTGAGATACACGGGGGCATGGAGGATGTTTCTCCGGAAGCGCACTCGCACATTGACCTATTCGTGCAGGACCTTATCAAACAGGGCCTGGCGGGGTATGAGATTCAAACACCCATGAATGCTGGAACGATGGAGTATATGGAATAATGGTCAAGCCACCAATAATCGAAGTGGTACCGTATGGCCGGTCGGCCTCCTCCCTGGCATCCGGTCTTTCCATGGCCCCTCTTTCCATCTTTCCAGTATTCCATCATTCCGGCCGTTCCCCAGAGAAGGTGAAGCTATGAACGTGATGAAGACCCCGAAGTCAGTGGACATTGAGATCACCACGCGGTGCAATTTGCGCTGTAAGTACTGCAGCCATTTTACCAGCGCAGGAGACGTGGGGAAAGATCTTCCTACCGGGGAATGGCTTACATTCTTTGAGGAGTTGGGGCGCTGTGCCGTCATGGACGTGACGCTCTGCGGCGGCGAACCCTTTATCCGCGGGGATTTTAAGCAGATCATCGAAGGCGTTGTCCGTAACCGCATGCGTTTCAAGATCCTGAGCAATGGGACGCTGATAACGGATGAAATGGCTGCGTTTCTCGCATCTACCAAACGATGCGACAGCGTTCAGGTCTCCATCGACGGATCGGTCCCCGTGACACATGACGTGTGCCGCGGAAGGGGCGCATTTAGCAAGGCCATGAACGGCATCAGGCATCTGCAAAAGTATAATCTGCCTGTTACGGTTCGGGTGACCATACACAGGAAGAACGTGCACGACCTGGAGAATGTTGCGCGGCTCCTGCTGGAAGACGTGGGACTTCCCGGTTTCTCAACAAACTCTGCCTCTCACCTGGGGCTCTGCCGCAAGAATGCGGAGATGGTCCAGTTGACGGTTGGGGAGCGCGTGCTGGCCATGGAAACGCTGCTCAGGCTGACCGACACGTATAACGGCCGCATCAGCGCGGCAGCAGGACCGCTTGCGGAAGGCAGGGGATGGCTTGAAATGGAGGAGGCCCGAAAAGAGGGCAGGGAGATGTCAGGTCGCGGGTTTCTCGTGGGATGCGGCGGGCCGATGAGTACGCTCGGGGTGCGTGCCGACGGCATGATCGTTGCGTGTGGCCAGATGCCCCACATGTCCCTGGGCCGCATGAACAAGGACGACCTGAAGGAAATCTGGCAGAACCACCCGGAGCTCAACAGGTTCAGGGAGCGCCGTTCGATCCCGCTCGCTGACTTTGAATTCTGTCGCGGGTGTGACTATGTCAACTACTGCACCGGCAGTTGCCCGGCACTCGCCTATACGATAACAGGCAATCCGTACCACCCGGCCCCGGACGCCTGCCTGCGGAAGTTCATCGAGGAAGGGGGAAGGCTCCCTCAGCTCGATCGCAGGGCGTGATGACCGCTCTACGTGTCGGAGCTTGAGGTGCCGGTGTGTGCAACCGCCGAGCTGGATCGGAAATGCGATATGAACCACCAATCCTGTATCACCTGGCGTGCAACGTGACAGCAGAGGGCTGGAGTTGCTCAGCGGGTAACAGGAACAACAGGCAATGTGCCAACGGCACCGGGGCGGGATCCCTTTCAGGGATCTGTAATGCGGGTGGCACCGGCAGCGGGTGCGGTTCCGGCTCCTATGCCAGTCACTGTAGTGGTGGAAGCAGCGCCAACACGGTGAACTGCTGCATAGGCTCTTCAGCGAATGCGGGTTGTTACAACGGCACCGGCGCAAGTATGTCGTGCAGTACGGGTACGTCTACATGAGGCATCGCTTATGAACGGTGTGCGGCCGGCACGACGATCGGTCGTGAAAGGATGCTAGTGAACATACTACCACAGGACGCGCTCAGGCATCTTGGGGACGATCCGGTCGCACGTGTCGCCTCACGCGGAGCACCGACGAATAACCAACTACGGATAGTGGAATGCTATCGTCTTGAACTTGCGGACACGCTGAGCATGGACCTTTTCACCACGGCCGCATCTGATGCGTGGGTCCGGAAGGTCGCACGCATCATGCACCTTGAAAGAAGACCCCCTCGGGAAACAGCCCGGCTCCAATGCAACGTCCCCGGAGCGGATCAACTGGGCAGACAGCATGGTGTTCTTACTATCCAGTCGAATGGTAACCAAACGCACGTCGTTTCCGACGTGAGGCCTTCGGTTCATGGAATCCTAACGCTTCGCGAGGTGTGGCAGTCATTCTACCCGTTTTACCGACACCTGTTGGGGATGGGCGGGTTTCCTCTACATGCCGCCCTTATAAAACGTGGTGCACGCTGGATGTTGCTGGCCGGAAAGCCGGGTGCGGGAAAATCCACCTGTTGCCGTCGCCTGCCCGCTGAGTGGGATGCGGTATGCGATGAGGAGGTGGTTGTCGTTCCGTTCAATGATGGGACCTGGCATGCATATCCCTTCCCCACGTGGAGCGACATAGTTGAGCGAAAACTCGACCGGACATGGAACACACAGCACCATTATCCGCTTTCAGCCATCTTCCTTCTCGAGCGGGGTGAGGAGGATCGCGCCGAACCGGTCGGAGAAGGTGAGACCGCGCTTAGCCTGAACCGTCGGACGCGGGAAAAATGCTTCTTTTACGATTGGGGCCTCGACAAGAAAGAGGAGCAGACCCTGCGCATGCTGCTTTTTGAAAACGTTTGTGCGCTTGCCAGGTCGATTCCCGGTTATCGTCTCGCCGTTACGCGCACGGGAAAGTTCTGGGAAGAGATGGAAAGAGTTTTAAACGTTTGATTGGTTTTATTAGTTTGATTGGTGGAGAGGCAGAACAAGTTACATTGGTTACATCGGTCCGATTGGCTCTATTGGTTAGGAGGCAAAAGGCTTAGCAACGGTGAGACGATTTGAGGATTTGGAAGTGTGGCAAGAGAAGCAAAGGGTTCAATTGGTTGAACTGGTTACATTGGTCTTATTGGTTGAAACGGCAGATCTGACATGGCAACGATAAGACGGTTTGAAGAACTGGAATGTTGGCAAGAGGCGAGGAAATTTGTCGGGCTCATATATGAGATTACGAGGAATGAACGGTTTAAGAAAGATTACGAACTCGTTGGGCAGGTTAAACGCAGCGCCGTTTCCGTTATGGCCAATATTGCGGAGGGGTTTCACCGAACGAGCAAGAAGGATTTTATGAGATTTCTTGACTATTCTCGTGCCTCCATTGCCGAGACGCTGAGTCATTGTTACGTGGTCCTGGACCAGGGATATATTGGACACGCGAATATGGAAAAACTCAGAGCCCATGGGGACACCGTCTGGAAGAAGGTCAACAACTTCATTGCCTATCTCAGTAAGTCTTCTGGTCCGAAGGAGGGACGTTTCAACCAATGAAACCAATTGAACCAATTCAACCAATGGAACGTTTGTCAGACGAACCAATTCAACCAATCCAACAAGGTTTTGCTCTGAACACCATCTACTTTTACTTGACTGAGGGCTGTAATCTTGCCTGCCGCCACTGCTGTATTGCGCCGAAATTCCATGCGATAGACAAGAGCTACCCGGCCCTGCCAAAAGAGCTTTTCACATCTATTATTCATCAGGCACGGCCTCTGGGCCTCTCCAGCGTGAAGCTGACCGGCGGTGAACCTCTGCTTCACCCGCAGATCACAGGGCTTCTCGACATCGTAAGAAAAGAAGACCTGGGGCTCGTTGTGGAAACAAATGGCGTCTTGTGCACGCCGGAGCTGGCGAAAGATCTTGCTTCCTGCAAGAATGCTTTTGTGTCGGTCAGTCTCGACGGGGCGGACGCAGAGACCCACGAGTGGATGCGGGGTGTTAGTGGGTCGTTTGAGGCCGCGCTCAATGGTGTGCGCAACCTCGTGGCTGCCGGTTTGAGACCGCAGGTGATCATGAGCCTCGTCCGTCGCAATAAAGACCAGATAGAGTCAGTGGTGCGCCTCGCCGAATCGGTTGGCGCCGGGTCGGTCAAGTTCAACCTCGTGCAGCCCACGGCGCGCGGTGAGGTGATGCACGAACACGGAGAAACGCTGCGCATCGAGGAACTGGTGGAGCTCGGCGCGTGGGTTGAAAACAGGCTGTCCGGCTCTGCCAAGGTAACCCTGTTCTACAGCCACCCGGCTGCGTTCAGGCCGATGAGCAAGATGTTCGGTGATGGGCAGGGGTGCGGTGTCTGCGGCATCTTTGGAATCATCGGCGTACTGGCCAGTGGCTCCTATGCCCTGTGCGGAATAGGAGAAAGCGTTCCAGAGCTGGTCTTTGGCCACGCGGCGCGGGATGCGCTCTCCGACGTATGGGCAAATAACAGCGTGCTGCAGGAGCTGCGTGAAGGACTCCCAAGAAAGATTGAAGGAGTCTGTGGGGAATGCGTGATGAAAGGCATCTGCCTCGGCAGCTGTGTAGCCCAGAACTATTACAGCAGCAAGAACCTCTGGGCCGGGTTCTGGTACTGTGAACAGGCGCGGGCGCACGGATTGTTTCCGGGAAGTAGAATAGGGAATACGTCCACCAGTGCGCGTTGCGACGCAGGCACGAACGCAGGCATGAATGCAGCGTGACGGATGATTGGTATGGCGCAGGATAGTCCTCATACGAACACCAGCGGGAACTGCGCCGCCGCTCAACCGGCGGGGCAGAGCATTTTCTTTCAGGAGTGGTTGGCTTCAGGGAAGCACAACAGCGTGCTCTCGATCAGCGCTGTGTGCAATAACCGGTGTCTGTTCTGCACGAATGAGCTGAACCCGTTTCCCATCGAAACAGGCATGTTCCGGGACCTGGAGGACGTAAAGTACCAGCTCAGCCTGATGGACGCCCATGACGGCCCCATCTACATGAGCGAGAGTGTGCCCGGACGGATTGCTGAAGGTGAAGCGTTCCTTCATCCCCGCCTGTTCGAGATACTGAAGCTCGTGAGACGGAAGTTTCTTTCCAACAAACTCTTTTTCACGACCAACGGCTCCATGCTGGACGAAACTTTCTTGAAAGAGCTTTCCCGTTTCAGGCCGATGGAGATCAATCTCTCGATGCATTCGACGCAGCCCGACCACTGGGCCCGCATTTTCAGAAGAAGTGAGACCGCCGCCGCCAAGACCCTGGATTCGCTGCAGCTCATAAAGAGATATCACATGGACCTCGCCGGCTCTATAGTGACGCTTCCAAAAATATGCGGCTGGGCTGACATAGAGCAGACATTTGCGACCCTTGTCAATCACGGCGCGGCCCACATGTTCCTCTGGTGGCCGGGTTACGCGATAATGACACCCCCCGAGGTGTTGGGGCTGCTGGAGTGTCCTATCGGAGAGTACCTGGCGTTTGCGGACCGCATGAGGGTGAAACATGAAGCCGCCATCTGGCTCCAGCCCGATATGAACCTGCCCTCTCGCGTGCCGGTGAGACAGATACTGAGGCACACCCAGGCGGGGAACCTCAGGAACATGGGCGGACCGTATCGCAAGGTGCTCTGGCTCACATCGGAGGCTGCGTTCCCTGTCCTCAAGCGGGGGATTGACTCACACGCGCCCTCTTTTCCAAACGTCCACTATATTGGGGTTACAAAGAACCGGACGTACGGCGGCAATATCATCTGCTCCGGTCTCCTCATGGTAGAGGACTTTATACACGCCGGAAAAGAGGCGCTGGAGAAGTGGCCTGACGTGGACCTCGTGCTTGTGCCCGGTACGGCCTTTGACCGGTTGTGTCGTGACCTCAGAAGAACGCCAGCGCTGCGTATTTCGGAGGAACTGAAACGGCCGGTGTGGGTGGTTGACGCGCAAACCGGCGGTTTCCAGTCCCTACTTGATGTCTCGATGGTGCGATCGGATGAGACGGGCCTGAAGGCCCTGATAGAGACCATGAACGTTCTTAACCGCTCGGGCGAGGGTGAAGCCTCCAGGGAAAAGGTTCTCGACCTCATTGATGCGTATCCTGTGGAGACACCGTGGGGCAAGCTCGACCGCGCGGATCTGCGGGAGAGGATAGGGCGGGAGAAGTCAGACGCACCCGGTCGGGGGACGCTCCTGCACAGAAGATTCGAAAGACTTGATGAGGCTCACGCGTTGTGCATCGAAACCTGGGCCACGCCGGACCAGGATACGCGACCTCGGTGGACATTTCTCGTCAGGCGGGGGAAGGATTGGAAGATAGAACGGCTCGCGCAAGGGGGACTCACGAGTGATTGAGCCATCCGGGCAGCGCGCCAAGGGAAGTGACCCTGTTTCTCTGTTCTATAAGGGCCCCAGCATGAATCCGGTGTTGACCTCGCCGGATGTCTTGTACGTGCGGCCCTATAACGGCAGACGCGTGAAGATAGGTGACGTGGTGGTTTTCACATCGCCTGAGATCGGATGCAAGGTGGTACACCGGGTTGTCTCCGTCGATGGTGACGAAATCAGGACCAAGGGAGACAACAACACCCTCGTCGACTCATGGGTGCTGAAGCGGCAGGATATAATCGGGCGTGTTGAATGGATCGAAAGAAAGAAACGGACGATCCGCATATACGGCGGCATGCCCGGGAGAGCCCAGGCGGGGGTGCTGAAGACCGTGCGCCTTTTCGACGCAGGGCTCCGTGCCGTGCTGAAGCCTGTCTACAACAGGCTCTCACAAAACCAGGCGCTGAAAAAGTGGTTCGTGAGCAAAAGCAGGACGCGCACCATCTCCATTGTCCGGCCGGAGGGTATCGAGCTGCAACTGCTGCTCGGTAAGCGTGTTATCGGAAGACGGCCCGCAGGAAAGCGGCAGTGGCTCATACAGCGCCCGTGCCTGCTTTTTGTGGACGATGAGTCGCTTCGGATGGAGTCGGATACGCGCGAGAAGCAGCGCCAATAGGTCCCCTGCAGGAAACCTCAGCTGCCCTTATTTCCTGTCACCGAGATCAGATGCGGTTTCGTTTTGTAATCACTTCCCTGATATCCGAAAAGAGAACGGTAGTATTCATTTGCTTCGAGGAGTGCCGGGTGGGAGCCGGAGGCTATGAGACGATTCTCATTCAGAACGAGGACGCAATCAGAGTCCTTGATGGTGGAGAGACGGTGCGCCACGACGAAGGTGGTCTTGTCGGATATGAGCGACGGCAGAGAGCTGAATATCGATGCCTCGGTGATTGTGTCGAGCGCTGATGTGGGCTCATCCAGTATCAAGATGTCAGGCTTTTTGACGAGGGCACGGGCTATTGAAAGACGTTGTTTCTGGCCTTCAGAGAGGTTGGCGCCCCGTTCGCCTATGAGCGTGTCGTACCCTGCAGGCAGGCTGCTGACGAAGTCGTGAAGGCCGGCAGCTGTTGCAGCACGAATAACATCCTCCTCTTGTGCATCACCGTTTCCGTATCGCAGATTCTCCATGACGGTCCCGGTCAAAAGCTGTGTGCTCTGTGACACGTATCCGATCCGCTGGCGCAATGAGCTTACATCGTAGGCGTATGCAGGTACCTTATCAAAGTAGATCTCACCGTAGTTGGGCTTGTAGAAACGGAGAAGCAGGCTTAACAGAGTAGTTTTGCCCACGCCGCTCGGGCCCACGATAGCGATGCGTTCACCGGGTTTGACGCTGAAGGAGACATCATTAAGGACCGGTTCCCGCGAGTCGTAGGAAAAGAAGACATGCCTGAATTCCACCTCGCCGTGCAGCCGGTCAACCCTCTTGCCGGTGCCGAGATTCTCTTCAGGGACGATCTCGTAGAGCGCGGAAACGCGCTCCAGCGAGGCCCGGGCATTCTGTAGTTGGAGATTCGCATGGGCCAGGAATTGCGCCGGGCCGAACACGTACCCCATGTACGCCTGGAAGGCAAAGAGAGAGCCAAGGGTCCACTCGCCCTGGACCACCCAGTAGGCGCCCAGTGCGAGTACGCTGAAACGGGCTATGCCGGGTACTGCATCGATGGCCAGGCTCGCGACGGACGTGAGCGCGGACTGCTCCAGGGAGAGGTGCAGCACCTTCTTCATCTCGGAGACAAGGCGCTTAATCGTGCGCGTTTCCGTGGAGAACGACTTGATCAGGGAGAACGTGGAAAGGGATTCCTCGAGCCGGCTGGAGACAGCAGCCTGCTGCTCCATGGTGTGATGACTCAGCACATGCATCCTGTTTGAGAAGTAGCGTATGCCGAGGATGATCGGCGGGATAAGAATCAGCACCCCGATGGCGAGCCTCCACTCGATGTAGAGCAGCAGCACCACGCCCCCCGCGAAGCGGAGAACGTTCTCGGCGATGCCCAGGACGCTTCCTGAGAAGAACCAGGAGAGTCCTTGAACGTCTGACGAGAGGCGCGACATGAGGTAACCCGTCTGTGTCGTGTCGAAGACTGCCTTGGGGAAACGAAGTGCGCGATTGAACAGGTCTTCCTGGATGTCGAGGATAACGTCCTGTTCGAATCGGGTAATGTAGTGGGACTGGAGTATGCCTAAGATCTTGTGCGTCAGGAAGAGACCCGCGAGAAGCATGAGGACGCCGAAGAGCAGGTCGAGGTTCCGCCCGATGAGTACCGTATCAATGAGGTAGCGGTTGATGAGGGGTTGGGGGTAGCTGAGCAGTGTGCACCCGAGGAGCATGGCGCCACCGATCATGCCCGCGCGCCAGTGCCCGCGGACAAATGGCCTGAGCATCTTCAGGTTTGCTCTCAGGCCGGTGTAATCTTCCCGGTCAAGCATGCGGTCGTGCGGCAATTGTCTGGTGAGCGCTTGCCTGAAGTATGAGAACCAGCTATGCATTGTGCACCAAACTGACCACGCGGTGCGCGACCTTCCATTTTCCCACAGCACAGGAGAAGAGAATCGCATCCCTGCAACAGATTGTTCTGTAGTTATGGGGAGCGACTTCGAGGAGATCGCCTGACATGAGGGCAGTTCTCGTGCTGAGGCCGGTATAAGTTATGTATGAGGGTGTTGTCCTATCCATGTATGTACTATCGCATTCGGGCCCAGTTCCTTTAGCTCCAACCCGTGACGAGCGACCCTGCGGGTCTCGAGGAGCACTCCACTGTCGCTGCGTTTGAGGAACGCTCCGCTCGAGGACCGCTCGCATTGATAGTGCTCGCTCGAGGCAGAAGCAGTGAGCCTCCAGACCACAGGCCGCTCCTCAAAGGAAGTGCTCCTCGAGGAAACGAAGTTTCCGCTGCTTGAGCCGCCTTTAGCGGCGCTCCTCAAGTGCAGTGATCTTTGCCCGCGCAGGGCAACACTCTTTCCATCTCTTCCCAGAACTTTCCATCCAGACTGGCCCGCAAAACGTAGGTCGGTACCGCATTCACGAGGTCGCAAGCGTTCTCAAAGAGCCTGTGACGAATTGCCCTTACGTCCGACGGTTGAAGGCCCCTGAGGGTTTGGACGGAGATCTGTTCTGTAGCCTTGTAAGCGCGGGTGGCCGCCTGCGCGCTTGATACCTCGATAACTTCGTCTTCCGCCGCTTGCTCCAAAAAGAAGATTGCTTGCAAAGGAACATAGTGCTGTACGTCCCAGGTCCTATCCGACCTTCCGGAGATGCAGTCGCTCCAAGTGGGAAAGGGGTGGACAACGTACCGCCCGGTGGTGTCACGAACAATCACTGTTTCGTCATCACAGAGGGCGTTCCATGGTTTGGGGATGCGGGCAGCGCACTTCGACTTGCCCCCGTCTCCTTTGGCAGCAATGAGGACCCCAGCCCCACTCCTCGTTACGAGCGCAGCATGGAAGGGGATGCCTCCGTTCGAGATGACTGCTTGGTACACGGGGATGAGCGAAAACAGCATCGAGATTGTCTCAAGCTCTGGATTTGTGTGAAAGCGTGGCTCAACCACCACTCGTGATGCGCGATCTGTGCGCCATATCCTCACCGGTCCCGGATCTTGTGCGCTCCACGAATGTTTATCCTGAACAGTTGGCAGGGCTGCATGCTCAATTTTCTGCGGGTGGTCCGACACTGACGCATCTCCTTCCGGTGGGTCCACGAAGACAAGCGCGCGCCCGCGGTGAATTCCAGCGGGCCCCAAGTTCATGATCGAGGTAAAGAACTTTCCCCAGCGCGTTAGTCCCCGGGCGAAGCAGAAGTCCCACCTCTGGCCGTCGGCAAGCCGAAGAGTGTAAGCATGGTCCTCTTGGGGCAGAGACACGTCGGTAACCGCCTGACGAGACTGTCGGGAGCTCAACGCCGGAATGATGAGGTCGTTCGTCCTGCTATACACCGCCACTTCCCGTGGCGCAGCTCGTGCCAGCGGCGATCCCGGTGTTCTGACAGGTACCCGTGGCGATGTTGCCTGTCTGGCACTTTCCTGTATTTCTTGAGCCGGTAATACAGTTTGCGCCCTCGACGGTCTTGGTCTCGCATGTGAGGTCAACGATCTGCGGCTTTTCGTATTTCAACATGCTACACGCCTCTTTGGTTGACCTGATTCCGAATGTCCCTGCACGGCCGGAAGCTGACCGCCCTCTTCAAGAAATTTCCTGAGGCAGTCGTTCGGACTGGGCTGGTTCGTACTCCCGGTGAGCGCATGCGCGGCGGCAGCGCAGCCACCGGAACAGTGCTGCACATACTCGCAAACGGTACATGATTCAAACGAGCTGAGAGGTATCTTGTTCCGCCTGCGCAGAAGAGCGAGTTCAGGGTGATTCTGCCATACCTCTTTCACGGCATCTTCGTTGATCTTCCCCAGGTAGATGTGCGGAAGCTGGGTGCACGGCACCATGACACCATCGGCGCGTACTGCTAGGCTTTGCGCGGGACCGCCGCAACCCGTGAGAAAGCCGCGCCCTTCAATCGGGCCGATCTTTTTCTTGGTTGCTTCCGCCATGAGCATCCAGTTCCGCGCCTCAGCCAGAGGCCCTGTGCCTGCGCTGATACGGGTGCCATATTTTGTGGCGAGTCCAAGAAGAGTA